>Ga0182021_10003362_pt1 | contig 18818 bp, 16 predicted proteins | sample 612E3MmetaG_FD_120493 | JGI IMG/M metagenome (GOLD analysis project Ga0182021, IMG submission 120493) | Permafrost microbial communities from Stordalen Mire, Sweden - 612E3M metaG (Illumina Assembly) | ecosystem: Environmental > Terrestrial > Soil > Wetlands > Permafrost | place: Sweden... | reverse complement strand
CCGGCAAGCGCAACTGCGGCATGTACCGCATGCAGGTGTACGACGAGCGCACCGCGGGCATGCACTGGCAGACCCACAAACAGGGCGCGGAACACTATCGCCGGATGGAGCAACAGGGGCGCAGGCGGATGGATGTGGCGGTGGCCATCGGCGCCGACCCGGCCACCATGTACTCGGCAATTCTGCCGCTGCCGCCCGATCTCGACGAGATGATGATTTCCGGTTTCCTGCGCCAGAGTCCGGTGGAAATGGTGAAGTGCCAGACCTGCGATCTGGAGGTGCCGGCGCAGGCCGAGATCGTGCTGGAAGGCTACGTCGAACTGGGCGAGCTGCGCACCGAGGGACCGTTCGGCGATCACACCGGCTTCTACTCGCTGGCCGATGAATACCCGGTGTTTCACGTGACCTGCGTAACCCAGCGCAAGGAGCCGATCTATACCGCCACCATCGTCGGCCCGCCGCCCATGGAGGACTACTACATGGGCAAGGCGATCGAGCGCATTTTCCTGCCGCTGATGCGCATGCAACTGCCCGAGGTGCGCGATATCGCCATGCCGCCGGAGGGCGTATTCCACAATCTGATTCTGGTCTCCATGCGCAAGAGTTATCCGGGACACGCGCGCAAAGTGATGCACTCCATCTGGGGAACCGGGCAGGCGATGTTCTCCAAGGTGATTGTGGTGGTGGATGAAGACGTGGACGTGCAGAATTACAGTGAAGTTGTGTGGAAGGCGCTCAACAACATCGACCCGGAGCGCGACATACAGTTCGCGATGGGTCCGGTGGATTCGCTGGATCATACCAGCCGCCTGGCGAACTACGGGTCGAAGATGGGCATCGACGCCACCCGCAAGTGGCCCGGCGAAGGGTTCACGCGCCCATGGCCGGGCGTGATCGCGATGAGTGCGGACGTCAAGCGGCGGGTGGATGAGTTGTGGAAGAAAGCCGGGCTGTGAAACCCCAATCAGAGCCGCGACCGTAAGAAAGCAAGTCGTTCGCTTGCAAGGGTGGGGCAGGCGCTTTCGCCTGCCAATTCCTTCCGGGGAGGGGCTCTCGCCGTGTGTTATGATCGCAAAGGAGTGTGTCGAAAGGCGTGCTCCACTTCAGTTCTTGCCCGGAAGGCCACCCTAGCTCAGCTGGTAGAGCGACTGATTCGTAATCAGTAGGTCGCCGGTTCAATCCCGGCGGGTGGCTCCAGTCTCTTGACCTCTTGCAAGGAACTCCGCCAGCGCCTCCTGCCACGGGCGCAGCGGCGGCACCAGCGTATTCAGCAGGACCGCGCGCGCCGGCCGCTTGGCCTTGCGCGGAAATCGGGTCGACGGCACCGGCAGCACCGTCGTGCTCTTCCCGGCGATGCGCAAGATCTCCCGCGCGAAATCGTACCAACTGGCGCCGCCGGCGTTGGTCACGTGGTAGATGCCCGCGGGCGGCGCCGCCTTTAGCAGGTCCCGCGTGCCCGCCGCCAGGTCAGCCGCATACGTCACGCTGTTGACCTCGTCCGCCACCGCTTCGATGGTATCCCGCTTGGCCGCCAGGTCCAGCATCAGATCGACGAAGCTCTTCTTCGACAGCTCGCTCTCTCCTTTGGGCCCGAAGATCACCGCGGTGCGTACCACATACCATCGGCCGCCGCTCTCCGCCACCAGTTGCTCTCCGCGCCACTTCGAGCGGCCGTAGGCAGACAGCGGCGCCGGCGCATCGGACTCGCGATATTCCCCGCGGGCTCCATCGAACACGTAATTCGTGCTGTAGTGAACCAGCGGCACGCCCTTGTCCTTCGTCCATTGCGCCAGCCGGCCGGGGAATTCGGCGTTGAGCGCGAAGGCCTGCTCCGGGCGGTCTTCGGCGCCGTCCACGTCGTTGAACGCGACGCAATTCACCACCGCATCGGGCACGAACCCGAGCCCGTCCAGCCGCGCCAGCAGGGCGGCGGCGTTCAGCACATCCACATCCTCGCGGTCCCAGCCGGTCGCCTCGGGATACAGCCGCATGATCTGTCCGCCCAGCGTGCCCTTGGCGCCCAGCACCAGCACTCTCACGATTTCCGCCATGTTCCCCTATTATAGGTGGGTGCCACGCAGAGTAGCCGATGGCGGCATGCGTGACCGTAGGAAGCCGAGAGAAGAGCGCCCGCGAGCGGGCGTTGGCAAGCTGAAGCAGCCCCACCAATGCAGGCAAGTCAGGGCCGGCGCTTCTTCGCGCGCCGCCGTTGGGCGCGATCCACGGGAGGTGGCGGCGCTGGCGCTTCCGCGACGTTGCTCCAGGGGAAGATCTCCTCGCGCAATCCGCGATGCAGCGAGAGCGCCACCACGAAGGGCGTGGCGTAGGGGAGCACAGTCGCCAGCAGGTATCCGCCGAGAAGGCGCGCCCAGCCGGCGACCACATCCCCGCCGCCGCCGGCAAGCTGAGCGGCAGTGTTGCGGGCCGAGATCTCGGCGAAGACCAGCAGCATCGCCAACTCCACCGCGGCCATCACAGCCGTCCCCACCAGCAACGGGCGCAGGTTCCGCCGCACGCCCGGCGCAGCCAGAATGATGGCCCAATACACCGGAAGGCTGAACGTGAAGGCTGTCGCGTCGCCGCGCGGCATGTCGAAATCGATGGAGTGGATCTGCTGCGCCACTGGCTGTTGCGGCGTCGCGGGCAGGGTCCTTTCCAGAGGCACGCGCAGCGTCCAGTCGCCGGAAGCGTTTTCCTGAATGGGCAAGAACACTCCGGCGGCGCCCTTCAACATGTAGAGCATGGGAGAAAGCAGCAGGAACCACCACAGGCTGAGCAGACCCACCAGCAGGGCCGAACCGCGCATCAGGAAGCGGGTCTGCGGCTTAAGCTTCGGCATGCGGGGCGGCGCCGGCGCGCAGAACACGGGTTACCCAGTACCAGAAGACCACCATGGTATCCAGCATGATCAGGCTCTCCCATAGGTAGGCGTGGGCGAAATCGAACCAGGTCGTGCTGTATTGGCCTAGATAGAAAAGGGTGATGAAGCGAATAATATTGACCACCTGAATGATCGCGATCCCGGCCAGAAGTCCGGCCGCCTTCATCCTCCAGGAGGCCGGAAAGGCGAGAATCGCGGCGCAGAGCAGGATGGTGACGTTGACTGCGTTACAGCCGTCGCGCATCTCCACGGCGAAGCCGCCGGGAGCGCGCAGAATCGCTCCGTCCCGAGCCACATGGCCGCCGCACATCCGGATCAGGCCCTGCGAAACACTCACCAGAGCGCGGGAGAACTTGCCATCGACGGACTGCACCTGGGGCGTGATCAGCACGCCGAATCCGATCAGCAAGCTGCACGCGAAGATAAGGACGAAGCGTAGGGGGCGGATATGGATCAACTTACAGTGATAGCAGAGAGTTCGATTCCACGTCAATTCCCCGGGAGACTTCAAGAACAATCGTGGGCTTCCAGATCCCACGCCGCCGCGAAACCTGCGACAATACGCTACGGCTCGCAGCATTCGAGGCCCCCGATGATGAAGCTCCCCTTGCTGTTCACTCTCGCCGCCGCCGCTCTCGCCGCCGACGGCTTTCCCCAGGCCGAAATCTCCAACGGCGGCGTCCGCGCCAAACTCTACCTGCCCGACGCGCGGCAGGGCTACTACCGCGCCACCCGCTTCGACTGGTCCGGCCAGATCGCCAGCCTCGAGTTCCAGGGCCACAACTACTTCGGCCAGTGGTTCGACCGCTACGACGCCAACCGCAACGACTCCATCCTCGGCCCGGTGGAGGAGTTTCTCTCCGGCGGCCTGGGCCTCGGTTACAACGGCGCGAAGACCGGCGAGAGCTTCGTCAAGATCGGCGTCGGCGCGCTCCGCAAGCCCGAAGAGCGGGCCTTCAGCCAGTTTAAGACCTACGAAATCGCCGATCCCGGAAAGTGGACCGTCAACCAGTTCCCCGACCGCGTCGAATTCACCCACGAATTGCCCGCCACGGCGGGCTACTCCTACCTGTATAAGAAGACCGTCCGCCTGACCGCGGGCAAGCCGCAATTGGTGCTGGAGCACAGCCTCAGGAACACCGGGACCAAACCCATCGAAACTAGCGTCTACGAACACAATTTCTACGTGATCGACGGCCAGCCAGCCGGGCCCGATTTCACCGTCAAGTTCCCCTTCACCGTGCGCGCCGCGGCCGATCTCGGAGGGCTCGCCGAAATCCGCGGGACTCAGCTCACCTTTCTCAAGGAGTTGCAGAAAGGCCAGACGGTGCACTCCGCGCTCGAAGGCTACGGCAAGACGGCGAAGGATTACGACATTCGCGTGGAGAACGCCCTGGCGCGCTCTGGCGTCCGCCAGACCTCCGACCGCCCGCTGGCGAAGCTGGACTTCTGGGCCATCCGCTCCACCGTCTGTCCCGAAGCCTATATCGATATGCGCATCGAACCCGGCGGTGAATTCACCTGGCGCATCGTTTACGACTTTTATACTCTTCCCGAATCGGGGGCTAAGTAACCATGAGACTGATAGCCGGACTATTCCTATCTCTGGCGGCGCTCGCCTGCCTGCCGCCCAGCGGGTTGGCGCAGTCCACCAAGGCCGCCAAGGGCGTCAGAGGCGAGTACATCGCCTATGTCGGCACTTACACGCGACCCAATAAGAGTAAGGGGATTTATGCGTGGCGCTTCCATCCGGCTACCGGGAAACTTACCGCGATCGGCCTGGTGGGCGAAACCGTCAGCCCCTCGTTTCTGGCCGTCCACCCGAACCGCAAGTTCCTGTATGCGGTCAACGAAATCTCTAACTTCGAAGGTAAGCGGGCGGGCAGCGTTAGCGCGTTCGCCATGGACAGCGGGACCGGCCAGTTGAAGTTACTGAACACCGTATCTTCGCGCGGCGACGGCCCCTGCCATCTGGCCCTCGACCCCTCGGGCCGATGGCTGTTCGCCGCCAACTACGGCGGCGGCAGCGTGGCCGAATTTCCCGTGCACGACGATGGCACGCTGGGCGAAGCCTCCGCCTTCGTGCAGCATGCGGGCTCCAGCGTGAATCGCCAGCGCCAGGCCGGCCCGCACGCCCACGAGACGGTGCTCTCGCCGGACGGCAACACGGTCTTCGTCCCCGACCTCGGGCTGGATCGGATCTTTTCCTATAAGGTCGGCGGTCTCACACCGAACGATCCGCCATACACCACGATCGCTCCAGGCGCCGGTCCGCGGCACCTGGCCTTCACGCCGAACGGCCGCTACGCGTATGTCATGACGGAGATGACGGCGAGTGTGGTCGCCTTCCGCCATGAGGGCGGTAAGTTCGAGGAGTTACGAACCTTGCCCACCGCCGAGCCCGCGGCCGGCATCAGCGGCGCCGAAATCGCCGTGCACCCCAACGGCAAGTTCGTCTACGCTTCCACGCGCGGCGCCAATACCATCGCCAGCTTCGCCATCGATGCCGATAAGGGCACCCTGACGCCGGTGGAGCGCACCCCATCGGGCGGCAAGACGCCGCGCAACTTCGCCATCGATCCCACCGGCGCCTATCTGTTCGCCGCCAATCAGGACTCCGATAATGTGGTAATCTTCCGCATCGACGCCAGGACCGGCAAACTGACTCCTACCGGCGACATCCTGGACGCCTTCGCGGCTGTCTGTGTTACTTTCGTACCAGCGCAGTGATGATCTAAGTACAGTACGCCCACTATTCTGTTAGATAGTCCTACAGTACTGAGTCCAGTACTAATCCTCATCCGATTTGGAAACCGGTCCAGCGTCTGTTACATCACATTTAAGGACCGAAGAGCCGGCAGACTTGGACAGTTGGCAAGTACGCACGGCATGGTGTAAGCGGACATCGGGCCGCCGGAGGATGACAGTCATGGTGGAGAATTGAAGCACTCCTCATCAACAAGGTGGACCTTCCTATGGCAGGTCGAATGGCACGGATCACTCGACGGCGGTCCACCTCGGACAGGGGGATAGCCGTGTTGGGACGGTAGGGACGCGTCCCCCGCTGTTTTCCGGCATTTTGCCGGAGGATTATACGAGGATCGCCGCCGCCGCGCGTATCAAGGAGTTCGCGCGCGGCGAGATGCTCTACATCGGCGGCGATTCTGTTTCTCAGATCTTACTGCTCACCTCGGGCTTCGCGAAAACCTCCCAGTTTGGACTCAGTGGCACCGAGGTAATCCTCAGGCTCAGTGTGCCCGGCGACGTCCTGGGTGCGATGGGCCTATTCACCACTGGCCTTCACTTTACAACGGCGCAAGCATTCCGGTCGTGCCGGGCACTCGTCTGGGATGCACCCACTTTCAAAGCTCTGGTGGGGCGTTACCCGGTTCTGCACCAAAACATGGTTCGAATTCTCAGCCAGGACCTGGGGGAGCTCGAAGAGCGGTTTCGTGAGGTAGCAACGGAGAGAGTTGCTCCACGCGTCGCCCGTCAGCTCGTGCGGTTGCTGAAGAGGATAGGCCGAACGGTCAATGGTGCGGTCAAAGTCAGCCTTACGCGCGAAGAACTGGCGCAGATGACCGGCACGACGTTGTTTACCGTAAGCCGGCTGCTCTCGGGTTGGGAAGAGCGCGGGATGGTAAAGCCCCGCCGTGAAGGTGTCACGATCTGCGACGTTGAGTCGTTGCGCGCGGCCGCCGAGGAAAGCTAGCCGCGCTGCCTGGCGTGGCGCGGACTGGCGGAATTTGTCCGAGTCGGACAAAATCATGAAAATCTTCGGCCGCCGATGAACGCGGATAAGCAATCTTGGTCTTATCCGTGTTTATCCGTGTTCGTCTGTGGCCATATATGTTCTTCCGCTACGGCGCGATACTCAACGTCGTCGTCAAGACGCCCTTGTTTGATGCGCCGGGCTGACTGCCCCCGATGGCGATCCCGGCCACCCCGCTGGTGGGCAACTGGTGCGCCTTAAGAACGAACTTCAGTATCCTGCGCTCGCCAGCCTTCAGCGCGACTCGCCGGAAGCCTTCGAGCGACCGCACTCCACCATGCTTGACGTAAAGCTGCACCACCTCCTCGCCATCCAGTTTCCCGGTATTGCGCACTTCGACGGAGACCGGGACATCGTGGTTGGCAGGCGCCCGCTCCGGACAATCGAGCCGGCTGTAGGCGAACGAGGTGTAGCTCAGGCCGTAGCCGAACGCGTACAGCGGCTCGCCCTGGAAATAGCGGTAGGTGCGGCCCTTCATGCTGTAATCGTCAAAACCCGGCAACTGGTCGGCCGATTTGTAGAAGGTGACGGGAAGGCGGCCGGCGGGGTTGTAATCGCCGAACAGAACATCGGCGATAGCGGCGCCGCCGGCCTGCCCCGGATACCACGCCTCCATGATCGCGGGCACGGCATCGCGCGCCCAGTTCACCGCCAGCGCGCTGCCGTTGAGCAGCACCAGCACCACTGGCTTGCCGAGCGCCGACACCTTTTCGAGCAGCGCCTGCTGCGCGGCCGGCAGGCCCAGGTCCACCCGGTCGCCGCCCTCGAAGCCGGCCACCGGCACCTGCATCTCCTCGCCTTCGAGACGCGGTGAAAGCCCCAGGAACATCACCACGACCTCCGCCTGGCGCGCGGCATCGAGCGCCGCGGTTTCCAGATCGCGACCCGGCACCGCCCACACCAGCCGCATGTCGGCGTCGTTGATCACTTCGTGAAAGTCCACGCGGAGGCGGTAGAACTTGCCGGCTTCCAGATCCACCGTCTCGTAACTGTAGTTGCGCTCGTGCGTGTTGTTGGCGCGCACCAGTTGCCTGCCGTTCAAGTAGATTTCGAAAGCGTTCATGCCGGCGCCGCCGAGCCGGTACTTGCCGGTGACCGGGGGAGCCAGGAACCCGACCCAACGCACGCCGAAGTTGTCGTCGTCCATATCGGCGCGCGGCGCGCCATCCCACCATTTGAAATCGATTGCGGCGTCCACGCGCGTGAAAAGCGGCTTGGCATCCGGCTCCGCCGGAGCGGGCGTCTTGCCCGGAGCGCGGTACACTTGCCCGTTGAAGGATGCCGTGTTGAAGTACTCCCCCAGCAGCCCGTTGTGACGATCCGCGCCATCGGTGGTGAAGAGCGCCGACCCCGGCACGGTCTCCATGGCGGGCAATCCGTCGGCCAGTTCCCCGCCCTGCGCGTACAGGATCCTGGTGCGCGCGCCGAGTTTGCCGCGCAGGCCCGCCAGCGGCGTGACCGGCGCCGTGGGCTCGCCGTTATAATTGCCCAGCAGGCTTTCGACATTGTCGGCGTTGGGCCCGATCACGGCCAGCGTCTTGATGGTCTTCTTCAGCGGCAGCAGGCCGCCCTGGTTCTTCAGCAGCACGATGGATTTGCGCGCCGCCTCCAGCGCCAGCGCCTGGTGGGCCTCCGAATCCACCACCGTATAGGGAATGCGCGTATACGGCACGCGCTCCGGCGGGTCGAACATGCCCAGGCGGAAGCGCGCGGTCAGCAGGCGGCGCACCGCCGCATCGATGTCCGCTTCGGCGATCAGCTTCTGCTGGAGCGCCGGAATCAACGCGCTGTATTCGTTCCCGCAATCCAAATCCGTGCCCGCCTTCACGGCGCGCGCCGCGGCCGCCGCCATGCTGTCCACCGTGTGGTGGCCGTGGAAAATATCGCCCACCGCGCCGCAATCGGAAACCACGTATCCTGAAAAGCCCCACTGTTTGCGCAGAATATCGCCCAGCAATCGCGGGCTGGCGCAAGCCGGCTCGCCATCCACCCGGTTATAGGCGCACATCACCGAGTACGCACCGCCCTCTCGAATCGCCGCCTCGAAATGCGGCAGATAGCTCTCCGTCAGGTCCGCATCCTCCACCTTGGCGTCGAAACTGTGGCGCGACGATTCGGGCCCCGAGTGCACCGCGAAGTGCTTGGCGGTGGCCACCACTTTCAGATACTTCGGGTCGTTGCCTTGCAGTCCTTGGATGAACTCGACCGCCATGCGCCCCACCAGGTACGGATCTTCGCCGTAGGCCTCCATGCCGCGGCCCCAGCGCGGGTCGCGCACCAGGTTGATGTTCGGCGTCCAGAAGGTGAGGCCCTGGTAGATGCTCCGCTTGCCGCGCCGGATGAACTCGTTGTTCTTGGCGCGGGCCTCGTCGGAGATGGCCGTGGCCATGCGGAAAATGAGTCCGGGATCCCACGTCGCGGCCAGCCCGACAGGCTCCGGGAACACCGTGGCGCGGCCGGCCCGGGCCACGCCGTGCAGGCATTCGTTCCACCAGTTGTAGGCCGGGATGCCGAGCCGCTCGATGGCCGGCGAGTCGTTCATCATCTGCGAGACCTTCTCGGGCGTGGTCAGGCGCGAGAGCAGGTCGTCCACCCGTTTTTCCAGCGGCGCGTCGGCGTTCTTGTAGAGCGGGGGCGTCTGGCCCCAGGCAGCGAGGGCCGCCAGCAAGGCAGCCCAAAATAGTCTCATGCCCCATTGTCGCCCGAATCGAGGGGGGATTATCCTATCCCTTGAGATGAGCGAAACCCGCGAAACACACCTCGACCTGCCGCGAGAGTGCGGCCATATCGTGGATCGCGCGCTGGCGCGCGAAAACGCCCTCGTCCAGATGGGTGTTTGCTGTTCTTGGCGTATTCCAACGGCGACGGATTCGCGCTGGATCTCGACGACAAGTTCTCCTGCCCGCTTTGCCTGGACGGCAAGAAGCAGCCTTATCCCCTGACCGATAGGGGAAACCAGTGGGCATTCCAGTGGCCCTGGCGTTACCACGTGGCCCGGGGCCGGATCCACTTCGAGCCCACCGATGGAGGAGAACCGGTAGGGATGCAACTGGCGGCCGGTAGCATCGAGCGGAAGGTGAACGACTACAACCGCAAGGCCGGGGCGAATTATCATCTCTGATTCGGCCGTTTGGAGGGTGCGACAGTCTCGATGATCTTGCCAGCCGCGTGAGCACATCCGGTAGCGATCTCTCGCGGCGTTGCCGCCGGGAGGCCAGATCCGCAACATGGGGACGTTACGTCCACTGGACCTCTGCACGATCCGGTCCGACGTGGAACCCTGCGGAGCATCATTCGGCAGTCGGAACTCCCGAAGCCGTTGTTTGAAGCCGAAAACTAAGCTGCCGCTCTACGAGTCCAAACTCAGGGTCGGCGACATTACACTCAGGTGGATCCGGCCACCTGCTCGAGGCGCATTTGTCTCTCGTGGGCCAACAACGGTCAACCGAATAAAGGCTTACGTGCGAGCGGAAGACCGCGGTCGCGCAAATCAGAGCGCTAGTTCGGGATCATTCCGATTGTCTTGAGCCACGTCTCCACCAATTGCGGCCATTCCGTTATCGCCAGTGTCGCCCGGCGCAGCCCAAATGCATGACCGCCATGTGGATATAAGTGCATCTCCGCAAGAACCCCGGCCTTTTGCAGGGCAATGAAATAGGACAGGGAGTCGTACACGCTGTCAACATGGTCATCCTCGGCTTGCAGCAGAAACGTGGGTGGTGTCCGGCCGGTAACGCGCAGGTCGGGGTTCAGTGCAAGATACGCGTCCGAAATCGTCTGATGTTCCGGATGAGGAATCACGAACCTCTTCGTGCCTTGTTTGGCATCCCATTCCGCCGCGTGCAGAGACAGGTGCCCCGGATATATGGCCACCGCAAAATCCGGCCGGCAGCTTTCGGCGTCGGCAGCATCGACGGCAGGATAAAGACGCCGTTCAAAGTGGTTGCTGATGGCTGCCACAAGATGTCCGCCTGCTGAAAAGCCGAGGACTCCGATTTTGTGCGGATCGATGTGCCACTCCGGCGCGTGCGAACGCACCAGTCCCATGGTCCTCTGTGCGTCTTCCAGCGCCATCGGCGATTCCGGATACGGCCCCGATTTCGGATACGGCCCCACATTCGTCACTCGATACTTCAGCAGTACACACGTGATTCCTTGGGGCGTCAGCCAGTCACAGACTTCAGTGCCTTCAAGGTCGATGGCCAAAGCCCGATAGCCCCCGCCGGGGAAGACGACGATCGCGACACCGGTGTTCTTTCCTTTGGGTGAATACACCGTCATCGTGGGCCGCGTCACGTTGCTCACGCCAATCACCTCCCGGCCCGCTACCAGAAACGTATGTCCCGACGGCTCCACAACCTCTGGACCCCTGACTGGCTGTGGGTCAGGCGCTGCAGAAGGCCATATCGGCACCTGCGTATGTCCGGGCGACGGCTTCCAACCCCCCTTCTGCGCAGACAGAGTGCCGAGCGCAAACACACCGCATACAGCAAAGATCAAAGACTTCATCAGAATCCCTCGGCTCATGGATAACTAAACGTTATTTTGACAAATCCGGCAATGACCTTCGCCTCACCCGGAGCCAGACCTAAGAACGGAACCAAGTAGGCCTTCTATCAGCGCAATGCCACCTGGCCGTGTCACGCCCATCCCGCGGAGTTGCTGCGTCGCGCGGTCAGCACCGCCCTGGACCGGCAGTTCGACCTCGATTTCGCGAACGGTCGAACCTGGGGACCGAACGGTGTGCAGGGTCTCCCAGTAGAGTTGGATGGCTTCCTTGGCGCGGGCAGTCAGGTCCTCTATGGAACTGCCCGTGACCAAGATGGTTGGGAGTTCTAGTACATAACCGCTATAGCCGGCACCGTCCCCTTCGATGATCAGAGAATACGTTCGGATCACTTAATCAGCCTCCTTGATACCAGTTCGCCGCAAAACAGCGCGATAAGTCCCAGGTCGAACGTCGTCGCCGAGTTTTCCCGACACCACGGTAATGCGGCCCTCTGGGTTTTGGAACACCCAATGGTCCCCAGAAGTCCGGACGTGTCGCCAGCCCGCATGTTCCACGTGGAAATGGCCGTGCCGCGCGGTCCCAATCTGTCGGTTGAGATGAGAGCCGCAGCCTTTTGTCTCCTCGCGCGCCACCCAAGAGTACCAAGAAGTTCCCCATTCCCGGGATTCACTAAGGTGAACGACCACCGCATCCGGTACTTCCCCTTTGTTATGAAATTGCTAGAATGAATGCAGAGCCGGTGTTGACCGGGGTCGTATCCATGCGCAAATCACCTGTCAGGCAGTTCCTGAACCCGCCACTCCGAGCCATGTTTCTACTGGCGCTGGCGATGTTCGCCACCGAGCACGAAGCCCGTGCCTACACGGACCCGGGTTCGGGCGCGCTGATCTGGCAGATGCTGGTCGCCGGCCTGGTCGGCGTGAGCTTCTACTTCCGGCGGCTCACGGCTTGGTTCAAGAATCGAAAAGGTCCAAAAGTTTGAGCCCTTCGGCACCCCCGACACCACCCATCACCGCCTCTTTCCGCGATCCCGCCGGCAGCCTGTTTCATTACCAGGGCCGAATTCTACGCATCGTCAACGCTCTCGGCGCCGCCGACCTGGAGGCCTTCCTGGCATCCCCATCCGGCCGCCAACTGATGGCCTCCGGCGCCGTCGTCCCCACCCGCGCGCTCTCTCCCGCCGAGTGCCGCGAGCTGCTCGCCGACCCCGATGTTCGCCAGCTCTACGAAGCCCGCGACGGCCAGATCGTCCTCGAGCACGAGCGCGTCGATTTCCCCAGCTTCCCCTATGAGTGGACGCCCGGGATGCTGCATGCCGCCGCCACTCTCACCCTGGACCTGGCGCAGGCCCTGCTGGCCGACGGTCTCGGCCTCAAGGACGGCACGCCTTACAACATCCTCTTTCGCGGCCCCGAGCCCGTCTTCATCGACGTGCTCAGCTTCGAGCGCCGCGAGGAGGGCGACGCCACCTGGCTGCCCTACGCCCAGTTCGTCCGCACCTTCCTGCTGCCCCTGCTGGCCAACCAGGCCTACGGCCTCGGGCTCGACCAGATTCTGACCACCGGCGCGACGGGCTCGAACCCGAGGAAGTCTACCGTTGGAGCAAGCTCTCCCAGCGCCTGCGGCCGCCCTTCTTCAGCCTGGTCAGTATGCCCACCTGGCTGGGCGCCAGGCACCAGCAGGACGATACCTCTATTTACCGGAAGAAGCTGCTGAGCGATCCGGAAAAAGCCCGCTTCATTCTGGAGCACGTGCTCACCGGCCTCAAGCGCACGCTTGGCCGCCTCCAGCCGGTGGAGGGCGAACGCAGTGTGTGGTCGGATTACATGGCCACCAACAACAACTACACCGCCGATCATTTCCAGGCCAAGCAGCGCTTCGTGGGCGGCGCGCTGGCCGAATTCCCGTCGCGCTCCGTGCTGGACGTGGGCTCGAACACCGGCCACTTCAGCGCCATCGCGGCGCGCCACGGGGCCAAAGTGGTGGCGCTCGATTACGACCCGGTGGTGCTGGGCACGGTGTGGCGGCAGGCCCGGGCGGAGAAGCTGGACATTCTGCCCCTGGCGGTGAATTTGACGCGGCCGAGTCCGGGAACCGGGTGGCGCAACCGGGAATGCTCGAGCTTCCTCGATCGCGCGCGCGGCAAGTTCGACGCAGTGCTGATGCTGGCGGTGATCCATCACATGCTGGTGACCGAGCGGGTGCCGCTGGCCGATATCCTCGACCTGGCGGCGGAGCTGACCACCAACCTGCTGGTCATCGAATTCATCGCGCCGGACGATTCCATGTTCCAGCGCCTGACGCGCGGGCGGGAGGAACTGCACCGGGATCTGACGCCGGAGCTGTTCGAATCCCTGTGCGCCCGCCACTTTGAAACTGTGCGCATGCAGTACGTCGAGGGCACCACGCGGCGGCTGTATCTGCTCAGGAAACGGGCGTAGTCCGGTTATGCGCCGCGCTTTTCTGGCCGCACTTTCCTTCGCCAATCTGGCCTACCTGCGGATCTGGTCCGAACTGCTGACCTACAGCCGCAGCGACGTGTACCTGATGGTCACTCCGCCGAAGCCGGTAGTGTACTTCGCGGTGATCGCTAACGTCCTGTTGGCCGCGGTGGCGATCTGGGGACTGAGTATTCTGGCGGTCCGCCTACTCAAAGGCAAGAGTTACCGCTGGGCGGAGATGGCGGTGGTACTGGGCCTGTGCATTCCGTTGAATGCGTTGCGCACCGTGCTGGCCAATCGGTTCCCGTATTTGAAATCGCCCTCGATCATTCTGCTCGGCGTGCACGGCGTGATGCTGCTGGGTGCGTGTATCGCCATGGCGGCGCTGGCCGCCATCGTGTTCTTCCATCGTAAGCTGGCCGCCGCGGCCATCGCTGTGCTGGCCGTGCTGAGCCCGTTTTGCGCCATCACGTTCGGCCAGGCATTCTGGAAGGCCGCGCACTTTGACGCCAGCCAGTATGTCGACAGGCCGTTGGCTCCGATGCTGCCTGGCGCCCGCAAGTTTCCCCGCGTACTCTGGTTCATTGCCGACGAATGGGACTACCGGCTGACCTTTGTGGATCGCGATCCAAGTCTGGCCCTGCCTGAAATCGACCGGCTTCGCAAGGGCGCCATTTTCGCCGGCAATGCGCTTCCGCCGGGAGCGGAGACGCCGATCTCGATCCCGGCGTACTACGGAGGCCGGCTGGTGAGCTGGGTCGTCTGGGATGGTCCGCGGGAACTATTGGTGTCCTATGGCAACGGGAGCGCGGCCCCCGTGCCCTGGAGCGCGCAGCCCAGTGTCTTCCAGCGCGCCGGCGCGCTGGGCGTCAACACCGCCCTGGTGGAATGGTTCCATCCGGCATGCCGCATCCTGAGCGGTCTGAACTACTGCACCTGGCGGCCGATGGCCATGCAGTACAACAGCATGGGGGATGGCTTCTGGCAGATCTTGCCGCACCAGGCGCGCAGTCTGTTCGAAACCAACATGCTCTCTATCTTCGGCCGCCCGTTGGCCGCCGATCAGCATACTGTCGCCTATCGCGCGATTCTGCGCCAGGCGGAAACCCTGGCGAACGATACCGCCTTCGGCTTCACGCTGGTGCACCTGCCCGTCCCCCACGCGCCCCACATTTACAATCGCCGGACCGGAGAGTTCACTCTGGGCAATGCTCCCATCGCCGGATACGTGGATAGCCTGGCGCTGCTGGATCGCACGGTCGGCGAGATCCGCCGTAGCATGGAGAACGCCGGCACCTGGGAAGCGACGACGGTGCTCTTCACCAGCGATCATCCTTATCGCGAAGCCATGCAACTGGATGGCAAGAGCGATCCCCGCATTCCATATATCCTGAAGCTGGCCGGGCAGAAGGAGGGCGTGGAGTATACGCAGCAATTCAACACGGTGCTGACCGCCGACCTGTTGATAGAGGTGCTGCGCGGCGAAATCGGCGACGCGGCGGCGGCGGCGGCCTGGCTGGATCGGAATCGCGGGCGCTCGCTGGCCAAATAGTGTGGGGCGCCAGGGTGCGCGGTGGGGCGGACCCCCTGGTCCGCAGCCGACGCCCCCGTCGGCCTCTTCGCAGCCTGCAAGATGCTGGCCCCATTGCGCCGGCAGCGGGACGAGGGCGTCCCGCGCGGACCAGGGGGTCCGCCCCACCATTCCCACTGCATCCTCCGCTTACTTGCCGATGCAAAATGTGCTGAAGATGCGATTCAGGATGTCGTCGGCCGTGGTGGCGCCGGTGATGGCGTCGAAGGGCCCGAGCGCTCCGTACAGATCCAGCAGCATCATCTCGTGCGGCGTCAGCGACCGCGCCGCGTCGCACGCTTTTTCCAAATAGGCGGCGGATTCGCGCAGCAGTCGTTCGTGGCGCAGGCTGGTGATGAAGCCCGTCTCCTGTTCGAATACGCCCTTCGGCGCCACGGCTTCCAGAATGGCATCGCGCAATCCGGCAATGCCTTCCCCCGTCAGGGCGGAGACGGGGATCGGCACCGGCTGCGACTGGGGCCACTCCCCCGCCCCGCGCGCCAGGTCGCTCTTGTTGCCCACCACCAGCGCCCGCCCGCCGGCGCGCGCCATCAGGCTCTCATCTTCCGCCGTGAAAGGCCGCGCCAGATCGATCACCACCAGCGTGAGATCGGCGTCAGCCATGGCCTGGTAGCTGCGCTCGATGCCCAGCCGCTCCACTTGCTCCACGGTTTGCCGTATGCCCGCAGTGTCGCACAGCTTCACCGGGATGCCGCCGATGGAGGCGGTCTCGCTCACCAGATCGCGCGTGGTGCCGGGGATTTCGGTGACGATGGCGCGGTCCTGCTCCAAGAGGCGGTTGAACAGGCTGCTCTTGCCGACATTGGGGCGTCCCACGATCGCCAGCGTCAGCCCCTGCCGCACCAGTCCACCATACTGGAAGCTCGCGGCGAGTTGCCGCGTGCCCTCGAGGATAGGCGCCAGGCGGCGCAGGATTTCTTCCGCCGGGGCCACGCTCACATCGTCCTCGGCGAAATCGATCCCCGCCTCCAGCAGGGCGATCAGCTCCAACAGCGGCTCCTTCAGCGGCGCCACGCGGCGTGACACCGAACCATCCACCTGTTGCGCCGCGATGCGCGCCTGGTAAAGCGTGGTGGCGTCGATCAGGTCGCGGACGGCTTCGGCTTGCGGAAGATCGATGCGCCCGTTCAGAAAGGCGCGGAGCGTGAACTCGCCGGGCTCGGCCAGCCGCGCGCCACCCTCCAGCGCGCGTTCCACGGCGTGGCGCAGCACCACGGGCGAACCGTGGCAGGCGATCTCCACCAGGTCCTCGGCGGTGTAGGATCGCGGACATTCGAAGAAGGTGACCACCACCTGGTCGATGGCGTGGCCTTGCGCGTCCATCAGGTGCGCCAGGTGCGCCTGCCAGGGACGCCATTCGGCGGGAACGAGGAATTTCGCCGCGATGCCGCGCGCCTGCGGCCCGGACAGGCGCACAATGCCCAGACCGGCGCGCCCAGGCGGAGTCGAAATGGCGACGATGCTATCGGCGAGTTGCAAGGGGCGGGTTCCTCAAAAGCCAAGAAAAACCTGGGTTGTGGGCAAGCTAAAGCATGCCCCACCACTGCGGGCAGAGTTGCAATGGTGGGGCATGCTTTAGCTTGCCAACGCCCGCTTGCGGGCGCATCTTTCTCGCCCTACCTGCGCGGTCCGCGCGGCCCGCCGCGTCCACCCCGGTCGCCCCGGCCACCGCGATCGCCCCGTCCACCGCGGTCGCCGCGCGGCGGCCCGCCAGTTCCGTGTTCCATAGCCGGACGCGGCGCATCGTACATGGAGCGCCGCGGCGGTTCCAGGCTGTGCGGAGGCTCCGGAAGGCTGGCCATGCCGGCGGGATAGACCACCACGTGCCGGCCCGGACCGGCGCCGCAGCTTTCGCTGCGCACCGCCGCTTCATTGCGCAGCGAGAGGTGGATCACCCGGCGCTCGCGGCTGTTCATGGGGTTGAAGCGGAAATGCTCGCCCGTGCGCTTTACCCGGTCGGCCGCGGCCACCGCGCTGAGCCGCAGTTCTTCGATGCGCAGCAGGCGGTAATCGTTGGCGTCGAAGGATATGCGCGAGTGGTCTTCGCTCGGCATGCGCAACATTTCCATGGTCACGTGTTCCAGCGCCAGCAGCAGTTCCGCGCGATTGTGGAGCAGCAAGTCCACGTCGGGACCGCTGAACTTCACCATCACGTCCGGGGTCTCGAAATCTTCGTTCGCGGGCGCCGCGTCCTGAATTTCGTAGGTCAGCTTGATGCCAGCGTTTTGCAGGGTGGCATCCAGAAACCCGTCGATGCGCAGGCCGATCCCGGCCACGGAGTACTTTCGCTCAGTCAAAGGTTATTTCCTGCCGATCTTTTTAATAGGCCCAATCGACTCGGCGGCAAGGTTCGCCATCGAGGTCTTATTGAAGAACCACTGCTGCCCCATGCTTACCAGATTACTGGTCAAGTAGTATAATACCAGCCCGCTGGGGAAATGATAGAACATGAAACCGAACACCAGCGGCATGAACATCATCATCTTCTGCTGCGACGGGTCGCCGGCCGGCTGCGGCGTCATCTTCTGCATGATGAACTGGCTGGCGATCATCACCAGGGGCAGAGCCTTGATCTCCCAAGGCTCGGCCTGCGAAAGGTCCGGCACCCACAGCCAGGGCGCGCCGCGCATCTCCACCGACACCGTGAACACTTTGTAGAAAGCGAAGAAAAACGGCATTTGCAACAGCATCGGCAAACAGCCGCCCATCGGGTTGACGCCGTGCTTCTTGTACAGCGCCATGACCTCTTCGTTCTGCTCACCCTTCTTAGGGTCGCGGATGCCGACGTTCTTGTACTTGGCGTTGATGACGTCAATCTGCGGCTTCAGCGCCTGCATCCTGCGCATCGACTTCATGTTGCTCAGCTTCAGCGGGAACAGGATGAAGTTGATGGCCACCGTGACCAGCACGATGGCCCAGCCGAAGTTGTGCACCATCGTAGCGTTGACGTAGTTGACGATCAGGAAGAGCGGCTTGGCCAGGAAAGCCATCCAGCCGAAATCCACCACCGATTCGAGTTTGGGGTTGATCTTCTTCAGCAGGTCGATGTCTTTGGGACCGACGAAGACTTCGAAGCGGTTGGCCGGGCCATCGCCGATGGCCACGCCGCTCAACTTCTGCGGGGTCTGTTCGAGGGCGGTCTTCACCGTGTCCTCAAACGTGACCGTCTGCATCACGCTGCTGCCTTCGGCCAGGAAGACGGCGGCGAAGTAGACGTCGGCGATCCCGGCGAAACTATAATTGCCGCTGGCCGGCACCGGTCCTTTGGAGGCCGACTTGGGCGACTGCTCCACCAGCTTGTTCGCCGCCACATCGAAGTACAGGGTACGCTGGCTACCCGCCGCGTTGGCAATGGTCAGATCGCCGAATCCGCCGCGCCACTGGATCATATGGGGCAGCGGCTTGCCGTCCAGCGTGACCTCGGTCGAAACCGTCGAAAGATAGCTCGCCTTCTGGAAACGAAACACCTTGCGCACGCTGGTGTGCCCGTCGGAGAACTCGTAGGCGACGCCCAGGCCATCCGGGTCGGCGGTCTGCTGGTACCAAACCCAGTTGACATTGACGAGGGGCTTTTGTTCCGGGAAGTGCAGCGAGTAGGGGAAATCCACGCCCGCCGCGGTGTT
>Ga0182021_10003361_pt1 | contig 18818 bp, 15 predicted proteins | sample 612E3MmetaG_FD_120493 | JGI IMG/M metagenome (GOLD analysis project Ga0182021, IMG submission 120493) | Permafrost microbial communities from Stordalen Mire, Sweden - 612E3M metaG (Illumina Assembly) | ecosystem: Environmental > Terrestrial > Soil > Wetlands > Permafrost | place: Sweden... | reverse complement strand
TGATACTCATGATCGGGGGAGTGCTGACCTTCTTCGCCGCGTTCATCCGCATTTATCTGCGCACCAACAATCAAACCGACCTGGCTGCTCAATCCGGCCTATGGCACGTCATCGTTTATTTTTTGCTGGGATTGTTGCTGCTGGGACGCCTGCGGCTCTCGTTGCTGCGCGCCGGTTGGGTGTGGGAACGCATCCCCCTGGCGGGTAACGTCGGGGGACGTTGGATCACGTACACGCTGCTCATGTTGGTCGCCGCCGTGATCGTTGCGATCGTGCTGCCCACTCAGTATTCGCTCGGCCTGTTAGGAACGCTGAGCTATTTGCTGACGGGCCTGATCCAGATCGTTCAAGCGATCATCTATTTCATCGCTTTCTTGATCATCTCTTTCTTGAGCCTGTTTTTCCCCACCATGGAAGGCAAGCCGCTGACCAGCACGCTGCCCAAACCGCCAACGTCGCTCGTCACGCCCAATACGCCGCCGCCCTCGCTGTCTGAATTCGTGCAATCGTTAATCTTCTGGGCCGTGTTCTTTGCCATCGTCGGTTACGTGTTGGTGCAATACCTGCGCCGTCATCCGGAAATGGTCGACGCGTTGAAGCGCATACCCGGCATGGCTTTGCTGGCGCGGCTGTGGCACAGATTGCGAACGTGGTTGGGTGGATTGTCTCAGCAGTTCGAGGATTTGCGCGAAGCGCGGAGAAAAGCGCGGGGGGCAGCGCCACCCCGATCGGCCTCCGCGCCCCGTCGCTGGCTCAATCCGCGCAGACTTTCGCCGCGTCAGCAGGTGCAGTTCTACTACTTAGCCATGCTCCGTCGCAGCGGCGAGAAGGGCCATCCGCGCCAGCCGACACAGACACCGTATGAATACGCCCGCGCGCTGGAGAGTCAACTACCCGAAGTCGATCAAGACGTCGACGGCATCACCAACAAATTCATCGAAGCGCGCTATTCCCGCCACGACATTCCCCTGGAACACGTCGGCCTCGTCCGTCGCTATTGGGAGCGCATCAAGCAGGCGTTGAAGCGCTAAAACAACCTCCCATGACACCTGTAACATTATTCGCGTGACAAGCCGCACTGTCTAGGACTGGTATAATACGCTATCGTTCAATTGAGCATATTCATATCCAAATATTTCCCGCTCACTGGCGCAGGCGAAAAAACGCACGAGAGGTAACCCCTATGCAGCAACCACAAGAATCCGAAATTCAATTGTTCCACGCGCAGATCTGCCAGGCGCTGGCCGATCCCACGCGCATCCTCTTGCTCTATCGATTGGCCGAGGGCCCGCAAAACGTGGGTGAATTGGCTACGACACTGAATGTTAGCCAACCTACCGTCTCGCGCCATCTGAAAGTGCTGCGTGAGCGAGGCATGGTCAGCAGCACCCGCTACGGAGCGACGATCGAGTACCGGCTCATCGACGACCGCCCCATTCAGGCGTTGGATTTGCTCCGCTCGGTGTTACGCGACAACCTCTCACATAGCGCCGGCCTGGTCGACGCTCTGAACGAATCCACCGAAAGCTAGACGATCGCACTGTTCGATCCGAAAAAGGAAGACCGAAGTGCTTCAAGCGCCTCGGTCTTCCTTTTTCGCTACTGGGCTGCTTCAGCCGACACCACCCCGCCTAACGCGTTGACCTTCAGTTTCCAGCGACTGCCCACCACGTACTTCGACAAATCGCTGGCATTTGCCACCGTCATCTGATACTCTTTGCCATCCGAAGTGAAGAACACCACATAGGCTTCTGAGCGATCGCCCTCGCGTTGATCGGTCCGCAAATTCACCGTGGGCCATGCCGGGTTCGCATCCGCGCCCTTGGCGACGACTGAATCCACCACGGTCCATTCCTGCTGCGTGTAAGCGCACCAATCATCCTTCACTTGATATTGACAGTCCTGTACCACTTTGCCCACACCTGAACCGGTATCGACGGTGTACGGTGTGCCACAGATTTTCTCGGCATTGGGCGCAGGTTGATCTTGCGTGCTGCGCACCTTCAATTCGCACGCGCCGACGGGCACATTCGCCGGAATCTGATCGCGCCACGTTTGATGCTGTACCGGGCGTTGTTCCATGATCTTGATCACGCGTTGCCACTGCACGCCCCGTACCGCCGCCGAAGTGTCGCTGGTGCGAAAGAGCAGCAACCCGCACACGAGGGCCGCCACAATGAACACGCCTGCGACGACAAACAATCCGATGCGATTACCCTGGGTGAGCGCTGCCGGCCGGGCGGGTTTAGGTTGATCGATCGGGCGTTGAGCCAGGCTAGCCGCGCACTTGCTGCACTTCAACGCCGTAGCCGGATTCAACTCGCCGCAATAGGGGCACTTCACATCGGGCTTCTTCTCGTCCGAAAAAGCGCCCAGCACTTCGCCCGACTTGCGCGCCGCAGCCTCTGTCAGATCGGCGCTGCATTGCGAGCAATTCTTCGCATCCGCCGCATTGCGCGCCCCGCAATACTTGCAGGTCACATCGGGGCCGCGTTCGGCTTTGGCGATGACGGCTTCGTCCTTGATCAACTCTTGCTGCACGGGCAGTTCGAATTTATCAGTTGAGCTCATCACATTGCCACAGCTGGAACAAATCTTGGTTGTGCCAGGATTCTTGGAGCCGCAGCGCTTGCACGTCCATTCCAGATTCACGAAGCCGACAGTTTCTTGGGGCATAGGTCCACCTCCGCTTTCAGATTGGACTCAGGTGAAATTAAGGGCTAACGTTGGCAGTGTAGCATAGCCTGTGACGAGGGTCAATCGGTAAACGCTGTCGGAGTATAACGCAAAAGTGTTGGTGACTTTTCAGGCGCTCGCGCAGGATGGTACATCCTGCGCTTGGCGGCACGCCTTACAGTTCTGCGTTATACCCACGCTGTCGGGCGAGTGGTCGTGCCGAGGCTTGATATGACAACCTGGATCAGTCTAAATTCAACCCGGCCATATTTAGAAGATGACATTTGACCATCGAGATTGTGAAACCTCATGCGCCAGATATGACAACCTGCACTCGTCAGCTGCTAACAACAGCTTTATGCTAAAGATGCCCAAACCCAACCCAGGAGGCACTATGGCTGCAAAAGGCCGTATCGAGATTGAAACAGACTATTGCAAAGGGTGCGAGCTGTGTACCACCGTCTGCCCGCAGGACGTCATCCGCATCGCAGAGTGGTTCAACGCCAAAGGCTATCGCCCCGCGCAGCTCGTCGACCCGCAAGGCGAGTGCACCGGCTGCGCCGTGTGCGCCGTCATCTGCCCGGATGCCGTCATCACCGTGTATCGCACCGTCATGGGGCGAGAACCCATCGCCGGGCGAGAACCCATCGCCGGGCAAACATCCGTTGCAGCAGTGGCCGCCGCTGTCGCTTAGGGGGAACCATGGCTAAGGAATTGTTGAAGGGCAATGTCGCCATTGCCGAAGCCGCCGTGCGTGCCGGGCTGGAAGCCTACTTCGGCTACCCCATTACTCCGCAGACCGAATTGCTGGAACACATGGCGAAGCGCATGCCGGAACTGGGCCGCGCCTTCGTACAGGCCGAGAGTGAAGTGGCCGCCATCAACATGGTGTACGGCGCGGCCTCCACCGGTAAACGCGTCATGACGTCCTCGTCCAGCCCCGGCATCAGTTTGATGCAAGAAGGCTTGAGCTACATCGCCGGATCAGAAGTACCCGCCGTCATCGTCGATGTGATGCGCGGGGGGCCGGGCTTGGGCAATATCGCGCCCAGCCAGTCCGATTATTTTCAGATGGTGAAGAGCGCCGGTCACGGCGATTACAAACAGATCGTCCTCGCGCCCGCGACGGTGCAGGAAGCGATCGATCTCACCATGCTGGCGTTTGATCTCGCCGACAAGTATCGCACCATCGCCACCGTGCTGCTCGATGGTAACATCGGCCAGCTGATGGAGCCGGCCGAACTGCCACCCATGCATGAACTGCGCAAAGAGCCGCCCGCCTGGGCCGTAGCCGGAGCGAAGGGTCGTAAGAAGAACGTCATCTCGTCGATCCATTTGCAGCCGGAAGAGCTCGAAACGTTCAATCGCCAGCTGCAAGCCAAGCTGAAGATCATCGCCGCTAACGAAGTGCGCTACAAAGAGTACATGCTCGAAGGCGCGGAACTCATCGTCGTGGGATTTGGCACCGCGGGCCGCGTGGCGCAGACGGCGGTCAAGCTGGCGCGTTCGCAGGGCATACCGGTCGGACTGCTGCGGCCGATTACGCTGTGGCCGTTCCCCGAAGAACGCCTCTCGCAACTCGCCGATGAAGCGCGCGGGTTCCTCGTCGTCGAGATGAACATGGGCCAGATGTTGGACGATGTGAAGATCGCCGTGGCGGGGCAATGCCCGGTGGACTTCTACGGACGTACCGGCGGCGTGGTGCCCCTGCCCGATGAAGTCTTCGCGGCGATCGCGAAACTCGATCAGGCCACACTGCGCGCTCAGCTGGGGGCAGCGCCACTAGCGACGGCTTAAGCCAGAGGCCAACTGCGCCACTTGGGACAAGGGAGCAATATCCATATGACTACTGCACCAATCGAACAACTGGTCTACCAACGACCTGAATCTTTAAGTGACGTACACACCCACTACTGTCCGGGCTGCACGCATGGTGTGGCGCATCGTTTGATCGCTGAAGTGATCGACGAGCTGGGCATTCGTGAAAACACCATTGGCGTGGCGCCGGTGGGTTGTTCCGTGTTTTGCTATAACTACTTTGAAGTCGACTTTGTCGAAGCCGCGCATGGCCGTGCTCCCGCGATGGCTACCGGTGTGAAGCGCGTGCTGCCCGATCGGATTGTCTTCGCCTATCAAGGCGATGGGGATCTGGCCTCGATCGGGTTGGCCGAGATCATGCACGCCGCGCTGCGCGGCGAGAATATCACGGTGATCTTCATCAACAACGCGATCTATGGCATGACCGGCGGACAGATGGCGCCGACCACGCTGCCCGGCATGAAGACCACGTCTTCGCCCAACGGACGCGATGTGGAAAGCACCGGCTTCCCCATCCACATTTGTGAGCTCTTAGCCCAAATGGATGGCGCCACTTATCTGGCCCGGCGCAGCCTGCACAATCCCGCCGAGATTCGCAAAGCGAAGAAAGCCATCAAACTGGCCTTTGAAAATCAAATCAATGGCTTTGGCTTCTCACTGGTCGAGCTGCTGTCCAGCTGCCCCACCAACTGGGACATGCCGCCCGCGCAAGCGTTGAAGTGGATCGAGACGCAGATGGTGCCGGCGTATCCACTCGGTGATTTCAAGAATGTGAAGCACTAACGAGTAATGAGTAACGAGTCGAACACGATCGACTCGTTACTCATTACTCGTTACTCGTCAGGAGTCAGATATGCCTTACGATGTTATCTTCAGCGGCTTTGGCGGACAAGGCGCCTTGTTCGCCGGGCAACTGCTGGCTTACGCCGCCATGGACGCCGGCCGCTTCGTCACTTGGATTCCGTCTTATGGGCCGGAGATGCGCGGCGGCACGGCGCACTGCACCGTCATCGTATCCGACGAAGAAATCGGTTCGCCGCTGGTGCGCAATCCTTCCACCGTGATCGCGCTGAACAACCCATCGGCCGAAAAGTACGAGCCGCAGCTGGCAACTAATGGTTACCTGTTTTATAACTCGTCGCTGGTCGTGCATCAATTCACGCGGCGCAACATCCATGCGATTCCGATTGCGGGCAGTGAGGCCGCCGCCGCGTTGGGCCACGCCAAGCTGCTTAACATGGTGATGCTCGGCGCGATGCTGGCGCGGGTGCCGGTGCTGCCGCTGGCCGCCGTGGAGCAGGCGCTGGACAATCACATTCCGGCGCGCCGCCGCGACTTGTTGGAGGCCAATAAACTGGCCTTACGCAAGGGGATTGAACTGGCCCAGCCAGCCGTTCTACTCCCCGCCTAATAATCGCGCCGGAAAAGCATCGGCATCTTCGAGTGGACAAAGAACCCCAAAGACACGATCATATAATCCCACATCCCGATCGTGTCTTTTGATCTCTATCACCTACCCAGGAGGAAAAATCGAGAATGACGACACCATGGGCTCAGCGTTACGCCCTCCGCACCCACAACATGGGCAGTTCGGCCATCCGCGAGTTGCTCAAGTTGACGCAGCAGCCTGATCTGATCTCCTTTGCGGGCGGATTGCCCGCCCCCGAGTTGTTCCCCATCGAAGAAATGAAAGCCGCGTGCGATGTGGTCTTGAGCGAAGCCGGAGCGCAAGCGCTGCAATACAGCACCACCGAAGGGTACGCGCCGCTGCGCGAGATGTTGGTGCGGCATATGGCGCGCTACGGCATCAAGGTCGAACTGGATAACATTGTCATCACGTCCGGCTCGCAGCAAGCGCTGGACTTGATCGGCAAGATGCTGATCAATGCCGGCGACACGATCCTGACCGAGACGCCGTCTTATCTGGGGGCGTTGCAAGCCTTCACAGCCTATCAGGCTCAGTATGTCACCGTGCCCATTGACGACGACGGCTTGCAGGTCGCCCAGTTGGAAGCCGCGCTGCGCACCGGACCCAAGTTCATGTACATCCTGCCCAACTTCCAGAACCCGGCGGGCGTGACCCTGTCACTGACGCGGCGTTACGACTTAATCGCGCTGGCCGAAGAATACGGCATCCCCATCGTGGAAGATGATCCATATGGTCAGCTGCGCTTTGAAGGCGAGCATCTGAAGCCGCTGGTGGTGCTGGACTCCGAATACGAAGGCTGCACCGGCGCTGGCGGTTACACGGGTAATGTGATCTACACCAGCACGTTCAGCAAGACCTTAGCGCCGGGTTTGCGCCTCGGCTGGATCGTCGCGCCCAAGGATGTCGTCTCCAAGATCGTGCAGATGAAGCAGGGCACCGATCTGCAAACCAGCACGTTCGATCAAATGGTGGCCTACGAAGTGGCGCACGGCGGCTTCCTCGATCAGCATGTGCGCCGCATCCGCGAGGTGTATCGCGGCCGCCGTGATTTGATGCTGAAGACCATGGAAGAGAGCTTCCCAGCCGGAGTATCGTGGACTCGTCCGCAGGGCGGCCTGTTCCTGTGGGTCACCACCCCGGAATCCATCAACACCGTCGACTTGCTGAAAGACGCCATTCAGCAGAAGGTGGCGTTCGTGCCTGGGCATTCGTTTCATCCCACCGGCGGCGGGCACAATACCATGCGTCTGAATTTCAGCAACGCCACTGAAGAGCAGATCGTAGAAGGCATCCGCCGACTGTCGGTGGCCATCAAACAGCGGCTAGCGCAACACGCTCCAGTGTTCTCCGTCAACTAACTGCTTCGCAGCGTTTACCTCACAGGCCGGACGACCTCGCCCGGCCTGTGGTGTTTCAGCCACACCCCGCGCAATTCGCCGTTGAGGTGAAGTATAATAACTGCATCTTAGCGATCGATCTGCTCAGATCGCACGTGAGCGGCGCCGGTCCGCCACCGACTTCGGGCTAGCTTCTTCGTCGCCGCCAGATCGATTCAGGCAGGTTGTCTATGTCGCGCTGGCTTCACACCCTTAAGGCAATCAGTCACGATCGCACCGCCTGGTTAGCGCCTGGCCTGTATCTGGCCGTCGTGCTGTCGACCTTGGCTGTGGTTGAATCGTTTGACACACCAGCAGGCCGGCTAGTGGCGCACTGGCTCTACGTTGTTGGCATCATCATCGCCACCGTTGTTTTGATTTACTGGTTGACCCGGCGCGCCACCGCGCAGCGACAGAGCAGTGAATCACGCTATCGTGAACTGGTGGATCAAATTGTCGATGGTATCTTTGTGTACGATCAGCACGGTCACTATCTGGAGGTCAATCCAGCCGCCTGTGCCCTGCTCGGCTATGCCCGCGAAGAAATCTTGCAACTGCAGGTGGTCGATGTCATCCCGCCCGAAGATTTAGCCGCACAGCCTGTGCAGTTGGAGGACCTCATCATTGGGCAGGTCGTTGCCACAGAGCGCCGCCTACAACGCAAAGACGGACAAATCATTAGCGTCGCCATTAATGCCTGCAAGATCGAAGCCGATCGTATCCTGACCACCGTGCGCGATATTACCGCAGCCAAGCAGCGTGACCGCGAACGCGCCGCCATGGCCAGTCTCGCCTCGACGTTGCGAACCGCGGTCACGCAACGCGAGATCCTGCCGCTGGTACTGGATCAAGCCGATCACTGGCTAGAAATTGAGTCGTCGGCGATTGGCTTGAACAACCCGCCTGGCACTGACGTCGTGTTGCACGCCGCACGCGGCCCCTGGACCAAATTCATTGGCGCGTTTTTGCCATTGTCACAGGGCATGGCCGCCCAGATTCAGCGCAGCGGCAGCGCGTATGCCCGCAATGATTTACCGACCGATCCGCAAGTCATCCGCACAGGACAGCTGCTGGGTCTGCGCGCCATGATCGCCGTTCCCTTGTCTGCCGAGAACATCGCGCTGGGCATCTTTGCCGTTGGCCGCACTAAGCCGTTCACGGAAGACGATGTCCATCTCATGACGACCCTGGGCGATATTGCCGCCGGGGCTTTGCAGCGCGCGGCCGCCCATGATCAGGCCCAGCGCCGCGCCGATCAGCTGGCCACCCTCAACACGATTGGACGTACCTTAGCCGAGCTGTTAGACCTGCCCCAGATCTATGCGCAGCTGGCCGCCGCCATCGTGCAAATTCAGTCCGACTTGTTGGCTCTGATCATTTCACAGTTCGATCCGGTGAAGCAGTTGATGACCTGCGTCTACGGCTGGGAAGAAGGCCAGCCGCTCGATGTTTCGCAGTTTCCGCCCATTCCGCTGGAACCCCCTGGCTATGGCGTGCAGAGCGAAAGCATTCACCAGCGCCAGGCCATCATCGTCAACGATCTACCCACGCGGCTAAAGCGGGCCAAGACCAATTGGGTGATCGGCAAAGAACCACTCTCGGCCATCTATGTGCCGCTGTTAGCGAAGGGCGAGGTCATCGGCGTGGTGCAAGTGCAAAGCACGGTCTACCACCATTTCACGCAAGAAGACGCCGAACTGCTGTCGTTCATCGCCAGCACCGCAGCCGTGGCCATTCAAAACGCGCGCCTGTTTGAAGCCGAGCACAAGCAGCGCACCCGCGCTGAAGCGCTGGCTCAACTGGCTTCGCGTCTGAACGCCCAGGTAGAACTTGCCGCCGTTTTGCAATTGACCTGCACCGAAGTCGCCCAGGCGCTCACGGCGCCCGCCGCCAGCATCTATCTCTATGACGAGGTCGCCCAGGCCCTGATCTATGCCAGCGGCTACGGACTGCCGGCTTTCTTCGGCCAATGTGTGACGCCCATGCCGCGCGCCACCTTCGACGTCTTTAACAGCCGGCCTGATCGCTTAATTATCGTGCCAGACATTCAAGCCTTTCCGGAACTGCCCGATGCTGAGTTGTATATCCAGTGCCGGCTGCGGACCATAGCAGGCGCCGGGATGTGGCGCGACGAGCGGCTGATCGGCTTGATTAACGTCAAATCGATCGGCGTGATCCGCCAATTTACCGAGGACGAGCTGGCCCTGCTCACCACCTTTGCGGCCCAGGCCGCCATCGCCATCGAAAACATGCAGCTGGTCGAAGCCGAACGCCGCCAACGTGAATTAGCTGAAGCCTTGCGCGATTCCGCGGCGGCGCTAAACAGCACGCTTCATCAAGAAGAGGTGCTCGATCGCATATTGGCCAATGTCGGGCGGTTGGTACTCAATGACGCAGCCAGCATCATCGTCATCGAAAATCACATCGGGCGGGTCGTCCGATGGAGCGGTTATTCGGCTCCCGGCCACACTGAGGCCATTCAGAACGTTCTACTACCGATCAATCAAGTAAGCAATTTGCGTCGCCTTGTAGAGACTGGCGAGCCGGTGGTCGTTAGCAATACGCGCAACGATCCAGAGTGGGTGGATATTCCAGCGTCACGTTGGATTCGATCGAACATCAGCGTGCCGATTCGCGCCAAGGGACGTATGCTGGGTGTGCTGGCCGTGGACAGCATGACGCCCGATTTCTACACGCAGGAACACGCCGAGCGCTTGCTCGCTCTGGCCGACCAGGCCGCCATCGCCGTTGAAAACGCGCAGCTGTATGAAGCCGCGCAGCGCCGCACCGTGGAACAAGCCGCCCTGCTGGAAGCCAGCCACGCTATTTCGTCCACGCTCGATCTCCCTACGATGTTACAGCGGCTGGCCGAACAAATGGGACGCGTAATTGACGTGACCAGCACCTACATTTGCGACTGGAAGGCGTCCACCGGCCTGGCCACCGTGCTGGCTGAATATTACGGGCCACAAGCCCAACCGAAGGAGTTAGTATCTGACCTGGGCCATGCTTATTTGTTGGCCGAGGACTTGGGGCTGACGTCAGAATGGCTGTCGAATATGCAACCGATGGTGGCGCATGTAGATGATCCCATTCAACCCGAGTTCAGACTCCAGCACATGCGTGAGTACGGGGCGCAATCCATCTTGACCGTACCCCTGACGGCGCACGGCACTTTGTTTGGCTACGCCGAATTGTGGGAAAGCCGCCGTCGCCGCGAATTCACCGCCGGTGAAATCTCGTTGTGCAGCAGCATGGCCCAGCAAGCCGCCATCGCGTTTGAAAATGCGCGGCTGTTTGAAGCCGAGCGCAAGCAGCTGCGCCTGGCCCAAACGCTGCAAGCGGTCGGCGCACTGCTCACCGCCGAAATGAGTTTGAATGAAGTCTTTGACTACCTCTTTGATCTATTAGCACGCGCAGTGCGCTATGACAGCGTGTCGATTCAACTGATTGACGACAATCAGGTTCTCTTCGCGGCCGGGCGCGGTTTTAGAGACGTCCGCCGGGCCGATGAAATCATTCGCAAATCGCTCGTGCCATCCATCGAAGAGCGCTGGGGGCAACCACATCAACGCGTCATGGTGATTTCCAACACGGAACAGGATCCGCGCTGGTATACGCTCCCGGGCAGTGAGCCGATTCGATCGTGGATTGGCGCGGCGCTGCGCGTAAAAGGCCACTTGTTGGGCATTCTGAACGTCGATAGTTTTACGGCCAATACTTACGATGAGGCCATGGGCGAAACCGTAGCCGCCTTTGCCAATCAAGCCGCCATCGCCATCGAAAACGCACAGCTGCACGACGCAGTACGCCGTCACGCCGACGAACTGGAAGAGCGTGTGATCGAGCGCACGGCGGAATTGGAACGCGAGCGCAAACGCACCGTCGTCATTCTTGAGGCGGCCGGTGAAGGCATCATGCTGACCGACATCAAAGGCACGATCGAATATATCAATCCTGCCGTCGAACGTTTGACTGGCTTCAGTCCGGCCGAAGTCATCGGCCAGAATCCGCGCCTATGGCAAAGCGACCACACGCCGATCTCGTTATACCAGAAGATGTGGCACACCATCACCCGCGGCGGTATCTGGCAGGGCGAGTTGGTCAATCGGCGCAAAGACGGCACGTTCTTTAACGCAGCACTGACCATCGCTCCGGTGTACGGGATCGAGGGAAAAATCAGCGGCTTTGTCGGCGTGCAGCGCGACATCTCACAACAAAAAGAGCTCGACCGCTTGAAGGACGAATTCGTCTCCAATGTCAGCCACGAACTGCGCACGCCCATCGCCAACGTCAAGCTATACATCAGCCTGCTGACGCGCGGCAAACCGGAAAAGTACGAAGACTATTTGCAGACCCTCCGCCGTGAAGCCGCGCGGCTGGAGAAGCTCATTGAAGACTTGCTCGATCTATCACGGCTCGATCTGGGCAAGACGCCCGTGATGCTGGAACCTACGGATGTGGGCCAGCTGGCGGCGCAGCTCATCACCGATCGGACGGCGTTGGCCGCCGGTCGCAGTCTTCTAATCGATTATCACACTAATGGTCCGCTGCCTTTCGCGCAAGCTGATCTAGCCATGTTGGGGCAAGTCCTCTCCAATCTATTGACCAACGCCATCAACTACACGCCGGCCGACGGATCGATTACCGTGACCACCACCCAACAACGCCGCGACGATCAGAATTGGATCACCATCACAGTGCAAGATACCGGCCCCGGCATCGCCAAAAAAGATTTCCCCCATCTCTTCGAGCGCTTCTATCGCGGTGAGACCGGCCGCAAGTCTGGCATGCCCGGCACCGGCCTGGGTCTCGCCATCTCGGCGCAAATCATGAACAAACTTGGCGGCTTGATCACCATCGACAGTCAACCGGGCGAAGGTGCATCCTTCACGCTGTGGTTGAAGCCCGCCTGAAAGGATCGCATGATTCCCATCGTCTCCATCGTCGGCAAATCGGACGCCGGCAAAACCACCCTGATTGAAAAACTCATTCCGGAACTGAAGCGGCGCGGCTATCGCGTCGCCACCATCAAGCATGACGCCCATCACTTCGACATCGATCATCCCGGCAAAGATTCGTATCGCCATTTTCACGCCGGGGCTGATTGGACCATCATCGGGTCGCCAGCCAAGTTGGCGCTGGTCCGCCGCCTCGATCGGGAACTCACCCTCGACGAGATCGCCGCCCAGATCAGCGACGTCGATCTCATCCTGACCGAAGGCTACAAGCACGAGGCCCGCTGCCGTATCGAAGTCTCGCGCCGCGACGTGTCACGCCGCGCCCACACCACCGAATTGATCAGCGATCCCACTGAGCTGCTCGCCATCGCCGCCGACTACCCGATCGAACTGGGCGTGCCCGTTTACGCTCTCGACGATGCGGCGGGGCTGGTCGATCTGATCGAGCGTGAAGTGCTACGGAAATAATTCTCCGGGGGTTTGTTTTTAGCGCCGTCCTCAGGTACAATGTCCGGCGAATTCATCCAGCCACCCACTTCGTGCTAGCGTGGAGCTTCCCATATGGATCGTCGGCCTTTGTTGCCCGGCGCGGTAGCAGCCTTAATCGTCATTGCGCTCCTCATCTATCTGATCGAAAAGATTGGCCAAGCTCTGCTAACGATCAGCAATGTCATTCTGCTCGTCACGCTGGCGTGGATTTTGACGTTGATCTTGCGCCCGATCGTCAATGGCATTCACCACTTGGTCGTACCCGAACGCTTCATCCAACCCCTACGCCGGCGCTGGGGCGACCGAATTGCCAATCGGTGGGCGCGTCCCTCGTATGGATTCTCGATCACCATCGTCTACTTGCTGCTGCTCACCGGCCTGGCTGTGTTGGTACTCGCCTTTATCCCGGTCGTGATCGACCAAACACGGCGGCTGGTGGTCAACGTGCAACAGCAAGCCACTGAACTGCCGTACCTCATCCAACGCATCACCGAATTCGTCAACTCCACCCGCGACTTCCTGGCGGCGCGCCTCAACATCGATCCGGCGCTGATCGTCTTGCCGCAGACCGAGCAGATCACCGGCCAGATCACCGGATTCGCCAGCAATCTTCTCCAGACAGGGTTGAGCGTGATCGGCGCAATTGCCTCTACGTTGGGCCAGGCCATGCTGGTGGTCTTTCTCAGCGTCTTCATCATGATCGACGGCAAAGAAACCACACAGTATTTTCTGCGTCTGGTGCCGCGCCAGTATGACAAAGATGTGCATGATGTGCTCAAGACCAGCGAGTCGGCCTTTGGCGGCTTCATTCGCGGCACCGCCTTGCAAGGGCTGATTTACGGGGTGGGCGTGACGATCTTCATGACGCTGTTCGGCATCGGCTCGCCCGTGGCCGTGGGCGCGATCACCGGCGTCTTGATGCTGATCCCCGTGTTCGGCGGCATCATGGGCCTGGCCATTCCCCTGCTGGCCGCGCTGTTGCAGTCATCGCCCAACACCCTGTGGCTCATGATCAGTCTAAGCATTTTTGAATTGATCATCTTCAACTTCGTCGCGCCACGCCTCATCAGCCAATCGGTGAAGATCCCGTCGCTGCTCGTCATCGTCGCCATCATGATCGGCTGGCAGCTCATGGGGTTCTGGGGCTTTGTGTTCGCCGTTCCGATCGCAGCCGTGGTGTACTCGATCGGGTTTGTGATCCTCGAACGCGCGGTGCGCCAGCACGAAGACGCGGCCCCTACCCAGGCCCCCGCCCCGGAGCCGCCGCATGGTTGATCGAGCGCCGCGCATCGCGTACGCAGTGCGCGGCGCAGCCATCGATCAGGTGCAGCCCTTTGCGTTTGACCGCGGGCCGATCGGGGGTGTGCTGCTGCATGGCTTTACCGCCGCCCCTAAAGAGATGCGTCCGCTGGGCGACTATCTGGCCGCGCGGGACATCACCGTGCGCGGGGTGCGCTATGCCGGACACGGCACCTGCCCGCAAGATCTGGAATGCACCACCTGGCACGATTGGGTCGCTTCGGCTGAAGAGGCTGTACAGGAACTGCGCCAGCGCTGTGGGCAAGTGTGGAGCATTGGCCTATCGTTGGGCGGCTTGATCAGTTTATATCTGGCCGAGCAGCAATTGGTGGACGGCGTCTGCGCCATAGCGCCCGCCCTCTTTCCACCCGATCGCCGCATGGCGCTGGCGCGGCTGCTCACACCGTTTATGCCCTACTCGCGCAAAGATTTGGCGGATCTACACGACCCGATCGCGCTGGCCGAGCACGCCGATTATGAACTCTTCCCCACGCACGCCGTGGCCGAACTGCACGCCTTGATGCGCCGTACTCGCCGTGCCTTGCACCAGATCGATGTGCCACTGCTGTTAGTCTTCGCCCGGCACGATCGGGTCGTCTCTCTCAACGCGCTCGATACCCTCTGGTCGCGCGTCGCCTCGACCGACAAACAACAGCTCATTCTGGAACGCGGCGGGCACATCGTCACCGAAGACTACGACAAAGAGATCGCCTTTGCGGCGATTGAGCGATTCTTGCAGCAGCACGCGTGATGCGTAGAACGTAATGCGTAAAGACTGAGGTTACGTTTCACGCATTACTCATTACGCACTACTCCCATGTCCCGCGATATCAAGCTCATTACACTCGCCCTCTTTCTATGGGGTGGCGGCGAAGGTTTATTCCTCTACATCCTGCCGCTCTACATGGAACAATTAGGGGCAACCCCGCAAGAAGTCGGCGCCGTGCTGGGACTGGCGGCCTTTCTTACCGCCTGCTCTTTCATTCCCGGCGGCATCCTGGCCGATCGCTTCGACGCCAAAAAAGTCATGGTGTGGGGGTGGGCCATCGGCGCAGTCGCTTCGTTGGGCATGGGCCTCGCGCCCACGTGGCAAACGTTCATTCCGTGGATTTTGATCTACAACGTATCGGCTTACTGCATCCCGGCGATCAACACCTACATCGCAGAAGCCAGCGGCGATATTCCACTCGAGCACACCATCACGGTGACGTTCGCCGGTTATGCCGCGGGCAGCATCGTGTCACCGTTTGCTGGCGGGCGCCTGGCCGAAACGTTAGGCACAGCGCCCTTGTTCATCATCGGCGCGCTATTTTTCGCGGTGTCTTTCTTCATTGCCTTGAGCGTGCGCAGCCATACGGCGCATTTGAATTACGCCAAACACCGCGATCAATCACTGCGCAGGCAAATCGGCGGACTACGACCCTTAGTCCCTTTGTATGCGCGCTTGTTCTTTGTCTTCTTCGCGGTCCTCATTGGCACGGTACTGCCCGCGAATTTTCTGAACACGCTCGGCTGGGACATCGGCGATGTGAACTCGCTGGGGGGAACGGCTTCCGCCAGCGGGACGATGGTGTTGTCGCTGGCGCTGGGCCGCCTGGCCGCAGGGCGTCGCCGCCGTGGCTTGCTCACCGGGCAGCTGCTCGTCTTTCTCGGCATGCTCTTGTTCACCCTCAGCACGTCCGCGCAGCGTGCTCTGCCGATCGCCGGTTACTTCCTGCTCGGCGCGGTGCCCACCCTGCGTGAGCTTTCCAACGCGCAAATTGCCGGGCAGGCGAAAGATTATCTACGCGGCACGGCCCTGGGCATGAATGAAACGATCTACTCCCTGGCGCGCAGCGTCGCCGCCTTGTTAGCGGGCGCTCTGTTCGCGATCAATTCACGCGCGCCGTTTATGGCCGCCCTCGTGCTGATCCCGATTGGGATGGTGTTGATCGCACGACTGCGCCCTGTAACGCCGCCCGCCGATTTCGTCGCCATGGCCTCGACCAGCAATGTCATCATCGAAACGGTGGATGACTGAGGCGTGATACAATTTTGGAGGATGGAGAATGGAAATTGGAGGATAGATCGTGAAAGATAAGCGGTTACTGTTTGCGTTTCCACATCCCGACGATGAATCATTCGGCCCCGGCGGCACGATCGCGAAGTACGCGCGTGAAGGCGCGGACGTGCATTACGTGTGCGCGACGCGCGGCGAAGTGGGCACGGTCGATCCGGAGATGTTGAAACCCTACGAACATCTGCCCGCAGATCAACGGTTGGGCGCGCTGCGCGGCCAGGAGCTGCGCAACGCCGCGGATATTCTGGGCCTGACGGGTTTGCACTACCTGGGCTATCGCGATTCTGGCATGCCGGGCACAGAACCCAACCGCGATCCGCGAGCCTTCATCAACGCCGATCCCGATCGGGTCACGGGCCAGCTCGTGAAGATCTTCCGATCGGTGCAGCCGCAGGTCGTCGTGACGTTCGATCCGTTTGGCGGCTACGGCCATCCCGATCACATCTTCATCCATCAGCGCGCGACCGAGGCCTTTCACGCGGCCGGCGATCCGGCGCGGTATCCCGAAGCCGGCGCGCCGTATCAACCGCAAAAGCTATACTGGGCGGTTTTCCCTAAGAGTTTAATTAAATTCTTTGTGTTGTTGCTGCGCGTGACCCGGCGTGATGCCACGAAGTTCGGGCGCAACGGCGACATCGACCTGAAAGAGATTGCCGCGCATGACTACCCGTCGACCACGCACGTGAACATCCGCCCCTACTATGCCATTAAGCAAGAGGCCTCCAGTTGCCATACCAGCCAGTTGTCCGGCGGCCCCGCACGTTTTGGAAAAATACAAAAATGGTTTATGATGACAGAGCATTTTCGGTTGGTGGAACCAAACGCCGGCGGACAACGTCTAAACGAACGGGATCTATTTCAAGGGGTCACCGGATAAGGGCGCACCCTGTAAGCGACAAAACGACGAGGTACTGAAACTACGGAGGCGAACATGAAGAAGATAAGTGTAATGCTGTTGACTCTGGCGGTGTTGTTGACACTGGTCAGCCCGGTCGCGGCCAGTGGGCCGACCGGCATGATCGGCATTTACAGCGTGGCCGCCTGTCAGGACACTACCACGGTGGCGGTGTCCGGCACGACGAGCTCGGCCACCAATCGCGTCAAGGCCTGGGTTTACAAACTGAACAACGACGGTGACTGGATCGAACTGGCCCACACGGTGACGGACAACTTCAACAGCGGTGATTTCTTGATGCCCATCGCGCTGGACTATTTTGGCAAGTCGGTCGAGGGCGGAAAGCAGCTGCAAGTGGTGGTGAAACTGCAAGGCCGTAACGGTAATAGTTTTGTCGATCTGGGCAGCACCTCCACCACTCTGAATGCTTCCGATAAGGACTGCCAGAATAAATGCTCGGCGACGATCACCACGCTCGATCGAGCGCCTGCGGACGGCGTCGTCACGTTACGCAGTCATTACGGATCGTTCTTCCGGCCCGAGGGCTGGCTGCATAGCGCTATAACCGTGAAGGCCGGGCAGGCGCTCCATTTTTCGGTGGTGGCCCTGCCGTGTAACTGGTCAGTGCGCGCGTGGTACTATCCCACGACCGGCAAAGATCGCACGCCCAAGCTGCTGACCGCGCAATACTGGCCCAACGAATTTGCGGCAACCAGCGACGACGGCGCGAATCCATATGCGACCAGTTTTGCAAAGGGCCTAAGACCCACCGCTCCGCTAGAACCCGGCGATCCCTACGCACCGAAGTAGAATCTGACAATTGAACAAATAAACGCACCGCCCGATCGAGTTGCTCTCGATCGGGCGCTAATATTTTGGGTAAAGAAACGCATCGAGGCCGTTCAGGCTGTCAGCTGTTCGGTCAGGTATTGCGCGTCATCGCCGACACCCATCAACAGGCCCGACTTATGCTTATACAACCACGGCAGACCGATGAAGTACAAGCCCGGCTGACTGGTGACACCGCGCTGCTGGACCGGAAAACCATCTTCATCGAAGACGGGCAGTTTCACCCAGTTGAAGTCGAATTGATAACCCGCAGCCCAGATAATCGTGCTGACATCGGCCGCTTTCAAATTGAGCGCACGTATCTCTTCCACCTCATAACCATCGCGCCGGTGCGGCACGGTTTCTGACGGTGCAGCCAGACCACTCTGCGCAATGAAGTGATCGATCTGCGCAAGCAGATCGGCCTCGAATTTATCGGTCTTCGCCAGACTCTCTTTCAAGTCTGCGGCGAAATTCAGGACGCCGTCCTCGGCGCTGCGCACGTGCCCCGCCAACGTCACGCCATCGCGCACGAATTGATGCAAGTTCAGCGAATGCCCGCCATCCTTGCCCGAGACATGCGGATTTGCTCCAAACTTAGCTTGGCGCGACGGCAGTTTGTCGGGAGTGCGATCGAAAAAGTGGATCAGGTTCAGCCAGTGGAAGATATCTTCTCCGCGATAGCGGCGCGGGACGCGGCCGGAGGTGCCGACCGACAGATACACGCACCGCCCGCTGTGATAGAGCTCTTCGGCAATCTGGCAGCCCGATTGCGCTGAGCCGACGACGAGGATCGCGCCCGGCGGCAACGCCTGCGGATTGCGATATTCGCTGGAGTGCAGCTGGATGATCGACGCGGGTATACCGCTAGCAGCCTGTCGGAGAGGAAATCTCAGCCCCTGTTTGTGGGTGTTTTGACGCCACAAGTGGGGAGTAAGTCGCTATTCTGACCTGAAATACCCGCCCAAGTGGTGTTTTTCTCCGTCCG
>Ga0182021_10003360_pt1 | contig 18818 bp, 14 predicted proteins | sample 612E3MmetaG_FD_120493 | JGI IMG/M metagenome (GOLD analysis project Ga0182021, IMG submission 120493) | Permafrost microbial communities from Stordalen Mire, Sweden - 612E3M metaG (Illumina Assembly) | ecosystem: Environmental > Terrestrial > Soil > Wetlands > Permafrost | place: Sweden... | reverse complement strand
CTTTCTTCTCGGCCCCATAGAGTTCGACGTCGTATTCGATCTGAACGCGTGGAGCGCGATTTCGCGCGATGAATTTCTGTCCGCTGTTGCTCATGGTGTTCCCCTGTGTGGAAGTTGTGAGAACTGGATGCTGCTTACCTGCGGTCGGGCCCCGGTCTAGCTGTCCTTGCCGCGCAGAATGTCCACCTGAGAGATTGCGCTCGGCGCGACGTCACGAACGATGTCCAGGAAATTTGCCGACACGAGCCGCTTGCATCGTGCAAGCAAGAGCGGCAAGGGGCTGGATGGCTCGTGCCGCTCGTAGTACTCGCGAATCCGGTCGAGCAGGCGAGCCACGTCTTCCCGCGAGGTCACGGTCCCCGTCAGCGCGGGCTGTGCTGGCGCGGCCGGGTCGCCAGCCGCTGGGTCGCCAGGTGAGTCGCTCGCCAGGGGCACCGATCCGGCACCGCGCTGTTCGAGACGAGCCGCCAGAATCTTGTGGGCTTGCCCCAGCAGCCCGGACAACTTCGCGAAGCTGGGCGCATGGGCAACTCCCACGCGGGCGCCAACCGTGGCCTCGAGCGCGGTCAGGTGTGCAAGAGATTCGCGCACACTCGCCGCGGTGGTTTGCAGATCTGCGATCGCACTCTCGGAAAAGGCCCCGTCAATCGCGGTGGATGCCGGCGCTGCGGTCCCGGGCGCGGGCGGCAGTTCGCCGGATGCGATCGCGAGATCCCGCAGGCTGAATCGGCCAAGGGATCGCGAAGTCACCAGGGGAAGCGCGCGAATGCGGTCGACGAACGCGGCTGAATCACACAGTCCAGTGAGGACGTTGACCCGTAGCGTGGGATCGTTTCCGTCGTCCGGCTCCAGCCGGGGGAAGCAGCCGTCCCAGTACCGTTCGGTGAGCCCGCGCAGCACGGCCAGGCCAGCGCGCAGCCCCGCGAACCCTTCAGTGTTGAGCCAGGCTGAAGTCAGGTGAAGGGCAACCCGCAGATCCTTGGTCTTGCCCAGGAGGGTCGCGGCGCGTTCGGCGATTGCGTCCCAGTCAGGCTCCTGCGCCGGTAGGACCGCTCTGCCCATGTGCTGCTCGGGCTTGCCCTGGACCAGGCGCTCGAGATCCAGGAACGCCGGATCGTACTCCAGGTCCGACCCGCAGGGAGCGGCAGCCGCGACCGGCTGGAGGAGGGAATCGACCTGGCTGATGAGAATCATGCCAGGCTTATCGGAAGCCCGAACAGAAGGTTGCTTGGAAAAGTGCAGTCGCAGCGGATCGGGCGCTATTCGAGCCGATTCGTGCCGTCGAACGGCGTCGTGAGCGGGAATCTCCTTCGCGCGGCCGCGGTCGCGGGCAGGGCGTGCAAACTGCCTTTGTCGCGATCACTCACCGCCTGGACCCAGGCCACGGTGCCCTTGCACGCGATATCGACCACGCCGGCGAGCAAAGCCGCGCTCGGGGCCTTCGCGATCGACACCTCAAAGGTGGCGGCCAGGGTATGGCTTCTCATGTATGCGTAGTCGATGTATTCGCCCTGGGTCGGGTAGTCATCGTAGGACTGCTGGTATATGGCGAAGTTCATCGCCTGAGCGGTCTTCTGTCCGGCGGCAGTGAAGAAGATACCGTCGGCGGTGGCATCGCTTGTGTAGCACCAGGGCCAAAGCACCTCTTGCGCGCCACTGTGGTACGCGATGGCCGCGTGGAACCCGACGCCTTCCTGCAGTCCCTTCACCAGACCGGCTTCAACAGTCTTGAATGAGTCCGCGTCGCTGCGCCCCGGGTACGAATAGTCGCGGTTGATGTCCAGCCCGGCTGCGTTCTCCCGCGTGTTCGAAACGAACCCATCCGGGTTCACCAGGGGCATCACGTAGAAGGCGTAGGTCTGAAGCAGGCTTCGCACCGACGCGTCGGTCGCGCTGGTTCGCAAGAGATAGGCTGGGATGGCCAGGGCCGCTTCTGTGCTGGATGGTTCGTCGCCGTGATGGGTTCCATTCGCAAAGATGGCTGGCGGGCTGGCCTGGCAGGTTGCATTTATGATGAGGTAGGGCAGATCGCGGCCTTGCCCCGATTGGCCGAGCACCTTGTATGTGGCGATGGCGGGCAGGGCCGAGGCCACGGACCGTAGGTATGTCTCGATCTGCACTTGATCGTGATAGGTCGGAAAGCTGATGGCGATGGCCCGCAGGCTGTCGACGGCGATGTCGTCAACCAGGGTGCAGCCACCGCCGGCGGACCCGTCTGCGCCGGGGGCTTCGACGGCTGTGTCGGTGGCGTACCCTGCCGTGTCTGTGGCAGCCAGGTCGGCCCCGGCGTCCGCAGCCAGGTCGGCGCCAGCGCGCAGGTCAGCGGCCAGGTCAGGAACACTTGCCATGTCGGCGGCCAGGTCAGCGGCGGGGTTGATGTCCGCAGCCAGATCGGGACTGATTGGCAAGTCCACGGCCAGGTCGGGGCTGGTCCCCAACTCCGCCACCTGATCGGGGCTGCTGCCCCCGTCGATCGTCGAGTCGCGATCCTGTCCGCTATCCAGCGCGCCAGCCTCGGGGCTGCGCAGCCCATCGGCCTGGGCAACCGGGCCGAGATCGACGGCGCCGTCGTTGTGTGGGGCGCGCCCGGAATCGCTCCCCTGGCCACAGCCAGCCACGAGTACAGCCACCGCAAGGAGAAAGGTACGCATTGCTCTCCTCTGCATTCCGACTCTGTGTGCGCTGTGCCCTCCGTGGTTCAACAGCCAACTATATCCCGGACTTGGCAGTGATGTCGGCTGGACAGGCGATCTGCTGGTATAGAATCTGGGGATTGTCGGCGGCGCTGAACCAGCCGGCGACCCAGTTGCAGCCCGCCAACAGCAGCGGCATGTTCCCGAAGGCAGCCTGGCACTTCTGCTGCACGCAAGCCTTGTCATCGTTGCAGGTTGTGAGCATGCCCCCGCTGCCCGCGCCGATATCAGCGCTGCCCCATTGCGCCGAACCGCCGGTGCACGCGTTGTTCGCACCCACGCCACCGCCTGGGATCAGAAGGTCGAACTGGTTGGAGCCGATGCCTCCGATGTTGATGACCTGAACGATCAGTGTCTTGCCTTTGATGGCGATTGACCCCGCGTCATTGGCGTTGTATTGCCCCTTGCCGGTAAACTGGAGTTGGAAGCAGGTGCCGCAGGCGACGCCGTTGTAGGCGGCAAAGCCGTAGGAGAGGGTATCGCTCACGGACCAGGGCGCGCCCCAGTAGCACATATATCCGCCTCCGCCGCCACACGCGCTTTGGGTGTCATTGCCGACCGTCGAGGTGCCGTCCTTGCCGCAGGTATGGGTCGGTTTGTTGTTGGCGTTGGCGGCCCAGCCACAGGATGGCTTGCAGCAGTCCCAGTAGCGGGTGGTGAAGCCGCTGCTGCCATTGGTGATGGGCGGCGGCTGGGCATGCGTGCTGCCGGTGGAGGTTCCGCCGCTGGACGAACCACTGGTCGCTGTACCGCCAGTTGTGGTGGTACCGCCCCGGGCGGTGGTGCCGCCGCTGGACATGCTGCCACCCGAGGTCATGGTGCCTGCGGTCCTGGTGCCCCCTGACGTGGAGCCGCCTGCGGACGAGCTGCTTGTGGACGAGCCGCCTCGGGCTGTGATACCGGCGGTCGCTGTTCCGCCTGTTGTGGTGGTGCTACCTGGCGTGGCGGTGCCGCCGGTCGCGCTGCCTCCAGTTGCCGTGCGGCCCGCTGTCGCGCCTGCGGTTGGCGTGCTGTCTCCTGATGAGGTGCCGCCCGTTACCGTCACGCCGCCTGTCGGCGTGGTGCCCCCGGTTGCCGGAGTGCCACCTGTCACGAGCGTGTCTCTCGGGGCTGTGTTGCCGCCCGAGGCTGTGGTGGCACTGGTGATTCCGACCGGGCGGGTCGCGCCGCCGCTTCCCCCACTTGCCGAGGTGCTCGGCGGGGTCGAGCCGGCGCCTCCACCCTGTCCAGAATGGTGCGACGGCGGGGCAAGGGCGCACGCTCCCCCAAGGGCAAGCAAGGCAAGAGTCGGGGCAGGAGGAAACCTCATGAACACACTCCTGTGCGTTGAACTTCAGAACCCCGCTCGGCCGGGGATTGGGAATCGTTGAAGGATGCTTCGAACACGGAACGCTACGCAAGAGATGCGATTTCGGCAAGTTCGGCGACCGTGCTCTCACCGGAAAATGTCGGTCGAGGCCCGGCCCAGAGGATTATCGGCTGCATGACTGCCCCCCTTGACGTGACCGCGGGAGGTTCATTCTGTCCGGTGCGTCAGACGGTGGTCTCTGGCAAGGGCTTCTCGACCACCGTGAGAACCCCAAACGCGTCACCTCATCTACGCCCCGCGGGTCGAGAAGCGCGAGCGGCCGTGTAGCTTCCAGGCCTTGATGAGCCCGACGTTCTTGGCTTCAATGGGCTCCATCTCGCTGAACTCGGCTTGCACCGGTTCGGGAAGCTTCTGATAGAAGGTGTTGGCCACCACCAGTTCGTTGGACGAGGCCTCGGCCAGCAGGCGCGCCGACAGATTGACGGCGTCACCCACGACCCCAATGTGGGTCTGGCTGAACGGCCGGTAAAGCACGACATGGATGTCGCCCATGGCGACGCCCATGTGCACGCCGCCCGCGGGTTGCACCCGGTCGAGTTCGCGCTGCCAGCGGTTGGAAACCGAGTTGCCGATCTGCAGGAGCGCCCGCGCGCATTCGAGCGCCCGGATGGTGACGTTGTCCTCGGGCTCGGGCACGCCGAACAGCGCGAGCACCTCGTCGCCCACGAACTGTCCCATCATGCCGCCTGCGTTGATGATGGCGTAGCGAGAGTTGGAATAGAACGAGGTCAGGGCACTGCGCATGACCTCGTCGTCGCGGGTGTCGCGCACGAAGCTGGAGAAGTAGGAGAGGTCGGCCAGAATCACCACGGCGTTGCGATAGCGTTGCGGTGGCAGGATGCGTTCGGGTGTCAGGCCGTACAGGGTGTGCAGCTGCAACAGGCGTGACCAGCCGAAGTGCCAGAGCAGCGACGACTTGAGCGGGCTTGACGCATGCCGATCGCCGAACGCCCAGTGCCACTTGGCTTGATCGATGCGGCTGCGTAGCTCGGTCAAGCTTTCGACCGTGACCGCGGGCAGATCCAGCTTGAAGCATTCGACGATCAGCTCGCGCAGCCTGGTCTCGTCCCAGATCTCCAACTGCAGCTCGGGACGGACAGCGGCGCGCAGGCGCGCGAAGAGCGCGGTCCAGTCCGTTCGCGCCGCCCGGTCGATGAGCAGGACCACGCGGTCGGCATCGGGCACCGTGGTGGATGGCGTCCCGTACTTGTTCTGCAGATGATGGACCAGCCGATCGCTGGCATAGCCGTACTTGACCTCGAGGAAATAGGGCGGTCGTCCTGGCCGGCGCACCAGCATGTCGGCGAACGCGCCTGGCGCGCCGAGGTCGACCTCGCGGGCCACATCGACCTCGTCGGCATGGGCGCCATCATGCTGGACAGCGTGCACGCGGCAGATATCACAGCATATTTCCTCCAGAAACAGGCGAAGCTGGCGGAGGAAATTTGGGTTGTCCGAACTGCTGGCTAGGGTCACGGTCATGTTGACCCCATTGTAGCGTGCCGTTCGGCAAGGCCCGAGATCTGTGCGCCTAGATGATGTTCTGCAGGGCGACCGCAGGTCGCTCCTGCGGGCGCGCGTCCCGTAGGCATCATGTTCCGCGCAGGGGCGACCGTAGGTCGCCCCACGGGTGCGCGCCCTTGCCGCCAAGATCAGCGCCCTTGACTTGAGCCGCGGCACTCGCTAAGCACTGTGCGCCATGACCCGCGATGAAGACGCCCCTGATCCCAGCCTGTTCGATCGCCGGATCGTCGAACGCAACATCAAGCGCGGCCTCGTCACGCGCAAAGACTACGAGAAGTTCTTGAAGTCGCTGCCGGACGCATCGGACAAGATGAGGTCGCCCGACGAGGCCCCAGAGCCGGGCTCCAGTTCGCCGGGAACAGGCACTCCGTCTCCGCACGCAGCTTGAAAGCATGCGCCCGGCTGCGTAGCCTTCGCATATGTCGGACTCCGAGAAGAAGCCTGGTTTTACAGTCACCGATCGCCGGTCATTCCCCGAGAGCAGGGAGGCCCAGGCAGGGCCCTCCGCAGAACCTTCGTCGGCCAGTTCACCCGCGCCCGGAGGGGAAATCCCTTCCGGGGACGGGGTGCGCCGGGAAGCGGGCAGCGAGCGTACCCTGCCGCCAGCGGACTTTTCCACCTTCATCCTTTCTCTGGGCAGCTCGGCGCTCATCCACCTGGGCGAAGTGGAGCCGCCGGGAGAGGACGCCCGGCGCCGGGACCTGCCCATGGCCAAGCACACCATTGATCTGTTGTCGTTGCTGCGCGAGAAGACCCAGTCCAACCTCACCCCAGAGGAGGACAGGCTGCTGGAGAGTCTTCTCTACGATTTGCGTCTACGCTACGTCGAGGCGGTCAAGGCTGGATCGCAGGGGGGGTGAGCGCGGGACAGGGGCCAACCCCGCTTGCTCTCGACTGGCGCGGGCGGCGCGCCACACCTCGCGCACGAAGAGCCCGAAGAACAGCGATGCGGCAAGGGGTAGCAGGAAGACCAGGACCCGTGAGATCTGCGGGTTGGAGCGACGGTACTCGACGAACCACCAGTCAAGGCGGACGCGGTTCCAGCTTGAGGCGATGTCGAGCTGGACCGACGTGTATCGATGCCAGGGGGCGTCCCTCTCGGCGGCGATCCAGTCGTCGTCGTGGCGCGCGTGGCGAAACATCCAGGCGTGGCCCAGGATGGGTTGGAAGGGCGGCAGCCACTGCAGGGTGTGCATGTCCTCGAAGCATGCGCCGCACGCGCTGGGGGTGTCGCCCACGCCGCTGCCCTTTGCGATGGGTGTGCCCAGCCATGCGCGCGCCGCCTCCCGCTGGATGCGTATGAAGTGATCCCAGTAGAAGGCATTGCCCAGGAATTGCACGAAGCCACCTGCCAGCAGCAGGGTGCCGAGCGCGCCAGCAGCCAGGATGCGCTTGCGACTGCGCGCCGCCAGAGAAAGGTCATCGACCAGCAAGCACGCCGGCAGCAACATGACCGGCACGGCAAAAACCAGATAGCGGGGCCCCCAGGCGTAGTCGCCGCTCCAGAAGATCAGACGGGCATAGACCAGCACCGGGGGCGCCACCGTCAGAAGAGCCGCGGGCAGGAAGTGTGGCCAGCGGCGAACTGCGCGAGGAAGACCGATCAGGCCGGCCAGAAGCGGTGGGCTGTACAGGAACACGCTCTTGCCAGGTGAGAGAAACATGCCCCATAGGCCGACGGCGACGTTCTCGCGGATGCCGGCCTCGCTGGACAGGTCGTATCCAACCGCGAAGACGTCGCCCCATCGCGCATAGTTGTAGAGGAGGGCCAGGGCCGCAAAAGGCAACGCCGCAACCGTTGCGGCGACTGCTGTTTCCAGGTGCACCCGCCACCGGCCCCGCAGAGCCACCACCAGATAGATGGCCGCCCCTGCCGCGGATACGATGTAGATGTACTTGGCGTTCACCAGCAGCCCGGCCCACATCCCCAAGAGCGCGCCGGTGCGGCGCGAGGGATTCTCTCGCGTCTCGAGCAATTGTGCGAAGAAGCCGGTGAAACACGCGGTCTGCAGGACCTCCGAGTAGGTGTAGCGCGAGTACACCCACAGCGTGCTGCCCAGCCCCAGCGCAATGGTGGTCAGGGCAGCAGACGCAGGCCTTGCGCCCAAGCGGCGGCAGATACCGAAGAAGAGCAAGCAGGTCAGGGCCCCCATGAGGGTAGGCCCCAGGCGGGTGTTGAAACGCAGCGCGAGCTGCTCTTGCAGCGGGACGTGCTTGTGTACCAGACGCTGCAGCACGGCTCCGGGAATGTGAATCAGCGCCTGCAGCGCGGGGGCCACTCCGTAAACCTTGCCGCCGCGCCCGAGGGGAAGCGTCGGGGGCCAGCGGGTCCGGATGGCGATGGTGCCTTCACGGGCGATGCTGTTTGCGACCTCCCACAGAGGGGTGGCGTCGCCCCACGGCCGCTCGCGACTCATGGAGAACATGTAGACGAGGAAGAACGCAACCAACAGCCACAGACCCCCGCGCCGTCGGAAGCTGAACATGTTCGTCATGGAACGGATGGCCGCGATGATAGCCCGGCCCTGTCTGGAGTGCCTGGCCGATCGAAGACCAACAGTTCCACGCGCAGGCCCCCGTTGCGGAGGGCATGGGTGGCGATCGGCGGGCGCCGCAGCCCAGTGGCGACCGCCCTAGCAAAAGCGGTGTCTGGGCACAGGACGCCGGCCCGCCAGTCCTGATAGCCGGTGGCCAGGATGCGTCCGATGGTGCGGCCCAGGCGCAGAACATCCGGGCGCTGCCCGAGCCGGCGGCCGTAGGGAGGATTGATGACCACGAGCCCGCCTGGTCCGAAGGGCGGCTGGTCAGCAAAATGCGCCACGTCGAGGCGGACATGGCGGTGAAATCCGGCTCGTTCGGCGTTGCGGCGGGCGATTTCGATGGCGTGGGCATCCTGATCCACGCCGTTGAGGATGGACGGTGTGGTGGCGAGTTGAGCCGCCTCGGCCCGAGCCCGCAGGCGGGCCCATACGCTGGCGTCGAAGCAAGGCCACTCCTGCAGGGCGAACGAGCGATGAAGGCCGGGCGCCGCACGCAGGGCCGCGGCGCACGCCTCGATGACGATGGTTCCCGAACCGCACATCGGATCGAGAAACGGCAAGCGTGGGTCGTACTGGCACAGGGCCAACACGCCTGCGGCCAGGGTCTCCCGCAGGGGCGCGCGCCCGGTTTCCAGGCGCCAGCCTCGTCGGTGTAGCAAAGCACCAGAGGCATCCAGGCTGACGGTGAAGTGATCGGCTTCGCCGCGAACCAGCACCCGTGAAAGTTCGTCGCTCGCGTCGTCGTCGTCCTCGGTACCTGGCGGGCGCGGAGGTAGCGTGCCGAGGCTGTCGCGGACCGCGAGCTCCAGAGTTTCAGCCAGCGCTTTGGTGTGATAGAGCCGACAACGGTTGGTCGACACGTCCACACGCAAGGGCCGATCGCGGGGCAGAAAGCGCTCCCAGGGCAGCTGGGCAAGCTGCCGGCGCAAGGGAGCAAAATCACGCGCTTTGACCTGGCCCAGCCTCAGCACCACGCGGCTGGCGATGCGCAGGTGCAGATTGGCCGCCATACCGACCGCCAGCGTGCCGCAGAATTCGACGCCGCCGGGAAGGGCGCGTACCGCGTGTGCGCCGTCGAGCTGTTCCACCTCGTTCCGCAAAGGCTCTTCCAGGCCAGGTGTCGCTGCTGCGAACCAGTCCAGCTTGCCGCTGTCCGGGATGTGCGCATGGACAGGGCTGCGCGGCTGTCTACGCTCGCCTGGGCGGGGCATGCTGGACGCGCGGGCGGCAAAACGAAGGTGAGCCAAGATTTCCACCGTGCCGCTGGCACCGGAAACCGGGGAATCCATATGGGCGAGCAACTGGAAGCCAAGCGCTTCGGCCTTCCTGCAAAATGCGGCGAGAGCACGGCGGCGCAAAGCCGGATCGTCCACCCGGCCGCGCTTGACCAAGTGGCTGGGGAGTTCGAACTGCGGTTTGACGAGGACCACGCCCTCGGCGCCATCGCGCAGTCGGAATGCCAGCGAGCGCAGCATGTTGCGCGCGGCTACGAAACTGACGTCGACGGTGAAGAAATCGAACGGTCCCGGCGCCACAGCCAGCGACAACGTCTTCCAGTCGGTGTGCTCCAGGTTGTCGACACGTGGGTCGGCGGCGAGCCCGGGATCGAGTTGGCCATGTCCCACGTCCACCGCGGTCACGTGCGCCGCCCCACACCGGAGCAGAACCGCGACGAACCCGCCGCTCGACGCACCGACATCCACCGCCCAGCCCCCGCGCACCAATGTCGCAAGCTTGAAGCGCGCTATGGCCGCCTCTAGCTTGCGTCCTCCGCGAGTCAAATCGTGGTTCATGTGTCAGTCGCGTGGGGAGCCGGCGAGCTCTACTCGCCGCGGACCTTCGCGCGAGGCCGAGCGCGAGGGCGCGAGCGTAGCGAGCGGGTATGGTGGGGAAGGTGCAGGTCCCGAAGTCCCCGAAGGGGGAAGCGAGCGGGGGCGGGTGGCAGGTGGGGCGCCGAAGGGTTTGGGAACCCTTTGAGGGTTCCCCCGCAAGATACAAGGGTTTGGGAACCCTTTGAGGGTCCCCATGTCAGATCGCCGGCGCGCTGCCCATTTGCAGAAGCCGCGACAGGCGCGAGATCAGCATCGGATCGCCGATGATCTTCAGCTTGCCGCTCAGAAAGACTTGGACCGCCGCCTGGGCCCCGCCGTCGATCATGATGCGGAAGTCTTCGTCCGTGGCTTCGATGGTGCAGTGAGGCTGGCCGATGCATCCGGGCTGGCAGATGGGCGGCGAGCTGATGAGGTCGGCGGTCCATGTCCCTCCGTCAGCACCGGCGATGGTGAACAGGAAGGTCGCGGCCACTTCCTTGGCCTTTTCGGGGTGCCGGCGCAGGGCATCCGGGACGCGTCGATCGAAGAAGTCTTTCACGGAACTGGGCATGGAACCTCAGCGCGGGATTGTGGCTGCGCAGCGGCGGCTGTCAACGTCAGCGTTTGGGCGCCGCCTTGTTCGCATACCGTTGTGCCACCCGGTCGGCGTATCCATCGACCTGCGTAAGCGGCGCGCGCGTGATGGCGAGAGCCCCGTCGCGGATATCTTCGGTGATGGTGGCGCCCGCGGCCACGACGGCGCGTTTGCCCACGCGCACCGGCGCGACCAGTTGCGTGTCCGATCCGATGAAGGCGCCGTCCTCGATGATGGTCTGGCGTTTTTCATAGCCGTTGTAGTTACACGTGATGGTGCCCGCTCCCACGTTGACCCCTTCGCCGATGATGGTGTCGCCCAGGTAGGTCAGGTGGTTGGCCTTGCTGCCGCGGCCCAGGCGGGTCTTCTTGGTTTCCACGTAGTTGCCCACGTGCACATCGGGTCCCAGGTCGGTGCCCGGTCGCAGATGGGCAAAGGGTCCCACCTTGGCGCCTGGCCCGATGCGGGCCTCAGTGGCCACGGTGTAGGGCAGAAGGATGGCGCCTGCACCCACCTCGGTGTCGGTGAGTATGCAGCCGTCGTCGATGCGTGCGCCCACGCCAATCCGGGTGCGACCGCGCAGCACCACGTTGCGGCCGATCTCCGCGTCCTGGTCTATGGTGATGCCGGCTTCGACCACGACTGCCTCGGGATCGCGGAAGGTCGCGTGCTTGCCCAGCTCGCCGACAATGCGCCGGCACAGGGTCTTCTCGACCGAGACGAGTCGTTGGCGGTCGTTGATCCCGGCCATCTCCTCGGCGCTCACACTCGCCGAGGCGACGCCGATACCGGTGGCGGCCTTTGCGATGATGTCAGTCAGGTACAGCTCGCCCTGGGCGTTGCGGGGCGAGAGTCGCGCCGTGGCCTGACGAAGAAAGGCTGCTGGCGCGGCGTAGATACCGGCGTTGACCTCTGTGATCCGGAGCTGCTCCGAGCTGGCATCCTTGTGCTCCACCACCTCGACGACACGGCCCTGGCTGTCGCGGATCACCCGGCCATAGCCGTGGGGATCGGCCAGTTCCGCCGTCAGGATAGCCAGTTTGCCCGCGCTGCGCGATTTCTTCACCAACGCGGTCAAGGTCTCGCGACTCAAAAGGGGCACGTCGCCGTAAAGAATCAGAACCGTTCCCTCCCACCGGCGCAGGGCCGCCAGCCCCAGGTGCGCGGCATGCCCGGTTCCCTTCTGTTCTGCCTGTTCGACCACGGTCACCGTGGCCTGTCCGTGGCGAGCGGTGAGCGCCTTCTCCACCTCGGCACGCTGAAAGCCGAGCACGACCACGATGGGCGAGGCGCCAAGTTCCAGCGCGCGCTCGACCGGATACGAAACCAGGGGCACGCCCAGTAGCGGATGCAGCATCTTGGCCCGCGCCGAGTACATGCGGGTCCCTTTCCCGGCCGCAAGAATCAAGCAGGCCAGGTTGTTCTGCGCTTTCGGTTGACCGCGACTCACGAGAATCCTCCGGGACATCGTCTACCATCGCAGAGCCTTGGTTGCGAGTTGCAGCGAGATTTGCGGTATACAATCCCTGCCCATGGCTTCCTACGTCCTGGTGGTCGAAAGCAATCCCGCGTTGGCTCGGCGCATCAACGAGGCGCTCGGGGAAGCGCACTACTCGCTCTCGACCGAGGCCGAGCTGACCTGGGCCCGGCGTACCCTGGACGTGCGTGCGCCCGACGCCATCATCCTGGATACCACGCTTTCCGACGGCAGTGGCTTCGCGCTGGCCGACGAAGTGCGCCGCAACCCGAGTACGGCCCGGATCCCTATCTTCTTCATCGCCAGCACACACCGTGGGGCCAGCCATCAGGCCGAGGCGCAGCGCCGCTTTGCCCCGGCCGAGTACCTGCCCACGCCGCTCGATGCGGACCACCTGCTGGCGCGTCTGCTCGAAACCGTACCGCCCAGTGAGGCGCCCGAGGCGCAGGCCGTGCCCAACTACCCGGGCGCCGCGGCGGCCGATTCGGAGCAGAAGCGCGAGAGGCGCGCGGTGGAAACCACGGCCAAGCACTTCGCCGAGGGCGAGTCGGACCTGCGCGGATCGCTGGCCCGGCAGCCATTCGCCCGCGTCCTACAGCGGATCTATTCCGCCCGCATGTCCGGGGCACTGCTGCTCGCGCGCGGCGACACCAAGAAGATCGTCAACTTCGAAGAGGGCTATCCCGTCTCGGTCCGTTCCAACATGCTGTCCGAGTGCCTGGGTCAGATCCTGCTGGAGCAACGCCTCATATCTGCCGAGACGCTGGCGGAGTCGTTGCGCCGGATGAAAGAGACGCACCAGCATCAGGGTGAGGTCCTGGTAGCCATGGGCGCGCTCTCGCCCTACAACCTGTCGCGCGCCCTGATGCTGCAGATGGAATCGAAGGTGCTCGAGATCTTCTCGTGGTCGAGCGGCGATTTCATGTTCAAGAAGGACCAGTCTCACCAAGACGCGCCCATGCGGCTGGAACGTACGCCTGCGGCCTTGATACTGGATGGTATTCGGCGCCACTACGATGCGGAGCGCATCCACAGCGTGCTGGAGCCCCTCTCGGGGAAGTACCTGGCGCCCAGTCCCGACCCACGCCGGCGCCTGCAGGACATTACCGCCGATGCCAACGAGCGGCGCTTCATCGATGGCCTGGATGGCACGGTCAAGCTGGAGACGGCGCTCGCCTCATCGCCCATTCCCATCGACCGTGCACGCCTCCTCCTGGTGGCCATGTCCGAGGCGGGCATGATCACGCCCAGCCAGGCGCCCCCGCGCGGGCAGAAGGACGAGAGCCGCCATACGCCACGGCCGGTGGATCTGGGCGGTGCGAGCGCGTCGACCGGCGAGCGCAGCCGTGAAGAGCTGGTCGCGCTGCTGGCGGTGATGCGCGTGCAGAGTCACTTCGAGGTTTTGGGTGTCGAGCGGGAAGCCACGCCGGTCGAGATCGGGGACGCCTACCATGCCCTGGCGCGCGACTTTCATCCCGATCTCTTCCGCCTGCGCAGCGATGACGTGCGGGACGCCGCTCGTCAGATCTTCGAGCGTCTGGAGAAGGCCTTCGCAGTCCTGCGTGACAGCAGCGCGCGGCGCAAGTACCTGGCCGAATTGCAGCGTACCCCGCTGCCCGCGCGCTCCGATGCAGAGGGGGGCGACGGATCCGAATCCGCGGCAACCGCGGCGGAGAGGGTGTACTTCACGGGTGTGTCACACCTGCGCGCCCGCCGCTATCCACAGGCGGCCGAGGCGTTTCGCCAGGCCACCACCCTGGCGCCCAAACAAGCCAGCTATCGCAGCGCTCTGGGCTGGGCGCTCTATCGCCAGGCGCCCGCCGACACCCGCGCGTTGGCCGCGGGCCTGGCCGAGCTGCGCAGGGCGGTGGAGACCGAACCCGCCAATCCCTGGGTGCGCATCTCGCTCGGTCGCTTCTACGCCGAGACCGGGCTACCCGATGATGCCATCCGTGAATTCGAGGCTGCCCTGGGCATGAGCCCCGGTCTTGCCGACATCGAGGAAGAAATCCGGCGCCTGAAGGGAGAAACATGATCAAGTCCGAGATCGCCTGGATGAACGGGAAGCTGTTGCCTTTTGCACAGGCGACCACCCACGTTTCTGCTTTCACGCTTCACTATGGGGTGGCGGTTTTCGAAGGAATCCGCTGCTACAAGCGCAACGACGGCCGCAGCGCGGTTTTCCGCTTGCGCGAGCATGTGGATCGGCTGGTCACCTCGGCAAAGATCTGTGACATGGCCATTCCCTACCCACGCGATCAGATCGAGGCCGCCTGCCTCGACACCCTGCGCGCCAACAAGCTGGAAGAGGCGTACATCAGGCCGCTCGCTTACCTGGGTGCCGGCGCGCTGGGGCTCGGCTCGCGCGACAACCCGGTTGAACTGGCCATCATCGCCTTCCCCTGGGGGGCCTATCTGGGCGCCGATGCCCTCAACAAGGGCATCCGCGCCCACCTGTCCACCTTCGTACGGGGTCACCTTAACCACACCATGAGCAAGGCCAAGATCTCGGGCCAGTACGTGAATTCCGTACTGGCCAAGCGTGAGGTGGTGAGCCTGGGCTACGACGAGGCCATCATGCTGGATGCCGCCGGGGCCGTGGCCGAGGGCACGGGTGAGAACATCTTCATGGTCCACCGCGGCCGCCTGTACACCCCACCGCTGTCCATGCCCATCCTGGACGGCATCACGCGCGACGCGGTCATCACGCTGGCGCGCGAGAATGGGATCGACATCGTGGAACAGGCCTTCACGCGCGACATGCTGTACGCGGCCAGCGAGGTCTTTTTCACCGGCACGGCCTGCGAGGTCACGCCGGTGCGCGAGATCGACAAGATCTCCATCGGAACCGGCGAGCCGGGCCCGATCACGCGCAAGTTGCAGGCGGCGTTCACCGCGGTCGTGAAAGGCGCCACCGAGGCTCACCCGGAGTGGCTGGCGTTCTTATGATCGAGCCCGCCGAACACGACCAGCGCTCGTCAGGGTTGAAGCCGAACCGCGACCGTCGGATACTCAGTCCGTGACTCGGTCCCTTGCTCTCTTGCTCTCTGTCGCGGTCTTGGGGTGCGGCGGTTCGCTGTCCTCGGGCAGCCCGCCGGGTGTGGCGCCCATGCCCGAAATATCGGCCGCGGTGCGCGCCCTACGCGTGCGCGTGCTGGAGGATATGGCGTTCGGGGCCAACGGGGACAGGGATTCCAGGTTCAACGAGCAGATGAAAGCTGCTGTGCAGGCCGAGTTGGGCCATGCCGGGCTCACCGTGCTGCACGGCCAGGATGAGAAGCCGGACATCGACGTCCGACTGGAGATCCGCGTGACCGCGGGCGTCTACCTGGTGCACGGACATGTGACTCTGACGGCCCAAAGCGATGACACAGCGGTGGCCATCGCGGTGACCCCCGACGAGTTCCACCGCGCCGGGGAGTTCCCCCTCATCGCGGCGGAGAAGGCGGTGCAAGCTCTGCTTCATTCACCTGGGCTGGCCGAGTTCGCCGAGAAGAAGAACCCACGTCTGGCGGCGGTCCGGAACGAGCGACACCCGGCCTCGACCGAGACGAAACCCAGTCCGGAGATTCTTGCCGGTGCCAAGGAACACTTCAACCAGGGCAACCGCCACTTCGAACTCGGCCATTTTCAGGAGGCTCTGGGCGAGTTCGAAGCCGCCTACATGGCGGTGCCTGATCCGGCGTTTCTTTTCAACATCGCGCAGTGCCACCGCAAGATGGGGCATGACAAGGAGGCGGTTGGTTTCTACAAGAGCTACCTGCGCAACGCCCCCAATGCGCCCAACCGCGCCGACGTGCAGAAGCGGATTCAGGAGTTGGAGAGCGGCAAACACAACTGAGGGCTTGCAAGGCCCTGGCAAAAAAGAGGGCGATCCTGTCGGGGATCGCCCCTTTTCTGATATAGGAACCCTGAAAGGGTTCGCCCAGTCGAAAGCGACTCTAGTGGTGGCTTGGACAGTCCGGGCCAGTGAGGCCAGGCCCCACGTTGTCGCCCGGAAGGCCTGTGTTCGTCATGTCGCTCTCGTTGTGTGCGTACGTGATGCCAGCGTTGAGCGTCACCGTGGACAGGGGCGTGACGGTGGCACCGGCGCAGTCGAGGTAGATACCGTAACCTCGGCTGTACGTGAACGAAGCGTGGTCCACCACGATCTGAGCGGTGGAGTTGCCGTTCTCGAGAATGAGGTCGCCTCCACCGCTGACGCCGTCGCTGCCAGCATAGGAGATGTCGGCATAGCTGATCCGTGCCGTGGCGCCCCCCCACACCTCCAGGCCGACCCAGTCCCCCAGATCTGGCGTGGCGGCAAGTGAAGTGAGAGAAACACGGTTGCTGGAAGTGCCCGCGATCACGAGAGTGGCGGGTCCTGCAAAGCCGACGCTGAACTCGGCCGGGGGGTTGGTTGCGGCAAACATGAGTTTCATGCCAGCGCCGATGGTCAAGACCGGGTTGTCCAATTCCACACCTTGCAGCCACAGGCCCCCGGTGACCGCTACGGGCGTTCCTGGATCGACCCAAGACGCCGTCGAGTTGATTATCCCGCCGACGATCTCGATCATGGCGCCCCCATTGAAGGTGTTGTTTGCACCAATGCCCGCAAACGAGGCCCCCTGGACCGAGATGGCATACTGGCCGTCCGGGATATTGCTGAAGGTCGAGTTCGTGATGACGAAGTTCGAATCCACGTCGTACTCCAAGATGCCATCGGAGTCCGGGCCCACGTGGTCGATTGTCACGTGATCGATTGTCACGAGGTTGGCCCCCACGCCGTCACCGACTATGCAGCCACTGCGATCCGCACCACAATAGTCTAGCTTGGCGTACGCGATCCGGGTGCCAGCCATGGTGCCATCCCACAAGTGGATGGCCCGCCAATCTCCGGGCAACGGCGGCGACGCGTTAGAAGTGAACACAATCGGGTCCAGCGCGGTTCCGACCGCGACCAGCTTGCCTCCATTAGTGCTGCCGACGTCAATTCCCATGGGGCCTTCAAACTTCAGCGTGACGCCTGGCTCGATGGTCACGACGGCGCCCTCGGTGATCTGGATGAAGTCCCTGATGAGGTACGGGCTGCACGCCTTGGCCAGCGTGATGTCGGAGACAACGGCGCCTCCGAAGAATTCACAAGCAACCGGCGAAGAATCCGTCGCATCACTTGAGCCGTCAGCGGGCGCGCCGCCATCAGCAGCGTTGGCATCCGCTGGGCTGTCGGCCGGCACATCAGTGCTGACAATCGGCCGGTCCACGGCAACCAGATTATCCACAGCCGCATCAGGCGTCACGACGAGGCCAGTGTCTGGCACGCCCGGACCACCGTCCGCGACGACATCGGGCGTGGCGACAGGCCCGTCCGCGACAGGCCCGTCCGCGATAGGTCCGTCCGCGAGTACGACGGCCGCTAGGTCGGGGCTTGCATCGAGCTTGGGGGCGCTCGGACCATCGGGTACAGCAGTGTGCCCATCGGGTGGCATTGCATCCTTGTTGTTGCTGCTGCTACCGCTGCAGCCCACAACAACAAGGGGGGCCGCAAGGAGAATGAGGGAAAGAGAACGTCGAGCTAGTCTAGTCATTTGTGTTCCTTTCTGTCGGTCGGTTGGAGACCGAAACACGCCGCAGGGCAAATATTTTACACAACTCCGGAATTCTTCGCCAGAATATGACGTAAGGGGCCGTCAGCCTATTCGCAGGCGATCCATCACGTTGTCGTGCGAGCGACCGCGAAGGTTGCGGGCCGCAGGATCCAGGCCAGAAGCCCGACGGCCACCACCGCCAAGCCGGTGGCCAGGCCCCACCACAGGCCAGCCAGCGATTGCCCATGACGCAAGCCCAGGAGCCAGCCCAGGGGCAGGGCCAGCAGGTAGTAGCCCACGAAATTGGCCACTGCAGCGGGGCGCGTGCGACCGAGCCCGCGCAGGATTCCGCTTGCCACAACCTGGGTTCCATCCAGCATCTGGAACCCGGCGGCGATGGGCAGGATGGAGGCTGCTGCCGCGGTCACCTGTGGGTCAGCGCCGTAGAGCGCGGGCAGATGCCAGCGCAGGAAGTAGAACGTCAAAGCGAAAAGGCTCATCACACCTGCGCCTGAGGCAAGGGCCAGAAGAGCGCTCCGGCGGGCCGCGCGCAAGTCGCCCGCCCCCACCAGGTTGCCCACCCGAACACTGGCCGCCATGGAGATGCCGAGCGGGAACATGAAGCTGAGCGAGGCCAGGTTGAGCACGATAGTATGCGCCCCTAGAGGCACTGTGCCCAGGCGTCCTGCCAGCAGGGTCGCCAACTGAAAGGCCCACACCTCGAGGCCGAACTGCAGCCCGATGGGCAGGCCGAGGCGCAGAATGTGCAACAGGGGCGCTGGCGCCAGAACCTCGCGGCCCCAGGGAACCCACGCGGCCCGGTGCAGGCTGAAGGCGAAGGTCACGGCAAGCAGCAGTCCCGCCATCAAGAATCGGGTGACCGCGCCGCCCAGCCCAGCGCCCAGCACACCAAGCGCGGGCAGGCCCGCGCCTCCGAACACCAGCCACCAGGTCACGACCAGATTGATCAGGTTGACCGCGACCGTGACCCAGAAGGCCGGCGCCACCAGCCCGCGGCCGGCCAGATACTGTCGGTTGACGGTGAAGAGCAGCAGCCCGAACGCGGTGGGCGCTTGCACCGCCACGAAGCGGGCCCCATCCGCCACCAGCCTCGGGTCTTGCCCGGCCAGGCGCAGCACCGGCGCGGTGAACAGCCATGCGACAGCAAGAAGAGCGCCAAGCAGCAGCGAGAGCACGAGGCCGCGCTGAAAGGTCAGCGCCACGCCCCGCGTATCCCCTGCG
>Ga0182021_10003359_pt1 | contig 18820 bp, 20 predicted proteins | sample 612E3MmetaG_FD_120493 | JGI IMG/M metagenome (GOLD analysis project Ga0182021, IMG submission 120493) | Permafrost microbial communities from Stordalen Mire, Sweden - 612E3M metaG (Illumina Assembly) | ecosystem: Environmental > Terrestrial > Soil > Wetlands > Permafrost | place: Sweden... | reverse complement strand
TTTTTTGGGAGTTTCCTATTAGCCTTTTTAAGCACAATTTAGATTGTTAAATATAGAGCAGCTCTGGATTACGGTTAACTGAAAATAAGTTACTGCTAGTGTTTGAATGTAGATTTCCACGCACGGATGTGCCTGAAGTTGCCACTATATGTATTGTTTATGATACATGATGGATTTCTCAATATACAACTAATTGACAAATATGGGAGTACAGAATAAACTGAGCATACGGGAACGAAGCAAAAATATATGAAATATCCCGAATGAATTAACCATTCGGGATGCCAATTAGATGAGAGAATGAAAAAGACACTGCAGGTTTGTATAATAGTAATTTCATGTGCCTTTATTAATATGATTACCGGATTCAGGTAAAATAACATGGAGAGTTTTGTAATGGCAATACATAAAGATAAGGCGCATCGAATAAACAAGTGTTCCACCACTAACCCAGAAATTTGTTAGAAACTGGAAGCATCCAAGGCTTATTCCAAACAGGCAGTGTTGAAGAATATAGATAGTGAAAGACAATACCGCTTATTTGCTGACAATACGACGGATATGATTTGGAAAGTCAATGTAAACATTCCTAGCCAACTCAACTACATCAGTCCTTCTGTCACCCGTTTGTTTGGCTAGACTGTCGGGGAAACAATGAACAAGGTAATGGAGGAAAGAGATGGAGGAGCAACAGAAAGAGAATGAAAACAACTTAAAGACTTATCTGGAAAAAGCTCCAGATGGAGTCTATCTTAGTGACTTAAAAGGTGTTTTTCTCTATGGCAATGGAAAAGCCGAGGAAATTCTCGGATACAAGAAAGAAGAACTTATTGGTAGTAATTTCCTCAAATTGAATATTCTTCCGGCAAAGTATTTCATGAGAGCTGCAAAATTACTAGCGCTTAACGCGATGGGCAAAAACACAGGACCAGACGAATTTGAATTGATAAGAAAGGATAAAAGTCATATTTGGGTGGAGATAAACACTGCGCCCATTGCACAAAAAGAAAAGATGGTCGTTGTTGGTTTTGTCCGTGACATTACTAAGCGTAAGCAGATGGAAGAAGCGTTGAAAGCATCGGAACAAAATTTCCGTAACTCACTGGACACTTCATCAATAGGTATAAATATCATTGATACGGACTTCTATACCTCGTATATAAATCAAGCATTTCTGGATATATTCGGTTACAAAAATATCGACGAAGTTAGAGTAAACCCACCATATAAATATTACACACCTGAAACAAATGCTGCTATAATCCCGCGTGTGGAAAAAATAGCGAGCGGCGAGCCAGTCTTCAACCAATACGAAGTTGACATTATTCGGAAAGATAGCACCATTCGCCATTTACAAGTTTCTCGCAAGGAAATATCCTGGGATGGCAAACAGCAGCACCAGATTCTCTATAACGATATCACCGAGCGTAAGCAGGCAGAAAATGCTATGCGGGAAAGCGAAGAAAAATACCGGTTGATTGTAGAAAACAGCCGTGATGTCATTTTCACGCTCGACGCTACGGGAAAAGTCCTTTATATATCTTCTTCTGTTATTAATGAGCTCGGCTATAATCCAGCCGAACTCATAGGCAAATCCATCTTGTCATTAGTTCACCCGGAGGATACAACAGTTGTCAGAAAGGTAGTGCAATTAAACATCACGGGCTCTCAGAATATCGACGGTATTGAATTTCGTTTCCGTCACGCCTCCGGTGAGTGGCGATGGTATTTTGGCAAGAGCACAACAGTGCGTGATGCAAATGGTAATTTTCTTAACTTCACCGGTATAGCGCGAGACATCACTGACCGGAGGCAGGCAGAAAAACAATTAGAGCAGGTTGCCCGGGAATGGAGAACAACATTTGATTCTATTACTGATCTGATTTCTATCCACGACAAGGATAACCGGATTGTGAGAGGGAATAAGGCTATGGCTGACTTATTGAAAACAACGCCACAGCAGCTTGTCGGTAAATTATGCCACGAAGTGATGCACGGCACCAAAGAACCACCCGCCAACTGCCCTCATTTGCAGACATTAAAGACGGCCAAGCCTGCTGCAATGGAAACCTTTAGTCCTAATTTTGAGATTTACTTCCATGAAGCGACTTCACCGCTATTTAATGAAAAAGGGGAAGTAACCGGTTCAGTTCTCGTTGCCAGAGATGTGACGAAACAAAAAAGGATGGAAGAACAGCTCATTATGACAGACCGTCTGGCATCTATCGGAGAATTATCTTCAGGGATTGCACACGAGCTGAATAACCCGCTGACCAGCGTTATCGGTTTCTCCCAATTATTGATGGAGGGTGATGTCCCTGCCAATATTAAAGATGATTTGGCTATTATTAACAGTGAAGCTCAACGGGCGGCGGTTATCGTCAAAAACCTCCTGATATTTGCCAGAAAGCATGCACCGGTTACACAGTTGGGTCAAATCAATATAGTAATTGAAGACGTATTGAGGTTGCGTTCTTATGAGCAGAAAGTAAACAACATCGAGGTCGAAAAACATTTAGCGACTGATCTTCCGGAAATAATGATGGACCATTTTCAATTACAACAGGCCTTTCTCAATATTATTGTTAACGCTGAATTTGCGATGTTAGAAGCACATCAGAGAGGTCGGTTAGTCATCGCTACCGAAGCGTCCGATGGTGTGGTCAGGATTACTTTTACCGATGATGGTCCGGGAATTACCGAGTCAAATCTGAAAAGTATATTTGACCCATTCTTCACCACTAAGGAGGTTGGGAAGGGAACGGGGCTGGGCCTGAGTATCTGTCACGGGATAGTAACTGAACATGGTGGTAAGATCTATGCTAGAAGCATAATGGGACAGGGAGCCACTTTTGTCGTGGAGTTACCTCTTAACAGACAATAGTATCAAAGTGGCGAATTTGGGAACAAGGTGTAGTGCAAGAACTGATACTGAATATTACTTATCATAAAGAGTATTTTTCGAACTGTTTTAAAGATGTCTCCAATTCACCTTCACCCATGAGCCTATCAATGGTCTGAAGCATAAGCCGTTTTAACTGAATCTGTAAAAGCATCATAGGTATTTGTGGATGATTGGTCTCTAACATTTGAAAAGGTAGTATAATAATCACTATGACCGAAAAGCAAAGTGGTAAACAACTCAGATATGATATTCTGTGTTATCTTCAAAAGAAAGAGCAAACTCCTAGTCTGGGTCCATCAGAATTGGATGACATTACAAATGCTCTCAAAGCATCAAAAGCAGACATCGATAATCAACTCGATATTCTTAAGAGTCAAGGGGCAATTAAGTCTATCAGTACATTGAAAAATACTTTTCCTAAATTAACGGCCATTGGTAAAATGATGCTAGAAGAAATGGAAAGGACAAGGGGGAAGTAAAAATGCCAAGAGAAACAGTAAAAGAGCCTGAGTCTGATTTAATTATTGGTGCAAATATTCATAAAATAATTACATATGGGAATGGTACTAAAAATTTAACAGCATATATAAAACTGAAGCCTACTAGGCCGATAACAGTCGATATATTGTCTCTTTATCTTTGGGGCGAAAAATATGAGGCTAAAACATGGAAAGAATACGAGGACAAACGTCCTGAACAAATTAATGTCACTCCAATCGCTATTACTAGTCCAAGATCATACATCGTATTTTTCGATGTACCGGAAGAATCAGCGATAAATTCGGAAGATGTAAAAATATATGCTTTAGCGAATAACAGAGAGTATTATTCAGAGCCTTTTGGAATTAAATTTGAGGCATCAATATGACACAAGATGATGAGCCGAGATTGAAATTAGTCACTGTTGAAGATGTGATAAGGCTTTGAATTACTGATATTGCAGGAATAAAATTAACGTTCAGGACATGGACTGATTTTGTGAGGGCAACCTAAATACATGAGAACACTTTAAATGCCGAACACCCGACTGAAGAATCCCCTTTTAGGAGCTATTCCTTGTTTAAACAAATCGACGGCCTTTTCATCATCAAGCCTTAATGAATACGAATACGGAACCCATTCTCCCTTAGCATTTAGACTGGCTGCGGTAACATTACCTGTTGCACCTTCATACATTTGATACAGGATGTAGAGGCCAGCTTCATTGTAAAACCCTTCATTATCAGCTTGAATGATGCCGTTTAACGAGTCTTTCAGAAAATTCTGTATTCCCCCTAAAACAGGCCAGGCCTTTTGGGTCATACGGTCGGGAAATATATTAAATGTATAGATTGCGTGTACAGTGGTAAAGTATTGTTTTAACCATTGCCGCGCATTAACCGGATACTTGTCCGATATTGTGCTGCGTAATTGTGTGAGTGTTGTTTCGCCGTTGCTGCCGGGATTAACAACATCATATTGAAGAGTAGACAATAGGACGTCATGAGAATCATAGATTTCAATTTTATCCCATGAAGCATTAGTGCCGGAAACCAATTTCATCTTTTCTGACATCTTTTCTAGGGTGCTGAATAGAATAACCTTTTCTGAGGGGGTTAATAGTCGAACTTTATAACTCATAATGATATTTTAGCCTATCGTTACTCATTTAGTGAAGGTGATCATCTAATTGCGCATGTCCATATGTATACTAAGATACTGACTGGCACTGGCACCATCGAGTAGATTCCACTTTCATGCACAAATGCAGATGGTTATATATATTATCTCTGTTGAGATACATCCTAATCACCTCCATGATGATTTCTCAATAAGAAAGATTGACACACCGATGGCTTGAGTGTACAATCCAATCTATTATGGATTCCAAAGAGCAGAAACCAAAGAGAAAACTTTTTAAAAACGCTGTCGGTGGTGAGATAGCTGCCTTGATCGTTTTGGCTTTGCTAGTTTCAGCTAACGTATGGATGGGTATAAAAGCTCACTATTACCTTGGAACATCTAATACTCCTGCTGGCATAGTGCAGGACATAAAATTTATTCCTACAGAATGGATGTATACGTTACAAACATGGCAACCTAATCAACAATTATATAAACCAATTTCACCTACATTCGATAACAATATCAATACACAAGTTATTAAAGCTGGCGTAAATGCCGTTCCTGCAACCGAGGAAGCTATGAATTCTGCTGGTAACATTATCTCTTCTCCCACACAACAAGGATATTTCCAAACTGAACTCATTTTTCCCGCTCTACTGCAAACTGGAGATCGAGTAAAAATAGCGTGGAAGCCTACTACTATTTATGCTAATACACCGGAAGCCGCTACATTAAAATCATGGTACGACATTACAATCGAAAGAAATGGAGTACAACTAGCATCTGGGATTTTGGACAAAGACGTAAAAACCATGGAAGTTTTTAAAGACCCAGTATATGTAGTTGGTAATGTTTCTTATTTTGATGGCATTACTATCAGAGTCACCAGAAATGACGGATCTCAATATGAAGTAGGTTTTACCGAACCGGAAGATGTAAGAAAATTAAAACCACTACCTATTTTGGATGATGCACCTCAATTAGAAGAGGAAACTGTGCAAGTAGGAAATCATACTGAGGACAGAATTATAAATATTAACCAACCGGGAAAAATTGTAAATGCCGATACCCCATTATTGGAAACGGTCGGCACTGATACTGTTTTAGAGTATGGCTTAGGCGATCAACACTTTACTACCACTAATCAAATAATGGTCTTTGACGAGATTAGTTTTTTAACCAACAGTAATAATCAGATGGAATATCTTCCTCAACCATAGAAATAATACTCTTACGACTTCATCGTGATAACTACACTAATATGATACGTGTAATCTCGGTCTATCTCATTATCATATATTAACATCGACTGACACCTATCTGGCTATTACTGTGGTTCCCGATAGTAAACCTTTTCTCTTTTCTGAAGCTTATAATACAGTTCAAACGCCTCGATAATTATTTTGTGTACCTGCTCACCATTAAGCTCTCGATTTTCCTCAACATATTCAAAATCGTAAGCGAGCTCATCGCCATTCCAATCCTGCGGTTCGGTACGAGCTTCTTGGATGTATTCGGCAAGTTGTTCAACGGCGAACCAGTTTTGCGGCTGTTTGAGAAGTTTTAACGCGATATTCCAAATTTCCTCTATGTAAGCGGGTATCTTTTCCCCGGGACAAACTCTAGATAAGAGCTTAGTAGCGTAATAGTTATCGGTTTCGTCATGGTTGCATTTGTGGCCGGTAAATAGAAATTCAGCCGCGTCACCTGAACAACTGATGATTATGGCATTCGTTATTTCAGGAATGTTAATTTTAGTGATAGTGTTGGCTTTCCTCTTTTTCTTATCACGCTTTGAATCATTATCGAAGTTAACGACACCATATTTTTCTATCGCGTCAATTTTAATCTCTTCAAATTTGGCATCATTCAAAAGAAACCCACTAACCGCATGCCCGGCCTCGTGATAGGCAATTTCTTCGACAAAAGGTGATATTTCTTCCTCCAGTCTGTCCATTATCTCCGCCTTATTCACCTACACTTTATCAAGTGGACTTTTTCCTATTGGCACGTATTTATCATATCTTTGGTAACAATCTCGCACTGTATTTATGACCTCAGCCTGTGTCATGGGCGGTATGTTCTTTTTATTCCACGCCAGCACTATAGCCAACGTTTCTTCTTCAGTGAAGCTCCTGGCAAGTTCAATTCCGATGATACTGACAAGCACGGTGTGTCTTTGTCCTTGCTGAACTGTAGGGAATTGACTGGCGCAATATAAGGGGTCAAAATGTTCGGGAGATGTGGTATTAGACGAATTGTCAGCTGGTGTGTCAAACGAGGTATGATGAAGCATCGGCACTATAGATTTATTGATGATTGGGTTTGGTTGTTGCTGTGTGAATATAAGCGATTCAGGGTTAACCAGCGGCGGCAATCCATTAAGCGGTCTAACGAATCTATACGGTTTACCGCTTTGATGAACGCTCGGCGGGCAAACAACGTAGCCGTTGGTGATAATATCTACTTTATTGAGCCTGTCGTGCTGAGTCTTGATTTCACTTGTCCAGGTGCAGTAAACATGAAAACCTTTGCCAGTGGACACAATCGGACAATGCAGTAAATCGAATTTGGATTCAAGCGCACTGGATAGCAAGTCTTTAGTGTCCAAGTCGATAAAATAGAGATAAACGCCGGATGGCAACAAGCCCGCCCGTATACCCCAATTAATGCCTGGCCTTAAGTATTGGCTCATGTTAGCGCTGGTGAGAGTGAACTCCTTCCACGAGTATTTGGCGACTTTGCCGCGTAACCAAATCGGACTGAAGCCGAGTTCGAGGTATTTATTTAGATAGCTCTGCACTTCTTGAGCATTATACATAGGTTATTCTCCGTCTTTTTTTATAAAAGCTTTTTAGTATATATATTAATTAAAACACCAGAAAGTGACGTTTTGTGTTTTAGTGTTTAGTGTTTTAATGTTTAGTATTCTGGTGTTTTGGTGTTTTAATCTAGTCCTTTTAATCTTTTCATCACAATGTCCCAGAAATTATCGACTTCTTTTTGCAGCACAGCCTTAAACCCGGACTTGTCTATCAGCGTCAACAATGACAGCGCACACAGCCAGCAATAAACCTTCACATTACTTACACCTAGCGCAGCGGATAATGACGCTAGCGAACCCTCCATATCCTTTGGCAAAACAATCGATGTGGCATATTTCATTGGATTCACGAATTCAACGCTTTCTTCCTTCTGCTCCAGTTGCCTTAACGCAACGACATCTGACTTTGCTTCTGCTTCTTTGCACTTGGCGGTATAAGCATGAGCCAACTTTTTAATCCTTTCGTCATGAACCGCAATCAAGTAGCCGTGTCGTATGTTGTGATATTGGATGGTTTTCAGCGATTTTCTTTTTCGTGCTTTAAGCCTTCGCCAATAAGTGAGCAATCCGACTGGCAGGTACTTGATGCCTGTACGCGCAACGTCATGGTCTCCGTACTCTTCATCTAGCAAATCATCCAGTGGTTTATCGAAAATCGGCCCCTGTTCAAGAACCCAGGGCGCATCAAGCACATCTTCGGCTTCGGATTCTGGCTCAAACCCTGCCTCGTCGGGTACATCGTCTTCGGTGGTGTCCCAATCACTACCCCTTACCTCATCCATACTAATTTCCCCCGGTGCTTCTGCCGGATTTGCTTTCGATTCTCATTCTCAACTCGATGTCCTTAAGGACCGTTTCCAAGCTGGCTTTGACGTCCTCTAAACAAGCGCCAGGTAAAACGAGAGTCAGCGTCACTGTATTAGCGAAACTGTCAATGTTACCAACCATCCCTTCATCAACCATTGAGCTTGGAATGCAGACGAGGTGAGTCTTTGGGTTCACGCGTAATGTCACTTTCATGTCAACCTCCGATTTATTAGGATTTAGCTTAAGTTTTATTACAGTAATACTATAGTTTGTTTTTAGTTAAACGCTAAATATTTTTTGTCCTCACCCGTTGCATGCCTAAAAAAGAAAACTCACAACTTTTTTCTAAACAGGGTCATTGCCGTGTATGCTGCCAATGTTCTTATCGAAAAAGCAGTAACAGCAGGAAGTGGAAGTACCTGGCTACCATAAAGGTATCTAACCGGGTACTTCCACTTATTGAGGCGCTATTTACGGCGGAATTTGTTATCCCAATGCCGTAGTGCCCACAGAGTCTTCTTGTCGACTTCCTTTTGAGAAAGATGTGGATTGTTTTTGTCATTCCAATCTTTCATCCACTTGAAGACGTCATCTCTGGTCGAGCTTTTGTCTATTGCCACTCTTATGGCTGACCAGACTAAGTCGTTCCAAAGATCAGGTGGGATGTCAGGGCTGATGTTTTCAGCGTCATCATCATCATTAGAGTTTTCAGAATTGATGTCGCCTGGATTATCGTTGTCATCGCCCTTCTCTGTGTCCCAAGGATTGGGTTTTGGCTCTTCAAACATTTTTATCACCTCCTTTTTTTAGATTTTTACTTTGCGGGCACTTTAGGTATTGCAACCAACATGGGATGGTTGGGTTACCTAACGTGCCACTCTGTCATCGAGACACCTTGGCGGTTTTTATTCCGCGTACGATATCTGCTCGCTGCCTTCTAACCTCAACTACTGTTTTCCATGGACCGAAGGAAGATTCTGCTAACCCATATGAGGTGAGTAGGTTTTTATAGGCATCTCGGTCAAGAACATACCACTCATATCTCCCCATGTACCACCTCCCAACCAATGCTTTCTGTGCAACACCGTGCTGGATTAAAAGAGTGACATTTAACACCGAAGACCCAGTCACTCTCCTCGTAGTTTTTACTGGCCAGTGGTAAATCTCTGTTACAGTTGGCGGCCATTTAGGGGATATAGAGGTATAACTGTCGATGCTGGGAATTTCATTTCCATGGTTCAGATGCCAGATACCCAAAGTGAGAATTATTTGTTGTGCCTGAATATTTGCATGTTTGATGATTTGGTCGAAAAAATTGTAGTTTTCACGCTCCTGCTCAGTTTGACTAGTGTCTGACTTGGTAACTTTTTTCATTTTTAACCTCTCAAATTTTTTATTCGCTTTGAAAATGGGATTGATTGCAAAGAATACCAACCGGATGTTCCTAGGAGTGGGTATTGTCATGTCCCCACTCCTAGGGCAGAACCTAGCTACTCTACTAAGAGTTCAATGACAGTCTTAACGCCGTCAATTACGCCGACATTAATCTCTCTCATGAAGAGGTTTTCCCAACCATATGAGAGAGGAAGAGAGACATTTGTGCCGATATCGATGCTAATTGTCTCTTGGTTTTCATTGTCCCACAGCTCAAGCGTTGCTTGGTCAGTATCGAAGCCAACGAGTTTACCGCAATAAAATTCTCCTTTCATCGTATTTCACCTCCTTTTTATGTATTTTGACCAATAGATGAAGCTCTTTCTTAACGCGGGACCCTTCTTAAACCCCTATTAACCTTCAAGAAGGAAGTCTCTATGACTTGGTTTTTAAGTCATCGTTAATCTGTATTAATTTCTTTCAGATTTTCGTCCCAGATTTTAAGAAGTTCGAGCGTATAACGTCCATGATGATCCCACCCTGTCCGAAAACCTTTCTTATAATCGTCAGATTTGCCGCGCCAAAGGTCATTTGCAGCTGTTTCATAAGAAACTCCAAGCGTGTGGCATTGCAGTTCAAGGCGGGTCTTTTGTAAATCCCAACTAGAGGGTTGCGGAGTTTTGGCAGGACTCTTGCGACTGTTTATTTTGTCCATGGAAGATAACTTTTTCCGATTCTGATGTGACATTTTATACTCCTTTTATTTGATTTTTCTCGTGTTCTGGTATAAATTGTCTCATGGGTACCAGGGACTGTCAGTCTCCCTTAGTTTCGATTAGTTCTAGCCTTGGAGATATTAGAAATTAATATGTTAAAACCAACAACCACAGAAAAAATTCAGCTCATTGCCGTTCTTCGTGTTTTGGGCTTAAGTCTGGATGAAGTAGTAAACATACTTCACCTTGGGAAGGCAACCATAGTTGACACAGAAAGGTGGATAAAAAATGAAAACATTCAGACCGTATCAGATAATCTCAATGATGAGGTTCTTAAGACAACAATATTACGCGAGTTACCTTATTTAGAAGAAGATGAACCAAATATTTTAGTTAGAGCAGGTTTTGTTAATCGTACTGCCATACTGGGACACTATGAACGTATAATTGCAGAAGCTAATTTAGAGGAAAAGTTGTTACAAAATCAAAATAATCTCGCTCAAGCAGCAGAGAAGCATTTGAATGAAAAACTGCGACAGCAGCAAAATGAACTCGTTGAAACCACAGAGCAGCATTTGGATGAAAAACTGAAAAAACATAAAGATGACATCGCCAAAATAGTAGAGAAATCCTCAAAAATGACGAAGCGAAACATTCAACGTATGAGCGCCGACGATTTGAAATCTCAGTATGGATGGAGCAGAAAAGTACATCTTGATAGTCTTGTAGAAGATGCTCAAAAACTGCGAGGGCGGATTGTTAATCCTGACCTACGCATGAGAATATTCAATAAAAATGAGGAGGAAAAATCAACATGGTTCTATCAAGGATTCGATTGGCGACTTACTCCTAATGAATGGTTTGCAATAGTCGTGCCCTTATTTCCATTTGCAGGTCGCTGGATCCCCGATTTTGAAAATCTTATGCTACATCTAGATAATAGCAATTTTATTAAGCACTACAATGAACTTGAGACGGAGACGAAACAGCTCCAGAATAAAATAGATACATTCACAAACGGGGTGAAACCAATAAAACCACAATGGTATGAAAAATGGGGGAGTTTCAATGACCATTTTGGATTGTTCTGGACTGATTATAGACAATTTAAACCTGATGTTATACCGTCGTACGACGTTATTCGACAATTAATTAATGATTTTTCTGATCTTGGGGATTTCTTTAGTGCAACTATCTCTGCATTAAGGACGACCTATCCAGATTTGGATAATAAATATAAAGAGCTAGAAATCCTGCTTCAAGAAGTTTATGATGACCTCGACAAGAATCAAATAGCTCAGGACATTGAAAAAGGCAAATGTCCCCAATGCCCGAAGAAAAGTAATTATCATAAAGCTTTGCCGAAATCTGAATAGTGAGTCTATTTCTCGTTAAGTAATCACCCTAGTCCAAAATTAGGCCACTTTTTTTAAAAGGCATAAAGAAATATGTAGTTACATTTAAATTGCAAGTAAACTGTATTACAATGTACTTGGATATGCTTGCTTACTACTACTTGCATAGGAAAATGCCAAACATGCAAAAATTTCGGTTTTACTCCAGTAGATGTCTATGTTATATTAATACTCACTTGGATGCCCACATCATATCAGGAGATTACCATGGCTAAATTCAAAGTTGGCGATCGTATAAAAGTCTTAGACAAACCAGGTTGGCCCGATGGAGGGTACAAACTCGCCAACTGGGAAGGCAGGATTGTTGAGGTTATAGAAAACCCAGCAGGCTATGTCCTTATGAAGGCCGATAAGACTGGGTATAACATGCTGTTCCATGAGAAGGAGCTAGAACTGCTTCAACCTAGCACAAAGGGGGAGCAAATCTCAGCTCATGACGGAACTGCGGGTTTTATAGATGCGTTGCAGCAAAAGACAAAAGGAAAGTCAATTGATGTGAGATTGGACACTTAGCACTTCACCAATAATGTCGGGATTTCATGCCAAACATTTGTTAACCGTGCTACAGTATGGTTTTTAATTCGACCATGTATCGTTCTATTCCGTAATTCCACTTTTTTGAATTGAACAATTCTTTGATTCTGGAATTATCCTTAACGAAACAGGAAGCAAAATAAAGTAGTGGAAGTATTTCCTCCCTTATTGCTCTTGTTTGAGTAGCTACATGAGACTTATCAGTGATTTTAGATACGCCGTTCAGAGAAATAATAGATTCAACTAATTCATCAATTACAGTTACTGAATCCCCAAGACAGTACATTCGATATTTATCGATTTTTACATAGTCACCATCAGGTACTAGAATATGCATAATTTCAATTTTTTCGTTGATATCCATGTCTGTGCAAGAATATTTCAGGCATGTTAGAGCTTTTAACAAAAGAAGGTCTCTTACTTCTTGTAAGACTGCTGGCTTGTATTGTTTGCAATTTGGTGATAATCGAGAGTCTTGCGAAGCTTCGTTTCCCAATTTCTCTAAGTGTGCAAGAAGTTTTCTAATCTCGTTTGCACTGTCTAAGTCGTGAATTCTAAAATTAACGGCCATGTGCATTAGTTTTAATTTTTCATTAGTTAGCTTACTTTCATTCTTCGCTTCAACTAGCGATAATAACTGGGTAAAAACATTGACGCTCAAGATTGACATGTTCCTCCCCCAGCAGCAGTACCACCATTTATTTCGTTACCATGGGTAAAATATTTTCCGGTATCGCAGGCTAGTAATTATGAGTATTATACCATTGCATATGATTATATTCCCTACGCTACGGGTTTATCAATAACGTTCAAACTGCTTCATAAGATAGCTGTAAATATTTTCCTGTTGATCGTACCAATCTGTTGATTGTGCAATTTTTAAGCTGGATGATTTTCTTAATATTAATAAACTAACAAAACTTGTTTTGCACTCAAAAACACTTATTTTTATATTTAAAACTACTAGGCCGCTTAATCAAAATAAACTTTTACTAAAAATATTTACCCATCGGCACAACGTTTAACAAAAAATCAGATACAAACTAGTCGGAGATAATTTAAAACAAGAGTGTTCGCCATCCCAAAATTCCAGGCTTAACCGATGATTGATGATGAACATCTGATATGGGGTGCACCCCAAAATGCAATATTTATACAAAAAGAGTCCCTACTACGAAAAGTGTAGGGACTCTTTTATTTTATTACCTGGTTTTTTAAAAAAGTTAATCGTTGTATAACTTGCGCTTCTTAGGTGTTTTTTTGGGGTTGACTAACTTATCAGTGTTCTTCATAAGCTTTTCGAGTAAACTATCGAACTTAGTCATTTCCTCTTTAGTGAAACAGGAAGTTAATTGCTCAAATAATACCAGGTTGCCTTTTGTGGATACGGCCAGTTTTTCTTTTCCCTTAGGGGTCATCACTGCCCACACCAAACGACGGTCCGTAGTATCTCGAACCTTTTTTACCAACCCTTTCTGTTCCATACGGTCTAGAATGGTACTCAATGTATTGGTATTCTTGTCAAGTAACTTTGCCATTTCGGTCGCATTCGCATTTTCGCCCATTTTTTTCATGACGATTAAAACCAGGAACTGCTGATAAGAAAGACCTCTCATTTTCATAAGGCCGCTATCAGCGTATCTTGTGACTAATTCGCCGGTATGGTACCAGTTTATCCAAATCCTGTGTTGAATATCCTGATGGTCAAATATTTCTTTCATTTTCGCTCACCACCATTTTTGTTATTTTCTAGTACTATTTTACCCCACGGCAACAAAACTATCAAATAATTTATATAGTTAATAACCAGAGATATCTTTCACTGTGACTAATATAAGGTATGAAACAAAGGCACTTCAAAATTTCGTCACTTTAAGACTGCTCCCCATCCCAAGTTTCAAGTGCAAGCCGATGGATGGGGAAGTGTTCACGGTAGGTGGTTACTTTTCGTTAAGCAACCAATAAAAGATTGCAAGTCTGGAAAATCAATCAGACATATTTGACAAGTTTCGTGTCATATATTAACATAGCAGTTAATTCCGAATATTAGATAAAACTAGTGGAGAGAATGTGGCAAAACAAAAATTGGTTAAAAAAGACAACACCATATTGAGAAAAATATATTTTTATCAAATAGTAGCGGTAGATCCAGAAAGAAAAGTCGATTTTGATGATCTGGTGAACTCTGTAACCGAAGTACACAATATACCGTGGACCAATGAAAGCCGATACAAAGACAACGGAGATGGAAACAGTGTGTGTATGTGGTGTGATAATTTCAAACCCCAAATAAGGATAAAATTAGGAACCAGAAGAACAACAGGTTTACCAGACGTTGAGATTTTAGGTAACCTAACCCCATTGGAAATTGCGGCCAATGCGGGATTATCTGAGCAAACACATATGATTATTTATAAAGACAACATTTTAGGTTCTGAGTTTAACTTTTTCGGGCCTCGCCCACAACAAGTTAAATATTACTTGGAGGATAAGACAGGGATAAACCCTATTAAACTTGAAATGCTTCTTCAGAAAGATATGGAAAAGAGGCTGGCGTCTTTTCGAGAAATCAGGCTTTTGCGTCTAAGATTTAAAAAGTCAGAAGCAGAATTACTAAGCGAAATGGCAGCGGGGGGGCTGGCAGAGACTCTCAAAGCGGTTAAAAATAGCCCGTCGACTGTTATCGACCTAACATTAAAAAATGAAAAATATTCGAGAGAGCCTTTGTTGCGCCAAGTATTTGATTCGGTAAAGAAGTTGGTTAAAAACTCTGGATCAAAAGAAATCCTGGAGGTTTTCAACATACAAGGTTACAATGCCGAAAAAAATCAATTGGAGATGGTTGACCTCCTTGGAGACGGGCTGATAACTAGCCAACAAGTTATAAAACAAGGACCAAAACAAAGAAATACGAATAGTGTAAGTATGTATGATGCGATAAATAAATCTTATATTGAACTAAGAGACTCAATTAATAAAGCTGCAACTATAGGTTAAAATGAGGAATTTTTACAACCGCAACTTTATCCTTTTAGAGTTTATAATCTCTATTTTGTTAATATTAGCCTTAGCCATATGGGTACAAAAATTCCTTCCGCCAGAATCTTTAAATAATTGGTTTAAAGGAATTAGAACCGACTTCTACTCAACGATTGCCCAAATAGCGGGGGCATTGTTAGGATTTATCATTACAGCCGTATCTATTGTTATAGTAATAGCTGAATCAGAAAAGTTAGATTTGCTTAGAAAAAGTGAACACTATCCGACTTTATATAGAGTATTTGTGGTAACAATTAAGTATTTAGCATTTACAACTGGTGTTGCTCTAATAGGTATGGTATTCGATCGCGACGCTAGTTCAAAATATTGGATAACCTATATTTGTCTTTTTGGTGTTGTGTTATCAATATTTGGGCTTGCCAGGTGTATATGGGTCTTGGAGAGTTTGATCGTTGCAGTAACGAAAAAAGATAAATAATCCATTTGTATATCGCTTATTGATTTAATCTATGTTAACGTCTTATACTAACAACGAGGGAATACATCTTGTCTGAACTAAAAGCACAAGTCACCGAGCGAACCTTTTATCCACCCCTAATGAATTGCATTAAAGATCAGGGAGGCAATGGGGTTTCGGAAGTATGCTATAATTCCGTTCCAGATATCGTTTTTAAATTACTTAACAGAGAATGGATTCTATCTGTAAAAATTGGCGAAGATGTACCTACTTTGAAATCTGCTTTTATTCAATATCAACGCCATAAAGAAGAGAGCAAACTAAATCATGGGCTTCTATTATTTCTTCCAAGTTCAATTAGATCGACTAAACCCAATGAACAAGATGTAACCTCGGCCATTTTCTCCTCTCAGGTTACTTGTCTAATAGATACGCCAATTCTAAAAGAGGAGTATCGCGGAATTACCTTCCCCCAAGTCTTAGCAAGATTGATAAGCGAGGTAAGTACCAAACTTGAACAAAGAATAGAGAAAGGCTATTCATTAAATCTGGTTATCGCATTACTTAAAGAACATGTAAGCGAACTGATGGGTACAGTTTCCTTATCTGATCCAATATTGCTTAAAGTAATTACCGATCGGAAATTGCTAACCGGAATTAGTCATCTTAAACCAAAGGATACTGAGGCTGTAGGCCATTTCCTAGCATCTTATATAATACTCAGCCAAATTCTGTTTCTCCGACTTTTCGGGAGTGCCCAGCCAGACAAGTTAATAGAGGGTCTTATGCCCGCGACTCATAGTTCTTTGCGCAAAGCATTTGCTCGCATTCTTGAGATTAATTACAGACCAATATTCGAAGTTGATGTTCTTGATTCTATTTCAGAGAAATATTTACGGGATACCTTTGACCTTATCTGGGGGCTCGAGGTTGAAAAAGTAAGGTATGAGTTACCTGGGCGAATATTTCATGAGCTTATGCCAATGGGAATTCGAAAGATGCTGGCTGCTTTTTACACGAGACCGCAGGCCGCCGATATTTTGGCTAATTTAACCATTATGCAGAGCGATAATACTGTTGCTGATTTAGCAAGTGGTTCCGGGACTATATTAACTTCGGCATACAGACGAAAATTAAATCTTTTTATGGCAGAAAGAAAAGCCGGTAACCCACATAAACGTTTCTGTGAGAATGAGATATTTGGTGCCGATATTATGCCGTTTGCAGTACACCTTACTACTGCAAATCTTGCTGCGATGGATCCTGGAACTACTATAGAGAGGACTCAAATTATCCAAGGCGATAGCCTTAGATTGTTTTGTGGTCGAAAATATCAAAATGGATTGCAAATTGAAATGTTCCCAATGCTTAGAGAAGCTGAGAATCTGAGTGGTGAACGATATAAAGTTGATTTGAAACCTGTACAAGTTATTTTGATGAACCCTCCTTTTACAAAAGTTGAGCGTGGGATTCGTAAATATGTAGATATGGAACGTTTCCAAAGCGTTGTTGGAGGAGAAATAGGTCTTTGGGGACATTTCATCGCATTAGCAGACGAGTTTCTTGAGGATGGGGGAATATATGGTGCTGTGATTCCAATTAATATACTTCGTGGTAGAGAAAGCGAAAAAGTCCGCGACTTTATATTTTCCTCTTGGACGCCATTGTATATATTAAAATCCACTTTCAATTATGGTTTCTCAGAGTGGTCTGAATATCGAGATATTCTGCTCATAGCAGCTAAACGTCCTCCAGAGCCAAACCACCAAGTGAAGTTTTGTTTGATAAAACAAGACCTAACTGAAATTACAAAAGAGGATACTAGTCATATAGCTGAACAGGTGACAAGTTTAAAAAAATTACGAAGTGACAAGCTCGACATCCAATCTTTTAAGATAAAAGAATTGAAGCAGCGTTCTGCCAATTTGATGTGGTTTTGCGGGGTGACTGATTTTAATAATCGAGACGTTTTATTATCATTCCTTGATAAATTTTCGGAAAGCACACGTGATTTTCCCAACGGTTATTTTAGGGAAGGTTATCGTCCGGTGCCCAAAGGAGTATCTTCATTCCTATTTTTAACCCGTAATTTAGAGCCCTGCAGAATTGAAGAAGCCTTTCTATATTTTGATAAAGAATCCGAAAAATCGATCATTTGTCATACAAAATTGAGTTCAGAATATGAAATAGAGAAAGAGGTTCTAAAACCTACTCTAAGAACTGCGGTCGGGATAAAAACAATCAACATTCAAAACAAATGGGATTATGTTGTTAGTCGGCCGTATCGAGTGATGAGTAAAGTAATAAACGCCTGTGATTTTACTAAGCCAGGAGATTTTAAAGATGAAAATTTCTGGAAAAATCTTAAGGATGAGTTATCAGCGGTTGAGACAAGACTTGTAGTAACACACAGAATTAACCCATATTCCCCAAATACTTATCTGATGGCATTTGTTTCGAATGATATTATTTCCCCTTCTAATATGCTTAATGTTGTAAAAGAACCAAATCCACGCAAAGCAAAAGCTGTGGCCACATTATTAAACTCTGCATTATTCTTAGCCAAGTTTTTCCTTCTCAAAGAAGAGACTACCGGGCGTTATATAAACGTTAGATTCTATGACCTTTATGAAACTAAACTTTTCCCAAAAGAAGCAGTAATGGATAATTTGGTGAAAGTTTATAATACTTATTCTTTACTGGAATTCCCCTCTTTGCGAGAACAATTGGATAAGAATTTTGACCAGCGATATGAAGAATTTTGGAGGATACGACGACACGACCAGCCATCACTCTTCAGTGTACTTAACAAACCAGTAGAACCGTCTGAAATTCGTCTTAATTTTGACCTTGATATTTGCAAAGCTCTTGGGGTTGAATCAACTAAGGATGAACTTATTTCCGTGTATGGTACATTGGTTAAAGAGATGATTATTACTCGTGGCCTAACGCGTGATTAGGTTCATTTAGACAACCAAATATTTCTAAAACGACAAGAATAAAATATATAGAAGATATAGAAAAGATTGTTAAGGTTACCTGTCTAAATTTAATCACGAATGTAATTTCAGAGCCTATTAACATGGAGGCATCTTTCGGAAAGAAGCAAGTTACCAAAACTCCTGTATCTAATGGACATCGAGAGTCAAATGGTCATTATCATGCAGTAACACTGTGTCGCAC
>Ga0182021_10003358_pt1 | contig 18822 bp, 14 predicted proteins | sample 612E3MmetaG_FD_120493 | JGI IMG/M metagenome (GOLD analysis project Ga0182021, IMG submission 120493) | Permafrost microbial communities from Stordalen Mire, Sweden - 612E3M metaG (Illumina Assembly) | ecosystem: Environmental > Terrestrial > Soil > Wetlands > Permafrost | place: Sweden... | reverse complement strand
GTGGTTCCCCAGGAAGTCATGCTTCCATGACCGCAATATAGGATCAGACTGGCCCCTTCGTTTACGGCCGTGGTAACATCAGACGGACCCGGGTTACCGGAGCCATCATTGCCACCCTGGGAACCGTCAAACAATTCGGGATTCCAGGTATAGGTATAAGCCAATAATTGTGATTGCTGGTTACGGATGTGCTCGTAATCGTATTCATTGTCATCGCCGGGACCCTGGTCGGATCCGATTCCGATCACAGAAGAAAGCCAGCCATCGGTCCGAAACTGGGGATTTTTTTCATAATCGAGGGTCCGTTGTACCTGGGTATTCACCTGGTCAATACTTTCTGCAGAGAATCTCCCGATAAAGACATCGGCATAATGATCGTTTCCTACAATATACCCGTAATAATTGTCGGATGCACCGCCAACTCCGCTTCCCTGGTAGGTTTTTACCTGTTGATTATCGCCGACCAGCAACACGAAGGTCAGACCGTTTGTATTATAATAATCGGTGATGTATTGCTTGATCTGGGCAGGAGTCGTGCCTACCGAATCGATACTTACCATTTTCGTAGGAAACCCGATCGACCTTTTCCAGTTTACATAGGGTTGCATGGCCGTCATGAATGTCCCGTAAGAAATAATCAGGATGTTTCCGTAATCGTTCAGCGGGATATAGCTCATCGAACCATAATTCAGAAAATGCCGGGAGTAAATGGCACTGAATTCCCTGTTGACCCGGAGGTCCTTTGTTTTTCTCACCAGCGGATTCATGCCATTATCGCTTACTTTCCGAAGTTCAATGGTAAGATCATTGTATACGCGCAGGACTTTTGTAACCGGGTTGTATTGGAAAGGATAAACGATGAGTGTCTGGCCGCGGAGGTCCCTGAGGATATAAGGATCGCGTATGCCGGTGATCGTTCCCGGATAAAAGGCATTCCGGCTGTATTCGCTCCCATACCGGTAAGGAACGGTAGCAGGGTCAATGTCCCTCGAAAGCACTCCTTTTGAAGGTGCGAGTTCCATCCCGGGAAAATCTTTGTAGGAAGAGGAAATCACAACCACTTCCATTTCTGCATCATCTGGGATTACCAGCGATGCCGTGAGTTTTGGCAGATCCGGGGCGCCGGCAACTTCCATGGGTGACCCCTTTTTAATATTGATCGTATTAGCAGGCCCGTTGGGCGTCATCACCTCATGAAGGTTGAATCCGGGGAGAGAGAACTGAACCCTCGACTGCACTATATCCGAAGAAACAAGCGTAATCTTTGCAGCTGAAGGATTGGAACTGCTGATTCCGATCCATTGCGAACTGAATCCCGGAGTGGCAGAGAGTAGAATGAATAATGAAATGACAAGTTTTTTCATGGGGTATGATTTTTCATGATTCACAAAGAAATTATCCTTGAATTGCGAAATTAATATGCTAACAATATCTTTTTTGACAGGGTATAGGTTAGCGTTTGGATCTTTACTATATAAACTCCGTTGTCCAGGTTGCCTGCAGTCATCTCTACCTGGTGCTTCCCGGAACTTTGCCGCTCAGGAACCTGAATCACCCGGATCTCTTTTCCGAAAGCATCGAACAGGGAGATTTTTACATTTCCTGCTTCCTGGAGGATGTAAGATATGGTGATCTTTTCCCTGAAAGGATTTGGATAAACACTCACCAACCCATTCGTTCCTGACGGATCGATTCCGGTCATCAGGAAATTGATGCTGTTGGAAGGCAATGACGGGCAACTGCTCACCAGGTCGCTGACAACCACATAATAGTTCCCTGAAGCAGATGGCGTATACACCGGATCCATTGCCCCTGGAATCGAGGCGTCGTTCAGGTACCACTGGTTACCGGTAGCAGAACTGGAGTTAAATGAGCTGCCGGTTAACGTAATGACAGGAGTAGGAGGTAACGGATGAACCGTTAGGGAAACTGCGCCGGATGACAGTGAGGAAGTGCCATCATTCACGGTAACGGTATAACTGATGTCTGCCGATGGCGTTGAAACGGGAGTCCGGCTGGTGGGATCGTCAAGGTAAGTAGCCGGAGTCCATTGATAGGTATAATTTCCCGAACCACCGGTAGGAATTGCAACCAGTTGGGATGAACTTCCCAGGCAGACATTTGTCGGAAAAGCATTGGCAGCCAGATTCAGCGGGCCTCCAGCACAGGAAATATCAGCAACCCATCCCGTAAAATTTTCGCTGTAATCGGAATTGAACTGGAAGGTAAGTGAACCTGTTGTACTCTCAAAAGGTCCGGGGATAGAAGTGCCGCAATAGGTTCCGATCAGCGGCGAGGTGTTGTCAGGTCCGTTGAATACTTTCAGCCAGTCGTAGCCACAATTGGTTTCCGGCTCAACATCAAATGCCGAAAAAACCGCCTTGATCTTTGCTCCCGTAGTACCGGGATTAAAAGTGTAAGTAAAACTCTCGTTGTCATTATAATTGGCATTCTCTCCGCCAGAGTCGTAAAATGTGCCACCACAGGTTGATGTGGTATTATTCCCCATGATGAACGTAGGCGTTTGACCGATTACCAGGGTTATCAGATCCCCGGCAGAATACTGGTTCATGGAGCCGCCGGTAACCTGGTAGTCCAGATTCACTGCAGTTCCAACCGGTGTGATCCCGTTTGTAATGACCGGGAAATAGGCGAACCCGGTTCCACCCGCGCTGAGCGTTCCCAGATAAGTGGTAGGATTGCTGACCAGAATATAAGGTGCCGAAGATGTGGGTACGGTAAGATGTCCGATGGTATTGGAGGATGCGGCATGCCCGGTGTTCGTGGTTGAAATTTTCAGGGTTGCGGATTCTCCGGGATCAAGAATGCCGTTTCCGTTTCCTCCCGGACCGGGATCCAGAACGGTAACAGTACCGATGTTCAGGATGGGTGCATTCAATGTCAGGAGCAACGTTGAATTCCAGATATTCGTTCCATCGGTAAGAAGCAATGTACAAAAGACATTGTGCTGGTCCGCCACATTGTTTTTCAGGGTCAGGGCAAAGGCATTTTGTCCGGTAACCATTGCTCCTGCATCAACGGAACCAAAGTTAAAGGTTCCGGAAGTAATGGTGACATTTGTGTCGGGAGTAGATAAGGCTCCAGCAATATTTGAAGCGTTTACCACGCCAATATTTTTCACTGTGACATTCAGGAAGATCGATTCTCCGTAATCCGGTGCATGGTTATTATTCCCACCCAGTGAATCATTCACGGTATAAGTTGTAAGTACTACATAAGGCCCAGTTGCAGGAACCACCTGGATAAAGCCGATATGCGGTTTCCGGTTTTGCTTCGTGATAACGACGGAAAGGGAATCCGGAGAGGTTAGCGGGCTGAAGGTAAGATTAACGATTCCGGATGAATCGGCACAAAGGGCATCCAGGAGGGTTGTGTCGTGGACTGCCAGGGCCACATAGGCATAAGGCTCGGTTGTAACGGTCAGGTTGGTTTCCCCAACGATGGTTGTTGCCGGGTAAGAAGCAGCGACGGGTGGCGGTACCGAAAAATAAACACTCAGGGAGGGATCTCCCATGAGGCAATAGGTTTCCCAATAGTATAACTTCATTCCTGAGGAGGATTCTTCCACGGCAAGCTGGCCACCGGTTACCATCTGTCCTTGGGTAACGAACCATTTAGCGGGAGCTTCTCCATGATCATGAAACGTGACATCGTAGGCTCCCAGGTGCTGGGAACTGTATACCGGGTTGGTTGACACTGCTTTGAACCCGCAGGCCCACCAGTAATCTTCATCCCAATAGGAATAATCCGAACATCCGATGTATCCCACTGCGCCTTTATTTGCAGCCCTGACAATCTCTTCGGCAAAGCAGGTAGTGCCAAAATTGGAGGTCTTGCAGCAATTTCCGACCATCAGGCAATACTTATGATTGTTTTGAAGCGGGTTTATATCCGAGATAAGGAATGACGGATCAGCCCATCCGGATTCACTTCCATGAGCGGTGTAATTGGCAAATGCAACTCCGTCGGAAACATTCTGATGGATGAGTTGAGTATAATTACCGCCCGTTGGCTCCGGCTGCAGGTAAGTATGGGATAGAATATTATGAGCCGTATTGAAATAATTGCTGGTGCCATAATTGATCTGCCCGTTCCCATAAAGCGGACCATTAGTAGGGTCGGCGCCTGCAATCATGGAAACTTCCCCGAGAAATGCATCGGAAGGCATGGTATATTCTTCGTATTCCAGCGTTTTGTCGATATAAGGCTGTAACTGGCTCACATTCTGAGCCGAAAACCTTCCGTAAAAGACTTCCGGGATATTGTCGTTTGTGTAATCGCAATAGTACATGTCGGAAGGATGACCATTCGTTGTCCATGCCGGGATCTGGGCTACATCGCCCACAAACAATATAAAACTGGGTTTCTGGCAGCCTGCCGGGGGATTGTTGTAAAGGCCCTGGAGGTAATTTTTTATGGAGGTAGTGGTCGTTCCTACAGCCGGGTTGCTGGTATAACCCACGATGACATTGAATCCTTTTTTCTTTTTCCAGTTGATAAAAGGTTGAAGGGCATCGTGAAAGGCAGGTGCTGAAATGATGACATAAGTCACAGGCGCACGGGTGATCAGGCTGTCAGGGATTAATTTGTAGTTCGAAACCAATGAATTCAGGTTTGAAAAATAAGGAGAATACGTTTGTTTCTTGAGTTGAATGGTTGCGGAAACGTCAGCATTCGTAAAGAGGACGTTTACTTCAAGCAGTTCGTAAACCCGCAGTTTACCGGTTACGGGATTATACCATACCGGAGAAATGTCCAGTCGTGCGAGGTTCAGTGATCGAAGGATTCCCACAGGAGTGATCTTCACCAGCGGGCTGCCCAGCCATTGATTCATTTGATATGTAGCGGCATTCAGAATAAACGGGATCTGGTTCGCATCGGTAATATTTTTGGATAACGGAGCCTGGGCGGGAATGATGCGATCATTGATCCCAAAGGAAGAAAGATCATATTCATGGTATATTTCCCTTTTGATCTGGATGGAAAAATTTGCATTCAGCGGGACCTCGATGAGTTTATGGAATACCGGGAGTTTTGGATCGCCCGCGGTGTTGCCGTAACCATAGCCCTGAACAAAGATCTCGCTGAACGGGCCGAGTTTGGTTTGCACATTACGGTATTGCAGGGAAGAGAGTGATACCGACAGGGAGAGAACCTGGTATGTGTTGGCCGTAATACGCACCTCAGTGCTCCCGTTGTTAATACGAATTTCACCGGCAAGGACAGTCCCGGATAAAAGGATTAAACTCAGAACTAGAAGCAGAGAGGACCTGGCGGATCCGAAAAGAGTAGATTTTTTTCCCATTGCTTTTGAATGTGTTGATAAGAACCAGAAGATAGAAAGAACAAAGGTAAGTAATTTAATGATCTATCGTACAGACGCTAAACATGATTTCAGGTTGCCTTCAGAATCAACTTTTTAATACCGTTGGTTGAGAATATGTGTTTCGATCTTGCGGATGTTGAAGACCGGGTACCAGGTAGCAATACTGCCGATCAGCATAACCGTGAAAAAAACAAAAATAAAATCCTGGAGTTGCATGTGGACAGGATAGGCGCTGACCACAAAAGTGCTGTTGGCAGAACCGAGTTTTACAAAGCCATACTGCTGCTGTAAAAAACAGGTAACCGCGCCCAGGATCAATCCTCCAACAGCGCCGATGAAGGATATCAGCAATCCTTCGGACAGGAAGATCCTTTTTACCTTCGTCTGGCTGGCGCCAAGGCATTGCAGAACAGCGATGTCGCGTTTTTTATCAAGGATCAGCATGGATAAGGATCCGATGACATTAAAGGTAGCGATGATGAGAATGAATGACAGGATGAGAAAGATCGCCCATTTTTCAGATTTCATGATTTTATACAGCAAGGCCTGCTGCTGGTAACGGTTTTTCACGTTGAATTTATCCCCGGCCAGTTTTGTGATTTGCGTCTGGATCCTTTCCACATCGGCTCCCTTGGCGATCCCTATTTCCAGGCCGGTGACCTGCCTGTCATATTCGAGCAGCTTTTTCACAAAACGCAAGGGAAGGATCACATATTTCGTATCGAAATCCTGCTGTACTGAAAAAAATCCCGAAGGAAAAATTACTTCAGTGTTGAATGCATTCTCGAATCCACCCGAGAAACTGGCATTCCGGCGCGGAACATAGATGGAAACCGGGTTGACATAATCATCCAGGTTCGCACCAAGATAATAGGCAACACCATATCCCAGAACCGCAAAATCCCGGTCACCCTCCTGTAACACGAATTTCCCTTCCGACATCATGGTGTCGAGGCCGCACATCTTCGCATAATCTTCGCCAACGCCTTTTATGGTTGCGATGTATTGCTTGTCTTTGTATTTCACAAGCGCATTTTCCTCAATCACTTCAGCCAGGTAAACCACCCCCGGTATTTTCCTCATCCGGTCCTCAGGAATCAGGTTTGAATCAAAAGTTTTCCCTTCTTTCAGGGTAATTTCCACATCGGGATTAAACGTATTGAAAAGCGAGATCACCAGTCTTTCGAATCCGCTGAATACGGACAGGACAATGATCAGTGCAGTGGTGCAGATCATCACCCCGGCGATGGAGATCACCGAGATGATGTTGATGATGTTGTGGGTTTTCTTCGAAACCAGGTAACGCCTTGCTATGTAAAACGGGAAATTCAAGCGGTTTTTTTGCGAAATTACAACTTATTCCTTTGTGCGCCTTAGTGAAAGCCTTTGTGATCCTTTGTGGTTAATTTTTTTAACCACGAAGGCGCACGAAGTACACACAAAGTAACGCTAAGGAATTGTAAATTTATTTGAATGCTTTCACAATTAGCCCTGTCCCCGTCTTATGAGGTTTGATTAGATCGAGCCAGTTAAAAATAAGCGCGAACGGGAAGGTCAGGATATAATAGAAGGGGAGAACGATGAAAAAAAGTTTTGAGGCATTCAGCATCTGGATGGGATATTTCATGGAAAGCCGCCAGCCGGCCTGCCCGGGTTTTCCATAAGCGAACCGGGCAACGGTTTTTGTAAACCCGGCCCTTTTCAGCTTCTCCTGTATTTCATCTATGTTATACCCGTCACGAACATGTTCGTCAATGAAAGAGGCTTCTTCTCCGTGATCATGAACATCGGAACCTCCCTGGTCGGACGGCGTGGAGATCAGCAGCATTCCTTCCCGGGTAAGGGCATCATAAAAATTGCGGAAAACCTGTTCATCGTCTTCGATGTGTTCCATGACATCCACGGAAAGGATCATGTCAAAAGTGTCAGGCTGGTGGTAAGTGGTCAGGTCGGCGATCCCGAACCGGACATTGTTGCGTCCGATACGGGAGAAAAAAGCAGTGCAGTCGGCGATCTGTTCTTCTTTCACATCCACGGCTTCAACCGACCATTGTTTATTCATTCCCGACATAAAAAAAGTATATTGACCGAAGCCGGAGCCGGCATCGAGGATGCGCTGCTTCCCATTCCTGTTGTTGCTCCATTCACGGATTTCTTTTTTAACATGCCAGGTACGGAGGAGAAGAATATCCAGGAGTTTATAAAAAAGGATGCGGAGGAAGGGAGTTTTATTGAAGAGTTTCCCCAGCGATTTTTTAATGGGATCGTATTGCATAGGTTTTGGATGGTTTTGTCAGATGATCAGGAATTATCATGCAAGAGATGATCAATGTTATCGATATAATCCAATGAATCGTCGAGGAAGAACTGCAGGTCGGGAATGACGCGCAACTGGTTGCGTTCCCGGGTCCCCAGGTCGTGACGTACTTCCCGCGTACGCGTGCGGATCATTTCGAGCAATGCGTCTTTGTCTTTCGTCGCAAAAAGACTAAGGTATATCTTCGCCAGTGAAAGATCTTTGGTAACACTGACCTTGGTGACTGTGATCAGCGCGCCACTGAAATGATTACGTGCCTGTTCCTGGAAGATTGCTCCCAGGTCCTTCTGGATCAGGCGTGAAATTTTTTGTTGCCGGGTGGATTCCATGGTGCAAAGGTAGGATATAATTGAGAATAGAGGTCGGAGATCCGAGATCAGAGATTGGAGATCAGAGATCAGGGATCAGGGATCAGGGATCAGAGATCAGAAAATTATCCAGCATCCAGTATCCAGCATCCAGTATCCAGCATCCAGCATCCAGCATCCAGCATCAGCCAATTTCTTATCTTTGTCTTGCATTACCAAATTTTATCTGCCATGCCAACCCTGTTTTCTAACTACACACTTAAAAATCATACCCTTAAAAACCGTATCGTATTTCCCCCGGTGGTTTGTTTTCACTACGCCGGAAGCGACGGCATCGTTGTCGACCGTAATGTGGCGCATTACACGGCCCGGGCGGAAGGCGGACCGGGGATCATCATCAATGAAGCAACGGCGGTATGGAAAGAAGGCCGGCTTGCCCCGTTCCAGCTGGGGATCTGGTCGGATGAACACATCCCGGGACTCAGCCGCATCGCGGAAACGGTCAAACGGAACGGGGTTCTTTCGCTGATCCAGATCCATCATGCGGGTCTGCTCTCCCCTGAATCGGTTACCACTACTCCCGGAGGACCCTCCCCGGATGAGAAAAAACCGGGTTCGCGCAGCCTCACGATAGATGAAATCCATATAATCCGGGATGCATTCATCGCCGGCGCCCTGCGCGCGAAGAAAGCCGGATTTGACGGAATCGAACTTCACGGTGCCCATGGTTACCTGCTCTCCCAATTTGCTTCTTCTTTTTTTAACAAGAGGGAAGATGAATATGGTGGAGACTTTACCGGAAGAATGAAACTGGCCACAGAAATCATCAAAGGCATCCGGGCAGTTTGCGGAGAACCTTTCATCATCGATTACAGGCTGGGCGCCAACGCTCCCACGCTGGAAGATGGGATTGAAATCGCAAAATACCTGGAAACACTGGGTGTAGATATGCTTCATGTTTCCCATGGCGGCAGCCTGCTGAACCTTCCCAGGACCCCCAAGGATTTTGAATTCAACTGGATTGTGTACAGCGGGACGGTGATCAACACCCATGTAAAAATTCCCGTTATCACGGTGAATGAAATTAAAACACCGGAACGGGCTTCCTGGCTGATTGAAAATAATATGGCCGATTTTGTTGCCATTGCAAGGCCCCAACTGGCCGATCCTTCCTGGGCAAATCACGTGAGGAATAATGAACCCATCAACCTTTGCCTCTCCTGCAAACCAAAATGCAGGTGGTACGAGGACAGCAACCTGTGCCCGGGAGTACAAAAAATGGCGAAAAGCGAAATGGCGAAATAGCGAAAGGCGATTGCTTCGTCGCTGCGCTCCTCGCAATGACAAAAGCGAAATGCGAAATTATGAAACAACCATGAATTCATCCCGTTCCATCGCATTTAAAATGCTGCCCTCACTGGCACAACTCTTACCGTTGAATGGATTGATCCGGATCACGGGGAAAAGAATTGTCTTTCCATTTTATCATCTTGTTTCCGATGAAGACATTCCCCATGTGAAACATCTTTACACGGTAAGGACCACCAAGGAATTCATCCATGACCTTGACTTTTTTCTTAAACAGTATAAACCCATCGGGATTAACGATTTCCTGGATTCGATAAACAACGGCCGGGCTCTTTCCGGCAACTGTTTTTTATTGTCGTTCGATGACGGACTGCGCGAATTCCATGATGTTGCTGCACCCATTCTTCGTCAGAAAGGTATCCCTACCGTTTGTTTCCTGAATTCGGGTTTTATTGACAACACCGGTTTATTTTACCGTTACAAGGCAAGCCTGCTGGTTGAAAGGCTTCAAACCGCAACTGATCTTTACGGCAAACAAAAATCCCTGGAGAAATGGTTCGTTGAAAATCATCTTCACTTTACTCCGGATTCCCTTGGGTTGCTTAAGATTACTTATGCCAACCGGCATCTTCTGGATGAACTGGCTTCGATGCTGGATGTTCATTTTGATGAATTCCTGAAGAAGCAGCACCCTTACCTGGATTCGACCCAGATCTCTTTCCTTATTCAACAGGGGTTTTCCTTTGGCGCGCACAGCATCGATCATCCTGAATACCGGTTCCTGCCGGAAAAGGAGCAAATCAGGCAAACAGATGAAAGCATCCGTGCGATAACCGGAAAATTTGGCATAAAGGAAAAATTGTTCTCTTTTCCGTTCACTGATCACGACGTAAAGAGAACATTCTTCAATTGGGTTTTCGATCCTTCGAATCCCATCGCAGATCTGACTTTCGGAGGCGCCGGTCTCAAGCGGGATTCCATCCCGAAAAATATCCAGCGGATCCCGTTTGAAGGAACTTCGCTGGATGCTGAACAGATCCTGGGAACGGAATATCTTTATTACCTGATAAAAACTATCTTTGGAAAAAATCTGATCAGGCGATAGCGGATGGAAATCAAGGTTTACACTACCGGAACCATTCTTGAATTTGTTTCTTCGGAACAATTTTCCAGGCTGAAAAATCTCCCGATCTCCAGGCATCGCGCGCTTTCCTATGCGCATAACCCGCGTTCCGACGCTTCCGACAAGATCCTGTTTGTTGCTTACGAAAATGAAGAAGTTGCCGGTTATCTCGGAGCTTTGCCTGAAAAAATATTTTATCAGGGGGAATGGAAGCGAATAAGCTGGTTGTCGTGTTTCTGGATCGATCCGAAATTCCGGGGTAAGAATATTTCGAAGCAACTGTTCGATCTTGCGATGCAGTCATGGGACAATACCGCCATGATCACGAATATGAAACCGGGAACCCTCAAGATCTATGAGCGGACGGGGTATTTTCATCCTCCTGTCACCAGGTTTGGGATCCGCGGCTACCTCCGGTTCTGCCTGGCAGAGATCCTGCCCCCGAGGGGAGGTTTTTTTGCCCGGATCAAACCGGTCCTTCAGGCGCTTGACTTTCTTTTTAATCTTGCCAATGCCATCCGGCTTGTTTTCTACCCGGGCTATAAAACAGATCCCGGCCTTCATTATGAATATATCGAAGAGATCGGTCCGGAAGCCGAACAATTCATCCAACATTGGAATCAGTCCTGTCTTATCCGAAGAGGAAAACCCGAACTGGAATGGATCAACAGGTTTCCATGGGTATTGGAGCAGGAAGAAGATGCTGACAGCAGGCGGTATTATTTTTCATCCGTTTCCAAACGGTTTTTTTACCAGCAGGTGGAATTCCGGAATGAAGCCGGCGCTGTTACAGCTTTCCTCATGCTATCGGTCCGGAACAACCATCTCACCGTTCCTTATACATTTTTTGACAAAGGAATGGAATTCACCCTGGTCAGGTTTCTGTTCAATGTAATGCTCGATTACCAGTTGAATATGCTTACGGTTTTTCATCCGGAACTATCGGAAGAAATAAAAAAATCACGTTCTCCATTTCTTTTTAAGAAAAAAATCATACGGCCTTACTTCATTCCCAAAACACTGGAACTGCCTGAATTTGTTTTCCAGGATGGAGACGGGGACTGCGTGTTTACGTGAAGATGTTTGCATGATATTGGTGCATGTTTTTGACATGAGCCAAATGATGTTTAACAATCATTAAATTTTCTTTTTTTCTCTTGTTAATTCCTGAGATTGGAATCTGAGAGGAACAGCGCATTCCCGGCTGGGATTTACCTGATAAAAATCAGAAATGAAATCTCCTCCTTTCCATGTCAACGAATAGGGGTTGACTAATAAGTTATTTTTCACCACGAAGTCTTCTCCTGTTGAGATTAATAGGACCATCAAGAAGAATAACATAAAGTGAAAATCGACATTTTTTAGTGAACCTTGATTAATGCCTTTTTGCAGATTTTTTTCAACCACAATAGGCACATTAGAGCACATTAGTTTAAATTAAAATATTTTTTTCTAGTGTGTTCTACTGTGTCTAATGTGGTAAAATATTAATATTGGTTATCAATGACATAACTCTAGTTATATAGTAGACGCGAAGACGCAAAAAAATGAAGTATTGATTTTGCGTTCTTTGCGCTTTAGCGACTTAGCGGTAGAGAACAATGTTGTTACATATTAGTTAGCCCCGAGTTGCATGTCTGTTTTTATCACCGCATTTCATGCGGGTTTAATATAAATTTTAGTTATGTCAGAGTTACGAAATTATACTCTGTTTTTGAAGCAGACAATATATTTATTATTTTTGGTACCAGTAATGTCTGTATTTACTATAATAAGGCTAAATCAAAAAAATATGAATCGGTCAACCACCTTCACAACCTTCTGTTTTTGTTTATTGTTTGTTTGTGTTTTGTTATCCGGATGCAAGAAGAAGGAGCAAACAACATATTACTATTTGCCCCAGTATTTTAAAGATTACATGGTTTATAAACAAGGAAGTTATTGGATATATCGAAATGAAGTGACAATGGACTTTGATAGTTGCTACATATCAAAAGTTACGCAAGGTTTTTATAGTAACGATCGAAATAGTCTATTCGAAAAAATTTTGATTGAATATAAAAGTGATTTTTATAAAACCTGTTTTGTTGATAACGGGGAAGTATCATTGGATTCTCACGATCTTTCTGGTACATGCATGAGTACAAATGATTCACCGGGAATGATCTTTTACTATGAGGACAATGTATTTTACCAGTTCATAAATCACGTTGATACGATAAAAATCGGGAACAACAACTATACGAATGTGATAAATTCAAAGTATTCAGAATATGAAAATGGCCCTCCTTCAATGACCAAAAGAGTTGCTACCTATTTTATAGCAAAAGGAGTAGGTTTAATTTCGTATCGCCAGCAAATTGGTATATCCGATACGACCTGGAATCTGATACGTTATCATATAGAGAAATAGAGGTATAACATGATTTGGTGAAATAATTCATTACTCATTAAATCTTTTTTCAGAAAAGGTACCCCAGCCCCACGTAGACTCCATAAGATCCGTCTCTTTTGTCGATGGCCTGACCATAGTCGGCACAGATGATAGAGTTCTGGTTCATCACGACCCGGAAACCGCCTCCTAAAGCCAGGTGAGGGGTTTCTTTGTCGGTGCTGAAATACAGGGATTGATCCACCCCCGCAGGGATCCCGCTTTTATTGATGGCGATCGGTTGCACCACCATTCCTGCATCGGCAAAGGCATTCAGGGCAAAATAGAAATTCTGTTTGATCCAGCGGAAGCGGACAAACTTCCAGCGGAATTCGGCATTTCCATAAACCACGCCATCTCCCACAACGCGGTTCCGCAGAATCCCACGCAAGGTGCGCGACCCTCCGAGACCATCGATGGTGGTGGTTTGTGAAAATGAATTGATCATGTAACTCTGCACATAAAAAGGAGAGGTGCCGGCAATGGTTCCCTGGTAACCGATGCGGTAAGCAAATGACAGGACCTCTTTGGCCAGCGTGAAATATTGCCGGTGGATAACGGATAGTTTGATGAAGCTGTAATGGCCGTCGCCGATAAAACCCGGCGCAATCGCCAGGACTGCCTCCGTCCAGATGCCATGCATGGGATTGGGCTCATTGTCGCGTGTATCGTAGATAAGACCGAGCTTGATGAAATTGTTCGTTCCCCCCGCGGAATCTTTGCCGAGAATTCCCCAATTTACATATTCATGGTACAACCCGGAAACATCCGGCAATTTTTTGCTTTCCTTCACACCCTTGTTCAGCTTGTCAACATTCACCGGGCCGGTATGGATTTGCAGGTAGGTAAACCCGGCAAGCCATAAAAGACTCGGATGAAAAAACTTACCCTGGAAATCAGCCCCGATCCGCAGCAGGTCGCGCTGGTAGCGGTAAAACATCCGGGTTTTATAAATCGAAGAATCCTCCTTATCGTTTTCCCAGGGATGATTGTATACCGATTCATAACCGTTAAAGCCATAAAAATTCAGGGCCTTCTCGGTAAGGTAGGTGACATCGGCAGTGACCCTGACTTTCGGGATCAGTTTTTTTGAATCGAAAAAGAACTGGTTGATACCGGTTCCCTTGGTGTACCTGGAAACTTCAAAATAAAACGAATGGAAATACTGGGGATAGGTTGAACCATCGCCATAATAATAGATGTTTGCCAGGGCGCCATACTGGAATCCCATGTCGGAGTCATAGCCAAGGATAGGTAATGCCCCGAAGTTCCAACCGGTTTTGACCTTGTCTTTCTTGGTGTCTGATTTTACTGAATCTGCAGGGTTTCCGGCATTGGCCTGGGAAGAGATTGTGAAGAAAAAGACGACCAGGAAGAGGCAGTAACGGTGATTCATCTTTGCAGGTTTGATGTTTAAAAACTACAAATCCGGGGGGATATTCAGCAAATTTAGAAACATCTGTTTACAAATTGATTATTTTCGCATTTTACCAGCTAAGTCAGTTGCTTTGTTACAACGTAAAGATGTCAGGGTAATCCAAAAGGGTGATCAAAGGGTAATCCGCGGATGGGTCATGTACGATTGGGCCAATTCGGTTTACCAGCTTACCATTGCCTCCACCATTTTCCCGATCTATTACAATACGGTAACACGCCACGGCAATGATTTTACAGTAAGCTTTTTCGGCGCGCATGTGGTCAATACGGTCCTTTATTCCTGGGCGATCGCTGCGGCCTATCTTTTTGTGGCGATCGGATCTCCTTTGTTTTCCTCGATGGCCGATTTTACGGGAAGAAGAAAAGCCTTCATGATGGCTTTTACCTGGATCGGAGCTGCGGCATGCGGATCCTTGTTTTTCTTTAACGGGCACAATGTCGAGTTCGGGATTCTTGCTTTTGCAATCGGGACCATCGGGTACGGGGGAAGCATCGTATTCTACAATTCCTTCCTGCCGGTAATTGCCGACCCGGCAGATCAGGACAAGGTCAGTGCCCGGGGCTATTCCATGGGTTATTTCGGAAGTGTGCTGCTGCTGCTTTTCAACCTTACCATGGTGCTGAAACCGGGCTTGTTTGGCATCCCTGAAGGTTCTTCGCTGCCTGCAAGGATCTCGTTTCTCACGGTCTTTCTCTGGTGGATAGGGTTTTCACGCATCACCTTTTCCCGCCTGCCGAAATATACTTTACGCAAAAGGATGCAAGGCGCTGCCGTTCTCACCAATGGATACAAAGAGCTCAGGATGGTTTTCGGGCAGGTCAGGAAATCTTTCCGGCTGAGCATTTTTTTGATCGGTTTCTTCTTCGTCATGATGGGATTGCTCACGGTGATGTTCATGGCAGCCACTTATGGGGAAAAAGAACTGGGGCTGAAGGATAATGTCCTGATCCCGACCATCCTGGTTATCCAGCTGGTAGGGATGTTCGGCTCCTGGCTTTTTGCAAAGCTCTCCGGCCGATTCGGAAACCTGAAAGCATTTCTTTCCTCGCTGATCCTGTGGATTTTCATTTGCGTCGGCGCCTATTTCATCAAGGACGCCATCGGCTTTATCATTACAGCGCTCTGCATCGGGATCGTAATGGGCGGATCCCAGTCGCTGGCCAGGTCAACGTATTCGAAGATGTTGCCGGAAACAACCGATCATACTTCCTTTTTCAGTTTCTATGATGTGATGGAAAAGCTTGCCACCGTGGCGGGCACCTTCAGTTTCGGCATCATTGAAGCCATCACCGGGAGCATGCGTTATTCCGTTCTTGCCATCTGCATTTTCTTTATGATCGGATCCTTCTTCATGCTCCTCCTGCTCAGGAAAGGATATTGATTTTCCTTCTCTCAAAAAAAATCTTAACGGTATATTAAAATTATCTATTGATTTTTTTTCATATCGTATTACATTTGAAAAATAATTTCTTTTATTTAATCTATGTCCAACCTCAAAAAACAAACCATGAAAAAAATTAAATACCTTCCACTGGCGCTGGTTTTCCTGGCCTCAATCACGCAGGCGCAGTACCAGAAAGCGCAGATCGATCCTGAAGCTGCAAAAGCCCACAAGGTCAACCTGAATCCCCTGAAATCGAACATCATGACTATTCAGGATGTCAAATCCTCCAACATGAACAGGAATCTTCCCGAATGGAATCAGAACCTTGTTGGTCTTGCCAAAATTCATGAGCTTCCTGAAAATGTTCAACGTATCATCGCTGATAAAACCCAGCAGAAAATCAAGAACCTGAAAGGATTTTACCCTGATGAACCGACAGGTTCGGCATTAAGCAATCCCACGCTGGGGACCAATTTTGCAGCAAATGTCTTTGCGGGCCTGACCCCGCCGGACAACTCCATGGCGATCTCAAACGGAGGTTACATTGTTTCCGTGGTCAATACTGCGCTTGAATATTATGACATGAATGGAAATCAGCTCTATTCCTCTACTTTTACGAATTTTTTTAATGATCCTGGTCTTACAGGGATGCTCTATGACCCGGTGGTACTTTATGATTCCGGATCCGACCGGTTCTTTATGGTTGTATTGAGTACGACGGGCTCTGCGACCTCACAGGTTGTTTGTTGCTTCTCGCAATCCAACAACCCCAACGATGGATGGTGGTATTACAAGCTTACAGGAAATCCGCTCAATGACGGGAGCTGGTTTGATTATCCAAAAATCGGGGTATCCAATAATGAGGTTTACGTTACCGGGAACCTGTTTTTCGACAACGACACCTACAATCAATCTGTCCTTTACCAGATGACCAAAGATCCAGGATATGCCGGTGGAAGCCTTAACTGGCAATACTGGCATAACATTACGAACACCCCTTTTACCATGGTTCCTGCCTCCTGGGGGCAGCAGGGAAATTACGGTCCGGGGATTTACCTGGTAAGTACCCATGAAAATGGATCTTCAGATCAGATCTATCTTTTTGACCTTACCGATGATATGACCGGGTCGCCTGCAATAAATGCATACAGTGTCGCTGCTGATTTCAATTATGCAGGCAATGCTTTGCAAAGCGGTACCACTGTAGTATTAAATACCGGTGACGTCAGGGCGCTGAGCGCCTTTTACCTGGGCGGTATTGTGCATTTCACTTTCAACTCGGAACGAACGACCAACTTTTGCGGAGTGAATTATAACCGCCTTACCGTTTCGCCTTTATCAAACTGGAACGTCAATTTCGGCGCCGATGGTTACGATTATTGTTATCCTTCCGTTGCTTCTTTCGGAACCAATGCATCGGATAAGTCTGTTATGATCTCATTTTCGCGGAGTGCTTCAACGATCTTTCCTGAATCGCGGGTGTTTTATGTAGATGATGCCGGGACCACTTCTTCTTCCACGCTTGTAAAAGCAGGTGAAACCTATGTGGATGTTTACCAGAGCAGCGGTGTTACCCGGTGGGGCGACTATACGGGCACTGCAAGAAAGCAAAACAGTTCTTCGCCTGAAGTATGGCTCAGTGGATCTTATGGTGCCTTCCAGGCGAGCCAGAATGCCCTGAATACCTGGATCGGACAGATAACGGGAGTTACCACCGGGATCCCGGCTGGCAATACCAAGGCAACTGAAATGGCAAGGGTCTACCCCAATCCGGCCTACAATGTATTTAACCTTGAGTTTTCCATGGATAAGAAAGCCCCGGTTGAAATTGCCCTTACCGATGCCTCCGGCAGGATGGTGAAATTGCTGTTGAAGGATAATGCAGAAGAAGGCAAAAACCTGTTTTCCTTTAACAAAGGGGCGCTTTCAAACGGAATATATTTCTTACAGGTAAAATCTGAAAACAATATCGTGGCGAATGAAAAGATTGTTATTGAATAGCGTTATTCTTTGTCTATGGATGGGCCTGGTATTCTTTTCCTGTTCTGAGGAAGGTACCAAGGGGAAAAGTGTTGCAGGCAATAAACCGGACACCACCGGGACGAGCCGGTCAGCTGCAGGAAACAGCGTGAACAGCCAGCAAACCAACACTGTAAACCCGGGAAGGGATACCACACTTCGTTACAAAACAGGAATCCGGAACAACGGGCCCGATCAATCCAGGATCGATAGCATAAAAAACGCAAAAACGAAAAAGAAGAAATAAGATGTATCTTTGACTCTAAATTGCACTACAAATGGACGAATTTGAGAAAATACTTGACCTTAACAATGAATTTGAGGCAGAACGCATGAAAGAGATCCTGAAGGAAAAGAACATCCCGTTCGGGATCGTCCCTGTATCAGATTCAGCATTTGGCAGTATTGAAATCCTCGAAAACGGCTGGGGCTACCTGGAAGCCCCATCCCGTTTTAAAAACGAGATCCTCGAAATTTATGCAGAGGTTACAGGAGAATGACTTCTGTGTTGTGCTGTACGAGAAATAATCCCGGATCTCTTTCAGGGATCATGTAATTTTAATGGTACCCGGCCCATCATTCTTTTTTATTCAGAAGAGAAAAATTTATCTTTGCAACGGTGAAGAATTTCTTCAAAATACTGCGTTATGCCGGCCCCTATTGGTGGTACGCCACACTGAATGTGATTTTTAATATCCTTGCAGTATTTTTCTCGCTGGTTTCTTTCACCCTTTTCATCCCGGTTCTTCAGATGCTTTTTAACCAGATGGAAATCCCCAAAGTGGCGCCGGCACTGGTTTGGACCGATTTTAATTCGCTGAGGGATAATTTCTATTTTGAATCGGGGAAAATGATCCATCTTTACGGGAACAGCAAGATCCTCATTTACATAGGCCTCATCATCATCATTCTGTATTTCTTCAAGAATTTTTTCCGCTATCTGGCAATGTATTTTCTTGCCGTAGTCAGGAATAACGTGGTAAGAGACTTGCGGAACGGCCTTTATAAAAAGGTCCTCATCCTCCCGCTTTCCTATTATAACGAGCAACGGAAAGGCGATATCATTGCCCGGATGACGAACGATGTTCAGGAGGTGGAATGGTCAATCATGAGTTCCTTGGAAATGGCCTTCCGCGACCCCATCACG
>Ga0182021_10003357_pt1 | contig 18823 bp, 15 predicted proteins | sample 612E3MmetaG_FD_120493 | JGI IMG/M metagenome (GOLD analysis project Ga0182021, IMG submission 120493) | Permafrost microbial communities from Stordalen Mire, Sweden - 612E3M metaG (Illumina Assembly) | ecosystem: Environmental > Terrestrial > Soil > Wetlands > Permafrost | place: Sweden... | reverse complement strand
GTCTTCCCAACCGTTCGGGGGCCTTGCAACAAGAGCAGTGGCTCCTCTTCGAGACGAGCGAGCGCGAGGTCATGAACTCTCCGCTCGTACCCCGGCATCTGAGCCATCTCGTCAGGCTACTGCTCAGTTCACCAATTTCGCGGCCGATTATTCACCGATCTCGCGAGTAACGACCGACCAACTTCGCAGCCCTCAAACCACCAAAGTCGCGCTTCCAGAATGCACCCAGAACAGGCCCGAACAACCCCGGAAAGACCATCCTGGCACCCCCGTGCCCGTTATGTGCCCGTTACTCCTGTGTCAGATTTGTGTCAGATCGGACGGAGGCTGCTCTTTATCCACAGCATGACTACACGCTGACCTGCGATTTTAGGGTGGGGCTACTCAGACTCGAACTGAGGACCTCAGCATTATCAGTGCTGCGCTCTAACCAACTGAGCTATAGCCCCGACGAAACGGTCACGCTACACCAATGCCGTCCCCGGCCATCAAATGAGGCGAGCTAAGGGCACGACTCACGGGATCGGCAGCCGCGGCTGGGATCCGACTGTCTCGGTCTCCTGGGGAACCTTGGTCACCGCGGCGACGAACTGGCCGTCGTCGAGGTTCATGACCCGCACTCCCGTGGCGTCGCGGCCTTGAGCCGCGATTTCTCTCACCGCGATGCGGATCATGACACCTGCGGACGACACCACGATGATCTCGTCCTCTAAGGACGCCATGAGGGCGGCAACGACAGCGCCCCGGCGCTGGGTCAGCTTGATGCCCCGCACGCCTTGGCCTCCTCGGGTCTGGGCGTTGAAGTGGTCGAGCTTGCTCCGCTTGCCATAGCCGGCATCGGTGACGATGAGCAGGTCGACGCCCTCGCGCGCCACGTCGCACGAGACGACCTCGTCGCCGGTGCGCATCTTCATCCCACGGACCCCGGCCGTGCTGCGGCCCATCGGCCGGACCTCGGACTCGGCGAACCGGATGGCGACGCCGTGCTTGGAGACCATGAGGAGGTCGTCGTCTCCGGCTGTACGGATCACGCGGACGAGCTCGTCGCCCTCGTTGAGGTTGATGGCGATGAAGCCTTCCCTGCGCGACTTGTCGTACTCGGAGAAGGCCGTCTTCTTCACCTGGCCGGACTTGGTCGCGAAGACCAGGTACTCGTCCGGGTCGAAGGTCCTCGTCTCGACGATGGCCTGGATGCTCTCGCCCGGCTCCAAGGGAAGAAGGTTGACGATCGGGGTCCCCCGGGCGTTGCGCTCCTTCACCGGGACCTCGTGCGCCCGCAACCGGTAGACCTTGCCGCGATTGGAGAACAGGAGAAGATGGGAGTGCGCCGTCGTGTGGAGGACCTGATCGATGAGGTCCTCTTCCTTGAGCCTGGTTCCCTGGACGCCGCGTCCGCCGCGTGCCTGCGCGCGGAAAGCGTCCACTTGGACGGCCTTGATGTAGCCGGCGTGGGTGAGCGTGACGACGAGCTCCTCGTCCTCGATGAGGTCCTCGACGAAGAGCTCGCCAGGGTCGTGGACGATGCGGGTGCGGCGCGGCTCTTCGTGCTGCTGCTTGATCGCCTCGAGCTCGGACGAGATCACGGCACGGAGGCGAACGGGATCACCGAGAATCTCCTCGAGCTCGGCGATGGTCTCCCGAAGCTGGGCCATCTCCGTCTCGAGCTCGCTGCGTCCAAGGCGCGTCAGGCGGCCGAGGGTCATGTCCAAGATGTGGTTCGCCTGCTCCTCGCTGAACGAGAAGGGCTCCCGCATGAGGTTCGCCCGTGCCTCGGGCCGGTCAGCCGAGGCGCGAATCGTGGCGATGACGGCATCGAGCATGTCGATGGCACGGAGCAGGCCCTCGACGATGTGGGCGCGCGCGAGTGCCTTGCGGAGGCGGAATTGCGACCGGCGCGTGACGACCTCGACCTGGTGCGCCACGTAGGCGGTGAGCGCCTGGGCGAGATTCAAGAGCTTCGGGACGCCGTCCACGAGAGCGAGCACGTGCACGCCGAAGGTGGTCTGCAACGGCGTGTGCTTGTAGAGGTTGTTCAGCACGACGTTGGCGTTGGCGTCGCGCTTCAAGGTGATGACGAGCCGCGAGACCCGTCCGGCCGAGTCGTTCTGCACGTTGCTGATACCGGTGAGGTCGCCCGACTCGATGGCGTCTGCGATCTTCATCTCGATGCCGGCTACCGAGGTCTGGTAGGGGATCTCCGTGACGATGATCTGGTCCGCCCCCGAGCGCGACTCTGTGATCTCGGCCACGGCGCGCATCTTCACCGAGCCCCTGCCCGTCCGGTAAGCGTCGATCAGGCCGGCTCGCCCGAGGATCAGGGCGCCTGTGGGAAAGTCGGGGCCCTTTACGAAGCGCATCAGCTCGTCAGGGGTGGCTTCGGGGTGCTCGAGGAGGTACAACGTGGCCTCGATGACCTCGCCCAGGTTGTGGGGCGGGATGTTCGTCGCCATGCCAACAGCGATGCCCTGGGAACCGTTCACCAACAGGTTCGGGAACCGAGCCGGCAGAACGACGGGCTGAACCTCGTTGCCGTCGTAGTTGGGAATGAAGTCGACGGTGCCTTCGTCGATTCCGTCGAGCAGGGCGAGCGCAAGAGGGGCCAGACGACACTCCGTGTACCGCATGGCTGCAGGTCCGGCATCGGGCCCCGGAGCGCCGAAGTTGCCGTGCCCGTCGATGAGCGGGTGCCTCAGGCTGAAATCCTGGGCCATGCGGGCAAGCGCGTCATAGATCGCCATGTCGCCATGCGGATGGAAGCGACCCATGACGTCGCCCACCACCTTGGCGCACTTGGCATGAGGACGGTCCGGCCTGAGCCCGGCGTCGGACATCCCGTAGAGGATGCGACGGTGCACCGGCTTCAGGCCGTCCCGCACGTCGGGAAGCGCTCTCGACACTATGACGGACATCGAGTACTCGAGGAACGAGCGCTCCATCTCCTCTTGGATCTCGATCGGCTCGATCGCTCCGATCACTGCTCCGTGGTCGTCGCCGTCACCCGGTACACCCGAGTTGTTGCCGTTGCCTCTTGCCATGAACCGAACTGCCTCCGCTATTCGCCTTTAGGAATTGTGCGCTCTCAGGGTCTCCCCGCCGTGCAGCGCCGAGAATCAAATGTCCAGGAAACGGACGTCCTTCGCGTGGGTCTGGATATAAGTGCGGCGCACGTCGACGTCGTCTCCCATCAGGATCGAGCAGATGTCGTCTGCGATCGAGGCCTGCTCCATGGTCACCTGCAACAAGGACCTGAGGCTTGGGTCGATCGTCGTGTCCCGTAGCTCGGTGAAGTCCATCTCGCCGAGGCCCTTCAAACGCTGGAACTCCTTGGTGTGGTTCGGCCTCTCCGCGAGGAACCTTGCCCGCTCCACGTCGTCTTTCAGGTAGACCTTCGCGTTGCCCACCAGAGTCGAGTACAAGGGCGGCTGAGCGACGTAAACGTGCCCCGCCTCGATGAGGGCCTTCATCTGGCGCATGAAGAACGTCAGCAGCAAGGTGCGTATGTGCGACCCGTCGACGTCGGCGTCGGCGAGGAGAATGACCTTGTGGTAGCGGATCTTGGCCAGGTCGAAGTCGTCGGCCACACCGGCGCCGACAGCGAGGATGAGCGCCTGGATCTCGGCGTTCTTGAGCATCTTGTCGACACGTGCCTTCTCGACGTTCAGTATCTTTCCGCGAATCGGCAGGATCGCCTGGGTGCGCGGGTTACGGGCGTCCTGGGCGGTACCGAGCGCGGAGAGACCTTCGACGATGAACAGCTCCGACTCGCGCGGGTCACGCGACGAGCAGTCGACGAGCTTGCCCGGGAGGCCCGCCCCGTCCAACGCGTTCTTGCGCCGCGTCAGGTCGCGCGCCTGCCGGGCGGCAACGCGGGCGCGTTGTGCCAGCAGCGCCTTTTGCACGATCTGGCTGGCTTCTTTCGGGTTCTCCTCGAGCCACTCGGCGAGCTTGTCGTTCGTAGCCTTCTCGACGAGCGACCGGATCGAGACGTTGCCCAACTTGGCCTTGGTCTGACCCTCGAACTGCGGATTCGTCAGTCGTACAGACACAATGGCTGTCAAGCCCTCGCGGATGTCCTCGCCCGTGAGGTTGTCACCGGACTCCTTGACGAGGTTGCGCAGCCGGGCGTACTTGTTGATTACGTTCGTAAGGCCCTTCTTGAAACCTTCTTCGTGCATGCCGCCTTCGCCGGTGGCGATGCCGTTGGCGTACGAGTAGATGCTCTCGTAGTAACCGGTGTTCCACTGCAGGGCGATCTCGACCTCCTGGTCCGGCTCGACCTGGACGAAAGCTGCCACCTTGCGGAAGAGCGACTCCTTCGAGGTGTTGAGGTGCTTGACGTAGTCGACGATGCCGCCCGTGTAGCGGTAGGTCTCCTCGGCCTCCCGCCCCTCTCGCTCGTCTTTGAAGCGGATCTCGAGGCCGCGATTCAAAAAGGCCATGACCTGCAGGCGTTCGAGGACGGTCTGGGCGCGGAACTCGGTCTCCTCGAAGATGCTCGGGTCGGGCCAGAAGGTGACGAGCGTGCCCGTCCTGCCCCGGGGTGAGGGACCTGTGATCCGAAGGGGTCCCTCGGGTCTTGCCCCGTCGGCGAACTCCATCATGTGCCGGTTGCCGCCCCGGTCGATCTCCAGTATGAGGCGGGTCGACAGGGCGTTGACAACAGACACCCCGACCCCGTGCAGGCCACCGGAGACCTTGTAGCTCCCGCCGCCGAACTTGCCGCCGGCGTGGAGGACGGTGAGCACGACCTCGGCCGCCGTCTTGTCGTCGTAGCCGGGGATCGGGTCGACGGGGATGCCGCGTCCGTTGTCGACCACTCTGCAACCGCCGCTGGCGAGCAGAGTCACGTCGATACGCGTGCAGTAGCCGGCCATCGCCTCGTCGACACCATTGTCGACGACCTCCCAGATCAAATGGTGCAACCCGGTGGGGCCTGTCGAGCCGATGAACATACCCGGCCGCAACCGGACAGGCTCTAGTCCCTCGAGCACAGTGATGTCCTCGGCCTCGTAGGAAGCGGGCGTCACCGGCATAGAAACCACGTTGTTGTGCTCCTTTGTGTAATCCAGTCGTCAGGCCGGTCTGGCTCGTCCTCTTGACCGGTGTCCAAGCCCATGGGCGCGACCTTCCAACTATGGCGGGCGAACCAGGCCGGAGATGGACCCCTTGACCGATGCGGGTACGGCTCCCGACGATGCTTCTAGTCTACCTTCGGGAGCCCGGCTCCACACGAACGCTCAGGCGTCGCGGGGCCGTTTCTCCAAGCTTTTCGGCGAGGCGGTTCAGCACTGCGGAGCCGGCGAGCTCCAGCTCTGTCGCCCAGGCCGGATGGTTCACTGAGACGACGAGCTCAGTCCCGCGTATCAGCTGAGGACGCACCTGGCGAGCGATCTCTGGGCCGACGACTTCCTCCCAGCAGTCGAGGATCTGGCCGAAGACAAGGGTGTCCTCCAGGCCACGCTGTCTGAGCAGCTTGTCGAGGGCGGATCCGATGGGTACAGCTGAGCTGCCGCCCGCGCCCGAAAAGAAGCCGGACTCCCCGGCATCGGCGACTGGCGCGGGACCCGCCCAACGACGCATCACACCTCCAGCCTACCGCCGCTCAGCCGGGCCACGAGCTTGGGGACCGCCCCTGGCGGCAGCTCGCCGGCGGTGGTCAAGAGTGCCTGACCTGCGGGCAATTCGCCGATGAGCGCCCGAGCAGTCCCTTCGTCGAGCTCGGAGAAGGCGTCGTCCAGGAGAAGCACCGGAGCGGCGCCCGTGACATCGGTCATGAGGCGGTGGCTCGCCAGGCGCAACGCCAGGGCGACACACCGCTGACGACCCTGGGAAAGCCTGGAGCGGGCATCGAGTCGGCCGGCTTGGAGCTCGAGCTCGTCGCGCTGAGGTCCGACTGTCGTCGTCGCACGACGCAGATCCTCGCGGCGCGACGAGGCGAGGGCGTCGGCCAATGACCCACCCCACGAGCGCGCGTATCTCATGTCGAGCTCGCCCGTCTCGCCGGCCAGGACCGAGAACGCCTCTGCCGCGTAGGGGGACAGGGCCATCACGAGCTCGTCGCGGGAAGAGGCGAGCCGCTCGCCGATCTGGGTCAACCTGTCATCCCAGACGTCAAGGGTTGTGGCGGCTTCGGAATCGAGACGACCGCCGAGCTGGCGCAAGAGGGCGTTCCGGTGCCTGAGCACTCGCTCGAGCGCGGCCCGGTCCATGCCAAGGCGCGGGTGCGACTTGGCAAGCACCTCGTCAAGGAAGTCGCGGCGCCCGCTCGGCGCGCCTTTGACGAGCACGAGGTCGTCCGGCGTGAACACCGTTGTCCGCAATACCTCGAGCAGCCCGCGCGTACCCGGAACTCTCTGGCCATTGTGGCTCGCTCGGTCGCGCCCGCCAGGAACGACGTCTACCTCGACCTCTACCTTGCGGCTACCCGCCAGGACGTCGCAACGAAGCTTCGCTCCGGCGGCACCCTGGCGCACCACCGCCTCGCGGGGCGCCCCTCGGAACGACTGGAGCGTCGAGCAGTAGACGATCGCCTCGAGCAGGCTCGTCTTGCCGGCGCCGTTCTCGCCCTGGATGACGGTCAGCCCGTCAGGCGACGGATGGAATTCAACCGCTCGAAAGTTGCGGAAATCGCGCAGCTCGAGCCGCGCGATCACCGTCTCTTCCATAGGGGCTTCGAAGTGGCTCAGGACACCTTCACCGGCATCAGCAGGTACCTGTACTCGTCCTCACCGTCCCCGCGAACCAAGGCCGGCTTGCCCGGGTCGTTCACCTCCACGACGAGGGTATCTGCCCGAACGGCTTCGACCCCGTCGAGCAAGTAGCTCGGATTGAAGGCCACCGTCAGGTCGTCGCCTTGGAAATCTCCTTCGACGCTCTCTTCAGCACGCCCGCTCTCGGGGGTCAGCACTGTGAGGTCGACGCCCCCGTCGTGCAAGGCGAGACGCACGGGAGTGGTGGCGTCTTTTGTGTCCCGCACGACAAGTCGGACTCGACGCAGCGCGGCTTCCAGGTCGTCGCGCGGAACCCGGAGGTGGTAGGCGTACGAGGCTGGAATCAGGCGCTCCACCTCAGGAAATTGACCTTTGAGCAGCCGCGTCGTGATGCGCACGTCGTCGAGCTCGAAGACCGCGTCAAGGTCGCTGTAGCGGAACACGATCGAGCGATCTGCGTCGGCCTTGGCGCTCGCGGCCAGGCGCTGCACCTCGGCAAGCGCCTTGGCTGGAACGAGAACCTGGCGGTCCGGCTCGACGACCTTCATCCCGGCAAAGTCACGGAACGCGAGCCGGTACGAGTCCGTGGCAATGAGCCTGAGCCCGCCCTCGGTCGCCACCATGAGGACCCCGGTCAGCTGCGGGGCCCGGGAGTCGTCCACGAGCGCCGCCCGTACGACTTGGCGCAGTCCGTCAGCAAACGTGGCCGCGGGAATCTCGATCCCCTCCTGCTCGGGAACTCCGAGCCTCGTGATCTCGGCGCCGAGGGCGACCCTGACGACGAATTCCGCCCTGCCCGAGGAGAACCGCACCTCCTCGTCGCCGGCGACCACGGACACCGCACCCGGCTCGAACGACCGCACGATGTCGACGACGAGGCGCGACGGGACGAGGACCGACCCGTCGGATTCTCCCGAGACCTCACAGCGGGCTTCGATGACGAGATCCGGGTCGGACCCACACACCTCGAGCTGATTCCCGCGCAGCAGGAGCTTCAGCCCGACGACACCAAAGCTGGGTCCGGAACGAGCGCTCGTTGCCCTCGATGCCGTCACGAGGGTCTCAAGAAGCGTGTCACGATCGGCACGAAACTTCACGGAATGCTCTACTCCTTTCTAATTAGAGAAAAAAGACAACAGGAGTAGTAGGTCCTGGGGATTGTTGATAACCCAGTCTTCTTCCTGTTCAGGAGGGTCGCGCCCTCTACGGGGTTATCCTCCGATCGCACAGCCCGCTGTCCGGGGCGAGTGGCGCCTGGGGACCATCGAGAGCCCATCCCCTGTCAACACGGACGTTATCCACAGATCATAAACCGTTCTTGATCTGAAGGCTCAGCTCAGTGACCTGGTCGTATACCTGGCGCCGTTCCTTCATCAAACCAGAGATCTTCTCCACGGCATGAATAACGGTCGTGTGATCCCGATCGCCGAATTCGCGCCCGATCGCCGGATAGCTGAAGTCGGTGAGCTCGCGGAACAGGTACATGGCGATCTGGCGGGCGATCACAAGAGGACGCCGGCGGCTGGGCCCGATGAGCTCGTCGACACTGAAGCCGAAGTGCTGCGCGCTGATCTCGATTATCTGCTTAGAGGTGATCTGTCGCGGCTGCTTGGAAGCCACGAAGTCCGCCAGGACGGACTCGGCCAGCTCCCGGGTGAGCAACTGGCGGTTCAAGCTGGCGTAGGCGGTGACACGGATCAGGGCTCCCTCGAGCTCACGGATGTTCTCCTTCACCTTGGTGGCGATGAAATCGAGCACGTCGTCGCCCACCACCGAATGTTCGTGCTCGGCCTTCGTGCGCAGGATGGCTATGCGCGTCTCCAGCTCAGGGGGCTGGATGTCGGTTGTGAGGCCAGACAGGAGACGGCTCCGGAGCCGGTCTTCGAGGGTCGCGATCGCTCGCGGCGCCCTGTCGGAGGTGAGGACGATCTGCTTCGAGGAGCCGTAGAGGGAGTTGAAGGTGTGAAACAGCTCTTCTTGCAGAGACTCTTTCTTGTCCATGAACTGAACGTCGTCGATGAGGAGCAGGTCGCACTCCCGGTAGCGCCTTCGGAAGGCGCCCATGTCGTCCTTGGCGCGAAGGGTCTCGACGAATTCGTTCATGAACGTCTCGGTCGAGACGTAGCGGACGCGCATCCGCGGGAAGTTCTCGCGTACGTAGTTCCCCACTGCCTGAAGGAGATGAGTCTTGCCCAGCCCTGCGGCGCCATAGACGAACAAGGGGTTGTACGAACGCGCCGGGGCCTCGGCCACCGAGAGCGCGGCCGCGTGGGCAAACCGGTTCGACGGCCCGGTGACGAAGGTCTCGAACGTGTATTTCGCATTGAGGGGAACGTCGTCGGCACCCTGGGGGTCCTTGACGCGGCTCAGGGTCGCCTTACCGTTGTGCTCCCGCGCGATCGGCGCCGGCTGTTCGTATTCACTCCGTCGGAGCTCGTGCAGGTGCGGGGCGGCCTCGTCTGGTCCCGGGTCGTCGATCTGCACGTCGAAACGGAATTGGACCTCTTTGCCCGAGCTGTCGACGAGGGCGTCGTGGACAAGGCCGTGGAACCTGCCTTCCAGACGATCGCGGACCACTCCGCTCGGCACGGCGAGCACCAAAGTCCCGTTCGCGACCGCCACCGGCCGGATCGAGGCGAACCACGCCTTCCATGTGGCTTCGGACACCTGCGAGCGCAGAGAGTCCGAACAGTCATTCCACAGTTGCTGCGCTTCTGTCACCAGCTCGAGGCCCTCCGGTCGAGAAGTTCTCCACACCAGCATCCACAGGTGTGGACGGCGGGGCGAGCTCGCAGGGGTGTGTGGGCATCGTACAACGCCTGCGCCGCGCCTGCCTCTGAGGTGCCGCTTGGCTGAAGGACACATCGTGCGCTAAATTGCCGGGGCCGGTCCCTGCTTTCTGGTGGACCCGTGTTCTCGCGCGCCAGTTGCAGCGATCGTCGTGGCGCGTAGATCGCACTGCTTCACCGGCCCATTGCCGCGTCGGGATGAACCCCGGACGCGCGGCGCCGGAACTACGAAACGAGGGTGAGATGAAGCGGACGTTCCAACCAAACACCCGCAAGAGGGCGAGAAGGCACGGCTTTCGCCACAGGATGTCGACCCGCGCCGGCCGCGCGGTCATAAAGGCGCGTCGTCGCCGTGGGCGGGTCCGGCTGTCGGCCTGAGCCGTCCGAGCTGGAACGCTTTCCGAACAGAAACGACAATGGGCAACGCGCCGCCAATTCCCGGGGGACCCGGACGGGGGCCACGTTCACGTCCCGTTTCCGACCGGGCGACGTTCACCCAGCTGAGGCGCTCGAGGCGACGGGCCTGGTCGGGGCCGGTCAGGGTACAGTTCCTTCCTACGCCGGGCACCGACCGAGGGCGGCAGGTCGCTTTCGCAGTGCCTCGTAAGGTGGGCGGCGCGGTCGAGCGCAACCGTGTCCGGCGTCGTTTACGGGCGGTGGTGGCCGAGACATCGGCGGCTCTGCCGCCGGGGGCTTATCTCATAGGTACTGACCAGGGAGTTCGAGGCCTCCCCTTCCAGGAGTTGAGGACAAAGGTGATCGAAGCGATGCAGCGGGCGAGCCAGGTGGCACCGCGATGACCACCGCCCGCACCGAGCCCGGGCCGGTCGCCGGCGCGCTCCTGTTCCTGCTGCGCGCCTACCAGGCCGTTCGCGCCGGCCGGCCCTCGCCGTGCCATTTCGTCCCTTCCTGCTCCTCCTACGCCGCCGAGGCCGTCGAGTTGCACGGGGCCGCCCGCGGCTCTTGGCTGGCGCTCAGGCGCATCGCGCGTTGTCGCCCCTTCGGCAGCCGGGGCTTCGACCCCGTCCCGAGCTGAGGCCCGAGATGCTCTTCGCAGCCGCGACCCACACAGCCAAGGCCGGTACCTCGATCATCGGGACAGTTCTGCATCCGATCTTCGTCCTGGTCGGGTATGTCCTGGCCTTCTTCTACGGGCTGATCCCGAATTACGCCGTCGCCATCGCCCTTCTCACCATCGTCGTCATGGTCGTCGTCTTCCCACTTACGCGAGCCAGCGCCCGGTCGATGATGCGGATGCAGCTGTTGGCGCCGGAGATGAAGCGGGTCCAGACCCGCTACAAGCCGAAGCCCGGGATGCCGGCCGCGGAGCGCCAGGAGCTGCGGCAGAAGATGAACGAGGAGGTGATGGCCCTCTACCGGGAGAACGGCGTGAACCCGACGGGTGGCTGCCTGCCGATGTTCCTCCAGTTCCCGATCCTGATCGTCCTCTACGACGTGGTGCGGGGGCTTTCCAAGACGACCAACATCTTCAATGCCGCCGGAAAGGTCGTCGGCATAAAGGCGACGCCGCAGAACATTCCCAAGACCAGTCGGATGTACCATGACCTGGTCGCGGCCAAGGGCCAGATGCACGTCTTCGGCATCAATCTCGCGGACTCCGTGCGCACGCACCAGCCTCACCTCGTCAACGTGATCCCGTACGCGTTGCTCGTCCTCATCGCCGTCGGGCTCCAGTACGTGTCCATCTGGCAGGTGACGACCCGCAACCCCGCCGCCGCCTCGGCCAACCAGCAGATGCAGCAGATGCAGAAGTACATGCCCTTGATCTTTCTGGTGCTCTACATCGCCCTGCCGGCAGGTGTGGGCGTCTACTTCATAGTTTCCAGCTTGTTCCGGGTCGGCCAGCAGGAGTGGATGTACAAACACGACCCGACGATCGTGAAAGCCATCAACGAGCTCACGGCACGCAAGAAAGCCGAGGCCACCGGGGGCAAACAGCCCGGCTCGTCGAGCGGGGACGCCCCGCCCGCACGCAGTGCCTCCCCCGCGGACTCAGGAGGCAAGGGATTCCTCGCGAGGATGAGGGAAGCGGCTGCCGCGGCCCGCCCGCCTGAGCCAGGCGACGAAGAGACACCCAAGCCCGGCCCAAAGCCGCGGACGGGAGCGACCGGTTCTGCGAAGGGCGGCGTGAACGGGTCAAAGCCGTCGTCGAGCCAGAACGGCGCGCGTAACGGGTCAGGCGCGAGGAAGCCACAACGTCCATCTGGGACCTCGAGCCCGGGAGGTGGGTCAAAGTCTCAACCACGCTCCAGGGACAAGCGCCCACGGAGGGGCCGGTAGTCCGTGGAATGGGTCGAGACAATCGGTAAGACGGTCGAAGAGGCCGTCGAGTCAGCACTCGAGCAGCTGGGCGTGGCCGAGAAGGACGCCGAGATCGTCGTGGTCGAGGAGCCGAGATCGGGCATGTTCGGCCTGCGGCGGAGCAGTGCGCGCATCCGGGCGCGGGTACGTCCCGTGCAGCCCAGGGCGAAAAGGCCTTCGCACCGTTCCAGGGCCGGCGCAAGCGGCGGTCCAGAGCGTGGCAGCCGTCGTCAGACCGGCCGTCCCGACGGAGCCAATCGGACGCCGGCGACAAAAGCAGAAGGCGAGGAACGCCGCCCAAGAGGAGCCGCCAAGAGCGGAACAGCGCGCGGCCAAGCTCGGCAGACCGAAGGTCCAGCTCAGAACGGCTCTCAGAACGGCGGAGGGAATGGAAGCCCAGAAGCGAAGGACTCCGCCGCCGAGGCGGGCGGCACACGCGGCCGTGGGCGTGCGCGAGGGCGTGGACGGAATGGTCGTGATCGGCCCAGCAATAGCTCGGAGTCAGTGGCAGAGCGAGCTTCGAGCGGCGCCGTCCGTGGGACTGCATCACCAAAGGAGGCGGAAATGAGCATCGAGACCCAGCAGCAGCTCGCCAGCGACTTCGTGAGAGAGGTCGTCGAGCGTTTCGGCATCGAAGCGACCACCAGCGCCCGTCGAACCGAGGACGATGGCATCTACATAAGTGTCGAGGGCGACAACCTCGGGCTTCTGGTCGGTCCGAAGGGAGCGACCGTGGAAGCACTGCAGGAATTGACGCGGACCGTCGTCCAACGCCACACGGAGGAGCACACAAGCAGGATTGTCGTCGACGTCGGTGGCTACCGGGAGCGCAGGGCTGCGGCCTTGCGCCAATTCGTGCTGGATGGGGCGGCGGACGTGCTGCGTACGGGAGTGCCCGAAGCCCTGGAGCCGATGTCGCCGTCGGACAGAAAGATCGTTCACGACACGATCAACGACCTCGAAGGTTTGGAGACCACCTCGGAGGGAGTCGAGCCCCGCCGCTATGTCGTCATCCGGCCCACGCTGACAGTCGGGGCGGACGAGGCCTCGGACACGTCGAACTCGGCAGAAGAGACCGAGGACGAGCCGAGCGAGCCGGCAGATCTGAGCTGAACAAGCAACGCGGCTCGTCTGGCGCGTCGTGGCTCTGCCCACCTCGGGGTCCTGACTCATGACGCGGCCGGGGGACCTCGAGGCCGTGAAAGCCGTTCTGACGGAAGCGCAGCGGCGATCCCTGATCGGCGCGTCGCCCCTGTCTGGCCAGATTGAGCACTCGGAAGGGTTCCTCCGGGCGCTGCGACTCGAGGCCGTGGATGGGCCCGTTCTCGAACTCGGCTCCGGAGGTGGGCTTCCAGGACTGATTCTTGCCGTGGAGGACGAGGGGCTGAGTCTCGTGCTTCTCGACTCCACGCGCCGTTCGACCGAGTTCCTGCGCTGGGCGGTCGCGGAGCTTGAGATCTCCTCGAATACTCAAGTCGTGACCGGGAGAGCAGAGCAGCTAGGGCGGGACGCCGAGTACCGGGGACGTTTTGCCGCGGTGCTCGCGAGAAGTTTCGGGCCGCCAGCGGTGACTGCAGAGTGCGCGGCCCCTTTCCTCCGGGTGGGCGGCCGCCTCATCGTGTCCGAGCCGCCCGTCGGTCGGGCCGCGCGGGTGGCCACGCCGGGTAGGCCAGACCGGGCAGAACGCTGGCCAGCGGCGGGGTGCTCGATGCTCGGCTTGACACCCGAGGCCGTCCTGCGGGATCGCTTCGGATTTGCAGTGCTGCGCCAGACCGTCCTCTGCCCGGACCGGTATCCCCGTAGGCCCGGGATCCCGTCCAAGCGTCCCCTCTTCATCTGATTCGGCTGCCGATCGAGAACGGCGCCGGTAGTGTGGGCCGATGCCCGCGCCAGGTTTTGAGCTCGTTTGCGAAATCGAGCCTCCCACCAAGCCTGACCTCAAGCACGTCAGGCATCAGATCGGCGTGTTGAGCTCCATCGCCGGAAAGTTCCTCATTCCGGACTGCCACATCGGGAGGGCTACGCTCTCTAGCGTCGCCGTCGCCCACGAGGTTGAGCAGATGGGCGGGCGATCGATCGCCTGCCTGAACGCCAGAGACCGCAATCTGCTGGGTTTTCAACGCGACCTATTGACCGCCGCGGCCTATGGGGTGGATCAGTTTCTCCTAGTGCAGGGTGACGAGCCGAATGTCGGAGGTCGCACGAGCGAGCTGACGGTGCGCACCATGCTGAGCGAGGCCCGGGCTTTCGACTTGACGGCTCATCTCGCGAGGACCCGGGACGTCCGCCTCGGAGCGGTGGCGAGCCTTCGCGGCCTTCCCGACTGGAAGCGGGAAGCTGACTTCTTGTTCGTGCAGGTCGGGTTCTCGCTCGAGGCCTTGCTGCGCTGGCACGATCGTGTCCAGCCGCTCAACGCCGTCTACGCCGGGGTCATCGTTCTGGCGAGCTCAGGCATGGCACGCAACTTGGCGAAGACGATTCCCGCCATCGACATCCCCGATCAGTTGGTCGAGCAGGTCGATCGAGATCCCGAAGCTGGCATCGACGCCGCTTGCGAGCTGCTTCTCGCGATCAGGGACACGCAACTGTTCCAGGGCGTCCATCTGATCCCGGTGTCGTGTTACCGTGCCGTAGCGGCGAAGCTCGAGCACCGGCTGAACCCTCTTTAGGCGGTCTTGAAGGCAGCAGAACGCATCCCTCGTTCAGCCGGTTCGCAAGCTGCGCGCGCGTTATGCTCCCGTTGAACCACGTCCAGATCGCCTGGCACGATGACAATTCTGCCATCGACCGGCAAATGTTCCACGTGGAACAATCCCTCGAACCGAAGGTGTGATGAACGACCAAGAGGACGAAGACCGGATCGGGCCGGTCGCCCTCGAGCCCCCAGCCGCTGAGGCGGACGCAGGCGTCGGGGAATCGGGATCGTCAGGCCCGCGGGCCGGCGACGAACCACTCAGTGTGCGCCGAGTACGACCGCTGCCGAGAGTCATCGCGGTCGCCAACCAAAAAGGTGGGGTCGGCAAGACGACGACGACGGTAAACCTTGGCGCTTCCCTCGCAGATCTCGGCTACAGGGTGTTGATCGTCGATCTCGACCCGCAGGGCAACGCGACGACTGGTCTCGGGATCGAAGCTCGCAATTTCGACTACTCCATGTACGACGTTCTGTTGCGCGACGTTGCTCTCGAGGACTGCGTCGAACCGACGAACATCAAGAACCTCTTCCTGGCGCCGGCGACGATCGACCTGGCGGGTGCAGAGATCGAGCTCGTCTCGACATTCAGCCGAGAGCTCCGTCTCAAGCGAGTGTTAGCGCCTATCCGGGAGGATTTTGGGTATGTCCTCATCGACTGTCCTCCCTCGCTGGGGCTGATAACGGTCAATGCCCTGGCCGCGGCTAGCGAAGTGCTCGTGCCGATTCAGTGCGAGTACTACGCGCTCGAAGGGCTCGGGCAGCTCTTGCGCAACGTGGAGCTCGTCAGGGCGAACCTGAATCCTGAGCTAGAGGTCTCGGCCATGGTCCTGACAATGTACGACTCGAGGACGAGACTGGCCGACCATGTGATCGCCGAGGTGAGGACCCATTTCGGGGATGCGGTCTGCAAGAACGTCATCCCGAGGACGGTTCGCATCTCCGAGTCCCCCTCGTTTGGTGAGCCGATAACGGTGCACTCGCCGACGTCGAGGGGCGCCATCGCCTACCGCGAGCTCGCGAAGGAGGTCAGCGGTGGTCCGGCGTAGTGGTCTGGGTAAGGGACTCGGTGCCCTCATCCCGCCGACGTCCGGGAGCTCCACCGGATCCATGCTGCGCGAGGTTCCGCTTGCCCGCATCCGGCCCAATCCATTCCAACCACGTAACCAATTCGGCGAGCAAGGGCTCTCGGCTCTTGTCGACTCGTTCAAAGCGGTCGGCATCCTCCAACCCGTTCTCGTGCGGGAGGTCGGCCTTGACGAATTCGAGCTGATAGCAGGTGAGCGCCGTTTCAGGGCTGCACGAAGGGCGGGACTTCAGTCGATCCCGGCGCTCGTGCATCAGGCCGACGATGCCATGAGCCTCGAAGAGGCCTTGGTGGAGAACCTTCATCGGGAGGATCTCAACCCTCTCGACGAGGCCGGTGCCTACCAGCAGCTCATCGAGGAATTCAATCTCACCCACGAAGAGGTTGCGCGCAAGGTTGGCCGCTCCCGGGCCGGAATCACCAACGCGCTACGCCTCTTTCAGCTGCCGCCGACCGTGCAGCGTTTCGTGCGCGACGGCCAGCTGAGCGCGGGCCACGCCCGCTCGCTGCTTGCCACGCCCGACCGGATAACTCAAGAACGGCTCGCCGGCGAAGTGATCCATGAGGGCCTTTCCGTGCGGGCCCTGGAGGAGCGCGTGCGCGCGGCCCTGCGCGAGGCGCAGGCTGAGGACGGCGCAGACCAGGTGGGCGGAACAGGCGACGAGCAGGCGCCTCCCGGCCAGACCCAGCCGACAAAAGCTGCCCACACGCTCCGACCGCCGGGGGTGCACGATCTCGAAGAGCTTCTCGAAGACCGCCTCAACACCCGTGTGAAGGTGGACATGGGTGGGAAACGGGGCAAGCTCGTCATCGAGTTCGCCACGTTGGACGACCTGGAACGGATCTACCGTGTGATAATTGGGGAAACCTTTACCTGAGGTCGACGGACGTGGTTGAGAGCGTCACGGACGATCGCTGAATCCACAGGCTGTGAAGCCGTTCACGATGGTTCTCGAGAGCCCCGCAGTGGTTCGTTCTCCCTGGTCAGAGCCCCTATCGACTCGAACGGGCCACCGCTAGTTTACTTTGGCGTTACCTTCTCGACCTCTACTGTTGGTCCAACTTGATCCACAACCTGTGCATGAGGTTGTGGATCAACTCAGTCCTGGCTCATCGTGAGCCAGCGCTCGAGGGCTTCCTGGACCGCCTGTGCGAGCCGCAAAGTCTTCATCGCCACCTGGTGGGGCGCTCCGAGCTCCAAAACGACGGCCGGCATGGCGGTCCGTCTCAAAATGACGTCTGCCATCCCGTGCGCGCCCGCATTGGAGAGGCCGAGCCTTGCGGCCGCGGTCTCGACGAGCAGCTCTGCGAGCTGGCGGCTGGCAGTCGACTCATAGCGAAAGCCCCGGTAGAAGTATGTGACGGCCGACTCGTGGCTCGGCTCCAGGCGAAGCCCGACGTAGCAGTCGACTCTGGCCGTGTTTGCCGCCACAGCTTGTGAGAGCGGGTCCGGATCGTGCAGCTCGAGCGATCGCGCCCCCGCCAGAATGAGAACCCGATGGACCGCCGCGACGCCGGTCGCAAAGCCCCCCTCTTCGCCCACTGCGATCTGCTTGCAGCTCAGCGTCGCCGGGGTGGCTGCAACCCTGAGCTGTTCCCTGAGGGGCGTGACGAGGTCCGAGCCGCCACGGACCGGCGCCACACGCGTCAGCTCGGAGAGGGTCAGGGGTCCGCAAATCCCGTCTGTGACGAGTCCGACGTTGCGTTGGAACTCGGCGAGGGCAAGGTGAGTGCCGTCCCCGAAGATCCCGTCCACCCCCCCCGGGTCGAAGCCGAGCCCGCTCAGGCGCCGCTGCACCTCGGCGACGTCGTCTCCCTGCAGCATGGGTACCCGCCGGTACAAGAGTCGGTCGCCGAGACGGAAACCGGCCTCGACCAGGCTCGACCACGTCTGGCGGCCGCAGATTCCGTCGATACGGAGACCCCTTTGCGACTGGAACTCCTGTACAGCCCGTGCCGTCCCGGAACCGAACACACCCGAGTTGTCCGGGCCGCGCTCGAAACCGAGACGCCTGAGGCGTTCTTGCAGGTCGGTGACAGCGTCGCCGGCCTGGCCCTCTCGAAGGGGAAGCGGGTCCTCTTTTTGAGGCAGCGCCCGTGCACGGCTCATAGGCACGAGCCTTGCAACGGTTCGCTCATCTCGGACATCGTACGGCAGCGCCCGATTGCAGTTACCCACTTCCGCCCGGCCGGCAACCGCCAGTCAGAGAAGGGGCTCGAACTCAGACAGGATCTGCGTCTTGCTCCTGGCCCCGACGATGCGTGCCTGAGCCTCGCCGTTCTTGAACAGCAGCAGTGTCGGGATGCTCATCACCTGGAATCTCTGGGCTGTGCGGGGGTTGTCGTCGACGTTCAGCTTCGCCACTTTGAGCTTTCCGCTGTGGGCGCTCGCGATCTCGTCGAGGATCGGGGCGACGACCTTGCAAGGGCCGCACCATTCGGCCCAGAAGTCGACTACGACGGGGATGTCCGAGAGGACGACCGCCTCGTCGAAGGTGTCGTCGCTGATGGTGATGACGTCATCCATTGCAATTCTCCTTGTGGTCAGCTCGAGGCGAGCGATGACAGATACCGTTCCGCGTCAATGGCGGCCATGCACCCGGAACCGGCTGCCGTGACGGCTTGACGGTAGACATGGTCCTGGACATCGCCGCACGCGAACACTCCCGGGACATTCGTCCGCGTCCCTTCGTGAGTGACGATATAGCCGGCCTCGTCTATCTGGAGCTTGCCGGCGAACAGCTCTGTGGTCGGTGCGTGCCCGATGGCGACGAAAACCCCGTCTGCGACGATGTCCGACTCGTCGCCGGTATTCGCATCGCGTACCCGGATGCCTGTTACCCGCTCGCGGCCGAAAACGTCGGTGACCACTGAATCCCAGCGAAACGTGATCTTGTCATTCTTGAAAGCCCGATCCTGCATTATCTTCGAGGCGCGCAGCTCCTTGCGACGGTGGACGACCGTCACCGAGTCACCAAATTTCGTCAGGAACAGTGCCTCTTCGAGGGCTGAGTCACCGCCGCCGACGACGACGATCCTCTTGTCCCGGAAGAAGAAACCGTCGCATGTCGCGCAAGTCGAGACTCCGTAACCGAGCAGGCGTGCCTCGTTCTCGAGGCCGAGCATCAACGATCGCGCACCAGTCGCGATGATCAGGGCTCGTGCCCACAACGTGGGCTCCGTGGCGTCCGGATCGCCGATCCAGATTCCGAACGGCGCCGAG
>Ga0182021_10003356_pt1 | contig 18826 bp, 15 predicted proteins | sample 612E3MmetaG_FD_120493 | JGI IMG/M metagenome (GOLD analysis project Ga0182021, IMG submission 120493) | Permafrost microbial communities from Stordalen Mire, Sweden - 612E3M metaG (Illumina Assembly) | ecosystem: Environmental > Terrestrial > Soil > Wetlands > Permafrost | place: Sweden... | reverse complement strand
TGCAGAAACGACGGTAGTTTTTCCAACATGACTTTACGAGAAACAAACGAGCTGAATTCTCTTGTTTGATAAGGCCTTCAAAGCTTTTTAGATCCATGACACCATCTTATTTTAGTGTCAGATTTTTTACAATCCCCTAATATTTTATAGCAAATTTTATAAAATTTAGCGAATCTATTAAGATGACAAAAAAAGACGGACGCTACGGGAAATATGGTGAACAAAAGAGGAGAGAGCGTTTTCAACAAAAGCGTTTGACAGAGTGTAAGTCTCAAACAAAACCAAGTCCCATGGAAAAATGGAGGGGTAAAAAGGATAAGTGATTGTTGCTTGCCATCAGCCTATTTTTTTACCCTGGACAGAGTTTTTTTTTACAAAGCATTATTAGCTGATCTGGTGGTATTGCTGGACAATGTTCTGTTTGCCCGAGGGGTTAACAGAAATCGGTTAAAATGTAATCAGGGAGAACTTTGGCTAACAGTGCCCGTAAAAAAGAGGAGCAGGGGATTACAAAAGATCAATGACGTGTAAGTTGTTGATGAGGGGAATTGGCCCGGGAAAATTTTTCAGGGCATATCTCAAAATTATGCTCATGCTCCCTACTTTGATGAGCACCGTGGGTTTCTCAAGGATTTAATGCAGGTGCGCTTGGGGAAATTGGTTGACCTCAATGTTGCCGGGATTCATTACTTGGCTGATAGCCTAGGTATCGGGAATAAGTTTGTCCTCCAATCGTCCTTGCAAATTCAATCCCAAAGTTCTGAGCTTCTGGTCAAAATAACCAAGGAAACCGGAGCTGATGTTTATCTTACCCCTCTGGTGACTAAAAAATATGTGGACGAAAATTTTTTTGCCCAACAAGGGATTACCATCCAATTTTTTAGACTTATTCCCCCGGTTTATCCTCAGTTATGGGGAGAGTTTATTTATAACCTTTCAGCTCTCGATTTATTGTGAAACTGCGGAGGAAAAAGCCTGGAAGTAATTAAGAGGTATAATCACTTGATGTAAGAAGGAGGGTTTTTATGAATCTGCAGAGATTTGGTGTTTCCATGCCGGAAGACCTTTTAAAAGAATTTGACCGCTATATTGCCCAGCGGAACTACCAAAATCGCTCCGAAGCAATCAGAGATTTAATTAGGGATAAGCTGGTAGAAAAAGAGTGGGTTGAGATAGAAGAGGGCAAGGACGTGGTCGGGGTAATAACGTTTGTTTATGATCACCATAAACGGGAGTTAGTTCATGGCCTTCTGGATGTCCAGCACAGATACAGTCACCAGGTTTTAGCAAGCCAACACATCCATCTTGACCATGACCACTGCTTAGAAGCAACCATTGTCAAAGGCAAAACCGAAACCATCACCGATCTAGCGTACAAGATTAAATCAATGAAAGGGGTGATGCACTGCAAACTCAGCATGACCACAACCGGTAAGGATATAGTTTAGGCTTTATAAGCGCTTCCATTAAACAATTTCCACCGAATCAAAGTCCCCGATTTTTCCCCACCTCTTGAAATGAAAAAATAATGTTTTTTAAAAGATAAATTAAATTTTTTTTTCTTGATCTTATCCAGTTTTAAAATTTTGGATATTTAGTTTTATTTTTTCTTTTAATTTATAAAATGTTGGACTTCCTTTGGCAAGGATCATTGCCCCAATTGCAAAAAAAGGATGCCCTGGAGAAAAGGAAGAAAAAGTCCCAGTATTCCTAATACAATAACAGCCTGTTTCATATGAAATTTTCGTCAAAGGCTGAATAATAGAATTTCGGAGTGACGGAATGAGGGGGCGGGGTAAAAAACGCTACCCCTTAATTTTGCGTTACCTTAAGAAAAGAATTGACTAATGTTACAGCTCGAAATTTGACAAAGCATGACCTCGGGCACTATAACCTAAGATTCTATAGAGGAGACGGGCAGCCGTAATTTCTGACCTTGCCTCATCAGCTAAAGGGCGTAATTCAACGATATCAAATGCCCGGATTTTTGATCGGGCACTTATGTGTTCGAGGATGTGATCAACTTTTTCCCAGGTTAGGCCACCGGGTTCAGGATTACCAACACCAGGTACGACCGCCGGGTCAAAGCCATCCAAATCAATAGTTAGGTAAATATCTTCGGGAAGTTTGGCAAAAAAAGAGTCCAAGTTTTGATCGGAAAGTTCATGGCTAAACAAAGTAGCAATTTTTTTTTCCTGAATAAGGTTAAATTCTTCCTTGGAAAGGCTGCGAATGCCAATTTGAAACAAAGGGGCATAATCTAAAACCCTGCGCATCGCACACGCATGACTGAAGGGATTGTTCTGGTACGAGTCCCTAAGGTCAGCATGGGCATCGATTTGGACTACTCCCACGTTTGGAAAAAGCTTCTTAGCGGCTTTTACCCCCCCGATTGTGAGCGTATGTTCCCCTCCCAACATAATCACAAGTTTGTTTTGTTTTAAATGAGAAAACACTTCGGTTTCTACGTGGGTTAAAAATTTTTCCGGGTCCGGACTGATTGTCATAAAAGGCAGGACATGAATCCCCATTCGGAATGGTTCCCCTTTAAGTTTTTCATCGAAAAGTTCAATTTGGCTGGCAGCATTAAGGATGGCTTGTGGTCCTTGAGCAGTTCCTTTTAAAAAGCTGGTTGATTGTTCGTAAGGTATTGGGAGGATGACTGCTTGGGCTTGGTCATACCCGCTGAATTTTTCGGGAGTATCTCCAAACACTAAGTGAGTCATTCTAAAAAAAAGATGGCAGCAGATAAGACCGTGGTCCAACCATTTTTCTTACAGACCGCGGTTTGGGTGATGTTACGGGTTTGGATAATTTTCCCGCTGATGCGGTAAATTTCTTTTTTTTCATCCCACGCCGCATCCATATCGAATTCTACACCTAAAGATTTCGCTAACATGGACGCTGCCAAGTCTTCAGCATAATCTCCTGCTTCTTGATTGGTTTCTCCGAAAGAATGATGTTCGGATAGATAGCCATAGTCATTTTTATTTGATGGCATGGCAAGACCAACTGAGGCAGCAATCATTCGGCGGTTTTCATTGGATTGATTTTTGCTCAAAACACAAAAAACAATCTCACCCGGCCTAAACAATTTGATGCCCTCTTGTTTTGAAATGACTTTGCATCGCGGGGGAAGGATACTCGATACCTCAACTAAATTTAAATGAGAAATTCCCGCATCTTGTAAACCTTGTTCAAAGCTGGCAAGCCGTTCTTTACTAAAACCCACCCCTTTAGTTAAAAAGATTTTTTTAGGAACAAGATCAAACATTCTTTTTGACCTCTCTAAATTTAAATTTATTAAGTGATTAAAATATCATTTTCATCACTTTGAAAAAGATTTTTATAAAACATTCAATCAACAAAGGCAAGTTTTTTCCCCTTTTCTCAATAAAATTTTGTTAGTAATTCTAAAAACAATTCTTATAAAACGGGTCTAATCATTTAGAAAGAAGGGCTCACTATGCCTTGACATAAAAACAAATCCGATTTTTCTATAGATAAAACTAATTTTAGGAGGCAGACAATGTTTTTTGATCCTTTGTATCTTCTTTTTATGGCTCCCGCTTTCCTTATTTCCATTTTAGCACAACTATGGGTAAAGGGGGCATTTTCAAAATACTCAAAAATAACAAGTCAGTCCGGTTATTCGGGGGCAAAAGCAGCGTATAATATTTAAAAAAAAAACGGTATTGACGATGTTTCGATAGAGGAAACCACAGGATTTTTAGGGGATCATTATGACCCGAGGACAAAATCGTTGCGTCTTTCTCCTGAGGTTTATCGAAGCAATTCTTTAGCTGTCATTGGGGTGGCTGCCCAGGAAGCTGGGCATGCCCTTCAAGACGCTCAAAGTTATCTTCCCCTTCATTTTCGTTCGCATTTGGTGCCCATTGCCAGCATTGGTTCAAGTTTGGCTTGGCCGCTTCTTTTTATCGGTTTTTTTTAAAATCCATGATGATGGTTAAATGGGGGATACTTTTATTTTCCGGAGTAGTGCTGTTTCAACTTGTTACCCTGTCGGTTGCATTTAACGCCAGAAGAAGAGCTTTGTCAGCCTTGAGGACAAGTGGGTTAGTAAGTGAATATGAAATTGATGGTTCACGAAAAGTTTTAACTGCTGCCGCTATGACTTATGTGGCAGCCGCAGCAGCAACCATTTTTCAATTACTTTATTTTTTGCTCCGCGCCGGCTTATTAGGGAGGAGAGATGATTAATCCTTGGGAATGGTAAAAACAAAGTTTGACCCATCGTGCTTGGGTTCATACCAGATTTTCCCACCGTGCCCTTCGATAATTTCTTTAACAAAGTAAAGGCCAACGCCCGCGCCTTTAACATTTTTTGTTTCTTCGCCCTCAATCCGATAAAATTTTTCAAAAAGCTTTTCCTGTTCGGTTGCCTCGATAGGACGACCAGTGTTAAACACATTTAAACGATAATGGTCTCCCCAGTCCTCAAAACCAAATGCCATGGTGCACCCCATCCCTCCATATTTTATGACATTGCTGAAGAGGTTTCGATAAACAGCCAGAAGCCAGATCCGATCAGCAGTGATGCTAATCCTTCCCTCGGGAATACCTCCCATGGACTCATCAATCAAGATTTTATTTTGTGCAAACTCTTCTGAGAATTCTTCTAAAAGAGGATTAATGATATCAATGCGGTAGTCTATCTTTTCTTTTTTAATTTCTATGTGGCCGGAAAACAGACTCGTTTCTCCCAGGTAGGTATTCAAGGTAAGGGAAAGGCTGTTGGATTTTCGGTAGAGGCCTTTAACCACTTCTTTTACCTTAGGATCAAGTTTTCCGTAAAGTTCTTTTTCTAATACTTTTAGTCCAACAGCAATATTATTTAAAGGCCCCCTAATATCATGGGAAGCAACGGTAAGCATATCAATGATATGCTGGGTTAACCTTTTATTATATTCTATGAAATCAAAAAAGTGTATCCCCATCCCGAGGCGACGGCAATACTTTTCTAAAAAGAATAAATCATGTTCATGAAGGGGGTAACGGCCTTTAACTTCAAGGGCGCCGATAATAACTTTTTCGTTGGAGGGGTAGCTCATTTCCTCCTGAACATTATGTTTTCCCCGAATGGGAAAAACTGCTTCAGTTTTGCCTTGGGATGGAAGGAAGGTATTCTCCTGGAGGATTATTTTTTTTATTTCCTCAGGAAGTTTTTTTTTATAATGAAGATCCCAGAAAAAAATGCTTGTTTTTTTGGTTTCCGAATTTTTCTCTTCCTTTAAATAATAGATGCATGAGTCATATTTATAGCATTCTAAAAGAATGGCTTTTGAAAAATAGTCGCATTCTTCTTTGGTATCACTTTCCCGAAGAAACTCTTGTAAAAAATTTAAAACTTCAGCCTTTGAGAATTGTTGAGTTTCTTTTTCCCCAAAATCATATATTCCAAAATCAGCTATTTTTTCTTTGACCCGATTTTGAAAATAGGCGAATGATTTTTCATTCATTTTTGGTAAAAAATTATTTTAATAAACTAATTAAGAATTTAAAATAAAGTATAGCTTAAATTACTAACTAATTCAATGCTATTTCTTTATTTGTAAAAAATAAGAATAAAATTAATATTGACCACACGAAGAGATTTATCCTGATTGCAAGGGAATAAAAACCCTTGTTCCATGCCATGATTATAACCTTAAAGCGCATGGCTCGGTAGAGGGGCCGATGGATGCTTTACTGCTGTTTTATAAAAAAATTCTAGAATATGAATTAATAAAAGAAGATTCCATCGCTCTTCATTTTGAAAATTAGCCCGATTCCCGGGCCTATAAAATTTTAAATGATGAAATCTGATGAAATCTAAATATGCTTCGTCAGTATGTGATCATCATAAATGTTTAAAAATTTTTCCGGCGCATGATTCTGTAAAAACTCTTACGGTGGGTAGCAGTAAATAATGAGCGGGTAGAAAGTTGATTAAATCAAATCTGATGCGATCAGTGTAAAAAGCGGGTAAACCAAAAGTAAGCGTAACACACAAACCATCTTTTCCGCCTCCTGCCCAACCAACTTCTACACCTCAAACATCAATTTAAAAACACTATCATTTTCCAACTCCACCTTTCCCCCCAAAAAGACAGTAAAAAGCCTCCTTCGATTATTACCGCTTGACAGGTATGCACGGTTAATATAATCCTAATGATCATTGCACAACTTTTTTTGCGGAGGAACTTGGTTCTATGACATCTAAAATTACTTCCTTTGCCATGACCTTTGACGATGTTTTACTCCTTCCCGGAAAAACAGAAGTATTGCCTAAAGATATTGATGTAACTACTCGATTAACCAACAAAATTACTATTAATATCCCCCTTCTTGGCGCTGCTATGGATACCGTAACAGAGTCAGCAACTGCGATAGCTGTGGCCAGAGAGGGAGGGGTAGGCATTATACACAAAAATTTGTCAATCGAAGAACAAGCTATTGAGGTCGAGAAAGTCAAAAAATCCGAGAGCGGAATGATTGTCGACCCGATAACCATGGATCCTGACCAGAAACTCTTTGAAGCTTTAGAAGTGATGGGACGGTATAAAATTTCAGGTGTGCCGATTACAAAAAAAGGAAAATTGGTTGGAATACTGACTCATCGCGATGTTCGGTTTGAGACCAATCTAAAGCAGAAAATCTCCCAAATAATGACCTCAAAAAATTTGATCACTGCTCTTGAGGGGATCACATTAGAAGAATCAAAAAAGATTCTCCATAAACATAGGATCGAAAAACTTCTGGTCGTGGATAAAGAAAACAACTTAAAAGGCCTTATTACCGTTAAGGACATCGAAAAGATAAAAAGGTACCCTTTGGCTGCCAAAGATTCTTTAGGACGTTTAATGGTCGGGGCTGCTATTGGGGTTGGTGCAGACCGGGAGCTGAGGACCGAGATACTTTTGAAGGCTGGGGTAGATGTTTTAGCGATTGATACAGCTCACGGACATTCCAAAGATGTAATTGAAGGAGTAAAAAATACTAAAAAAAATTTTCCGGAATGTAACCTCATTGCCGGGAATGTTGCTACCAGCGAAGCAACCGAGTGTCTGATAAAAGCGGGAGCAGATGCGATAAAAATCGGTATGGGGCCGGGATCGATTTGTACTACCCGGATTGTTGCTGGAGTCGGAGTCCCCCAAATAACTGCTATTTTAGAATGTGCAACCAAAGCGAAAAAATATGATATTCCTATTATCGCGGATGGGGGAATAAAGTACTCTGGAGATATAACTAAAGCTTTAGCGGCAGGAGCGCATTCAGTAATGATTGGTTCTATTTTTGCGGGAACTGATGAAAGCCCTGGAGAAACGGTTCTTTTTCAAGGAAGAAGTTATAAAGTCTACCGAGGCATGGGCTCCCTTGAAGCCATGAAAAAGGGGAGTAAAGATCGCTATTTTCAAGAAGAGGTGGAAAGTTTGAGTAAACTGGTTCCTGAAGGGATTGAGGGAAGGGTACCTTACCGCGGTCCTATCTCATTGAGTATTTATCAACTGATCGGAGGGTTAAAAGCAGGCATGGGATATGTGGGATGCAAAAACCTTGAGGAACTCAGGACCAAGGGAAAATTTATCCAAATTACCCCGTCAGGCCTTCAGGAAAGCCACGTTCATAATGTTATTATTACCAAAGAGGCTCCCAATTATTGGTTGGATTAACTTTGCTTTAGCCCATTCGTTCTGTGGATTTTTTTATCCTGAACCCCAAAAGCGCGTTTTTAAAAATAAAGTTTATGCCGGCTTTTTTATTATCTTTCTCTCATGTCTGCCCGACTTTGACTATTTTATGGGGATGTTTGCTGAAAATCTAAAGGCTTGGCCATCGTTCGCTTACCTGTTCTTTTTTTTCCCCTTTGATAATTTGTATGGTCAGCGGCACTGCGCAAAACTAATGAAAAAATTTCTTTCCCCTTTTATTTTGACCACCTCTTTAATGAGTACCCATATTCTTTTGGATTTTTTTTCGACAACTATCCTCAAAATGGAATCGGGATCAACTTATTGTGACCTTTTTTAAAGAATTTTTTTAACTTTTCTTTTCACCCTATTGGCGGTTGGTTTTCCCAAGGACCTCATGAGTTACTTTTTATTTTGATTAATGATTTTTATTTTTTGATAGTTTTTGTGGTTTTTTTTTTGTTTGGAAGTCTACCGTAATCGAAGAAGGGAAAAGAAATGCGCATCGGCGTAATGAGTGATACCCATGGCGGGCTTAAGAGCTGGAGAGAAATTATCAACGGAGTGTTTTTCGATGTTGACCTTATCTTGCATGCCGGAGATATTTTTTATCACGGTATCCACAATCCTCAACCCGAAGGTTATGATACCATTAACTTGGCCCAGGCAATAAATGATCTTAAGAAACCCCTTGTCATGTGCAAAGGCAATTGTGATTCTGAGGTGGATCAAGTAGGGGTGGATATTCCGATCCAATCTCCCTATGTATTGTGTCAATTTGATGGGCTAAAAATTTTGCTCCACCACGGTCATTTACTGAGTGACGAAGAGATATTAAGGTTAACCTCGCATTGGGATTATGGGATCTCGATTTCTGGACATACTCATATCACTCGTCTTGAACAAAATGACAAGGTAGTATTTTTAAATCCTGGTTCTCATTCCTTGCCCAAAGGTGATGGTATCCCTACGGTAGCCCTTATTGAAACAAAGGGTGGAAAGGCCATGATAGACATCATAAATTATCAACAGGGGAAATCTCTTAAAAACCTTGTGATGGGATAAAAAGCGCGCTAATGGCTAAAGTTAAAACCATCTTTTCCTGCCAGTCCTGCGGTTATCAAAGTTTCAAGTGGCTCGGGAAGTGTCCTGAGTGTGGAGGATGGAATACTTTGGTGGAAGAGGTAATCTCACCCCTGGACACTCCTTATTCATCTCTTGATCTCCCTTTTGAAAAATCATCACCCCAAACTTTAAACGAAATCGAGCTTGGTCCTGAGGAAAGACTCCTTACCACTATCGGAGAGTTTGATCGCGTATTGGGAGGAGGCATTGTTCCAGGATCAGTTATCCTTATTGGAGGTGATCCTGGGATTGGGAAATCAACCTTACTTCTCCAGGCACTTAATAAACTTTCAGCTAATGAGAAAAAGGTTCTCTATGTTTCAGGAGAAGAATCTATACGGCAAACAAAAATGCGGGCGGAACGACTCGGGGTCTCGAGTTTAAACTTATTTGTGCATGCGGAAAATTCATTGGAGACCATCATAAAAGGGATTATGGACGTGAAACCCAGGGCAGTGGTTATTGATTCCATTCAAACCATATTTATGACTGATCTCCAATCAGCACCCGGGACCGTAAGTCAGGTTCGCGAGTCATCAGGTAGATTAATTTTTTTAGCTAAAAAAACCGGTATCCCGATTTTTCTCGTTGGTCACGTTACCAAGGAAGGGGCGATTGCCGGGCCACGGGTTTTAGAACATATGGTAGACACTGTGCTCTATTTTGAAGGAGATCGTGGACATCCCTACCGGATTTTACGTTCGGTCAAGAATCGTTTCGGCTCAACCAATGAAATTGGAGTATTTGAGATGAGAGATAGCGGCTTGGAAGAAATCCTAAACCCTTCTGAATTCTTTTTAGCGGAACGGCCGTTAAATGTTTCCGGATCAGTGGTGATTGCGTGCATTGAAGGTTCAAGACCGCTCCTGATCGAGCTTCAAGCCTTAGTGAGTTATACTAATTTTGGGGTTCCTCGGAGGACATCTCTTGGTGTTGATTATAACCGGGTGTCCTTACTCGTGGCAGTTTTGGAGAAAAAAGCGGATTTAAGTTTTCTCAATCAGGATATATTTGTCAACGTGGCGGGAGGGATCAGGGTTGATGAACCTGCGGTTGATCTCGGCATTATTATGGCCTTGGCATCGAGTTTTCGTAACCGGCCGCTTGATCCCCGGATGGTTGTTTTTGGCGAGGTGGGGCTTACGGGAGAGGTGAGAGCCATTAGTCAAGCCGAAAGGAGGGTTAAAGAAGCATCAAAAATGGGCTTTTCCCGATGCCTCTTGCCGAAAAACAATGTAACTCAGTTATCAAGCGATTCTAACCTCGAATGTATTGGGGTTGATTCCATTGAAAAAGCATTGGGTTTTCTTTAGGGTAAATTTTCATGCATAAAAAAATATTATTCTTTTGCTCTGAAGGGCTACCGCATATTGTATGCTTACTTCCTCTGTGTCTTGCAATAAGCCTTTATGCTTTTAAGAGACCAGTTTTGATGATTCTTGCTTTTGTTGTATGGCTTCTCTTCATCGAGGTTTGCTATTTTTTTCGTGACCCGGAAAGGAAAATATTTCAGGCCCCAAATGTCATTGTCTCGCCGGCAGATGGGAAAATCATTGCGATTAAAACAATGAAAGAAAATATTTTCTTAAAACAAGAATGTATCCGGATAAGTATTTTTATGAACATCTTTAGTGTTCATGTAAATCGTGCTCCTATTTCCGGTACCATTAAATATTACCACTATAATCCGGGGAAATTTATTTCTGCTTTTAAAGAAAAAGCCTCCTTAGACAATGAACAAGTTTTAATCGGGATACGCGGAGAGATGGAAGGGAAAGGAGAGGTTAAAATTTTAACAAAGCTTATTGCTGGCCTGATTGCCCGGAGAATTGTGCTGTGGAAGCAAAAAAGTGATTCGGTGATTAAAGGAGAGCGGATGAGCATGATAAAATTCGGATCACGGGTTGATTTATATCTTCCCTTAGAAGTCACGCTACAAATAAAAGAGGGTGAATGGGTTAAGGCTGGCGAAACCATAATTGGATTTATTAAATAAATTCCTTATTAACCGAACCATATTTTTTATCAGACACGGTTCGAACAGTAAAAAAAACGATAACGTGAAGAGCCCGCCATGGATCAAATTGTTAACATTATCAATGCAATAAAAGGCCCCCTTCTTTTTATTTTCCGAACCAAAAAAATTGATGCGGTTAAAGACATAGAAAAAACCATGTCTCATCTCATTGACAAAGCAATTGCCTTTAACGTAACCGAGGGTCAACAGAATTTGTTCATGGAGTCTAAGAGATGCTTTCGTGATTTTGCTTTGCTTGATGGAGTATCTAAACTAAAGAGAATAGAAGAGGCATTACGCCTCATCAGTCACATCGAAATTGACATAACAGCTCCCGCTGGAGAAAAAGAGGTATCGCCGGCAATCGAAGAAAAGGTGAATATTCTCTCAACTCCCATTCAGTATATTAAAGGAGTTGGTCCGCGGCTTGCGGAACTGCTCAAGAAAAAGGGGATTGTCACCATTGAAGATGCGCTTTACTTTATCCCGCGTGACTATGAAGATCGGCGAAACATAAAACCAATTTCTAAGGCTCAAGTAGGTGAAAAGGAAACGTTAAAGGGAAAGATAGTAGGGCTAAGCTTGGTTTCATATAACCGGCGTAAAGTTTTGGAGATAATCGTAGGAGATGAAACCGGCGCCCTTATTGCCAAATGGTTCAATTTCAATCAACCTTATCTTAATTACCTGAAAAAAAGGTTTAAACCAGGCCAGGTGGTTATTGTTTCGGGCAAGGTCGAAGCATTCCGATACCAAAAAGAAATGTCCCATCCGGAAATCGAAGTCATTGACAACGAAGAAGATGACCTGCTTCATTTTAAACGCATTGTCCCCAAATACTCGGAAACCGAAGGACTGCATCAAAAGACCATCCGTCGCATCATGAAAAATGTGGTCGAGGGTTATGCTAGTGCAGTTTCTGATGGAATTCCCCGTTCTATCAGCAAAAAAATAAATCTTGCTGATATGTCCCGTGCTTTCCAACGCATTCATTTTCCGGAAAACGATGATAATTATGATTTACTTATGTCAGGAAAATCTCCCTATCACCAACGGATCATTTTTGATGAATTTTTCTTTCTCGAATTAAGTTTGGCTTTGAGAAAGCGAGGAGTTCTTTTAGAAAAAGGGATTCCATTTAATACACAGGATAATTTTTTGGAAATTTTTGAACTGCGACTTCCTTTCCACCTAACTGCGGCACAGAGGCGAGTAATCAATGAAATAAAAACTGATATGATAAAACCAAGTCCCATGAACCGCCTCATCCAGGGAGACGTTGGAAGCGGAAAAACTATTGTTGCTTTTTCCGCTGCCCTTATTGCCATAGAAAACCACTATCAGGTTGCGATTATGGCCCCGACTGAACTATTAGCAGAACAACACTTTCTTACTCTCCACCAACTGGCTGAGAAAATAGGAATCAAGATGGCTTATCTTTTTAGTAGTATGAAAAAATCATCGCGGAATGAAGTGTATAAAAATATAAAAAACGGAAAAATTAACCTGATCATCGGAACCAACGCCATTATTCAGGAGGGAGTGGAATTCGCCAAACTTGGTTTAGGAATAATTGATGAGCAACACCGGTTTGGGGTTATCCAGAGAGCGACCCTGAAAAAAAAGGGTGAGAGTCCAGACATCTTGGTTATGACCGCTACACCGATCCCGAGAACCTTAGCAATGACCGTCTACGGCGACTTAGATATCTCCATCATTGATGAAATGCCCCCCGGCCGAAAGCCAATCAAAACAAAAGTATTTCATGAAAAAGAGCGGCAAAGGGTCTATGACCTTATTTCCATGGAGGTTGAAGGAGGGAACCAGGCTTATATTGTTTATCCTCTTATTGAAGAGTCTGAAAAATTGGATTTACTTAATGCGACCAAGATGTATGAACACATCCAAAAGGAAATTTTCCCCCAGTACCGCGTTGCACTTCTTCACGGAAGGATGAAAAGCGATGAAAAAGAGGAGGTAATGCAAAGATTCAAAACAGGTAAGGTGCAAATACTGGTGGCCACCACGGTGATTGAGGTGGGAATTGATGTGCCTGGGGCCACCCTCATGGTTGTGGAACATGCGGAACGATTTGGCTTATCACAGCTTCATCAGTTAAGAGGAAGGGTAGGGCGGGGGGGAAAACCATCGTATTGTATTCTTTTAGCGCAGTATAAAAAATCTGATGACGCTCGAAGAAGGCTAAGAATAATGGAAGAGACAAATGATGGCTTTAAAATTGCCGAGGAAGACCTGAATATCAGAGGGCCAGGAGAATTTATCGGAGTTCGACAATCAGGGATACCGGATTTCAGGGTCGCGAACATTATCAGAGATGCACGGATTCTTAACGAAGCTCGGGAGGAGGCTTTTGAGTTGCTGAGAAGAGACCCCTTCCTTCAAGACACCCAAAACTTTTTTCTTAAAGAAGTATTAAAACAAAGATGGAAAGGCCGTCTCGAATTGGTAGGGGTGGGATAGAGAGAGGGGCAGTGCTAAGAGGAAAAAATTAATGTACCTTTTTTTTATATTCTTCCCAGTACAGATCGCGCAACTCTTTTTTGTGAATCTTGCCGGAGCCGGTTTTCGGAAGGGCATCAATAAAAACAATTGATTTTGGAGCCTTGAAATGGGCGATTCTTTCTTTGCAAAATTGAATGATATCGTTTTCGGTTGCCTCCTGATTCGGTTTCAGCACGACAATTCCTTTTATGGCCTCGCCCCACAGTGGATCCGGAACACCAATGACAGCACATTCTAATATTGCACTGTGTTGGTAGAGAACATTCTCCACTTCGGTGGAGTAGACATTTTCTCCTCCCGTGATAATGACATCTTTTTTCCGATCAACAATAGTTATATAGCCCTCTTCATCTATGACCGCTAAATCACCGGTAAAAAGCCAACCATCTTTGATGAGGTTTGCCGTTTCTTCAGGAAGGTTCCAATATCCACTGGTCACTATATCGCCTTTCACAATAATTTCTCCTACCTCTTTTTCATTTGGGGCAATCTCCTTGCCTTGGTTGTCAACCACCTTCAACTCGACATTGATGAATTCCCTTCCGGTCTTAGCTTTATACCGAAGTTGATCGTTATGAGGTAATTGCTTTAAGTGGTTTTTTAAGATCGATAATGTTAGATAAGGACTTGTTTCGGTCATCCCGTAGGTTTGGATATAGTCACATTTGAAGGTTTCGATCACCTTTTGAACAACTTCCGGGGCAATGGGAGCCCCCCCACTTAAGAGAAGTCTTAAACTGCTATAATCATATTTTTTTACTTCAGGATGGTTGACCATAACATTGAGCATCGTAGGAATGAGGTTGGTGAGGGTAACGCTTTCTTTTTCGATAGATTCAAATATAATTTTCGGGTCAAACTCCCGAACTAAAACATGGGTTCCTCCTACCAACGTTATGGCCCAGGTAGCCCAGGCATCGGCTAAATGAAAAAGGGGTGCCACATGAATCCAGACATCTTTATCCGTAAGATGAAGCTCGGCAATGGTTCCCAACGCGTGCGTAAGAACGTTTTTCTGGGATAACATTACCCCTTTGGCTCGACCCGTGGTCCCACTAGTGTAATAAATTTGGGCGATATTTTCTGCGGTTATCGCAGGCTCTTGGCACGGACTATCATAAGTGCAGGCTAATATCTCTTCATAATGCAAATCGTCTGGTTCAGTAATTTTATGCTTTTCGCCAGTCCAGATAATTCGTTCAATCCTCGAGGCCGTATCCCGGATGGAGTCAATTTGTTTTTGGAACAAGGGGTCTGCAATCAGTGCTTTGGAATCAGAATCGTTCAGGATGAAAGCGATTTCTTGGGGAGAGAGTCTATAATTTATCGGGACCGCGATTGCTCCAAGCTGAGAAATGCCGAAATATGCCTCTAAAAAGTAGTGGCAGTTAGGATGAAGAATTGCCACCTTATCATCCTTATTAATACCAAAAAATTTTAGAGCATAAGTGAGCCTTGTTAAGCGATTATAAAATTCTTGATAAGTCCAATGATGGGTTCCGCAAATAATCGCTTTTTTCTTGGGAAAGAACTTTAAGGCCTTTTTTAATGTATCAATGAGAATCAAGATTTATCTTCCTTTGTAACGGAGAAATTGTATTATTGCATGAGCTTTGTTATAATTAAAAAAATATTTAAACTAAATACCAAGCTCAACGCAACCTAAGATTTTTATTTTATAAAAAAAATAGACACATTCGCAAGTAGTTATTTTATATTTGAATATTAAAAAGGAATGCAACTATGGTTAGTTCCGTTATAATTCCAGTCTATAACGAAGAGAAAAATATTTCAATTTTAATGGACAAATTGATGCATTCATCCGGACTCGTTGGAAATGAATGGGAAGTAATTTTTATCGATGACGGGAGCACAGATGGGACCTTTTTTGAATTGCAAAGATTAAAAGAAAAAATTGCTCAGATTAAAATTATTCACTTTGGGATTAATGCGGGGAAAGCAGCAGCGTACAGCGCAGGCTTTCAATTGGCTTCAGGTAATGTCATCATAACCATGGATGGAGATCTGCAGGATGATCCGGCTGAGATCCCCTCATTTCAATCTGCGCTTGCAAAGGGGGCTGATTTAGTAGTTGGGTGGAAATATAAAGGAAAAGGAAGCACGGGTAAAGCAATCCCATCAAAAATTTTTAACTCATTGCTCAGCATTTTGACCGGGCTTAAGGTTAATGATTCGAACTGTCCGTTCCGTGCCATGAAAAAAGAAGTTGCAAAAAGTTTAAATATCTATGGAGATTTATACAGGTTTATTCCTTATCTTGCATTTCAAAAGGGATATAAGGTGGTGGAAATCAAGGTGGAGAATCATCCTCGCCAGTTTGGATCATCTAAATATGGAATAAGTCGTTTGTTTAACGGGGTGATGGATTTAATGACCGTCCTTTTTATCTCTCACTACAGCAAAAGGCCACTCCATTTTTTTGGCATTCCGGGACTTGTATCACTCTTTTTGGGTTTTTTCATTGACGGGTTCTTGGTATTGCATGGGTTTTTTATTACGGGAAGAATAGGTCATACTGCGCTCCTCATGATGGGGGTAATGCTTATCATTATTGGGATTCAGTTCATTTCGTTAGGGCTGTTAGGGGAACTGTTGGTTACTGCAAAAACAATAGAGTTAAAAGACCTGCCTATAAAAGAAATTGTCAAGTAACAAAAAATTCTGATATTCAGGTGCTCAGGGAGGGATGATCCAGTCTAATTTTTTCTCGCCTGATTCTTCCTCCATCAATTGGACAATCTTAAAATTCTTCCGTGCTAACTGGTTTGCAGGATCACAGTGAAGGGCTTTTTGGTAGGTTGTTTTTGCCTGGGGGAATTTTTTGAGTAAGGCATAAACGTTTCCCAGGTTTACCAGAGCATCACAGGAATAATCCGGAACCGTAATCAGCTCAGGGGGGTTGATGGCGAGGGAGGCAAGCAACTCTTTTTCGGCCGCATAAAGCTGATGGTGTTTTGCTAAAGCACAACCAAGATTGTAGTGTGCCCGCGCGCAATCAGGCTGTTGTTTTACTGAGGCGCTCCACAGGGATAGATCGTCATGCCAAACCCGATTCTGTTTTATAGTTGTAAAAGAAAAGATAAGCAGTATTGTACACAGCAGTCCTACCGCATATTTTTTGGGGAGCATAATGAGAAAGGCTCCAACAATGAGGCAAGCGCCAAAGGAAAGGAAAATAATGGATCGTTCTGATATAATTTCAGGATAGGGAACAAGCTGGCTAACCGGGAGAAGACATATCAGAATCCACAAAAATCCAAAAGAAATTTCTTTTCGCCGGCGGCGAAAGCAATATGCCCCTAATGCAAAAAGCAAAAGAACAGAAAGAGAAATTAAAAAATGAAAATCCAACATGGTGATTCGCTTGATAGCATTGAAAGTATAATCCGCGCTGAGGGAAAAGGGGAAAAATGCTAAATAAAGTATGTACGCCGAGATCTTTATGGCAGTGGGACAATTAACCCCTTGGTTGTTACCGTATACCGGGATGATATGGAGGTAGTCAAAAAATATTTGGTTTCTGAAAAACATAACATAAAGCACAAATAGTAATGCCGCAATAGCCAATCCCCCTAAAAGGGCTTTATGCTTTTTAAGCTGTGCACCTTGGTAATATCCTATCGCCAAAAAAATGACCGGTAGGATTGCATAAATTTCTTTGGTATTAATGGCAAGCAAGAAAAAAAGGAAAGCAAGCAAACTGTAAGTCCTCTTTCCTTTTTTAAGATATTCAATAAAACAGATAAGCGAAGCAAAACTCAAAAGTCCACCAAGAAGATCCTTCCTTCCTGAAATATACGCTACTCCTTCAGTGTGGAGAGGGTGGGCAATAAAAAGAAGAGTGGTAATAAAAGCAAGGGCTTTATTTTCAAAAAAAAGCTTGCAAAAATAATAGGCAAGAATGCAGAAGCCGATATAATAGAAAATATTAGAGATATGGTACTCCGTGGTGCTTTTGCCAAAGAGAGCAGTATCTAAATAAAAGGAGAGAAGACGAACCGGTCTGCCAAAGGTTTCGGTACCAGAAGTGAAGTAAGAAGTAAAATTTGAAAAGTTTTCTATGAAGGGATTATCACGGACCAAAAAAGTATCATCAATAAGAAAGGCACCCGAAATTGAATTGGCATAAAGGGCGGAAATTAGTAAAAAGAAAATAATGGGCAGTCTAAATTGACTCATACCAACTCAAAGGTCTTTGGTTTACAATGTTCATTTCACGATATAATAGTACTTTAAAAAATATTTTTTCAAATTCACGGTTTCCAAGGTATGAACTTACCCAAAATATGAGCCAATTTTACTTTAACAATTTTTTTATAAAATCAAGATTACCTAATTGACAAGCCTGAGAAATTTTATTTTTCCTTTAGAGACTGATGGGTAATAAAAGATGCTCATACTAATCGTAAGGGTTAGGGCAGGGTACTCTCGGCATAATTATGACTCCTATCTGACATTTTGTTGAAAATCGTTGCAAATATCTTCTCCCAATGTGCCTTCAAATACCAGGCAAGTATCTCCGTCCAAATACACGTGAGAAAAGAAAAAGTCATTGTTTTTTTGAAAATAGATAGTAAGGGTTTCATTTCCCCGGGTTTTGACTTCCACCGGGGATTTAACATGGTTTAAAGCAGCAGTAATGAGAGCGCAAGCAACTGAACCGGTTCCACACGCCAAAGTTTCATCTTCCACACCTCGCTCATAAGTTCGAATATTTAAATGAGAGCCATCAATGAGGTGAACAAAATTAACATTGGTCCCCGCTGGTTGAAATGCCTCGTGAAACCTAATTTTTCGGCCCAAGTCAATTACTGGGGCATGGTCTATATCCTCAATGAGTAAAACCGCATGGGGCACACCAATAGTGATGGTTCCCAAAATATAGTTCCTGTCATCGACAGAAATTTTTTGATTTAATTTTAAGTCAGTCGGCGACGGTAGCTGGAGTTTAACTCTCTGGTTGGTGACTTCAGCCTGAATAACGCCCGCCATAGTTTCAAAAGCAAGCTTTGCTTTAGTAATACCATTTAGAAAGGCAAACCGGGCAACACAGCGGCCACCATTTCCGCACATCTCGGCTTCGCTTCCATCAGAGTTAAAGAAGCGCCACTTAAAGTCTGCGATAATAGAGTTCTCTACCAAAATAAGACCATCAGAACCCACAGCTTCCCGGCGGCGGCAAAGGGTACGAGCAAGTTTAGGAAGAGAAACTCCTTTTAACAAATTAGAACGATTATCAATAATGATGAAGTCATTTCCTGATCCATTCATTTTGCTTATCTTTAGCTTTTTCATTTCAACCAAAAGTATAAAATGTTAATAATTTTATGCAAAATCAGAACTTGAATACCCCGTTTTGTAAACGGGGATGAAAAGTTCTCCTGCCGAAGGCAGGGAAAAACGTGTTATAGTTAACGCATGGAACTGAAAAGAACCAGTCATGCGG
>Ga0182021_10003355_pt1 | contig 18828 bp, 13 predicted proteins | sample 612E3MmetaG_FD_120493 | JGI IMG/M metagenome (GOLD analysis project Ga0182021, IMG submission 120493) | Permafrost microbial communities from Stordalen Mire, Sweden - 612E3M metaG (Illumina Assembly) | ecosystem: Environmental > Terrestrial > Soil > Wetlands > Permafrost | place: Sweden... | reverse complement strand
TCAGGATGTGCAATTGCAGCAGAGAGCATTTTGTTTAACCAATCTGGTTCCAGAAACGCATCCGGGTTTACCAGCGCTATCCAATCATATCCTTTTGTTTTCTGGAAGAGCTGGTTGTTCCCAGCCGCAAAACCAATATTTTTTTCACTTTTGTGAAATTGAACTGAAGGAAATCTGGAATAAAATTCTTCTGGTATCGGATCATCATTGCTATTATTTAAAACAAATATCTCCGGTGTTATAGACTCTTGCCTGATAATGCACTCCAGACAACGCAAGAGCATAGTAGATGATTTCCAATTGATGATGAGGATAGCAACACTTTTTTTCAATAAGACACCTAATGTATCCTTATAGTTAAAATGTCGGATTGTGCAAAGATCGCATTGTGAACAATCGGATTACGGATTGAACTAGGGTGACGGCGCACTCAAAACCGTTGCTCACGTGTGGGCAGGGCCAGAAAACCCATGATGAGAGAAATCATCAACGTAACACCTCCCAGCAGAATCAGCATTGTTGATAAACTAATTGTTCGCAACAATACTCCTGGCGCAAGAGAACCAAAGTTGGCTGAGCCCCAAGCCATCAAAGCATCAAATCCAAAAAACAGCCCGCCAAGCATCATCAAAATACCGACTACGCCCCCCATCTCAAGGATAGGGGAGGTTCGCAGTTTTTCGAGTAATGAATGCTCTTGCAACAATCCCTCACGGATCCCGAACATCCTGATTATAATGCCAAGTGTTGCAGCCAAGAAACCTAACACCAATCCGGCCTCAGCAAAAAATAGAGTATGCACATCAAAAATTACCGTACCAAGCTTAACAGGACCATATAGTAACGCTGTATAACTAATCATGCTGATTAGAAACAACGTAGCCCCGGGCATGAGAAAAAGCCAGCGTGGACTGAAAAGTAACATAAACCGAAGATGTCTCCACCCGTCGCGCCAAGGCCGAAGATGGGGTGGCCGAGAACGGCCATCCTTCGACAGAGTTGTTGGCACTTCCGCAATACGCATACCAAACAAATTGGCTTTGATCACCATCTCCGAGGCAAACTCCATCCCGGTAGTGCGCAAATCCATCCGTAAAAATGCATCTTTCCGTAACCCTCTTAGCCCGCAATGAAAATCTTTAGCCGGACATTTGAAAAGCAATCGACCAACCCACGTAAGAATTGGATTGCCAATATATCGATTTTTCCATGGCATAGCTCCAGAAGCGATTCCACCTAAAAATCTATTACCCATTACAAGATCAAAACCTTCGCGTAACTTCTGAATAAAAGGGTCAAGATTGCTGAAATCATACGAATCGTCGGAATCACCCATGATAATCCATTCGCCTTTAGCAGCCATGCACCCATGAAACAAGGCAGAACCATAACCAAGCTGCGCAACCGGAATAACGCGTGCGCCTAAAGATTCAGCAATGGTTTGAGAACCATCAGTACTACCGTTATCTGCTATCAGCACTTCAGTTTGTATCCCCGAATGCAAGGCCCAGGCATTGGCTTTATTAATACACAAGGCTAAGGTTTCCGCTTCGTTTAGACATGGCATTAGAATAGTTAACTGCATTTATAACCGCTCAAAAACAAAAATATTATTCAACCCAAACTGGTATCTTTCGCGCTTTACCAGTCGCAGGAAGTCAGAAAAACAAGTGAGCAGTACATCCGGATCAAAGCCATGATGCTCATCTAATTGCAGACCATCAATTAAGTGAAGAGAAATAAAAACATCAAGTATTTTGTCGACAAAAGGGTGTGGAATAGTAATTATCAACCACCCTTCAGGCGAAAGCATTCGAGCTATAACAGATGCGGATTGACGAATATCGCTTTCCGAGAAATGTTCAAATACAGCTAAAGCGAAAATCGCATCATAGGATGCCTGCATTTGATAATCTTCGATTGCTGCCGGGAAAAAACCTTTTTTTATTTCAGAATGATTGCTAATAGAGTTAGTATTCATACGTGGATCGATTCCGTCTTGCCTTTTTGTTATATGACTAAGTTTCCGAAGCAAATAGCCATCATAACAACCAATGTCGAATACATTATTCATGATTTCAGGTCGATTTTTTAGCGCTACTTTTATGCGCCAATATCTAAGAAACTTATCCAGTAACGTCATAATGATACTCTCTTTGATCTAAAAAACAGAACGGGTGTACCAGTTGGAGTATTTTTTTCTTCCTTCGGCTCAAATTCCCCCTTTTTAAAGTTCGAAATGAAATCATATGTTGCCGATTCTTTCCCCGAACAACTTAATAATGTCAAGCAACAACCTTAGAATTGGTTACTTACTGCCAAATAATTTCCTGCTATCCCATATCTCTTAATTATTCTCACATTATGTTTCTCTAAAAAGATTTTATAATCAGGGGTTACATAATAATAATCAAACCTGCCCTCGGGCCCATTCCTATCCGTCTTTCTCATCCACCTTATATTATTCTTCAATATATAATAATTAGTGCTTGGCTCAAAAATCCAATTAATTCCTAGCCCGACTGAATTGTCTTGTAGTGTCCTATGTTTATTCATTCTTATGATATCCTCTACCATATTCTTTGTTGAAGCGTCGTATTTCCATTGAATAAAATGTGTGAAGTTGGCGTGGCCAATGAATGTCACCAACAGACAAATAATAATTAAATGTGTCATAATATTAACTGTGACCCGAATAAATTTATTTTTGATAAATTGAATGTTTTCCAAAGAAAGTAACACAAGAAGGAAAAAAATAGGAATGAGATAAATTGCATATCTATCGAAGGGATATTTAATATTTAACAGAAAATGCTGCGTAATTACACTTAAGGAGGAGATTAATAATAGCAACACCACACATATCAAATATTTATTTATTAAGTTTAAATCCCTGTTTCTTATCTTATCGCGCATAATTATCAAGAATGCAAAAAATAACAACGCAATAATTATAACCTTGGAAAACAATATTATGTTTGAATTTACAATAGATATAGGTAATGTAATTTCGATTAAGCTGCCAACGGTATCTTTCCAAAACCCATTATCCCCCCCCCAAAAACACTCATTTTTCCCCATCATCTTAATAATTGGATAGCCATAAACTATTAAGAGAAACATAGAACTTGGAACGATGCCCAATAATATATTTCTGCCTGCATCGTATAAAGCAGCCAGGCCTAGAGGTATTCGTCGTTTAACCAAAATAATCAATTCAAATAATATATATACTCCCACCATAGAAACATATACGTTTATAAATAATAATTGTGAAAGTGATGATAACGCAAACATTGTTAAAGCAAATATATAATTTTTCCTATCGAGCCCAATTTCAGGGTCACTAATACTTCTAAAAAAGTAATATAGGCCTAGAATCAAGAATCCGAGCGCCAATGAATATCCTCTTGCACAAGAAAATAAGTCTATCATTAGAGGGTGCCAAGTCAACAAACAGACACCTAAGAGTAACGAATATCTTTTCAAAAATAGATTTAAAATTTTATATACGCCTATTAAATACAACCCCAACCCTATTAATGCGGGAATTCTGATTACGAATTCAGAGATACCAAACAGATTCGTGAATATTTTAATTAAAAGGGTATTGAGCAAATGGTTATTACCCGGTATCTGTCCTCTATAGGTAAGAATATCAAGAAAAGACCCACGGGCATGGTTGAGGAATGTGATTGCTTCGTCATGTGTGATGGACAAGCAGTAAGCTCGGATTGCCGCATATACGAAAACAAATATAATAACAACAATTGTAAGATAGTCTGGAAATCCGCTCAGAAAAAATGAGCTGAGTTTTCTCGTCTTACTAGGATGTTTTACTGTTTTCCCAAAGGACGTTTCTTTCACGTTACCTAAGCCTCTCGTCTCGAATGTTGGGGAGTTCGTTTCTTTGTTATCTGGGGCAAACCCATAATCATATGTTCGTAGACTCTAATCTAAAATTTATGCTTTACAGTTATTATTGGAAAATGGAGGCCGAGATGATCCGGCTTTAACGCCTTCATTCCTGCAGTACTTTGCAATAATTATATTTGATCATCGCTGCGCCGATATAAGCGTCCATAACTTTGCAGTTATTCTTGTCTATAAAAAGTCCCAGTTGATGCAAGCTTTGTTTTGCTCGATCGCTGCCGGAATATTTGTCCGCTTCGAAAATGATATAGAAATCACCGTCACTAATAGATGTACGGACTCGCTGCCAGTAAGCATCGGAAAAAGACATATTAGAGGTTAATTGAATAAACCGCGCATTGATATTAAGAGCGGGAGCAAGCCATGCCAACGGGCCACCAGCCAGAAAAACAACAGCGGTCTCCGGTTTTTGCATGTCTTGAGGGTCAACGTGAAAAACCTGTCTGTCCCAAGGGGCATGCCCCCAATCCGGCACATTCTTTACATTAATTATCGTCATCAGCACGATAATCATCAGACCGCCTGCTATAGACCACTTTGATTTAATGAGGGTAGTTATAATAATCAACAATATAAGCGGAAGCATTAATTCAAGTGGAATGACGTATCGATAAATGCCGAAAATGTTTAACCAAAATAAATATCCCAGGCATAAATAAGCAATTAAAAAATTGGCTTCGGGACTCAAGGAACGATAAGATGGACGCTGCCAGAAAAAATGAATCGACCTGTCAAATAAAAATGTTATGATAGCAATATAAAGTATGGACCAGATGACTTGATGATATGGTATTTCCGATACTCTAAACGGATATATCGTAAAGATTATCGGATAAATTATTTTCTCAAAAAAAGACTTGGGCAAAAACCTGAGATCACGCATTGCACTGGGCTGAGCAAGATCACCCGAGAAAATATTATTAAACTGCGGAAACAGCGGATTCCCGAATTCGCGCCAGATGTTATACATCCAGCAACCACCGGCAAGCGATAAACCAAACAATACAGCAACGCCAAAAATTATCGAATACTTAAATCGGTGATGAAAAAAAATTGGCAGCGTAAAGAACGAGAAACAAAGGGCCAGAGCATAAATTATAGTTACCAGTTTAAATGCGCTGCCCAATCCTATGACCATGCCGGCAAGTGCAATTGCCCATACCGCTTTTTTCTCATTATTACATATGGAATCCATTGACAAGACAATTATCAAAACTGAAGAAAGACAAAATAACGCGCTAATATTATCATGAAACGTCGTTCCGACTTCAGATAAGAAACCGATCGACAAAACGCCAGCCAACGCCAAAAAAAGAGCAAGTTCTTTACTCATGTTCAATGATTTTAGTATCCGCTTGCATAAATAAAAAAGGATTATAAAATTAAACCCATGAATGACGCCAAGCATAAAACCTACTGTTTTTGGGCTCCAGTAGCTAATAGCTAGAAAATAAGGGACATCAAGAAAGGGATTAAAATATGTCTGCAAACCGGCCGGTGCAAAGTCATAACAAAGGCGATTGTTCAGAAAGGCGAAGGGATTGTACAAATGATAATTAAGAAGGTCCCAGTTTTTGTCCTGTCCTAAAATAAAAGAATATAGCCCAAAGCATAGCGGAACAATAAGCAACGCCATCGTATCTTTGAACTTTAAAAATTTGTTTCTATCCATTATCGCTCAACAAAATATTCCCCGTAATCAACACAAACATTCGAGCGTTCTGCATTCTGTTTGTTCATATTAAGTAAAGAATTGTTACTCCCTATTTGCAGGCACATAGCGGTAGACATTCAGCCGGTAGTCCCGCAGCAGCCGCAGGGAATCGCGGACATGGTTGGGACGTTCTTCAAATTTCGAAAGTTCCTCAGGCATAGCTGTGTCCACGTGCATTGCTATGGCGTGGATTTGCTCGAAATAGATTTTTCGATAGGGTTGAATGCGCCACTCGACAACAGCGGTCAAGAGCAGCCCGGCGAAAATCATCACAAGGCCTGCACATATGATACTCTTCAGCAGCGCGGTTGGCCGTGCCGAGCGGGTGAGGATAAACATGAATATCCATGCTAAGGCCACAAGCCCGTAGATGCTGACGCAGGTGTAACGGGACGCCATGCCATAAGCTATGCCAAGTCTGAACCTTCCAATTGTCATGAAAAATAAATAGAAAATTGTCTGCATGATGAGGAATAATGGTAGATAGGTTCTCTCATACATGCGTGATCTGAAAAAGAGAACCAGTACTAGGGAGTAAAGAAGCACGACAACCAGTCCAATTATGACAATGGTATGGAATGAAAAATAGGCAGCGGCGTCAACACCTACTACACTCGCGCCAAAAGCAGCAAGGAAAAACTGTAAGGTTTCAAAGGGACTTGCCAATATTATGTCCATACGATATGAAGAATTAGGTAAATAGTCGTTATGGTGGATTCTATACATGTAAAGAAACGCAATCGTAGCAAGGAAGACACTGATCATGAGTGCGCGAAACCAGAAATCTTTCGTCAGGCGGGAACTGCGAGTCAGCAAGTAGCACAAAAAGGTTGAACCCAGCGCAGGTGCAAAAGCGAAGCTATGTGTTCCTCCAAAAACCAGTACAGCCATGGTGGGCAGGATAAAGGCTAGGGGCCAGTATTTCCGGATACCTGTCGAGAGGAATAACTCAAGAGAGACAAAGCTTGCAATAAAGAACGGCATGGGTGACTGAAATACAAATCCATATCCAAAGGTTAGCCCTTCCCATTGGATTACATTGAAAATAATCAAGGTGAGAACAAGAAATGTTGCCGCGATGAACTGGGGTGAGCACTCTGGCGCCAGGCTTTTCCGGTAGTCCCGGTAAATTAAAAGGGCGGAACCTAGCATAAGAAAAGGGATCAGCAGAACGATAATCTTAGAGTTCATGGAGAATAAGTTGATATTGGCAATCTGCAGGATATTGTAACCGAGTATTCTCGCGGCGGCCGTCGGCCGCCAGATATCGGCGAAGGTCAGTGATCCTTTACAGTAGCTTTCAATGAATCCACCCTTGATAAGGTACATGTCATCGCGAAAGGCGAGATCAGTTGCAGTAGTCCACACATATGTAAAGATAACTACAAAAGGGATGAGCACGGATAGCGCCAGAATTATCTTGGCTTTCATAGGCGTTCTTTCTTCAATTGAAGCTCTCCGCAGCAAGGCGCGGGGAATCTTCGATTCTTAAGGAATAATATCATTCAGTCTCCGCTCGCTTACCCCTCAGCAAGCTATGGGGATTGCGCTCGCTACCGAATTCAATGCTTGATTTACCCTTAAGCAATGCCATTTTCTTCATCTTTTTTCTCTTGGTCCTCCATTTGATATTCCGAATAAAGTTTTAACGGATATCTGCGTTGCGCTTTTGCAAATCCTGCATTCCGCAAAATCGAAGCCAACGTATTCCAGCCAGCATCGCTTCCCCAAGCTCTTTCGGCAAAGGAGATCCCCGCGCGACTGAGCCGACACCAGAGTGTTTCATCGTTATATAAACGACTGACCTTCTGCGCAAAAATTTCCGGATCATCGGCAACCAGAATCGTCTCGCCGTCGGTCAGCGACATCCCCTCTACTGCCAGGGATGTCGCTACAACAGGCAGACCAGCCGCCAATGCCGTGCCAATCTTGCCTTTGATGCCAGCCCCATAACGCAATGGAGCGACAGAAACGCGCATACGATCCAGCAAAGGCTCAAGATTCTCAACAAACCCTGTCACAATGACGTCTTCGACAGCCAGCAACTGAATTTCCGCCGGAGGTTTGCTTCCTACGACATAGAAACGCACACCGGGCAATAATCTGCGCAGATATGGCATAACGTTGGAGACAAAAAACTTGACCGCGTCAACATTCGGCAGATGCTGATAACCGCCGATAAAAACAATATCACGACGGTCGGCAAATCCATTTCTTGTTCCGACAACATTTCTAGAAAACGGCATCAAACATAAGTTTGCTTCCGGCAGATCCGACTTTAGTAGTTTGAGTTCTTCCTCGCTGACCACCGTTGCGACGTCCACTGCCCTGATGGCCGCGTATTCTAGGTTCTTTATTTCACGGGCGGCCTGCATTTTTTTATCATCGTTTAATAATATCGCCTCTCTCTCCAGACGAAGAAAATGCAGATCAACCGTATTAAAAAGAACTTTTGTCTTTTTACAGTATTTTCTGACCGCCTTGATGTGCCGCTCCACGACACCGACGCGAAACATAAAAATGAGATCATAGCGGGAGCCGTATTTTTTCAAATGCTGCTCAACAGAAATCACCTGGGGCGCAAAGAGCGCCTCGATGCCGATGCGTTGCAATGCCTCTGTGTATTGCGGCATATAGCAAAAGTTATCTTCCGGGATGAAGGTCACTTGAAAATCCATCTCGCGCAGTAAAAGCATAATATTGTAAGCATCGATTGAACCGGAATCCTGGTTGGGTGTTGGAGTGCAATGATCAATTACTAAAACGCGGCGTGTTGCACGGCGATCTTTAGCGGCATCAACATCTTCACCGTTGACTTGATAAGCTTTTAGCCGCTGCTGCCAGCGATAAAAAAGTTTCTCTGTATTCTCAACCTGATGGGCTTTCGCACCCCGGTTAGTATCCGTGCCCGATGTTATGCCTTCAAAGTGAAAGACCGTAGAAAGGGGTTGATAGATCACACGATAGCCGCGATCACGAATCTTCAGGGCGAGGTCGGCGTCCTCGCAATAGGCAGGCAAATAGTGTTCGTCAAAGCCGCCCAACTCATCAAAGAGCGTCTTAGGCACCATGATAGATGCGCCGGAGCAGTAATCGACCTCTCTAGCATAGTTGTAGACCGGCAGCGCTGCATCCTGGCAGCGCCCATAATTCCAGGCGCTGCCGTCTTGCCAAATGATACCGCCAGCCTCTTGCAGGCTGCCATCCGGATACAGAAGCTTGGAACCGACCAGTCCCGTACCGGGAAACTCGTGAAACGTTCTAACCAATTCATCAAGCCAGCCGGGAGTAACAACAGTATCATTGTTGAGGAAATATAAATACCGCCCGCATGCTGCGCCTGCGCCGATGTTGCAGGAATTTATAAAACCTTTATTCTCCGCATTGCCGATTAACCGAATGTTCTGCACACGCCGAAGCACTTCAACAGAACCATCTGGCGAGCAGTCATCAACAATAATCACTTCAAAAGGCGACTCTGGTGGATAATCGGCAATCGAGGCCAGACAGCGCAACGTGTAGTCGCAATGGCCATATGCCGGAATGATGACCGACACAACCGGCTGCAATGCTGTTTTAATCTCAAGATTCGAAGCGAACGCGGTCATGTCCGCTATGGGATAAGCGATGGAACAATCGGTCACATGGCTCACGCTCAACCCTGCCGGTGTAGTGCGCGACGAATTCGTGAGCCGTAAAACTCCGGGAAAGTATTTCGCAAGAATTAGTCTGTGCGCTGTCTTTGTCCGGTGGCTAAGGGGCAGGCGCGCGTAAAGCGCCCTGCTCCATCCGGCAAATCCCTGTAAATACTTTCGAGCCTGAAATGAAAGATGCGTCAGCCAGCGCCTGAGCTCCCGCAACGGAAGCGTGATCCTCCATGAATTGCTTGAGGTGATTTGGGCGATTTTGGCATGTGCATCTTTGAATTGCCGATCTAGCCCCAATGCCCACTCGCCGCACCGATAATTATCCTCCTTTAATTCCGCAATCCGCTCATCGCGTTCGGTTAATGATTTCTCGAAGTTAGTGAAAGACTTCCTTGCTTCCTCGTTTTTCCTATCTTCTGCGATATAGGAATATCTAATTTGCCATTCTCTTTCTTTATCAATAAAAGTTTGATAGCGAGCACTATCCTTAAACAAAACACCCAATCCATAAGCTTGATTAAATTCGATTGTCTTGTATTCGCTTTTAAGTTTTTCCCAGAACTTATAAACTCCAAAATCATCTCTGCTTATAAAAATGTCATGTAGAAGAATGATGCCGTCCTTTTTGACTTTAGGGAACCATGTGTCAAAGTCATGCTTTACTGCAGTATATGTATGCAATCCGTCGATATGCAATAAATCTATTGAATTATTTTCGAATTCACCAACCGCTTCATCAAAATTTTTTCGCAGAAGACTGATTTTTAAACCACCGTAATATTTTTCTTTTATCTCTTTGACTTCCTTAAAAACATTATCATCGTAAAATCCTGCATGTTCGTCACCCCGCCATGTGTCTATAGCATACAGGTTTGCATCATAACGGGCATCTTTTACCGCTTGACAGAATGAAAAAAAAGACGTGCCTTTGTGTGTGCCCAACTCAACAATTAATTTTGGCTTAACATTTCTAACTAAGTCATATGCAAAATACTTATGTCCCGCCCAAGGCCAGTAAAAATCTTGAAACATATCTTCATACTCAAATTTACGATTAAAAAATCGCCATCTGTCATCATTGTTCTCGTGACCCAGTATTACGTTATTGAAATCAATCTCCTCAATAAATCCATCGAGCATAAGCTTATCAACTTCCCCCTCATGAAGAATCAGCTTTTTGTACTCTTCATCCAATAACCCTTTTTTATAGCTGGCATACCATCGCCGCTTGTGAAAGCCGGTATCCTTTGAATGAATATCACTATTTTCGTAGGCGCTACCACCCTGAATTGTTTTTTGAAAAAAATGAGCCTTATTGCGGATGGGGTAATGATAAATAACAATGTCATGAGATTTGCCTTCCGTTATGGAATCATCTTTATTCGTGATAGTGTGGTTGCCTTGTGAAACGAAAAGCATTTTATTTTTTGACTTAAAAATAACCTTTGGAGGATATTTAAAATAAAACATATTTGTACTGCCGGATTCTGCTTGATAATCCCTGGCCACAATAGGATTTACTACCACAAATCTTGTATCTTCAGGAAATGCTTCCTCCCCGCCTTTATCCTCCAAAAGAACATTAATAACATCGACAAACAATATATCTTCCGGCCTATTGGCAATTTCGTCTTTGAGATTTCCCGATTTTGGATACCAGAATTCATCAGCATCGCAATGAAAGATAATATCTGCGTCATATTGATCGCGCGCTATTTCTGCCATGCGATTATTCCACTCGGCCTGATTATGATTGTGAGTTGGTTCATCGATGAGATGTAGAATACCTCTTTCTTCATATTCCCTAAGAATATCTCCTGTTGAATCTGTTGAACCATTATCTGTTACAATAATAAAATCAACACCCCTGCTTAAATGGAAATCAATATTATAGCGCAAAATATCTTCTTCATTTCGAACCAGCAAAGTCATGACAATCTTACTCGGGTTAACAATTGCCACCTCATGTTGGTATTGCCAATATTTCGCCTTAAACATTTGCCTTGAATCAGCGTGCCATGGCTTTTCCCCTGTAATAAAATGAATTATATAAGGATTATGTATGATGGGTAAATAATCTTCCTCATATGATATGCATGTTGCATCTTCAGTATTCCAGTTTTGTTGTATGTGTTTTATTGCTCCATCTTTTCCAGTTAAAACTAAGTTCATCACATCCTGATCAGCATATTTTAATTTCCCATTATTTTGTTTAATACATTTAAAAAATAATTTTTCTAAATCATTTTCACGTATTTTTTTTAAATCTAAAACCATAACGCCGGTATTAATACACGGTGTTCCAGTTGGTAAACTAAGTCTTTTACAGTTTGATTTATTTGCGACTGTTTTACATGCGATGATATATGCATCATCAAAAGAAATATCCCAAAGCTCCTTCAAGTCCCGGATAACAACCGTATCTGAATCAAGATAAACTATTTTATCGATGTTAGGCAATAAGGATGAAATTTTCAATGTGAAATAAGTAACGATACTAAAATGAGAGTTCGTGGGTAGATAACACTCTCCAAAATCCTTCAAATCCACACCGACAAAGGTTATCTCAAATTTTTTTATTTTCTTTAAATTATCCAGTTTTTTTTTGTTTTTTAGTCTTAGTTTATAATATAGAATATAGAAATGAAAAACACTTTCACTGTTCAATAAAATTGATGCAATAGTAACCGCACAATGTTCCGCATAGTTATCGTCTATAACAAAACAAATATTTATTTTATCGAATTCCGCATTCATAATTAGTCACGATTTATTGAACTCTTTTAGAAAGCCCCTCCTTTTAAGGTGACATACGCCCTTTTTTAAAAAATCCTCACGTGAACCGTCTTTCACAAAGTGATGACTTATTGTTAAGTTAGATATGGGTTGTTTTGATATCTGATAAGAATCTGGTAATCTCATAAAGCCTTTCCTCTGCTTAGAAACTAAAATGGCCCATGCTGTCTGTTCTCTCCAAAAATAATTATCAGAAGAATTTTTTTCATTCAAAGCTTTAAAAAAGTCTCAATTACATCTAATGTGTAAGCTTTTTCAACGTCTATATACATTAATCCAGAATTAACTCTTCTTCTTATATCTATATTTAGTAATGCAATAAGATTCTCAAGAGAAAGTGCATAAGCATTTTGATAGTCGCTCATGAAACAGCCTTTACTGGCGATCATGCAGTTAATCATTTCCATCGGTTTCTTGAAAAACAATATATCTGCATCCAACATTAATATTTTTTTGTGCGGGAATAACATACCGAATCGAATAATTTCATTGATAATACTGAGGGTGGGTTGCTAAATCTATATTTTGTGAAAAATTCATATTCTTTTAAATGTTTTTTCAACGCGTTATCAGCATCTTTCTTCAAAATAATTTCGCAACCAACAAAATGTTTTTTAAACTTTACTACATCATGATTATTTAAAGTCCCATCATCATGAATTATTAATTTTGTTCGTATCCCGCTATAATGATAAAAAGTTTTTAAACACCACAAAGATTCCAGAAAATCTCGTTTTGCATGTTAACATGTGAATTTCATATTCGCTGTTTTTATCGCATATAATATTTTTTGATAAGAGAATTAATGTCGCATAGATTCTGTAATATTTGAAAATTACTCTATTTAATAACGACATAAGATTTTAGACTGTCCATTCTTTTATATCTTTATGGGATCTTTTCCATGAAATTCCAAAAGTCCTTTTGTCTACGTAGCAATATCTGCAAAATGGAATTGGTTTACTTAAAAATTCAAAAATATCCTGCGCTATTTGTGCTTTATAGATATCGATTGAATCCCTGGCGGAAATCGGTAAGTCCATATTAAAGTATTTATTGAAATGGCCTATATTAGCGGCTACAGTGCAGGTATATAATCTTCCTTTATTCAAGAATATGGTATTATTGGCATGAAAACACTGCATAAAGTTCCTTTGGGCATCCTGCCTGCCTTCGACATCAAGTGGTATATGGTAAGAAGTTTTTTGTATTTCGCCCGTGTTATCTCTGAATTTCATTGTTACACCAAAGCTGGAAGCAATTTTTTTCATTTCATCAAACTTAAGGTTAATTGGATATTTAGTAACTTCTAGTATTATATTATTTTCCCTGCACGCCTTCCAAAAATCATCTTTTTGCTTTAGCAACAATACACCGTTAGACACAACACGAATTCTCGTTTTGGGAAAATACTTCCTGGCAATATACAAAAAATCCCTAACTTGCGGATGTAAAAGCGGCTCGCCCCCCATAAGCCCTATTGTCACAGCTTCGCCATTCAGTAACTCCGACAGTCTTGCAAAGTCATTTTCAAAAACACCTATATCAGCAAATGCTTGCTCGGCAATAGGTGCAAAATGATCGCAACCACAGCATTTTAAATTGCAATGTTCAGCCAAAGGTACCCCAAAATTTATTATTGTTTTAGGCGCAAGTTTTGTCACGTCGCTTTCAAGTTTTTGCAACTCACTGTTGAAAGTTTTTTCCAACGGAGGAAGAAATTTCTTTAAATAGCTTCTAATACTTTCGATCATTATTTTATTTTAGTTTCAGGCAGGGTTATCATTTGGCCTAATACCAAATCATATTCAGGCGAATTCCAGTTGCATGCACCCGAAGCAGTGGTAAATGTCATCTCTCCAAATTTTAGTGATCCATTATCTAATCGATATAAATCGACCCGGACATGTATAAAATCTCTGCATAACTTTTTAGCAATATTGATTATTTCATCTAAGTTATCAGGCTTTGTAACCAATTTATCATATTGAGGATATATATAGGTAAATGGCAAAAGATTCCAAGCAAGATCATAAAAAGCCATTTTTAATCCAACTTGTCTTTCTGCCAAAAACATAATAAATTTAGGTGTGCCGTTAAAACACCAGATTTTATAATCATATAGATCAGCGCCTTCATTTTCTATAAACTCTTCAGCAATAATTTTCGGGGATATTGCTTTATAATGGAGCTCCAGTCCATTGATGAATGCGAAATTGGTGTTGAGCCATCTATTAAATTTCCCCTTTGCCGCTGCCTTGTCAAATGTACTCTTGTCTTTGACTATTATATTCCATCCGCTGCCATGGTTCGCTTTAAGTACGAATTTACCAGGAAGTCTATCAAAATCTATGTCGTCAAATTTATCCCAAACACCAAGCAGCGGGATAAGATATTTATCACCGATTTTTTCCTTTACCCATTCCCTCACGAGATATTTATCAGTTAACCTGGTCTTTATCGGAGTACTATCATATAATTTCAACCATTGGACCTTTTCATTAAAGGTCTGTGGGTTCTCAAGATCTAGAGGTTTTCCCGACCACAGCTTAAACCAGTCTTTCAATTCGCCGGCATACCTGTCTGAGTGCAAGCCTTTATAAAACTTATAGTCGATTTCGCGATTTATATTTTCATTTTCCTTTTTTGCGGCAGGCAATTCATTCATTAGATCGAGGTGATCATTTTCCAGATTGTCGAGCCTTTCAAGTAAATTCTTGATAGGAGGTTTTTTTTAAAGAGTATTATTAATTAGCCGTTTCATTACGAGTCTCCGACTAACCAACCTCATAAAACAGAACTCTCCACAAGTTCGTCATGCCTACTGCACCTTTTCCTGAAAATCAGCGTCAAAAACCGAATTATTCAAAAAAACGATAAGGCCTTCAGAATATCTAATCCATAAAGCGGAAACGGATAATCTGGATAATGGCCGATATCGCGTCCTTCCAGCCGATTTTCTTGCCTTCCTCGTAGGTACGCCCGGCATAGGAAATACCCGTCTCATAAACACGCACCCGATTGCCGTTGAGACGCATGCGGGCAATTTTGGCCGTAATTTCCGGTTCAACTCCAAACCGCGAGCTTTTGATTTTAATTTGATCGATAACATCCCGCACAAAAACTTTATAGCATACTTCCATGTCTGTAAGATTCAAGTTGGTCAGCATGTTGGAAAGAAGATTCAGCGCGTTATTGGCAACCTGATGCCAGAAATACATTACTCGATGCGGTTCGCCGATAAAACGGCTGCCGTAAACAACTTCTGCTTTACCGTCCAGAATAGGCTGCAAGAGCTTCGGATAATCGGCTGGATCATACTCGAAATCGGCATCCTGGATAATCACAATATCTCCTACGACCTTAGCAAAACCGTCCCTTAGAGCCGCGCCCTTGCCTTCATTTACCGGCTTATTAACTAATTGAAACCGAATTGACGGAAATTTATCCGGCAATGACTGCATGACGTTCCATGTATTATCTTGTGAACCGTCGTTAACCAAAATCAACTCACGTTTCAAACCGCCGGGAAGTGGTTGTGTAATAACTTTGCTCATGACAGCATCGAGATACCGGTCTTCATTGTACACCGGCACAATAATTGATAGCATTTTCAACGAGTGTTTTTTCATCAAGCTGACCTCTTTTGTATATGCGCTGTTAAATTAAACCATCCTTTATTATGCGCCCGTGATCCATTGTCAGTATGCGAGTGCAAATCTTTTTTACTTGATCCACAGAGTGCGAAGCCAAAACCAATATTGAAGATTTTTTGATAAACTTCTTGAGCCTGCCCTCCGCTTTTTTGCTGAAATCAGCGTCGCCAACTGACAGCCACTCGTCCATAAGGACAATATCAGCGGGAAACGCGGTGCACACCGAAAAGGACAACCGCAGGTGCATCCCCGACGAATAGGTGCGCATCGGCATTTTTATGTAGTCGCCAAGTTCTGAAAACTCGATGATTTCATCGATATGCTTTTTTACAACTGATTTCGGGATCCCCATGAGGACGCAACGTATGAAAATATTTTCATAACCGGTAAATTCACCATCCATGCCCAGTGACAAGTCGAGCAGTGAAGCGACAGACCCTTTTGCCAGCAGGCTGCCGTAAGTCGGAGTATATACTCCCGCAATAGTTCTGAGCAGCGTTGATTTGCCTGCTCCGTTAGGCCCCATTAATCCTATTCTTTCACCATGATCAATGGAGAACGAAATGCCGTCAATAGCGCGTACATTGATACCCCGCGAATCATTTGCTATGCGGCCGCCGGTCGCAGTTCTTAAGAGTGTTTTTTTCAATGAACGGCTTGAAGAATCGAATATCGGATAATCTATTGTCAGGTTCGCGGCAGTTATTAGAGCCATTACTTCACCTACAACCAGTACGACACGCGATGTCTGAATTTTTTCAAAATAATTAAGGCTATAAAAGCCGCTATCGCAACGTATGCCAGCATATAAAGCCAGAGAATCAGCGAAGGAACCATACCAAGCAACGGCGCGCGGACAATTTCAATAATATGATAAAACGGGTTGAAATCAGCAACCCATGAATGCCTGCCTTGCAGAACTTTTTTCATCCACAAAATGGGCGTAAAGAAAAAAATCAGCTGCATAAAGACCGCGACAATCTGAGTTATATCGCGGAATCTGGTGCAAATGATACTGAGCATAATGGATATCAGAAAAAGTAAAAGCAAAACAAGAATAAATGCAGGAACTGCCAACAGCATCGTCCAGGAAATTTTTTTAAAAATAAGCAGAACAATAATTATAATAAGAAAATTATGCCCGAAAAGAATGGTATTATTCCATAGTTTGCGCATAATGTGAACGGATAAAGGAACAGACATCTGCTTTATTACCGATTGATACTGAACAAACGTCGAGCAGGAATCATTTATTTGTGTTGAAAGAAACAGCCAGATAGTCTGTCCCACCGCAAAATACGGCAGAAATTCTTCAATCGGTGATTTAAAAATAGTTGAAAATATGAATCCGATGCCGCCAACCATGATCCCCGTGCTGATGGTAATCCAAAGAGGCCCGATCAGCGACCGGCGATACCGCTGTTTGATATCATACCAGCCCAGCAATGACCACATGGGAAAATACCTGACTATCGCGGTTATTTCGTTGATTATCTCAGGAGATGTTTTCTTTAATTTGAAGAACATAAAGATCAAATTTCCCCGGACACAAAATTATTAAGCATTTTTTCTACGGCATCTTGTACTTTAGCAACGGACAAATTTTCAAGACACTTGCTTCGACCGTTTCCGTCGCAACCTTTTTTGTGGCAAGGTGAGCAATCCATATCCGGCAGAACAACCTGATTTCTGTCCCCCGGCGGCGCCCAATCCCGCCAATCGGAAGGGCCATAGATTGTAATCGTTGGAGTGCCGACTGCCGCAGCAATGTGCGGCGCGGCGCTATCTACTCCAATATGCAGGCGGCTCATTTGTAAAAGAGCCGCCATTTCCCGGAGTGTAGTTTTACCGGCCAGATTATATATCGGATAACGGCCTATAGCAGCTAATGCTTCTGCCCGCTGTTTTTCCGCTGCCGAACCGGTAATTATCACCGGCATTTTATATGTTTGCCAAATAAAAAAAGTAAGCTGCCGCCACTTATCCATATCCCATTCCTTATATGGCCAGCGCGAAAACGGATTGATTGTGACATAACCGTTTTTAGCGGCAACATTTTCTGCCTTCAATAATCTCCCCATTTTATTTTTTGTTGCCGTAGAAACAAAAATTTGGGGAATGGAAGTTGTTTCTTGTATTCCAAAGCTTCTAATAATTTTGAGCGATTGTTCAGCGGCTCCTAAAATTCTTTCTTTTGCCTGAGGCGGATTGGCAAGATGTGTAAACATTTTATTACGCCAGTGAAGCCCCTGATAATAAAGTGCAGCTCTTATTCTCGCTCCGCTGAAGAAAGAAATAAAAGCCCCGCGATCATCAGCGCGCAGGTCAAAGAGCAAATCAAATTTTTCCCGACGCAGATTTTTTAATAGCCGCAATCCTTTGAATACACTTTGCTGGTCGACTTGAAATATCTTATCTATATGAAAATCGTCCAAAAGCAAATCTCCATTGGGATTTCTCACCAGCACAGAAAGGACTGTTTGCGGAAATGCGTCTTTCAGAGCCCAAAACGCAGGAATTGCCCAGACGACATCGCCTATATCTCCTAATTGAATAACTAATATTTTCCTGACGGGAATATTAATTTTATGCTGAGTGGAAATTAACATATTTTTCAGACTTTATTAAAAATTTACGAATTTGTAATTATCTCAAACAAAAGAAAACTCAAAGCGAAATAAATAGGCAGCCGCAAGGGCGATTACAAAAATTAATGCATCGCTGAATATTATCAAATAAAATCTGAGATTCTTTAATCGGGAATGCAAATTCATGTTAATGGATAACGCCTTCCTTTTTAATCACTTTTAAAAAAGTATCCCGTAAAATTTTCAAGTCAAAGAAGAAAGATTGATTTTTCAAATAATATTCATCATACAATACTTTAATGGGAATGGGGATATCGTCTCTGCCGTTGATTTGCGCCCATCCGGTAATGCCCGGTAAAAGTTTGTAAATTTCTTTTTCCGTTCTTAATTTTATCAAATCATCTTGATTAAAAAGCGCCGGCCGCGGCCCCACAAAGCTCATATCACCTTTTAGCACACTCCATAGTTGGGGCAATTCATCGAGGCTGTTTCTG
>Ga0182021_10003353_pt1 | contig 18836 bp, 14 predicted proteins | sample 612E3MmetaG_FD_120493 | JGI IMG/M metagenome (GOLD analysis project Ga0182021, IMG submission 120493) | Permafrost microbial communities from Stordalen Mire, Sweden - 612E3M metaG (Illumina Assembly) | ecosystem: Environmental > Terrestrial > Soil > Wetlands > Permafrost | place: Sweden... | reverse complement strand
GCTCCCTGTTCGCGCAGTCGCCGGCGCTCAGGGCGGAAACCCCAGGGTTTCAATCCCCTTCGTATCGGGGCGGGAGCGCTCCCTGTTCGCGCAGTCGCCGGCGCTCAGGGCGGAAACCCCAGGGTTTCAATCCCCTTCGTATCGGGGCGGGAGCGCTCCCAGTATGGTGATGCCTGCATTCAGGCGTCTCCTAAGGGCAGTGTTTCAATCCCCTTCGTATCGGGGCGGGAGCGCTCCCTTCGCGCGGATGATGCTCGAAGAAGAGCAGAAGTCGTTTCAATCCCCTTCGTATCGGGGCGGGAGCGCTCCCGTTTCAGCAAACTTCGGCAAGCGATAAACGAACAAAGTTTCAATCCCCTTCGTATCGGGGCGGGAGCGCTCCCCCAACGCTTCTGCCAACACTTCACCCGTTTTAAAGTATGTTTCAATCCCCTTCGTATCGGGGCGGGAGCGCTCCCCTTGTGCAAAAGTAGCCCTTACCATTCAATAACATACAGTGTACTTTTCGCGCACCTCACAAAACAACGCTTTTCTTTCGCCTTCCTACGACCCATTTCGGGCTCCCGCAACCGCTCCAACTCTCTTCCTTCCAATAAGATCCCGACCTTCCGCGCACCCCCCCTCCCGCCGGCCACCCTTTTTCCAATCGCCCCACATCCATGAAAACAAGCTAGATCACGTAGAATTCCCGGTCCTGGGCCACTTCCGCCGTCCCCAAGACCCGCGTCTTCTTACTGCATGCCTCGCACACCTCAAATACATGCACCCGATCCCAATCCTGATCCACCAGGCGCCCCAGCCGCTCCCACATCTTCGCCGCCAGTTCCTCGTCCAGGTTCGCCACGAAGACGCTCTCCTGCACACGCGGACCGTAATCCAGCAGCGCCTTCGCCACCCGGTCCCGCCGCCGGTCGTCGGCTATATCGTAACAGATGACGTATTGCATTCCCTCCCCTCCGGTGCATCGAAGCGGTACGGCGCGAACGCCTGCCCCGTTCGCAAGGCCGCCACCAGCCCCTCCACGTCTTCCTTCAACCGCTCGCGGAAGTTCCGCCGCGTTCCCGTGCCGCCGTCCCCCGTCCCCCGATCCAACATCCAGCGCTCATATTCGCCGAAAAACCGCTTCAGCGCCGCCGGCGTCAGGAACGTGCCCGCATGCTCGCCCGCCGACCGGAAATCCTCCGCCCCCACCATCCCGCGATTCACCAGCGTCAGCACCAGCCGGTCCGCCACCGGGTGCCGGAACGCCTCCACCAGATCCAGCGCCAGCGACGGGCGCCCGTAGTCCACCTGGTGCAGGAATCCCAGGTACGGATCCAGGCCCGCGCCTTCCAGCAGCGCCGAAAGCTCGTGCATCAACAGCGTGTATCCAAGCGACAGCAGCGCGTTCAGCGGATCCGGCGCCGGATGCTTCTGCCGCCCCGGCCACGCCAGTTCGCTCTTGTTGAACTCCATCAGCAGCGTGAAGTAGGCGTGCGCGCTGGCCCCCTCGCTGCCGTCCAGCGCCGCCACCGTCGCCGCCGCTTCGCACCCGGCCACGGTTTCCTCCAGCGCCTTCACCTTGGCGTCGAACTCGGGCGCGACCTCGTTGCGCGAACGGTAGCGCTTGAGCACCGCCAGGCCGTTCGCCGTCTTCGCCCGCACCACGGCCCGCGCCAGTTCGAGCGACCGCGCCGCGTCCCGGTAGCAATCGAATTGCGCCAACCGCAGCTCGATGTTCCGCCCCCGCGGCGGCGAGAGCGACCCGCGGTACTGCCCTTGCCGCGAAAACAGGCTCAGGTGTACACCCTTCTCCAGCAGCTCCGCCATCGCCTGCGTGGTCACCTGGATATTGCCGAATAGCAGCACCGTCTCCAGCTTGTGATACGGCAGGTCCAGCAGCACTTCGTCGTCCTTCTCCACCAGGAAGCGGTCGCCCGCCTTGCGCAGGATCGCACCCTGTTCCGTCAAGTATAGGTATGCCACTGCCAGACTCCTCTTCTCCTCCGTAGCGGCGGCGGCCTGCGCGCGCCCACCCGCCGTCGTCGCCCCCGCCTTGCGCAGCGCCTCTTCCACCGCCGAGCGCGGCGGCTCCATTTCGAACCGCGTCCGCAGCGCCGGCGGCAGCGGACGCGCCATGAACAGCAGCCGTCCCTTCACCCGGTCGTTCTTCCACGGCACCCAGATCCCTTCGCCCTGGAAGAGCGCTCCCAGGAAGCGGAAGCCGTGCGCAAAGTCCACGATCCGCGACTTCTCCAGGTTCAGCTCCAGGTGCGCCTCCGCCAGCAGCCTCTCGCTTTCCGCCAGCGATTTCCCGGCCTCCTCCTGCGTCTTCGCCAGGATCACGAAATCGTCCGCGTACCGGATCAGTTTGCGCCCGCTCTTCTCCAGTTCCCGGTCGAAATCCTCCAGGAAGAAGTTGGCCAGCAGCGGCGAAATCGGCGAACCCTGGGGAACGCCGCGCAGCAACCGGTGGAGGTGGCTGCCGTCCCAGATGCACCCCCGCACCCACTGCCGCACCAGGTCCATGAGCAACTCCCCCGGCTGCCGCTCGCCCAGGCGTTGGAGGAGCAGATTGTGGTCCACGCGGTCGAAAAAGGCGTGGATGTCGCCGTCGACGCAGTAGACGTACCCCAACTCCCGGCACTTGCGGATGCGCGCGATGGCCCGGTCCACCGAACGGCCCGGACGGTAACCGTAACTGCACTCCAGGAATTCCTCCTCGAAGGAGCGCGAGAGATGCCGCGCGACGGCGGTCTGGAGGACGCGGTCGGCGACGGTGGGTACCAGCAGGGTGCGAGTGGCGGCCGACCCCGGATGCTTCTCGACGACGATCTTGAGGAGGGGAAAGGGACGGTACGCGCCTTCGTTGACGCGCTCGTATAGGCGCGGTAAGGCACGATGGGCGCGCTGGGCGAAGTGCGCCACGGTCACGGCGTCGCACCCCGCGCACCCTTCGTTCTCGCGGACCCGCTCCCAGGCCTCCCAAAGTTGTTCGCAAGTGAACGGCAACGGCATGAGTGTCTGGGATTAGTGGTCCCAGGGGCCGGATCGTCTCAGCTCAGTGAATAGGTGGGGCAGGCGCCGACCTCCCACTTCGTTCAGCCGGTTCGATTCGCCCATCCTTTGCGGTCCCCCCCCTCATCGGGGCGGGAGCGGGGTTACTCATTACTTCCCCTTGCGAATCTCCCCCGGTTTCCCGTTGGCCATCCCCGGACTCACCAGCACCGGTGGAAGCGTCAAACTCCGGGTGGGCGGGGCTGGTATCGTCACCTTCAGAATCGGAATTGGCGCGGTCTGTTCACGTGCCACCAAGAACCGTCCCACTGCCATCCATACCAGGAAGGCCAGCACGACAACCCAAAGAAGTTGCCGGGCTCGCCAACCGCCCGGCTTGCCGACATGCGTCGGCTCCACATGATGAAGATGCGTGATCAGACCCGCGATGAAGGCGAACGCCAGTTCTCCCGCAAACACATACAGGTCGTCCAGTTTCAAGCGATCCCCAACCAAGTTGCAGAACTCGGCCGTGTAGAACGCGACGATGAAAAACTCAATGCGCCCTAATCGATCCTGCAAGTCGAGTTGCCGTTCCGACTGCTCCGCCGCCTGGCGGTCGCGAAAGATGCGATGCAGCGCGTCGATCGTTTGCGGGACTCGCTGCGCTTCATGCGCCAGCCTGAAAACCCGGTTGACGGGTTCGCGCCGGCTGACATCGATCAGATAGCCATTCGCCTCAAAACGCGAGAAACGGTTCCAAATATCGGTCAACTGTTGAACGCGCGGTTTGCCATCCGCCATGCCCGTGGATGCGTCCCGGAGGAAACGGTGTGCGAGCACGCGCTGCGCCAGGGCGATGAGAAACGCCGTGAAGAACTTGCGTTGCACGCGGTCCACCCGGCCCGAGTCGTAGGTGTCGGCGGATTTCGACGGCGGATCCTGATTCGCCAGAAAATGGGCCGCGCCCAGATACGAGCATGCCGCCAGATGCTTCGCATTTAGGGTGCAATGCGGTATTCCGATTTCTTCGGCAACCCCGGCCGCGTGCCGGGGCTCTTCGATCTGCGCAAACGCCGACAGCATGGGAAGCACCAGGGAACGCGTCGCCGCCGCGGAGAAATCCACGCTCTCGTTGAACAATACCGTCGTGTACGTCAGAAATTGATGTTGCTCCCGCCCGCACTCTGCGCCCAACGTGGAGAGCAGGAGGTCCGAAAGTTCGCGCAGCGTGAAGGGCTGGCCCCGATGGCCAAGCCGGTCGCAAACATTCGCTGTGGCGGCTGTCTCCGACGCCGGTATGCCGGGATCAGCCGGGGCAAGGTGTGGGTCCCGCTCCGGCTGCGGCTTGCGAAACACGGGCACACGATACCTCAGGTGAGAAAGATGGTAGTTGACCGCAAGCGCGCGCTCCAGAGTCAGCGTGTCAGCCTGACCTTGGTTGCATGGCAACCGGAACGCGATCGAGAGCACACCGATACTGTCGGCTACCACAAAGATCTCGAGGCCATAACTGGGGTCGAGCCGGATCGGCGAAGATGCGCCATGCTCGCCCGGGCCAGGCAAGACCAGCGCGGTAACGTTGCCGAACCAGGAGTCACGGATTCCGTTGGGCACTTCAAAGCGCGAGCAACTCCCGGAACCAATGAAGAATGACTCCGCTTCGGGAAGCATCTCTTCGCAATCCAAAGGGTGAAGCTGCGCCGAATCCCAAACCCGCAGCGGTTTCTTTGACTCGTCGCCCCCAGAGCGTCGCCATGTGAGCAATGCCAGCTTGGCGGAAAGATCAAAACCGGAGGGCACGTGGAACGGCAGCAGCAGGCGCGTCACAACCTCGATTGGTTGAGGAAACATGGCATCAGGTCCCGGCCGGAAGCATCCAGACTCCGTGGGGCCCAATCTCGCATTCCACGCTGTGGCTTTCCCGCAACTTGCTCCCCGGTGTCCAGCACACAACTGCGGACGAGTGCTCCACGCCCGGCACTCCCCGCGCGGGGTTAGTAATTCGTCCAACCAGCGGCTCCACCGCGCCGTCCACCTGCCACGGGGCATCGCTGCTCACGTGCGAAGTCGCCGCCTTGTCCGGCTGCCATCGGACTCTAGGCCGCTTACCGTCCAGTATCACCGCAGTGCCGAACACCGAGTCACACCCTTCGGTGGGGCGGCAGTCGGCCACCCGCCCCCAACCGTATCCGCGCTCGCCACCCAATTGCGTCCGTCCGATGATCTCCCGCCACGGAAGGCCGGATTCCGCTCGCTCGAAGACATAGCCGGTCAAGAACACCGGCTTACCCAACACGTTCGGTGACAGGTACTCGGTTTCGTGGAGGCTGCCGTCCTCCTTCGAACGGCCATCCGCCAGAGCGGTCGATGCGTAGCTGCCCAAAAAAACGCTGGAGAACGCGAACCAGTTGACCCAAGGCCATTCCTTCACTTCGCCTGCCGACAGCGAAGGGTAGAGGTACGAGAATGCCAGATCCCGCTGCACGCGGTCCCCGGCTTCCTGATAACCGCCAAAACTGGGGTAGTCGCGCGCCAGCCGGGCGGTGATTGCGCCCCAAAGAGCCCTGCCGGTGATATAAGGTCGAGTCATCTTGACATTGCCGAAGGTGCGCCAACCCACATGAATGGGGCTCGCGATACGTAGGCTGACCCGAGTGCAGTTCCAGTTCACGAAGCCTTCCCCGCCTTGGCGCTGAATCGCGTGTAGATCAAGGTCTGTTCCCACACCTGCTTGACCAGCAGCATACGGTCCAGGTCGTTGCAGACATACGTGGTCAGGTAATCCAGGATTCCGGCCGCCGTACGTTCGTTGCACGCCCGAATGTCCACTCGCGGCGCCATGCCCAGGAGGCCTCGCCGTATCTCCGCCGCTGCCTTATCGTGGTCGCCGGATCGCGTCAGCGTGTATAGGATTGCCGCGAACACGCCGTTCTCCTGCAGCACGCCCAGTGTGTTGGTCGCGACGTTTTCCAAAACATCCTTCGCCGCGCAGTTTTTCACGATATCCTGTGCCGCCCGCGCGCTTTCCAGATCCAGGTCGATCATGCGGCGCCTCCCACGACCGGGGTGACCGTCTCGGCCAGCAGTTTCATCCGTCCAAAGCCGCGCGTGCCCATCCCGCCGACCCCCAGGTACTCGATCATCCCTAAACCGGCTTTCAGTACATCCAGCGGCTGACTCCAGGACCCGCCCAGGCTGTCGCCTGAATTCTCGGTTCCGCTCGCGAAGCACTTCGTGACCGTTGGGAACGGCTCCCGCCGGTAATTGTCTTCTACGGCTTCGCTGACCAGCCACGCGCCGCGCGGAATCGCCTCGTACGTGAATAGCATGTGCTCTTCGGCGGCGCCGGTCTTCCAGTTAATCGAAACCGAGGTGCGCACCTCAAGATTGTTGTTCACAATCTGGCCGAAGAGCTTGGGACTGATCGCTACCAGCCGCGCGGAAATCGCCTGATAGCACTTCTCATCCTTCAGCGCATCCGGCGGGGTCAGAGCCAGTGGCTTCGGTGTGTCGAGCCGGAGCCAACTCAGGTTCAGCGGCTCACTCCAGCCGGCCAGCGTGGAACTGATAACGCCCGCATCGTCCACCGTGGCGGAGATGATGGTAAAGCCCGCATCTTTCAACAACTCCGGTGTCGTAACCCATACCGGTCCGGCCATAGACTGCACTGGAAAGAAGAGAAGCCGCGCGTCCCCAACACTCACGGTACCCGCAACCCCGGACTCAACCTCCGATGCCGTGCCGAACGTGTAAATGATCGGGCAGCCGTCTTTGTATTTCAACGTTCGATGTTGCCCGGACGCCTCCGGTTTGCCGTAGCGCTGCGCGGCATAGCTGCGCGCCGCGCCCGCCAAACTGGTTCCCGGGATCTTGGGCAAATTCGTTCCTGGCTCACGGCAGATCGTCATGTCGACGCGTCCCAACCGGTATCCGCCGGCCCCGATATGAACAGGCTCCTGCGTAAGAAAGAAGTACCTCGCGTGGCGTACCTTCATGGCTGTGTTGTGGCCTCCTGCCTCTCTTCGGCATTTCCCTTTAGCTTCAGGATCCCCATATGCAACTCGATTGTGTCCAGCAGGAAATCTTCCTGGATAGCGGTATACAGCAAATCCTGCTGCTCTTTCGTCAATCCCACGTCCCAATGAACTCGGCGGATCGCGCTCCGGGCCAGTTCGCGGTAAGTCTCTCCAGTGGAGCCCCATGCCTGCTTCTTCTCCGCCAGCAGCCCCCGCAAAAACTGAATCTGCGAAGTCGCGAGCCCGCGTTGCAGAATCGTCCAGACTTCCAGCATGGTTCGCAGTCGGTGAAGCGGGTACGGCTTCTGCGGTTGGGGAACGCGCCCGCTCCGCCGCCCTTTTTCGTCGTACGCAATCTCGAATCGCCGCCCTACCACATCCAGGAACTCGAAATCGAAGAACGAGGGGCGCACCTGAATTTCCTCCCCGCCCACCAGGTCCTTCGCATGGACCCATTCTTCGTTGCACTGTCTGAAAAATGGATACCACTGGTCATCTTCGCCGTCTGGAAACTTCAACGCGACACGCCGCTGGGCTCCGTTCGTAAAGTGAAACTCACATGCGTCATCGCCGGACTGCTCTTTCGATTTCAGCGTCCAGGTTTCCCGGAGCACTCGCCGCTCCGACATCCTTCGAGCCGCATCCAGCAGCGCGTACAGAGGTGTTGCCGCAGATGCGAATACCACACCCAACTGAATCGGCAATCGGTGTGCCACTTTTCCCATCTCGGCGTCATACTTCTCCTGGATCAGCTCTAACACCCTGAGCGCGTCGGAAGCAGGCGTAAGCAATTGAAACGAACGCGGCTCCGCGCAGACTTCGATCACTCGGCTGTAGTCATGCCGTTCGACTTTCGACCTACCCACTCGAAACCTGCCGATGGACTTGTTCGGCTTGCCATAGCCCGTCGGGACCTCAACCTCGAATTCGTCGCCCTCCGCGAATCGCTCGTTCACTAATGCCTCGGCAGACCCGCCGGCCCTGCGGACTTCCTCCTCATCAAGCCCAGCCAACTCCGCGGCGCGCTTCAGGTTCTCGGCGCTGAGCAAAATACCACCGCTCCTGCAAACGAAGCTGAACCGCACACCGTCGTTGGCTCGCACGCTCCTAAACAGGTAAGTTTGGGAAATTCCAAGCGTATCGGTCTCATTCGCTCGGAAGGTCCCCTCGATCTCAATTCTCTGACTGCCCTTGGGAATGGTGCCGGCCGCTTTTCGGGTAATCTCATCCCAGAACTGTCTCGTGGTCTGCCACACGCGCCTCATACGTGCAAACGATGCGGGAACTGCGGCTCCCCAGACCTCAGGGTTAACCGCCAACCAATCGTCGATCTGGAATCTGCCACACACAAGTGCAATCCTGCCGTGGACGTCCGCCACTTCTTCCAGCCAGATCGTCTGATGCAGCTCGCTCGATAACCATGTCCGCGAGCGGCCTTCCCGCCGAATCTCGCACGTATCGCACACCTTTCGATCACGGGATCGCTTCGAGGGTCCCTGAGGCCGAAGCCCACACACAGGACAAACGTCAGCTTTCGTTTCTTTCCACCAGCTAGCCACCGTCGCGGGATCGTGCACCAAAGGGCGCCCCGGCTTAAGAGCTAGTCCCGGGCCCAGCGCCAGCGCCTTGCCCACCAGTTGATCGCGCGTCGAGCCTGGTTTTGGGGGTCTGCGGCTGGGGAACAACGTCTCGGTCGGCGCCGGAAGAATTCCCAGAAATGGCAGCAGTTCGCCCGAACTCTCACGCACCCACGCTGCCGTCAACGCAGGCTCGCCCTCCCGCCGAATGATGTCGCCGTTCTCGTCGCCCAGCAAGTTCGGCGCCAGAAAAGTGGCGCCGTGCTCGTCGCGGTAGATCTCGCTGGCGATACCGACTTCGTCTTCGAGGACCCGTTGCGCCGCGTCCAGTAGCCGCTTCATCAGTGTTCGGCGGGCCAGAAGGTCCGGAAGGCGGGCAACCCGCCCATAGAATTCTGGCCCATCGATTCCGACGCGAACAAGCCTCCATGCGAAGTCAGTTCCAAGGCTCTCTCTGCCGGGCCATCGTTCCTCTAGCACACATTTGACCATCGCGGCCCTGAAGAAGGCGGCGACGGACGAGCTAAAGTCCCACATGTCGATGTCATTTGCCGGCCAACGCGTCTCCGCACGCGCCAACATCAGGAGTGGTTTGGCGGCCGTGAGAAATTCGCGACGTTCGAGCTTGGTTGCCTTGAGTAACTCCCCGCGCGCGCTTTCGACGACATCAGCGGGCGTGGCAGGTCGTCCAAAACCGAAAGGCGAGACCTTGTGGTTCGTAGGGTCTTGACCCTCAAAGTCGTCCTTCTCCGCCGACGCAGCCTGGTGGCAGACGTATAGTAATTCCGTTAAGTACGAGCTATCGATGCCAATTTCTTTGAGGTGATCAGAGCGATACCAGGTCGCATTTGAAAGCTCGATGAAATCTCCAATCTGGTAATCCCGCTTGTTGAACGGTTCGGGAAGGCGCAGAGATTCCTGGAATATCTCGTACCATTTCGAAAATATCGGCTGCGAGCCGTCCCAGCGTTTTAACCTCTTAACCTGCTCGCCGTCATTGTCCTTCCAATTCAGCCCTTCGATTTGCGCCCTGAATCGACCAACGATCGCCTCCGGATGAAACGCTCCTGGACCCGCTGAACCTGCCGTGCCAAATCGCGTCTGAAACGCGGAGCAGAACTTGCCAACGTTGTGCAGCCACGCTCCCAGTTCGGCACGCCACAGCATTTCGCGGTGGTCTGTCAACAACGAGAATCTGTATGGCGGAACGGGCATAGCCACTAGCTCAGTTCCTTTAACTTCACGCTCCACTCCTCCGCCACCCGTACCAGCCCGCCAAATGACGCGATGGTCGCTTTCGCAGGCGCCGCTACAGGTTCGGGCGGCGGCTCTGGCTTCGCCACAGGCGTCGCGGCAGCCTGCCTCTTATGCCACGCCAGCGCTTTCTCGTAAGTCAGTCGGTCTGCCTTCTTCATAGCGCTCAAATCCCGTTCGCCCCGTTCCCGAAAAGTTCCGTCCTCATTCAGGTACTCGGGTAGCAGCAATCCCGGCGCGGCCAGGTACTTCGCTAACGGCTCGGTAGGCCTCAGGGCAACCGGGCCGCCAAGGGAGGGAAGAGAGGCTCTCATTTGAATGCTCCCTGTCACCGCCTCTTCCGCTCCGCCAAAACCCGAGGACACCTTCGCCCCGAAGCCCGTCACCAGGAACACTTCACAAAGCGCCGCGGCCACAACCTTCAGATCCTTCTTCACTTCGCTCACCAGCTTCTCGGGGCCCACCGCGAAACCGTCGAAAGGCACATACAACAGACCGAACTCGCCCGAAGTCCCCGCCGGGACACTTTCGTAGTACACCGGCATCCCAGTTTTCTTAACCCGATTGTGAGGGTTCAGCATCTCAAATCCGAGCCCCTCAAATTTTGTCGAAAAGAACTCCAGCCTACCGCGCCGGGATTTCGCGTGGTCGGTCTCCCCGGGCCGGTTGCCGCACAGACGGATCGTCACCGCCGACTCCTCACCGTATCCCAGTCGGTGCAAGGCAGCGCGGAAACAACCCTTCCAACTCGACGCGGCCAGACACGGCACCCCGAAAGTACGGTCCTTGCGTACAGGATTTTCGATTGGATAGAAGGCCCCATCGTCCTTGGTGAGAAGCGGCGTGGCCAGTTTGATGACAAGCCGGATCAGGAAGCTGTACTGCGGAAGCGTCGCAACCGACTCCGGCAGACTCCAGCAGACGCTGTAAATGTCCTGAAACGCCGTGCAGTCCAGCAGCCTGACGCTGTCCCGCCACACGCCGCGGCGCGCCTCAGCCAGTTCCTTCAAGTCCTTTTCCCCGGTACTGACCAGGGTGGCACAGGACACGGACGCGATGGCGGACTGCGCGGGCGCAGCCTTCGGGTTGAAATCCTTCCGGGGCATGTCCCTGGGCAGACGAGGCTCCCGGCAATCCCTCCGCTCATCCGCAGACAGCGGCCGGACCCATTTGCCTACTTCCTCAGCAATCGAGGTCTGGAAATCGAAGATCATTGCCACGCCTCCTTCCGGAGCCGGTCAAAGAAATCCACCGGAGACTCGCCCCGCTTTGCCACCTCATCCCGCGGAGAATCGCACTCCCGCCAGGACTCTAACTGGAATCGTCCCGACGAGAAATAGGCGTGGATCTTGTCCAGCACGTCGCGGTTACGGTCGAATGCCTTTCCCGACGCGGAACGTTCCGGCACCCACCCCCATAGTCGAATCGCCCGCCGCGATCCATACGGCCGCGACATGTGTATCCTTGCTCCCTGCCGCTGGTCACGGTCCACCCATCCCATGACCTCATGGCGCAGGTCGCGATTGGTGAAAAGCCGCCGGATGTCGTGCTTCAGGAGAAACGTATCTCGATCGTCCAGGACCACGCCACCCCGGCCCGCCACTCTCGCAAAAAACATCTGGTGCAGTGCGGGCATGCCGTCCGCGCCGTTCTTTCCCTGTCGATCCTTCAGGAATTGCAGCAAGGCATCGCCGCCGGTCTCGCCGCTGATCGCCTTGGCGACGCCGAATCCCATCTGCGCACGGGCGCCGAGCGTTCCCCACTTCGCCATGAAAGACAGCAGATCGCTGACCAGCGGAGCGTTGCAATCTTCGTGAAGGGGCGTAACCTGTAAGACCAACGTGCCCTTGACCGGTGTGCTATTGAAAAACCACGTGGGAACCTTGAGCTTGGGTGTCCCGTCGGGATTGGAAACCGGCTGTCCCCGATCATTCAAAACCGGGTGGCTCAGTTCTCTAAATTCTACTTTGTCCACAGGCGCTTGCGACACTTTCGAAGTGACCATTAGCCGGAATCGCCGTCTGTAGCCCGTTGCACCGAACAGCAAACTGGCCGGGTCGAGTCCGCCCGTCTCGCCGTGTCGGGAGTCGAAAACGCTGGGATGCGCGACCGGGTCCGGCGCGCTTCCGCCGACACCGCGCAGCAATGCCTCCAGCCACCAGCGCATGCCGCCAAGGATTCCGGTCGTATGTACGCCCAGATCGCCCCGCTGGCTGACCCCGCCCGTCCACAGCGGCGTCTGCATTTCGAACTCGATCCTCGCAACCTCAGCTGTCATGTTGATGGGGTCTCTGGTCGGTAATCGCGGCCGCGCCTGCAACAAAAGTCACAGAGCGTGCCAAGATTCTAGCTCCGGTCACAGCAAGAGTCAATCAGGGACTGCAGACATCAGGGAATGCCGAAAACACCTACACCAGCCGCATCTGCGGCCGCCTTACCCGCGGCGCCGTTTTCCTAACTCCCCAACATGCCAGCGCCACCGCCAGCACTAAGTCGTCATGCTCCCCGCTCCGCCATGCCCCAAACTTCTCGTTGCCGCTCCCCGATATCTTTACCCGCATCTCCGCCATCTCCTTCACCAGCGTCGCTCCCTCCTTCATCCCCTCCGCGATCTGTAACCCGCCCTGCTGCATCAATACCTGCAAACCTACTACTAAGTCCCGCTTCGGCACCCGGTAATACTCGTCCGCGTATCTCTCCGTATCTCCCCCCGTAATAGTCACCGACCATAACTTCGATTGCAGATCCTCCTGCCGCAGCAGATCCACCACCGCCGGCCCCACTCCTGTCCCGTCCACCACCAGGTGGCGCCGCTCGGCGTCCGCCAACTGCCGCGACCGCATCGTGCAACCTACCTGGTAGACCACCTCCGGGTACGGCGTCCCCAACGGGATCCGTTCCAGATGCCGCAGACTTAGCGAGGTCTCCATCCGGTGGTTGAACGCCACCGCGTCCCAAGCCCCGGCGTACTCCCTCCACTCCACCACGGCGATCGCCGTCGGATCTTGTTTCTGCCCCAAATCCAGTCCCACGAAGTAAATCGTCCGCAATGGCATCTTAGTCGAACTCCAGCGGCTTTACGTCCCTTGTGATCGCCCGCTCCACCACGTCCCGGTCGAAGATCCCGCTCACCGAATCCACGAACTCGCATTGGTATTCCTGCTTGTACCACCGCTCCCCCATCGTCCTGCGCTCCTCCTCCAGGAATACGCTCCCGATGCGCGGGCACTCGTCCGCCGGCACCCGCACCCGCTCCCATTCCGCTCCGCCCTCCGCCCACGTGTCGTAGAAGAACCCCCGTTTCCCAAACGGCGTGCTCATCAGCCACAACGTCCCGTTGCTCACCGCCAGCATCGGACGCACCGCCAGGTACATTGCATCGTCTACGCGCGCCGCCTCGTCCACCAACAGCAGCGACACCGCCGAAAAACCCCGCACCCTCGATTCGCTCCCCGGCACCCCCACAATCCGCGACCGGTTCGGCAGCCACAACGACATCTCGTTGTCTCCGTCCCCTTTCACCGGCAGCTTCAGCCGCCGCACGAACTCTCCCGCCTTGCGCAGGAACTCGCCGGTCTGCCGCGCGCTCGGGCTTACTACCAGCGTCAGGCTTCCCGCCACTGTATTCGCGTGATGCACCGCCTTCGCGGCCGTTACCGTCGATTTCCCCCACTGCCGCGTGCAATTCATCACCACCCGCCGGCTCTGCGTCGTCAACACGCGCTCCTGCGCCGCGTCCGGTGGAAATTTCAGTTTTTCCCTCACCCACTCTGCCGCGCCCGCCCCATTGGCCATGTCCGCTCCGTCCCCTTTGCGGCTTCCCCGCCGCACCGCTCTGTATTTTTCGGTCACCCACATTCTGATTCCACTCTACCCCGCCGCCCTTCGAATTTAGGCCGAATGCCTGCAATCCAACTGGCCATTTCACATGTTTTTGCTGTTTAGAATGAATAGTTTAAGTATGAATTGCTAGGACCCGTAAGATATCATGTGACTAGGTGAGCATGATTTCTCAAAAACGTATCCTCGCAGCCCGCGCCAACGGTGCACTTTCCCGCGGACCCAAAACCCCGGAGGGCAAAGCCCGTTCCCGCAACGCCGTCCGCAGCCGCCGCCTGACCGATGGCGTCGTCCTCGGCCAGGAATCCCGCGACGCCTTTCAGGAACTGCTCAGTTTCCACGTGGATTGTTTCAGCCCCCTCGATGATGTCGAGATGGGCATGGTCGAGGAAATGGTCTCGGCTTATTGGCGCCTCCGCCGCAACTGGGCTATCGAGAATTACCTCCTCGAAACGGCCACCGCCGCCCAACCCGAAGGCCCCGAACTCCCCCGCATCGCCGCTGCCTTCTCCGAACTGTCCGCCGGACCGCAACTCGCCAACCTCCGTCGTTATGAGACCCGCCTCCATGTCATGTATCAGCGCGCCCTCCACAACCTCCTGATGTTGCGCCAGGCGAAAAATCAGTTTGAACCCAAGAAGTCCTGTGTTCCCATCATTTCTCCCGATCTCGATGAACCCAATGAACCCGGCGAACCCAAGGTGGCGTAGCTTCCTCGCATTCATACCACCAGAACTTCTCTCCACCCAAAGGGTTCGATCTGTAGACTTATTCATCCATATGCGATTTTCTCTATTCGCCATCTGCCTCGCCGCCGTCGCCGCCCCCTCCGACCGCGCCCTCAATCCCACCTTCGAGAGCGCCGCCCCCCTCTCCGCCCAGTCCCCCATCGACGCCCGCGTCTTCGACCGCCTACAGCGCCTCGACATCCAACCCGCCCGCCTCTCTTCCGACGCCGTCTTCCTACGCCGCGCCTTCCTCGACATCATCGGCACCCTGCCCACCGCCCAGGAAGCTGCCGACTTCCTCGCCGACCGCGACCCCGCCCGCCGCGCCGCCCTCATCGACCGCCTCCTCGACCGCCCCGAGTTCGCCGACTATTGGGCCATGAAGTGGTGCGACCTCCTCCGCGTCAAGGCCGAGTTCCCCATCAACCTCTGGCCCAACGCCGCCCAGTCCTATCACCCCTGGATCCGCGCCGCCATCCGCGACAACCAGCCCTACGACCGCTTCGTCCGCGACCTCCTCACCGCCAGCGGCAGCAATTTCCGCGAACCGCCCGTCAATTTCTACCGCGCCATGCAGAGCAAGGAACCGCCCGCCATCGCGCAGACCGTCGCCCTCACTTTCATGGGCACACGCGCCGAAAACTGGCCCCCCGAGCGCCTCGCCGCCATGGCCGGTTTCTTCTCCCAAATCGGCTACAAGGAAACCACCGAGTGGAAAGAGGAGATCGTCTACTTCAAAGTGGGGCAGGCGCTTCCGCCTGCCAACTCCCCTCCCGCCGCCTTCCCCGATGGAACCCCGGCCCGCCTCGCAGGGGGCCGCGACCCGCGCCAGGTCTTCGCCGACTGGCTGATCGCGCCCCAAAACCCCTGGTTCGCCCGCAACGCCGTCAACCGCGTGTGGAGCTGGCTTCTCGGCCGCGGCATCATTCACGAACCCGACGACATACGGCCCGATAACCCGCCGTCTAATCCCGAGTTACTCGCCTATCTCGAACAAGAATTCGTCGCGTCGCACTATAACTTGAAGTCTATCTATCGCCTGATCCTCAATTCACAGACTTACCAGCTTTCTTCGATTCCGCGCTCCCTTCGCCCCGAAGCCGCCGCCAATTTCGCCTGGTACCCGCTGCGCCGCCTCGATGCCGAAGTGCTCGCCGACGCCATCTGCGATACCACCGGCACTACCGAGACTTACACCAGCGCCATCCCCGAGCCGTTCACCTTCATCCCCGAGGGCCAACGCTCCATCAGCCTGCCCGATGGCAGCATCTCCAGCGCCTTCCTGGAACTCTTCGGGCGGCCGCCGCGCGATACCGGCCTGGAAGCTGAACGCAACAACCGCCTCACCGCCGCGCAGGAACTCCACCTGCTGAATGCCAGCCACGTGGAGCGCAAGATCGAACAGGGCCCCAAGCTTCAGTCCCTCCTCCGCAATGCCAAAGGCGGGCAGGCGCTAGTCACCGGCCTCTATCTCTTGATCCTGTCGCGCTATCCCACCGCGGACGAGCTTCAGGCAGTTAGCGCTTATTCACAACATGGAAACCTGAAGCCCCGCGAGGCCGTGATCGATCTGGCGTGGGCCTTGATGAACAGCGCGGAGTTCCTCTACCGCCATTAAGAGACCCAACCATATGACCCACCCCGCCCTCTTCCCCATCACGCGCCGCCAGGCCTTCTACAGCGCCTTCGGCCTCCTCCTCGGCAGCCGCGCCGCCTCACCGCTGATCGCCGCCGCGCCTCAACCCAAGGCGAAATCCGTCATCCAGATCTGGATGTGGGGCGGACCCGCCCACCTCGATACCTTCGACCCCAAACCCGACGCCGGCAACGACTACTGCGGCCCCCTCAAGACCCCCATCCCCACCAACGTCTCCGGCATCCGCATCTCCGAGCTCCTGCCGCTGCTCGCCAAACAGGCCGACAAGTATTCCCTCATCCGCTCCATGACCCACGGCGTCAACGCCCACGAAACCGCGTCCTACACCGTGCAGACCGGGCGCATGTCGGGCGGCCACGAGGTCTACCCCAGCGTGGGCGCGGTGGTCTCGCTCTTCAAGGGCTATGGCGCCGGATACAAGGGTCTCATCCCCCCCTACATCGTGCTCACCCAGCCGCAGGGGCGCTTCGACGAAGCCGGCTTTCTAGGTTCGCGCTACAGGCCATTCGCCACCGGCGGCGATCCCGCCCAGGCCCGCTTTGCCGTGGAAGGCGTGGTGGCCCAGGGCATCACCGACCAGCGCCAGCAGGATCGCCGTGAATATCTGCACAAGCTCAACACCCTGGCCAACGCGCTGCCCGGCGATCCGCAACTGGCCTCCGCCAAGGAGGCCGAGGCCCAGGCCTACGAACTGATTCTCGGCGACGCCGGCAAGGTCTTCGATCTCGCCCAGGAGAAGGACGACCTCCGCGATCTGTATGGCCGTAACACCTTCGGCCAGTCCTGCCTGGTGGCGCGCCGCCTGGTGGAGCGCGGCGTTCCCTACATCACCATCAATTACCAGGGCGATTGGGACACCCACAAACTGAATTTCCAGACCATGCGCCGCAGACTGCCGGAGATGGATAAAGGCATGTCGGCCCTGTTCACCGATCTCGCCCAGCGCGGCCTGCTCGATAGCACCATCGTCTGGTGGAACGGCGAGTTCGGCCGCACGCCGAAAGTGCAGTGGGAAGCCCCGTGGAACGGTGGACGCGGCCATCACGGCCAGGTCTTCTCGGCGCTGGTGGCCGGCGGCGGCTTCCGCGGCGGCCACGTGGTGGGCGCCTCCGACGCGCGCGGCGAAGAGGTCAAGGACCGCCCCGTCTACCCGGTCGATTTGATCGGCACCATGTACGACCTCCTGGGCATCCCTACCGATGCCAAACTCCCTCACCCCCTGGGCCTCCCCGCCCGCGTGATCCCCGCCCCCGGAGACAATGTGAAGTCCGCCGGCCGCTTGAAGGAGATTACGTAAAATGCGCGGCCACGGATTCAACGCAGAGGCGCAGAGGCGCAGAGATAAGCGCAGAGAGCCAGACACAAGTTCTACGGCAGCGGCAGGATTGAGCCCTTCCCCTCGGCACGCGCGAAATTCTCGTCCCGTCCAACCCTCTCATTTTGCCTTCTCTGCGCTGATCTCCGCGTCTCTGCGTCTCTGCGGGGAATTGACACTTTCCCTAACCCTCCCCACCCTCGCCCTAGCCCAGCAACAGCAGATACCGCACGCCGGCTACGCGTACCCCGCCGGCGGCCGCCAGGGCACCACATTTGAAATCACCGTGGGCGGCCAGTTTCTCGATGGCGTGAAAAGCGCGCTGGTCTCCGGCGCCGGCGTCGAGGCCACCGTGGTGGACCACTTCAAGCCGCTGACTCCCGGGCAGGCCGCCCAGTTGCGCGATGAAGTCAAGGAACTCTCCGCCAAGCCCGACCCCACCGCGGAAGATCGCCGCAAGATCGCCGAAATCCGCGCCAAACTGGTGGGCTTCATCCGCCGTCCCACCACCCCCGCCATCGCCGAGACCGTGCGCGTCAACATCGCCGTCGCGCCCGCCGCCGCGCTCGGCGAGCGCCAACTGCGCCTGGTCACGCCCAACGGTCTCACCAATCCCGTGATGTTCTCCGTCGGCCAATTGCCCGAAGTGTCGCGCGAGCCGGCCAAGGGCACCGGCCAATTACCCAACCCGCTGGCGGGACGCGGCGGCGGCATGGCACGCGCCGCGCCGGAACCTCCCACCGACATCACCCTGCCCGTCCTCGTCAACGGGCAGATCACCCCCGGCGGCGTCGGACGCTATCGCTTCCAGGCCGCCAAGGGCCAGCACATCGTGGTCGCCGCCAAGGCGCGCGAACTGCTCCCCTACATCTCCGACGCCGTCCCCGGCTGGTTTCAGGCCACCCTCGGACTCACCGATTCCTCGGGCCGGGAAGTCGAGTATGCCGACCACTTCCTCTTCCATCCCGACCCGGTCCTCTACTACGAAATCCCCGAAGACGGCGCCTACACCCTGGAGATCCACGATTCCCTCTACCGCGGACGCGAGGATTTCGTCTACCGCGTCGAGATCGGCGAGTTGCCGTTCGTCACCGGCATCTTTCCGTTGGGCGGACGCAATAGTGGGACAGACGATCGCCGTTCGTCGTCTGTCAAGCAGCCGTGCCGTAGCAGGACCTGCACCACAATCGAACTGAAGGGCTGGAATCTGCCCGCCGGCAAACTCACCGAGAACACCAAAGGCAAGGCCGCCGGAGTCTATCCCATCACCGCGCGCCACGGCCCGCTCATCTCTAACCGCGTGCCATTCGCCGCCGATGTGTTGCCCGAGGTGCTCGAAAAAGAGCCCAATGACCGCCAGGAGAAGGCCCAACGCGTCACCTTGCCGGTGATCGTCAACGGCCGCATCGATCGGCCCGGCGATTGGGATGTCTTCCGCTTCGCCGGGCGCGCGGGTGAAGAGATCGTCGC
>Ga0182021_10003352_pt1 | contig 18838 bp, 18 predicted proteins | sample 612E3MmetaG_FD_120493 | JGI IMG/M metagenome (GOLD analysis project Ga0182021, IMG submission 120493) | Permafrost microbial communities from Stordalen Mire, Sweden - 612E3M metaG (Illumina Assembly) | ecosystem: Environmental > Terrestrial > Soil > Wetlands > Permafrost | place: Sweden... | reverse complement strand
TCGTTTCTCGTCGTCGACACGGGCGGCGTGGTGGAGCGGGGTGATTCCCTCGACGCCAAGGTGACAGAACAGGCCCTGAAGGCGCTCGGGGACTCGGACCTCGTCCTGCTCGTGCTGGACGCGACCACGGGCGTGACAGGGGAGGACGCCGCCGTAGCCCAGCTTGTGAGGCGCCACGGGGGGCCCGTCATCGTCATCGCCAACAAGGTCGACTCGCAAAAGCGTGAGGTCGACGCGTGGGAGCTCGCGGGCCTTGGTCTCGGCGAGCCTGCGATGGTGAGCGCACTGCACGGCCGCGGCGTCGGGGACCTCCTCGACGCCGTCGTCAAGCAGCTGCCCGAAGCCGTCCTGCCCAAGGAGCCGGTGGAGGACGAGGGCGAGGGCGGCCCGGAGCCGGCCATGGCGGGCCGGGCGACACCGCGGATTCCTGCCGTTGCCATCGTCGGCCGGCCCAATGTCGGCAAGTCGACCCTTTTCAACCGGCTGTCCGGCGAGGAGCGGTCCGTCGTGCACGACCTGCCGGGCACGACTCGCGACGCCATCGACACCTTGATCGAGACCGAGGAAGGGACCGTCAAGCTCATCGACACCGCCGGGATGAGGCGCCGGGCGCGAAGTGGCGAGGGGCCCGAGTACTACTCGCTCGTGCGGGCCCTGCGGGCGCTGGACCGCGCCGACGTGGCCCTCCTCGTGCTCGACGCAGGCGAAGGCGTCACACATCAGGACCAGCGTCTCGCCGAGCGCATCGACGCTTCGGGGAGCCCGGTCGTGATCCTCCTCAACAAGTGGGACGTCCTCGACACCGAGGGCCGCGCCGAGGTCACCGAGGCTGTCGGCGACCGGCTGGCATTCCTCGGCTACGCGCCGGTCCTGCGTGTCTCGGCCAAGACCGGCCTCGGTGTGCACCGCCTTCTCCCGGCGGTGCAAGAGGCCATGAACGCCTACGGCCGCCGCATCCCGACCGGCCGCCTGAACGACGGGCTGCGAAGCGCCCAGTCGGCCCACCCCGCGCCAGGGGGGGCGCGTATCCTTTACGGCGTGCAGGGAGCGGTCGACCCGCCGACCATTACGCTGTTCGCCACCCGGCGACTGCCGCCCACCTATTTGCGCTACTTGGAGCGCTCCCTGCGGGAGCGGTTCGAGCTCGGCCCCACGCCGATCGAGCTTCGAGTCCGCGTCCGCCAGCAGCGATGAGCGCCCGGCCGCTGACCGTTTGCCCGGCCGCTGCCGGCGTTAGCTCAGGCCTGCCCGCCGGCTCGCGTCCGGCCCTGGTCTGAACGGGATCGCCGCAATGGCGCGGTGCGAGCGATGCGGTCAGGAAGCAGTCGGGCAGGATCTCGGCCCGCTCACGGCGCATCAGACGCCCGCGGTGTCCTCCGCCGGACCGGAGAGCCCCGCCGCGCCGGCGGATCCGGCCGAGCCGGGCCGAGATCGAGTGTGCCCGAGCTGCGGCGCAGACCTGGGCGGAGAGACGGGCGACGGCGGAGCACCGGAAGGCGACGAGGAGCAGATCCATCCGAAGGCGCCTTGGCATTTCAAGGTGCTCGTCCTCGGCTCGGCGATCTATCTCGCTTACCGCCTCTATCAAGGCATCGGCTGGCTGATCCACCACGCTTGAGGTGGGTCCGACGGTTCCGGCAGGCCTTCCCGGCAGCTGTACTCCAGCCCGCCATGTCCGAGCATGCCCCGGGGAGTCGGCGAGCCGGAATCCCGTTAACCTTGGTGTCGCGCAGCCGCGGAAGGAGGCGCCATGTGGGTTGTTGCAGGTGTTCTGCTCGGGCTCGTCGTGCTCGTCTCGCTGATCGGGTTCCACGTCGGGCCCCACGCTCATGCGACCGCCGGGATCCTCGGGCTGCTGGCCGCCCTCTGGCTCGTCGTGATGGCCGTCGACGGGCGAACCGCACCGGTGCTCTGGGCGCTGCTCAGCGCTGATCTCGTCGTCTCCGCCGGTATCGGAACGCTCGCTTGGAAAGGACTCACCACCCGGGGGATCAACGTGGCCGCCCGCCGCCTGGTCTCACCCGTGGGGGCCGAAGGCGTCGCCGTCGGCGACCTGCGCCCGGACGGGATCGTACGGGTGAACGGCGAGAACTGGTCGGCCGTGGCTCTGAACGGCCTCGTGCGGGCAGGCTCGCCAGTGGAGGTGCTTCGCGTCGCCGGCGTGCGCCTCGAAGTCTGGAGCGACGCCGCAGTCGGGCCCTCGAGCGGCCCGCTCGACGAAGCGCTGGATGCGGGCAGCCCGTCGGACGCGGACCCGCCGGCACGGCCCGGTGATTCGTCAACTGAAGGAGGCCGGTCATGATCGTCGGGATCGTCATCGGGGTTGTGGCACTGTTCCTCGCGATCATCGCCGGTATCTCGGTGCGGATCGTGCGCGAGTACCAACGCATCGTGCTCTTCCGGCTCGGCCGGGCGATCGGCACGAGAGGACCGGGCCTCATCCTCATCAACCCGGTCACCGACCGCACGACCTGGGTCGACCTGCGCGAGCAGTTCCTCGAGATCCCGCACCAGACGGCGATCACGAAGGACAACGCCTCGATCTCGATCGACTTCATCATCTTCTACAAGGTCGTCGACCCCTCCATGTCGGTGCTTCGCGTCGGCAGGTTCGCTGCGGCCGCGCAGAACGTCGCCGCCACGACCCTGCGCTCGGTGGTGGGCGACATGCCCCTCGACGACGTCCTCTCCAAGCGAGAGGAGATGAACGCATCTCTTCGCGTGCGCCTGGACGACGTGACCGAGCGATGGGGGGTGAAGGTCACCACTGTCGAGGTGCGCGAGGTGAACCCCCCTCCTGGCGTCCTCGAGGCGATGACGCGTCAGATGTCGGCCGAGCGGACGCGTCGCGCGGCGGTGACGGAGGCCGAAGGACAGAAACAGGCCGCCGTCACCCTCGCCGAGGGCACCAAGCAGGCGGCGATCCTCGAAGCCGAAGGACAAAAACAGGCACAGATACTTCGCGCCGAAGGCCTCTCCACCGGGCTCGAGCGGATCGCCAAGGTCGCGAAGGGGGTCGACGGCAACACGATGCAACTGCAGTACCTCGAGACACTGAAGCTGGTCGGCTCGTCGCCGTCGACAAAGATCGTGGTGCCGATGGAGCTGGGCGGGCTCTTGAACGGGCTGCGCAACATGCTGCCCGGTGACCCCGGCCGTCAGTCGAACGGAGCGATGCTCGGCGAGGTCTCGAACGACGACGGGACCGTCCTCGGGACCATCACCGCCCTGGGTGACCCGTCGTCCTGAGCTCCCCGCTGTTCGCGGAGAGATGACCTACCAGCGGTAGTGGACTTCGGGGGCGATCCGCTCGCCGTAGATCTGCTTCAGCCGTTCGAGGGTCTTTGCGTCCAGCGGTCCCAGCTCGCCGGCGGCGGCGTTCTGCCGTGCCTGGTCCGGGTTCTTCGCTCCCGGGATGACCGTCGAGACTCCAGGGTCCGAGAAGCAGTAGCGCAGGGCGAGCATGGCCATCGTCTCGCCCGGCGGCACGAGGGCGCGCAGCTCCTCGACGGCAGCGAGACCGGTACTGAGGTCGACACCGGCGAAAGTCTCGCCGACGTCGAAGGCCTCGCCGTGGCGGTTGTAGTTGCGATGGTCGTCGGCGGCAAACTGGGTGTCTCGTGTCATCTTCCCTGTCAGCAGACCCGAAGCGAGGGGCACCCGGACGATCACCCCGACATCGGCAGCCTTGGCGGCGGCCAAGAAGCGCTCGGCCGGGCGCTGGCGGAAGATGTTGTAGATGATCTGGACCGACGCCACCCCCGGGAAGTCGAGCGACTTCAGGCCCTCCTCGACCCTCTCGACGCTCACGCCGTAGTGGGCGATCGCCCCGGATGCGACGAGGTCGTCCAGGGCTGCGAAGACCTCCGGGTGGTAGAAGAGGTCGGTCGGCGGACAGTGCAGCTGGACAAGGTCGAGCGTCTCCATCTGCAGGTTCTCGCGGCTCCGGTCGGTCCAGGCGATGAGGTTCTCCGGCGTGTACCCATCGACGCGCTGGGCCGGCAGACGGCGACCGGCCTTGGTGGCGACGAAGATCGGCTCGGTGAGCTCCTTGCGGACCTTGGCCACGAGGCGCTCGCTGCGCCCGTCGCCGTAGACGTCTGCGGTGTCGAAGAAGTTGACTCCCGACTCGGCCGCCGCCCTGAGGGCCGCCAGTGAGGTGTCGTCGTCGGCCTCGCCCCAGTCGGCGCCGATCGCCCAGGCACCGAAACCGATGACGCTCGCGTCCCATCCCGTCTTTCCCAGCCGACGTGTCTCCATAGGCCTCACCATAGGCGTCGAACGCAGTGTCTGCCGGGTTGGACAGCGCAAAAAGGGCCCGGCCACACGGGCGGGGTCCTGCCAGGCTGGGCGCTCGTCGAGGGTATTGACGTCTGGGTACTCGTCCAATACGGGTCCTCTCTCTGAGCGCGTAAAACCCCAGGTCGCAGGTTGTTTCTAAGCCTTCAGAACCGCCGGCGAGGGGTAAGGGTGCGGCTCGCCGGGTTAGTGAGACGACGCCGGAGGGGGTTGATGCAAGGAGGTCAGTCCAGAGCGGTCCCGGTTGATACGGGTGCTATCGGCCGCCGGGATCTCGTCGGACTGACTGACATGGAACGGCGGCTACAGCCAGAGCAAGACAAAAGATGCCCAGCGCCCACAGAGTCCAGGCTGCGAGCGCGTAGCGAAAGAACGACCAGGATGATCCGTAGATCACCTGATGGGTCTGAACCCACACGCGCACGCCTGCGACAACGAAGATCCCGAACAGAAATGCAGCCGTGATGCCTAATGCGCGATGTGTCACCGGGTGATTTGTCGACCGTGCGTGCTCGACGCTTGAGGGACACCGCGTCGCGACTGCTACGACATAATCAAAGGTCCACACTGCTCCGAACATGGTTAAACGCTCTCACAGGATCACGTCGCTCACCCGTCTCAGCCGGCGCCGGACAAGTCGCCGAAGTAGCACCCACACGAAGCGACGAAAGGATGCGCCAGGATGAAAGGCTTGAGCGTGAGCAGGAGCGGCAAGGCCCCACCGCCGGCCTTCTCGAATTCGGCTACAAGGTTCGGGGTACCCCCCAAGACTCCGCTCGTGACCTTGTGCGCCGTCTCTTCAATTGTGTCGCAAGGCGGAAGCCCGATGATTGTTCGATCTAGCCTCCCTGCCTCTCCTAGCTTCGCTATTTCTCGACTGATCTTTTTGCCGATGTCGGCCGGGTCGTGATTGTTCCAGTCGCGCAGCGCCTTATCTGCAGAGTGATCACCAAGAGCACGATCGGCCAGCACGGCTTCCGCGGTCTTCTTGCCGATCAGGTCCGGTATTCCGAGCGACCGGCGGAGCAACAACTCCCACTCTTCTCGACTTGCCATGCCAGCTCCTTGGGGCGCCCGCTCCCGGCGGGCTTACGGTCATCCTCGCGCCCTGGCACCTCTGGCGCTTTGACAAGCAAAACCCCAGCTCGTAGGTCGTTTCTAAGGCCCGGAAATCCTGTGCGAGGGCTGACGGTGCGAGCGATGCTCCTTGCTCATTCTGACAGGCGTACTCTTCCAAAGGGGGCCGACGAAATCGGAGGCCGCCAAGTGAAGCACTTCGAGATTCACCGAGAGACTCAGCCGGTGACCGGAACCGTGGAGAGGACCCTCGTCTACTACCACGTAGTCGTGGCAGGGACTCAGCCCGACGAGGCGGGCGACTTGCAAGCAGTCTGTGGGGCGATCGTCGACCTGTGTCCGTGGACGAGGGCACCAAGGGGCTGGCTCGAGATCACCGAGAAGGAGCGCTGCCCGTCGTGCGTCGTAAGAGTCGGCGGCGAGCTCAGAAGGCTGATCGAACTGGAGACAATCGGCGTTTGGGGTTGGCGATAGAACCCCTGGTCGCAGATTTTCTAAGGCGCTGAAATCTTGCGCGAGGCGTGTAGGTGCGGGCTACTCGCTAGTGTTCTCGGTCAGAAAGGTGATGCAACCGGGGCGGTGCCGTCCGGCGTTTCAGTCGAAGGAGATGGCATGGAAATGGATGACCTGGCTAACAAGCGCACATTCACAAGCGACGAGGCGCGCGCCATCGCGACCACGCTCGGAATCGACTTCGGCGCCCTCCGGTGCGATCTCGAGCAGTTCCGGATGGGGCTGGATGTGGAGCTCGAGCACGGACCTCGCGACCCGGAGACTGACGTCAGCGGCAACGATCCGCTCGTCACCGGCAAGATCGCGTTCGCACACCTGACGGAATATCCGGACTACTACACTCGCCTGGCTGTCCTGGAGCGCGAAGCAGCGGAGCACGCGAGCGATAAGAAGTAGCGCTCCGTGATGTCGCCAGAGCAAGCCGCAGAGGTTCGCAAGCTTCTCGACGAGGTGGAGTCCATCATGAAACAGCTGCCAGCGGCGATCGATAGGGAACTAGCAGCTCGCACCAAGTAGCCTTACCCACACGGCAAACACGGCCCGTCGCCCCGGAATCCGTGAGCGGCGGGCCGTTTCGCTTCTGCCGTCAGTGAATCGCCGAAGCCGCCAAGAGGTACAGGTCAAAGGTCGCGACGGCACTCGCGGCGAGCATGAGAGCGACAGCAACGCTGTGTGTGCCGTGCCGGCACCCGCGTGTGGTGGCGTGAATGGCTTCGAGGGTGTGAGTGTTGAGGCTCACCGGTTGCTCGTGAGGAACCTTCCACGCTGGCGCCGGTCGACGACTCGCACGTAGGTACCTATCGGCAAGTTTGACGCGATTTATAGGTCATTTATTAAGGCCCTATTGACTCAACCGACGATCGAGCCACGTCGATAGGGGGTTAGCAGGCAACAGAGGGAAGGCCTCCCAAGCGTGCCTGAGAATCCTGAAGCGACGAGCTGACCTCCGGCCGGGACGACTGGTAGCGCTACGCAGCCCAGCTCAGCGAGATTCAAGTCGAAAGGGATCGCCTACGTACCGAGTTGCGAGAGGCTTTACGCGAGGTAGAGCACTGGCGCACCTTGGCCGAGTACCGACAAGCGGCGCTGCTAGCGCGGCAACAGGACGAGACGGGCAGTCGGCCACGCACCACCATGGAGCGACTACATGACGGCCGGGCACAACTGACGCCACGGTTTCCGGGTGGCGGGGCGCGCCGGCTGACCCTGTGCGGGCGGGACCCAGTCGCCAGGTGCCAATCCGTTCGTGACGCTCGGCGCACCGAGGGCACTGACGGCCTGCACCATCGAGGGCGACAGCATCCAGCTGGCTTCGCTTGATAGCGCTCGGGCAAGGCAGCGAATACGGCCCGAAGATCGGTGGCGGCAACTGTCCCCGCAGTCGTGACTTTGACGTGTGAGGGCGAGACAGTGCCTATGAGTCTCGGAGAGTGCAAGCCATTTGGTACGGTGTCGGAGGTGGGAGCAAGGCATGTAGTAGGGAGTTTGTAGCACGGGCTGTGGCGCAGCTTGGTTAGCGCGCTTGACTGGGGGTCAAGAGGTCGCGAGTTCAAATCTCGCCAGCCCGACCAGAAACATGCAGGTCCGGCGTGAAGTGCTCGCCTGTCAGGTGCTCGACCACGGTGAGCAGGTAGTTCCAATCTTCGAGCCCGGTGTGTCCTGCGGCTATGTCCTACCGCCGGAGCAGAAGATCACGTCCCCGGTCCTGAGGTTCGCCGCTTGCCCGACGATCGTGACGACGGATTGATCTCGCCGCCAACGAACAGCTTGGCGAGGTAGTGCGCTGCCGCCTGTGCCTCTCCGATGCATGGCCCACCGGGGTTAATCAGGGCGATCGGGGGACGGAGAGTGGCCTCAGTCCGGACGAACACGGCGATCTCCCCGCTCCTGCTGTACAGCAGCCCTATCCAGGCACTGGATGGTAGCGGGGACAATTGCCAGTTATCAGGCAGGCTTCTGTCCGTACTATTACCTCGGCAGTCGACGTAGACAACATACTCCCAGTCGGTTCTGAGAGGCACTACCGATACGGACACTCTTTAGTCCATATGATTCGGGTCACATCGAAAGCATTCTCTCGGTTCGTGCAGCCCGATCCCTTAGGGGGCATCAAGGCCCGGGCGCTTGGCCACATGATTGGGCAACTCACGAGAGAACGATGTGAGCGATGGTCAGGCGGCTAAGTCGATTACAGTGACGGTGGGTCGTAGCAATAGATGCTCTCGCCCGATCGGGACGGAGCGTGTGTAGCATCTGCCGGAGGTCGGAAGTGATCAGTCACAGTCGTACTCTCGGGCTTGCTAGCGGATTGTTGGGGATCGCCGTCTCGATGGCCGGCTGTTCGAATGCCGCCAGCACGAACACAACAACCACGAGGAATCCGACGACGGCTACTACAAGAACCACAGCTGCTCCAACGACCACCTCACCTGCGCCCCGGTATCCGGCGGGCGAGGAAGGAGACCAGGACTTTGCAGTTCAGTCAATCCAGGAACAGACTGAGGGGCTGGGTGCCATCGGAGGCACGATCCGCATCACGAACGTCGGAACCAAGTCGTACACGGTGACCTTCACCGTGGAGTTCTTTGCGAACAAAGCTTTGAGCCAGTCGCTCGGGTACGCTCAAGGATCAGCGGATGCTGTCGCGCCCGGTCAAACGGTAACCGAAGCCCTGGTGTCACAGAATACCTCTTTCAAACAAACGCAGTATTGGTTCAAGTTTCAAGTGAACACTGAAATGGCTACCGCTACCTCGAATGCTACCTATCCGAGCGGCGATGTCGGAGACAAGGAGTTTGCTGTACAATCTCTCCATATTGCCAATGACGGGCTGGGTGACATCGGAGGCAGGATCCGCATCACGAACGTTGGAACCAAGTCATACTCCGCTACCTTCACCGTTACGTTCTTTGCGACTAAGGCCTTGAGCGGCAAACCGCTAGGGTTTGCGCAGGGATCAGCGGATGCTGTCGCCCCCGGTCAGACGGTAAGCGAAAGCCTGGTGTCCGAGAGTCCGATGCTTACGCAGAGCAACTTCTACTATGAATTCCAGGTGGATACCGAGTTCTCAGTAACCCCTGAACGGCCGTAAGAGCTGGACAAGACTCGGCAGCGCGAAGATCTTGTCGGTGAAGCCGATCACCAAGGTGAGGCAGCCCTCCATCGCCGATACATTGCGGTGCGGGCGCAGTCGCGCGAACCTGCGGCGTCAGGAGGTGACGAGTGCCGTACGTAAAAGGCCCGAAGCTCTCGGGCGCGCGAATTGAGGATGCCGATTTCTCCAGCGCGCGCCTACACGCGCCGAACTTCGAGGGTGCGAAGATCACGGACGCGTGGTTCTACAACGCCGACATCTCCGGTGATCTCGAAGGGCTCCGCTTGAACGGGGTCGATGTGGCGCCACTCGTGGCGGCGGAGCGGGCGCGGCTCTTCCCGGAGCTCACGCAGCTGCAGGCGGCCGACCCTCAAGGCCTCGCCGAAGCGTGGGCGATGATCGAGGCCCTGTGGCAGGTGACGGTCTCCCGTGCGCGGGAGCTTTCCGAGGCGACGCTCAACGACCATGTGGACGACGAGTGGAGCTTCGTCGAGACGCTACGCCACCTCGTCCTCGCGACCGACTGCTGGCTCCGGCGGATGGTGAAGGGGATCGACCGGCCCTGCCACCCCTGGGGGCTTGCAGGGTCATGGCTCAGTGATCCAGCGGCCTGGGGGCTCGAAACTGGCGCGAACCCGTCTCTGGAGGAAGTTCTCGACGTCCGTCGTGCGCGGATGGACGAGGTCCAGCACACGATCGCCGCCCTGACGCCAGAGGAGCTGGAGCGTGTTTGCGTTCCCCCTGACGCGCCGGGTCACCCGAACCATGAGCACACCGTCCTGGCATGCCTCCACGTGATCCTCAACGAGGAGTGGGAGCACCACCGCTACGCGGTGCGCGATCTCGAGGTGCTCGAAGACCACTGACGGCTACGGATCTGCGCCGGGCCTGCCGGCGTGTCGAACTGTTCGCCGAAGATGCCCGAAAGAGGTCATGTTCGGCCGCGTAAGCTCAGATCAAGCCCTCCATGCCGTCAGGCTGCCTGGGGAATTTCGGCGGGCGGCAGTGGGGAGTTTCGGAGATCGGCAGCAAAGACGACGGTGGGGTGGTGGAGCTTGCGCATCATGTCACCAGCACGAGGACCCGAAGGCTCACGATGCTCGCCCTCCCACGGAGCGGTGACCGCCTGGTGCTGTAACGGCGTTTCGTGCGGTCATGCAGTGACCCGGATTGGTCTGGGCGGCGTCAGGTAGGCCGGATATGGATGCCGTCCTTCGGGAGCCACTAGGACGATGATCTGGTAGGCCCCGGGTGGCAACGCCGACCCGAGTCCACCATCACAGCGAGCTGTACCGCCGACGACGGGAATCGTCGAAGTCTCCCCGGGAGTGACCTGCGTGAGGTCCCCACCACCTGCGATCACCTCGCTGTCGATCCCAACCACCTGGAGCGTCCCCGGTCGCACCAGCACGGCAACGAGGGGCTGCCCCGTCTCCATCGAGAAGCTGCCTTGGCCGTGCTCGCTCACGACGACGGCCCCAGAGAAGTTCCCACCTGAGCGGACTGACTTGCGCTGCAGCTGAAGCGCGAGGTGGAGTCCGAGGGGCAGAGCCGCAGACGGAGTCAGTCGGCCGCAACGTGGGCTACGACCCGGTGACCCGTTGTAGATAGTGAGGCCCACCATGACGGCCATGTTCCTGCCGTAATCGACCAGTAGCTGATGGGCCAGCTCCTCATCGCCCGGGTGCAACCCGATGAGCACAGGGCCGCCGGGGCAAGCGGCGGTCATCTGGAGCTGATCACTGGCGATCACGTTGACTCGGTTGATGATCCTCGTTGCTTGGGCGGTGGTGAGGCCAGTGGGCTTGCGTCCTATGCAGCTGTCGAACAGCTCAGTTGATGAAGGAGGAATCGGGGGAGGCTGAGAAGCGGCGGGCGTCGTGTGAGCCGGAGGCAAGGTCCCAGCAAGTACCCCGACTCCCGCACCAATGACTGCGAGCACGATGACGACGAAGACGGTGATCGGATGGCGAAGTCTCCGCATCATGCCGCCCGCAACGAGTACTGGATGGTTCTGGCGATCATGCCGTTACCTGCCAACCCGATGGACAGGTACACCGGCTTCGAGCGTCCTGGCACCGTCACCTTGAGGACGAGTATCGAGTACGCCGGACTGCTCGCGGGACAGACGGTCAATCCCTGCACCGACCAGCAGCGGCTGAACGACAGGCTGACAAGCGGCTCAGTCTGCAGTCCCGAATCAATCTGCACTCCGTTCGCTGGTGGTTGGGGCGAATCGCCTGAGCGGGGGCAGAGTGGGATCAGCAACTTCTGTGCATCAGAACTGAGGGTCACCTGCGTCGAGAAGAATGCGAGCGCAGTTGGCGCACGGCAGATGTCTCCGAGGCCCATCGTCCGCGTGGCACGGCTTACGGTCCATCCGGATGGCGCCGCCAGTTTGATTCCGGCGAAGGTGATCGTCCGCCACGACCGAGAAATCTTCGGTGTAGGACCTTCGGCGAGGGCAAAGGCGCGTGGTGAGGCAGTGATGGTGTTGATGACCTGTTGGGCTAACGGACCTGCCGAGGCAACCACGGCCCCGAGAAATGGCGAGTAGTAACCGAACACCCCGTTCAGTTCGAGTCCGTACAGGCGCAAGGCGTTCCGTACAACCGAGTCTTCGAGATGCAGGTACTCGGAGGGGAAGCGTTGCAGGCGGAGATAGACGACGGTGGTGTTGGCGTTCCTTGGCGAGGTCAGACAGGCGGTGTTTGGCGATGAGCCGACGAACAAGGTGCCGACCTGAGTCTGGACATCGCAGGGGTACTGGCCCCGATACACGACCGAGAACGACGCAGGCACCGATATCTGGGCATCGCCGTAGTCGACCGGCACCCAGCCCTTCGGAGTCGCCGTTGTGTCCACGACGGGCAGCCCGGCCCGAGGGGTCGCCACGGCCGCCGTGATGGGCGCCACAAGGGCGAGGAGCGGCTTCGGAACTGTCGTCGTCGTCTGGGAGTCAGTCGGGGAACTGGCGCACGCCGCGAGAGCCAGGGCCAAGACCACCAAGACACGGGCACGCAACCTCACTGTTGCCACACTCGCAAGAAGCCCGGACTGGACGGTTTCGCGTATGGCGCCTGAACCCACATGACGACGGCTAGGCCTATCACTTGAGCGGACAGATCACTTGACACCCCGTGTCTCCTTCTTGGCTCTGACGCGCACGCGCGGTGCCCACCCGTTGCAGGTCGGCTCCACTCCGTCAACGGTGACCATCGGGGTGCGCCCGGTCACCCGGTACAGCCCTACTGGCAGCAAAAGCACGAACTCGCCGCTCTTGCCCACTGTGACAGTAAAGCTGTGTCCACTTCGCTGCCGGTACCGGGGGCATGCGGCGCTGAGAGCGGAATCTCATGACCGGGTCTAGCGGCGGTTCATCCCATCGCCCCCTGAATGACCTCCACCCAGAGGAGGCGACCCGTCGCGGTGCTGAGCGTCAGGGTGCGGCCCTCGACGACCACGTCCAAAGAACCCGGCGAGCCTGTGCTAGAGGCGACTCTGACCTCGGTGCCCGTGTGAACGCCGAAGTCTGCCAGCTGCCGGAGGAGTTGCCGCGCTTCATGCTCGGCAATCTCCGAGATCCGCTGCACCCGGGCGGCCGTTCCCGGCTCGAGATCGGCCAGCGCGATCAGGTCGCCGTAAGGCGCCCTCCGCCCAGGAATCGGATTGCCGTGGGGGCACGTCGTCGGGTGGTTCATGGACGCGTCGAGGCGGCCGAGGACGTTCTCCGACATGGCGGAGGCAAGGCGATCGGCTTCTATGTCGGCAGTCGTCCAGTCGAAACCGAGCTCGTCGGTCAGCCAGCGCTCCAGCACCCGGTGGCGTCGGACGATTGCCGCGGCCGCCATCTCGCCTTCGGCTGTAAGGGTGATGCTGCGATCGGTCGCGATGTCGATCCAGCCGTCTCGAGCGAGTCGTTGCAGGCCCACGCTCACCGTCGGTGCGCTCACGCCCAACCAGTCGGCGAGGCGACTCGGTCGCACGACCTCGCCCTCGGCCGCGATGCAGTAGATCGTCTCCAGGTAGTGATCGACAGTCCCCGTCCGGCTCGGTGTGTCAACGGGCGGCGAGAGGGAGGGAGCTGCTCGATCGCCCGAGCCACGTCTCATCATGCGCCTCCGGCCGTCACGACCATGTCGGTGAGGAACCCCGCGATCAGCCCCACGAGCACTCCCCAGTAGAGGAGCTCCTTATGTGCGCTCTTATGGGCCACGCCGAGCAGCTGGATGACGACGTAGAGGATGGAGCCGGCAGCAAGGGTCAAGAAGACCACGCTCACCGCCTGGCTCGTGAATTGGCGACCGACCGCGGTGCCGACAGTGGTCGGGCCGCCGCCGATGAGGCCCATCAGCAAGAGGAAGCGCCAGGACGGCCGGTCGCCCTCGGCTGCCAGGGGAGCGACGATGCCGAATCCCTCGGTGGCGTTGTGGAGCGCGAACCCTATGACGAGAATCGTCGCCAGGCCGATTGCCCCTGTGGCGGCGCTGTTGCCGATGGCAAGTCCTTCTCCGAAGTTGTGCAGCCCTATGCCGACCGCGATGAGGAGAGAGAGGCGGCGGGCGGGGGACCAGTTCGCGATGCCAGCCCGCTTCGCCGTCAGCTCGGCCGGAGCCATCGCTCCCGGTCCGAAAGGCCTAGGTCGCCCTTTCTCGGCCAGCCAACGCTCGTAGTACACAAGGCTCAAGAGCCCGACGCTGATGCCGAGAAAGAAGAGCGCGCCGTAACCAAGGGCCGGTCCGATTCCCCCGGTCCGGTTGTGGAGGCGCCCGAGGGCCGTGTCCAAAGGCTCGTAAGCATTCGCCAGCACATCCCAGATGAGAAAGACCAGGATGCCGATGGCGAGGGCGTTCAAGAACTGTCGAAGCCCGGGTCGCGGCTTTCGCAGCCTGCCCATGGGCAGCCCGAGAAGGATGGTGATGCCGGCGATGAAGCCTAAGAGCAGAGTCTGGGATTCACTCACCGGCTGGATCTCCCCGCGGTCGTCGTAGAGGCGCTGCCAGCGGCAGTTAGCTTAGCCTAAGCTAAATGACGCTGGCACGATCGTCAACGGCCCTCACAGCGGGGTAGGGGAGAACCCCGAACGGTCAGGTCGTGTTCACGATGAGGACAGCGCACGGGGCTCGGTGCGCAACGGCATTCGGGACGCTGCCCAGCACCCTTTTCATGCCGCGCATCCCGCGGTTGCCTACGACGATCAGATCGGTGCCCTGCTCCTTCGCAATCGCCACGATCTGACTCGCCGGATCGCCCGTGCCTACGTGCGAGACAGCCGAGAGCCCCTTTTGCCTGGCGAGCGACACGACGGACTCCGCGTTCGTCGCGGCGTCCTCGCCCAAATCGACGGTGTCGGGCGCGATCGTCATCGCGGCCACTCCGAACGCCGAGGCGCCCGTTCCATAGATGTTCACGACGTGAAGCTCCGCCTCGAAGATCGCGGCCAACTCGATCGCTACCCGCACAGCCTCGCCCGCGGTTTGCGACCCGTCAGTCGCTACAAGCACAGATTTGTACATGGCACGCTCCTAGCGTCGCTGTCTTCGGGCCGGTCGGTGGCTCACATGAGCGAAGCGAGCCACCGCAGCTGCCGTAGGTGCTGGAAGCCGCCCCCGCCCTCGTGGTCGTTGAACGGGTATTCAATCATCTCCTTGTCTCCTCCGTAGCGGTTGAAAGCGGCGTACACGGTCGACGGGGGAGTGATGCGGTCCATGAGACCGCAGGAGAACAGCGCCGGGGCCCTGGCGAGCGTGGCCAGCGCGGCGGCGTCGAAATAGGCGAGCGTCGAGAAGACGGCCGCGACGTGGTCCCGGTGGATCTTGAGGTAGCGCACGATCTCGAGATAGGGGTCGCAGTCCGCGATCTCGGTGGCACGCCGGAAGTCGCAGAGGAACGGGAAGTCGACGATCGCCGCCCAGACATCGGGGAGCAAAGCTGCCACCGCCAGGCTGATTCCTCCGCCCTGGCTCCCGCCGGCCACGGCGACCCTGTCGGGTCGCACCATCGGAAGGCGGCGCACCGCCTCGACGGCGAGCACAGCGTCGGTGTACACCCGCCGGTAGTAGTAGGCGTGAGGATCGAGAATCCCTTTTGTCATGAAGCCCGGATGAGTGGGCGCGGCACCTACGGGGTCGGGTGTGTCGCCAACCGTCCAGGCCGATCCCTGGCCCCGCGTGTCCATGTGCAGACAGCCATACCCGGCGAGCGTGTAGACGCTCACGTCCAGGGGGAGACCTCTCCCGCCTCCATAGCCGGCGTAGACGACTACGGCCGCCAGCGGCTCGTCAACCTTGGCGGGAAGGTGCAACCAGGCGCGGATCGGATGTCCGCCGAACCCGGAGAAGGTCACGTCGAAGCTGTCGACCACCGTGAGCCCGGTATCGATCCGCTTGATGACGGGAGTCTCGACTAGAGCGCGATTGTCAGCGAGCGTCGCGGACCAGAACTCTTCGAGGTCTTCGGGCCACGGCAGGTCGGGAGCGTACTTGACGAGCTCGCTCCTGGGCATGTCAGTGAACGGCATGGCTCCCCTTCCGGCTGATCGCAACCACTCTGCCAGGACAAGCCGGACGCCCGCTGGACCGTGCGCCCTGGGCCTACGTTCCTCGCCGCCAAGCCCAGGGCACCCAGCCGTTAACACTGTAGCCAAAGCCGCCTGCGGGGAGCGGGCTTTTGTCGCGGACAACGCGGGGTGCTCAAGGCTCTTGAGCACCCGCGTCGACTGGTTCCTCCTTCGGGCGCACTAGGGCCTTTCGCCCCTAACCAGTGCCGGGACCGACGCGTACCCTGCTCGGTAACAGTGGGGGTCGAAGCTTGCGCCTTTTGCTTCAAGAGTTCACAGATGTTTCGCGTCCGTTCGCCCTTGCTCGGGCCCGTCTCGTCGGCGACGAAGGCTGGTTCGCGCCCTTCGCGACCGCGGCGGAGGAGGACGGCCGGGACCTCTACCTGCGCTTGGGGCCGACATGGGCCAGCGGGCTGGCGGCCCGCAAGGTCCGCGTGACGCTCGGAGCGCCTCACGAGCGCGGCGAGGCGCTCGTGGTGCCGCTCGCTTGGCGGTCCAGCGAGCTGACAGGCCTTTTTCCGGTGCTCGACGGCGACTTGGAGATTGCGCCGGTTGACCCCGAGCGATGCCGCCTCACCCTCTCGGCCTCTTACGAGCCTCCCTTCGGCGAGCTGGGCCGGCAACTCGACCGAGCCCTCCTGCATCGCGTCGCCCAGTCGACGGCCCGATCGTTCCTCGCCAGAGTGGCGGAGAGCCTCGAGCGCCACCCGGCGCCCTCGCCCCGGGAAACAGCTGACTGAGGCCCGGCAGCTGAAAGCAGCCCTGCGGGACCTCCGACCCTGGCGAGCTACGGACCATCGGCAGGCCGCGATAGGGACTTTCGCCTCTATCGCGTTCCTCCGCCCGCCCCCGGATTCGGACCGCCGCTAGCTCGCATCCCGTACGTACAGGTTTCTGCACTTGTCCGGGCCGACGCAGGACGACCAGTGTGGCCCAGCGGAGCGATGCACCGCCTGGGCAGAAAACACCTGCGTGTCCCTCGAGTAGACAAACCCCTGCTACAGCAGCAGGAACCCGACGCCCCGCAGCCAAACGTCCAGACAGAGTCCGGCGATGCGCCGAGTAGGACGACGATGCGCACCGGGCGCGAACCGGCACCGGGGTGACACGACGCTGACGGCGCAGGCAGGACGCGGTCCGAACAGCTATGGGAGACGGGCCTTTTGGCCCTATCGACCCCTGGCCTGCGCCGGAAAGCTTACTTGCATGCTCAAGAAGCCTTCTGCAGCACTCAGGTTCAAGATCCTCGCCGCGCTCGCGACCCTCGCCGTCGTGGGCCTGACGGCAAGTCCGGGGCCGGCCGGCGCTGCGACCCGGTCCAAGACCGTCAGCTTCTCCGCGACCTACTCAGGGAAGGCATCGTTGCTGATCAACAACAGCACAGTGACCATCTCCTCGATCGCGGGCTCCGGCAAGAACTCGCTGTTCGGCTCGAGCAAGGTGGCAGGCAACGGGTCCGCCCCGAAGAGCGGCTCGTCCCTGTGTGACCCCTTCGGCGGGAAGGGCAGCATCTCCGGCGGTGCGAGCAAGATCACCTTCGTCGTCGTCACCTCGAGCTCGCAGCAGGGCTGCTCCAGCGGCGAGAGCGGCGCAGTGACGATCACCTTCCACGGCGTCACCAAGGCCACCGGCGGGGCCGGCAAGGGCAATGGCGCCAGCGGTTCCCTCAAGTTCAAGGGCAGCCTCAAGTTGGGCGGCACCAGCGGGTCGCAGAGCGGTGCTTTCACAGTCACTCTCACCGGGAAGCTCACGGTCAAGAGCTGACGGGTTCAGGTTCGGACAATAGGCAAGAGAAGAGGAGCATTCGTATGACAAAGCTCAGGACGCGGATCGCCGTCGCAATCGTCGCGACAGCTGCAGTCGGCGGGATGGCGACCGCGATCGCCACCGCGGGAGCCTCCACTGGCCGCGCGACGGCGAGCACGACGACCACCACGACGACTCTGGCCGCTCCCGTGCAGGGCAACGTGCAGCACCACGTGTTCTTCAACGTGGACACCGTTCAGGGCGGGGGCGGGACCGTGAAGCTGGCCGCAGACGCTGCCTGTTCGATGACGAACCTGTTCCAGCGAGGCGATGTCGTCGTCTTCCGCATGTACGGGGTCCACGTCAGCACGGGCGCCAACCTCACCAACGTGACGGTCAAGTCGGCCTGGGTGAAGGTCCCCGGACTTCCGAAGATGCCCATGTACTACAGCAACCACCCGACCAAGCCGGTGGTGGCGTACTGGACGGCTGCTTGGCCCGTCAAGAAGAGCTACCCGCTGGGGGTGGTGAACTACACCGTCACGGTCGTCACCAACCCGATCCCAGGAGGGGGCGTGAGCGGCCCCGTCCCGTCAGAGGTCGGCGTCTACACCCAGCAGGGCACCCCCGAGGTGGCCTCGATGCTGACGATCGAGCCCAGCTAACCAAAGAGAAGGATTCGGAGAGGACCGCTTGCCGCACGGTCGCCAGACCAGCGGCGGGCGGTCCTTTTCCAACCGGCAGGAACCCGTCACGACGGTCTGAGGCATCGGCTTGGACGAAGCCGCCGAGTACCCAGCCGTAAGACGCAGAAGACAACGATAAGGAGGGGGAAACCCACAATGAAGAACCTGAAACTAAGCAGGCTGGCGCTCCTGCCGGTCGGAGCAGTGGCAGCGGCTGTCGTCTTGTGCACTTCGCTCGCCACCGCCAGCAACGGAGCCCAGTCGCAGTCGTCAGCGGCGCCGGCGGCGCCGACAGTCCACTACACGACCCTGCAATCGCCCGTGATCCCAGGGGTGCCCGCGCTGCCCGGTCCGGTCGCAAAGCCGGCCCAGCCGAGCGCCACCATGGGCGTCCTCAACGTGACGCCAGACCAGGGTGTCGCCGGGACTCCGATCACGATCTCCGGCTCAGGCCTGGCGGCGAACGCGAGCGTGGAGCTCACGTGGTCGACCGCCAGCGCGACCTGGCTCGTGCAACCGCAGCCGGACACCGTCAATTACCTCGGCAGGTCGGACACTCTGTTCGCCGTCGTGCTCGACACAACGACCACCGACTCTTCAGGAGCCTTCAGCGTCTCGCTCACCGCTCCCCAGGACTGGGGCGGCCTGCACGACATCTACGCGGTCGTAAACGGCGTGGAGGTGGCGCACGGTGGCTTCATAACGCTCCGGACCGTCACCGTCAGCCCGAGCAGCGGACCTGTGGGCACGCCGATAACGGTCACCTACAGCGGCCTGGGCGACAGCCTGTACACCGGCGGCGCGTCCTTGTTGTGGGACAACCACTACGTCGGCGAGATGATGGCCAACTGGACCCGGGGCGTC
>Ga0182021_10003351_pt1 | contig 18839 bp, 15 predicted proteins | sample 612E3MmetaG_FD_120493 | JGI IMG/M metagenome (GOLD analysis project Ga0182021, IMG submission 120493) | Permafrost microbial communities from Stordalen Mire, Sweden - 612E3M metaG (Illumina Assembly) | ecosystem: Environmental > Terrestrial > Soil > Wetlands > Permafrost | place: Sweden... | reverse complement strand
GTGGTTCCCGCGGAGGCGGAGAAATGGGCGGTCCACCCATTCTCCGGCGAACTTTCAGACGGCTTCATATGGGGCAGGGGCGCACTCGATATGAAGGGAATGGGGATCATGGAGCTCATGGCCACGATTGCCGCGAAGCGAGCGGGTCTGCGCCTCTCGAGAGACCTCGTCTTCCTGGCGTGCGCCGATGAGGAGACCGGCGGTGAGTTCGGCTGCGGACACCTGCTCGAGAACCACCGGGCCGATTTCGAGGCTGACCTCGTAATAAACGAGGGCGGGTTCGCTAACACCTCACTCATACCGGGGGCTCCGCTATTCATGGTCGCGTGCGCTGAGAAATACGCGTTGTGGCTGCGCTTGTCGGCAAAGGGTCAGGGCGGGCATGGATCCATGCCGTCAGGACGCGGCGCGCTCGAGAGGCTCGTGGTAGCCCTGTCCAGGCTTATCGCGGTCGAGCAGCCGATCGAGATTACGGGCCCCACGCGGGAGCTGTTCGCTACACTGTCAGGCCACTGGCCGCTGCTGGAGCCGTTCGCTCGGAACGGGAGCGTCGACACGCTGCAGGAGCTGATGGCCGAGTACAACCTGGCCGCGATCCCCGCGGTCAACGCCATGATCAGGAATACGATCAGCCTCAACATATTGAACTCGGGGGTCAAGGTGAACGTCATTCCCGACGCGGCCGAGGCTGATCTCGACTGCAGGCTTATGCCAGAGACCGACGCGGACGAGTTTGCCGAGGCTGTTCGCGATGCGCTCGACGATCCCGAGATCGACGTGGAGGTCGTCCTGCGTGGCATCGAGACGCGACCGTCGCCGACCGGGGGCGGTTTCTTCGACGTCCTCAGGAAGACGGTAGAGGACAGTTTCCCTGGTGCGATCACCACGCCTTTCATGTTGCCGGGGATGTCCGATTCACGGTTCTTCAGGCGCCTCGGAGTACCGGTTTACGGCATTATCTCGGCCCGGCTCGGCCTGGAGGAGCTGGCTACCGTTCACGGCGTCAACGAGAAGATATCGGTAGAGGACGTCAAGGATGGTGTGCGTTTCATGTACGCGCTCGTCGAGGCCTGTGCCGGATCGCGTTAGGCGGACGGTACTCGAAAGCGGTAGCGTCAGAACGCTTGCCGCGAGGCGAACCTCCACATCGCGCCCAGCGCCCGCAAGCAGCGCGCGGGCGAGGGGTATGTCGGAAAGCCCGCACTCTCGAGGGTTTCCTTCCACCGGGAGTACATTGCCGCATCTCCCGCCATAAGGACCACCGCGTAAGTCTTGTCCGGCCGGGCTTCGCGCAGTGACTCAAAGAGACCCGCGACGTCCATATTCGATTCGGGTATCACCGTGAAGATAGCCACGACAGAGTGGATGGAGGGGTCTTCCGCCGCCGCCCTCAGCCCCGCGCCGTACGCCTTTTCCGCGCCCTTCTGCTCAATGCCGGCCCAGATATCGGCGGGGTTCGTGACAGGTATCCAGTCGGGCAGCCCCTCGCGAACCGCCTCGGCCGTCGAGGGCGCGAACGAGGGGAAGTCGAGCCCGAACCTTCCGGCCGCGTCCGCCGAAAGGACGCAACCGACGCCCGTTATCGACACGATGCCAACGCCGTTACCAGCGGGTACCGGCTGCATCTCTAACGCCTTCGCGCAGTCGAGCATCTCCTCAAAGTCGGCGACGCGTATTGCGCCGGTCTGCTCCATGAGCCCGGAGTAGATGCCGTCACTGCCGGCGAGCGCCCCGGTATGGCTGGCGATCGCTCGCCGCCCCATCGCTGTCTGCCCGCTCTTCAGCAGGAGCACGGGCTTGGCGGCCGAAACGCGTCGCAGCAGTGAGGCGAAGCGGGCGCCGTCTTTCACGCCCTCGGTGTAGATGCCGATGACGCGGGTATCGGGGTCGTCGCCGAGGTAGTCGAGGAGGTCGTTCTCGTCTATATCCGCCTTGTTACCAAGGCATGCTATCTTGCTCACGCCGAAATGCTCGACGGTGTTGATCCACCGCGCGATGCCGCTCGAGAACATCCCGGTCTGGCCAAAAAGCGAGAGTGAGCCCTGGCGCATCCGGTCGAGCGTTACGATCGAGGTGGCGAACGCGCCCGACGTCGAGACCGTACCGATGCTGTTCGGGCCCATGACGCGGATGCCCGCTTCGCGCGCAACCTCCATGACACCCTGCTCCAGCAGGCGGCCTTCGTCACCGACGTCGGAGAAGCCGGCAGCGGGAATGATGACTCGCTCTACGCCAAGGCGCGCGCATTCCTCCATGAGGCCCTTCGTCTGCTCCCGGGGCAGCACCGCCACCACCAGCTCGGGGACTTTCGCAAGGGCGCTCAACGAAGGGCATGTCTTTATGCCCTGGACCTCGTCGACAGACGGGTTAATCGGGTAGATGTCGCCCTCGAAACCAAACTCCAGGATATTTGCCAGCACGGTATGCCCCGCCTTGCCGGGCGTGCGCGACGCCCCGACCACCGCGACAGAACGGGGCTTGAAGAAAGTCTCGAGATCTTTCAACGGGATACCCTTCCTTTCTGATCATGCATGTACTGCTGGAACGAGATGGCGGCCGCCGTCAGGCCATGCGCATCACGCGGGCGGCGTACAGGCCTTCTCCAATGGTACGGATGTTTTCGAACCCGGGACCGCCATCCGCTGTCACACGCGGGTCGGCGACCTCGTATCGTGAAATCTCGAACCTGTCACCCGGCAGGTGACATTCTATGAACGGAAGCCCCGGCGTGTAAATGAAAGACCCCCCGGGCGCAAGCGCGTTCAGCAGCTCCATGTACTTCCCGGCGTAATTCTCGAACATGCCGTCACAGCGCAGGTGGTGGTGCGCAAAGTGGTTGGAGAAAGACATATGGGAGATAATGGCCCCCCATTTCCTGGGCTTGAAACGGGCATCCAGCCAATCCCCGGCAACGAGATACGGTGACGGCTCGACGAACCGGTCGAACCCGAAAGCCCTCACTCCCAGGCTTCTGAGATAGAAGACCAGAGACCCGTGCAGGCCGCAACCCAGGTCCAGTAGCGGCTCTGTCACGAGTCCGGGCGTAACGCGCATTACATCGAGCTGGAGCTCGGGGCTGTACTGATGGCACGTAATGGGGCCGGAAGATCTCAGGAGCCGGGCATCGTCCATCGAACCGAAATGCCCGCGAAGTGAGGTGAAGTGGTCCTCCAACAGGTCGCGGGAAGCGCCCCTGAACGTTTCGAAAGATGCGTCGTTCAACAGGATCCGACGGACGCGATCCAGGAGGTCCGCGTAGTCGCCGGCAAGAACGCGCCGGTCGCCCTCCGATACGCGCACGAACTGGTTGTAATCGAGAACGGACCTTTCGGTCCTCTCGACCATGAACCCGACGAGCGCTTCGCGAGAACCGGGCTCACCCATGGCGGAAGCGATGGCGGTCTTGTTGCTATGCGTAAAATCCAACCATCCAGGCGAGAGGCTTGCGAAACCCTCGAGGTTGGCCTCGTCAAAGACATCCACGAGCGCATTTTGTATATAGCGTTCATCGATCAGCCTCACGAGGTTGGAAGCTATTTCTCCTGGAGAGTCCGACCTGCTTTTCACACCCCCATTATATCCCCAAAGATCTCCTCAGACTCGAGGGAGGCTGTTGACGCCACCCCCACCCTGCGACAGCCTCCGAGGGGAGAGGGAAGAGGCGCTAGGTGGTCTTGTGGCCTTTGATTGTTATGGCGTGTTCGGGGCAGATTGTGACGCATTCCATGCAGCCGTTGCAGAAATACGTGAAGCGGGGTGATATCAGGTATTCGGGCTCGATGCCGTAGTCTGCAAGTTTCTTGCGCGGCGCCGCGAGGAATACGCCGGTGGGGCAGACAGCCTGGCATTTGAAACCACACGCCCTGGTGTCACACGCTTTTGCCGAAACCTTGAAATCGGTCATGTTCACCAATTCCCCGAGGCAACCGGTACGAGCGACCGCGACAGAAGAGCGATAGCGTCCCGCGCGCAGGCGACCCGGCACAACCCGCAACCGAAGCACAAGGCATGATCGACCATCACCTTTCCGGTCTCCTCGTCGTAGGCGAGCGCCCCGAACCCGCAACGCTCCACGCACGGGGCATCCCCACCGCACCCGTCGCAGAGCTCCTCGCTGACGACGATCACCTCGTGGCCTTTGAAGACAGCCTCGGGGATATTGTGCGGGAATCGCTGTTTGAACGAGGTGCACCATTGCAGGTCGCAGTTGCAGATGCAGACCGGCATCGGCGCCTTGGCGTAGAGCACCTGGTGTATACGGCCCTCGGCGTCTTTGCCCACGAGGTACTCGCGCGCTTCGGCGAGGGTTATCTCTTCCATCGGACCGTCGGGGAGCAAGCTCCGCTGCATATCCCTGATCGGGCCGAAGTTGAGGCAGCACAACTCTTCTTTATTGACTACGAGCCTCTTGCAGGCGCATGGCAGTAGCACGAAGTTATTGGCAATGGAGATTATCTCGAGGGAGTCCTCGAGGCTCACGATCTGCCCGCCGTGCTGCTTCGGCGCAAGCCGCTTGATCGCGGCCTTGATCGCGGTGCCGAGCGCGGGCCATCCGGCCAGGCCGGTCACCTTCGAGCTGAAGTTGATGTAGTAATCGATGCCGTAACCACAGATCTCTTCGACGAGTTTCTGCCTGTCCCTGTCGGCCATCATCTCGTCGGAGTAATTGTCGGGGTTGAGGTACCAGCGATTGCCGTGGCCGTGCTTCTCGCAGAATTCGCACATAGGGTCCTCCGGTCTACAGGCGCGCGGCTCCGAACGCGCCAATTATATACCGCGGCGAACCGGGGCTGAAGGGGTCTGTGGCGGGATAGAGCCGTACCTTGGATGGCTGGCTGGAGAGAGTTCCCGCGGGCGCCTTTTACCTGACCGTGAGTTTTTTCCTGATCTTCTCAACCTTGGGAGCCACGACCGTCAGGCAGTACGGCTGCCGCGGGTTCTTCTCGAAGTACCGCCTGTGGTAATCCTCAGCCGGATAGAACGCCTCCAGCGGTTCGACCTGCGTAACTACAGGTCTCTTGAAATCGCCCGCGACCCCTTCGATGAATCTTTCGACGCGCCCCTTCTGCTCGTCGGAGTCATAGAGCACTGTTGAACGGTACTGGGTCCCGACGTCGTGTCCCTGCCTGTCAGGGGTGGTCGGGTCGTGCATCGTGAAGAAATGCGCAAGTACCCCCTCGAGCGACACCACGTCCGGGTCGTACTCGACCAGAGCCACCTCGGCGTGGCCGGAGAGCCCACCGCAGACCTCCCTGTACGTCGGGCTCGGCGTCCCGCCGCCCGCGTATCCAGGCGTGACTTCCTCGACCCCGGGCACCTGTATTAGCGCGGCTTCAACACACCAGAAGCAGCCGCCTCCAAGCACTATCCGCTCGCGCTTATCGGTCATCTTCTTCACCCCGGAACCTGAGCGAGATCGAGTTCACGCAGTGCCTGGTGTTCCTGGGTGTCAAGCCTTCCCCTGTGAAAACGTGTCCCAGGTGCGCCCCGCACCGCGAGCATGTTATCTCCGTGCGCGCGCCATCGGCGTCTGTCGTTCTCGTTACCGCTCCTTCTATCTCGTCATCGAACGCCGGCCACCCGCACCGTGAATGAAATTTGTCATTTGAGCTGTAGAGCGGCGCTTCGCACTGCCTGCACAGGTACGTACCCGGTTCGAAGTGTTCGTCGTACTCTCCGGTGAACGGGAACTCCGTTCCCTTTTCTATGATCACCCGTTCTTCCTCGGGTTTGAGTTTGTTCAACTTCATTTGATTCGCCCTCCCCGCGATCTCTTTTGACCAATATACTTCCCCCCCACCAAACGACATATGACCACGCTCAACCCCGAAAAGCCGGACCTCTCAGGCCCGGGTCACTTTCGTCGCGACCAGGATAATAATCTGTGACGTTAACACCACCGCCACCCTGACCCTCCCTCCTCGAGGGGGAGGGAATTACCCGGGACTGAGAGGCCCGGCTCCAGAGGTGGGTGAGCCCTGGAGGGGGAGGGAAGAGGCGGATTCGGGGGAATTCGCATATAGTTGGATGTACAGGAGATTGAGCCATGGGAGGAGCGGCAGTGGAACGCTATGCGGGTTCGCTTGAGAACTTCAGGGAGCTGTTTCCCTGGAAGTTTGCTCCCGTCGAAGAGGTCTTCGACTGCATCGGTCGTGGAGACAGGCTGTTCATCGGGACGGCGTGCGGCGAACCCCAGTACCTTGTCGCCGAGCTGAACGAGTACGCACGCTCACACACGAGATCGTTCTTCGATACTGATAGGATGCAGGTCTGGACCCTGGGCGTGACTCCATATGCCGAGGATAGGTTCGACAGCCGTTTTCATCACTGCTCTTTCTTCATCGGTGACAACACGAGAGAAGCGGTCAACACCGGGCTTGCGGACTACATGCCGATATTCCTCTCAGAGGTGCCGGAACTCCTCACCCGCGGGTACGTGTCTATCGATGTGGCGCTCGTCCAGGCGTCACCTCCTGACAGCAACGGCTACATGAGCCTTGGGATAAGTGTGGACATAACGAAGGCCGCGGTCGAAGCCGCCTCCAGGGTGATCTGCCAGGTGAACGCGAATATGCCGCGGGTCCACGGAGAATGCTTCATCCACATCGAGGACGTCGATTTCATCGTGCCGCACGATGAGCCCCTGCTCGAGTACTCCCCTGAGGCGCCCGGCGAGATTGCCCACAGAATCGGCAGGTATGTCGCTCAGATCGTCGGCGATGGCGACACGATACAGGTTGGCTACGGCAGCCTGCCCAACGCTATCATCGCGAGCCTGGGCGAGAAGAAGCACCTTGGGGTACACACCGAACTGCTCGGTGACGGCATCGTTGACCTCATGAAAAAAGGGGTCATTGACAACAGCCTCAAGACGGTGGACCGCGGAAAGACGATCGCTTCGTTCTGCATGGGAACGAGCGGGACTTACGAGTACATCTCGGACAACCCGAGCTTTGAGTTCAAGCCCATCGACTATACGAACGACCCGCTCGTCATAGCACAGAATCGCAACATGGTCGCTATAAACAGCACGCTCGCGGTCGACCTCACCGGCCAGTCGACGGCCGAGACTATCGGCCGGACGTTCTACAGCGGCGTTGGCGGGCAGGCGGATTTCATGAGGGGGGCGGTACTGTCCCCGGGAGGACAGACGGTGCTCGTGCTGCCCTCGACGACCGCCGACGGCAAGACGTCACGCATAGTGCCACACCTCTGGGACGGCGCTGGCGTCACGCTCGTGCGAGGCGACGTGTATTACGTCGTCACGGAGTACGGCATTGCTTATATGCACGGCAACAACGTGCGGCAGCGTGCGCTGCAACTCATCTCGATCGCGCATCCGCGCTTCCGGGAGTGGCTCGTAGACGAGGCGAAGAGGACCAACATGGTATATGCGGATCAGGCTTTCGTTCCTGGAGTGGAAGGCGAATACCCCGAGGAGCTGGAGAAGTACCGTACGACCAGGACCGGGCTGGTGATCCTCATGCGCCCGGTAAAGCTGAGCGACGAGCCGGTCGTGAAAGATTTCTTCTACTCGCTTTCCGACAAGAGTAACTACCGGCGCTTCATAATGCTGCGCAGGTACCTGCCGCACGAGATACTCCAGAGTTACGTTGCAATCGACTACACGAAGCAGATGGTCATCCTCGCGACAATCCCGGATGCGGAGAAAGAGCTCCTGGTGGGTGTCGGGCAGTACGTCGTCGACCAGGAAAAGCGCACCGCCGAGATAGCCCTTGCCGTACGCGACGAGTACCAGGCACGCGGCATCGGCTCCGAGCTGCTGGCATACCTTTCACAGATAGCCAAGAGCAGGGGGCTCGCCGGGTTCACCGCCGAGGTGCTGGGCGAGAACCAGCCTGTCCTGAACCTCCTCGAGAAGTCGGGGCTCGGCTTTAAGAAGTCTTTCAGCGACGGGGTCGGTTACGTCAACGCGACGTTCAAGAAATAGGACACACCCAGGACCGCTGCCGTCCGCCTACTCCTCATCTCATCGCCAGGGCATCCTGTCGATGAGCTGCCGTAACCCTCTTTTCAGCAACCGGCCGGTTCAACAGGCGCTGATGTCAGACGGTTTCACCACCTTTGACCTGGATTCTGGGTGGGTACTTATGGAATGTCTTGAGGTGGGCCCCCTGGACCGACCCGATGAGCGGTATGTAAACGAGCTTGCGTATCGTAAAGCTGTGCTCCTCCTTCGGGTCAAGGAACAGGTTGAAGTTCTTGCCGTACGTGTATTTGACCGTGTGGCCTGAGAAGCCACCCGGGGTGACCGTATCGCGATGGTCCATCTCGGTAGCGACCAGGACGAGCTTCCACGGGCCCACCCGCACGGCCGAGTGCTGGTCCAGCAGCCAGGCGTGTACCGCCAGCCGGTTTGACATCCAGGCCGGGTCGACAGCCCAGTGCGTACCCTCGGGGGCGGATTCCGCCAGCAGGAACGCGCGCTGGTCCACGCCGTCTATGAAGCGGTCCTGTGGCAGGTCCTCGACGCCCGCCAGGGCGCAGAACGTCGGAAAGATATCGCAGAAGTCGAAGAGCCCGTCCGAGGCGCGACCCGCTTCTATCATTCCCTTCCAGAAGAAGATTCCCGGTATGCGAATGCCGCCCTCCCACGTGGTCCCCTTCGAGCCGCGGAACGGGGTATAGGAGCTGTCGGGCCAGGACTCCATCTCGGGCCCGTTGTCCGACGTCACGAAGATGAGGGTGTTTTCGAGCTGCCCCGTCTCCTCGAGCGTGGTGAAGAGGCGTCCGAAGATGTCGTCCATCTCGACCAGCACGTCATGGAACGGATACTTGGCGCGCGACTTCCCCTTGAACTTGTCGGGCGGGTAGTTGTCGAAATGGCAACCGCGGGTGCCGTGATACAGGAACCAGGGTTTGTTGCTACCGGCCATCATTCGTATGAACTTCTCGGAGTAGTCGGCCCACTTCTCGTCCAGGTCCTTGACCGTCTCGAGGTCTATCTCTTCCTGCTCTATCTCCGGCGTGTCGAACTGCCCGGCCTTCGCAAGTATGTTGTGCTTGTTGAACTTCGCGTTCATCACCGCGTTGAAGATGAGCGGGTCGTTGACGATCTCGGGATAGAAGTAGTTGTCCCGCCACTCCGTGTACATGTCGGAGACACCGTAGAAGCCGTAGAACTCGTCGAAGCCTTTGTTCTGCGGGACGGACTCGGCGTTCTCACCGCAGTGCCATTTTCCGACAGCGCGAGTCGCGTAACCCGCTTTACTGAGAAGCTCCGGCAGCGTGACCTCGTCCTGGAGCCCGCCCGGTTGCCCGTACATCGGTGGGGTCAGGATGCCATGCCTTATTGGCAGGCGGCCGGTCATGAGGGTTGCGCGCGATGGAGAGCAGCTCGGCTGCGAGTAACACGAAGTGAGGCGCAGGCCATCGGCGGCGAGCCTGTCGAAGTTGGGAGTGGGCGCGCCGCGTAGGTGTCCGCCGCCATAGCAGCCGAAGTCGCCCCAGCCGACGTCATCCAGGATGTATACGAGGAAGTTGGGCTTCTTGCCAGTTCTCTTTTCCAGCTCGGCGAGTTTCTTCTCCGCGGCTTCGAGCCAGTCTGGGTGCATGAGGCGCGGCCCCCGGTTCTCCGCGTAGTAATCGATGATGCCGCCGAGGATGCGCTCGCCTTCGTCGGGCGGTATCACACCGGCATCGCGCCACTGCTGCTCGGCCATTTTCATCACGCTCCCGTTGGGTTGAACGGCCGGGTTCGAGACCCGCCAGCAAGCTCCGCTTGCCACTATTTCCACCACCGACCGGGTGTTTCCTGCCGCAGCCTTCTTCTTGAGCCGGGTCTCTCCGGGCCCGGTTCAAAAACCTGGGGTCAGATCTGGTTTTTGAAGGGGTCAGCCCTGGGGGGAGAGTTGGGGTAGGAGGTCGAAGAAGGGGAAGAGGGAGGGGTATTCGAAGGAGATTATCTCGGAGACGAGATCAGATTCGAAATGGAGGACCTGGATCGAGTGTGCGATGTAGAGACCGGTCGTCACGTCGCGCCTGTAAACCCCGAATGCGAGCTGGCCGTTGGCACGACGGGGCAGGAGACGCCAGCGGCCTTCAGCACCCTCACTGAGACGGTCCACTTCGAGATGGGCGAGCACAGCGTCCCTGCCGCCGTACCAGGCCGCGCCCGGCACGACCTGGAGCGTCACGCCGCCTGACAGTTGGCCGGCGAGGCTGCCGACACTTGTCGTTTCCCACGAATAGAGGTAACGCATGAATACCGCGGTCGCCGATTCGTCGCTCGGTGGCTCGCGCCTGCCGAGGTCCCTCAGATAGAAACCGTCCATATCGCCGCGGGCATCCTCGAGCAGCCCGATGGTCTTCGCCGGGCTCGTGACCATCGCCGCCGCGACTTCGACCACGTCCCAGCCGAGTACGTCGGAGAGCAGGAGCGCCGCCCGTCTGACCGGCTCGATCCTCTGGAGCGCTTCGATGAAGTAGAGGGAGATGCTCTCCCTGGTGCTGAATAGCGACTCGGTCAGGAATCCGGGTGCGTCCTCTACGATGGCCCCATTGTCCGGGTACAGGTCGTCAGGGAACGGCTCCAGCCAGCCGAAGTGCACGGGCTCACGGTTGAGCGCGACGGGGTCCGAAGGTTGCAGTGCGAGTGCGGGCAGCGTGCGCGGGGCCTTTTCCACGAGCGACTCGACGCAAGCTTCGACAGCCATCCGATACAGGGGCCATGCGCCCCCGGCCGCACCGGGACCCGGGCCCTGGCGCGCTCTGCGCAATATGTCCTCGGTAAGCCTGTCGGCCTCCAGCAATGACCCTGACATGCGGTAGGCAAACAACCTCAGCTCATCGCGATACTCCTCGATCCGTGACACTACGCCGCTCCGTGACAGTACTTGAACTTCTTGCTGCTCCCGCAAGGACAGGGGTCGTTGCGCCCCGCGGAGTCAAACGCCTCGAGTGTATGTGCCTCTTCCTCGGCGATGATGTCCATGATATCCGCGGGAGAGCGACCAATCCGGTAGAGCTCGGCAATAGCGTTCATCGGCCCCTCGATATGCTCGAAGAAAGCTTTGTACCCGGCGCAGAGGTAGTTCAATCCGGACCCACCATCGGGGCTCTTCGCAAAACGGTTCTTGGGGCACTCCCCCCGGCACGCGAAGAGCACTTCGCAGTCGGTACAGCAACTGGGGAGGGTGTCCCGTTTGGCGGCGCGGAAGCTTCTCTGCTCATCCGAGGCGACGAGCTCGGATATCGGGCGCTCCATGATATTTCCGAGGAGGTTTCGCGGCTCGACAAAGTGGTCGCAGGAGTACAGGTCTCCGTTGTGCTCCAGTGCCAGCGCATCGCCGCACGATTCATCGAAGATGCACGCCAGTGCGGGCGCGCCCACCCACGAGGCGAACGCCGCTTCGAACATGTTCACGTGAACCCTGCCGACATCGGCGCGGAGCCACTCGTCGAAAATCGCGATCAGGAAGTCGCCCCACTGCGCGGGGTCGACGGACCGGTCGGTCACAGTGTTGCCTTGCTGCAGAAGCGTTGTGCCGTCGGCGTTGATGCGCTCGACGATCGGAATGAACTGTATCCACTCGACGCCGAGTTCGTCGCGGAAGAACCCATAGACGTCGAGCGGGTGGGGCGCGTTTGCGGCGTTGACGGTGCAGAGGATGTTGAACTCCACCCCTCGCTCCTGCATGAGCCGTGCGGCCCGCAACACCCTGTCGAACGTGGGCCCACCGCGCTTGTCATGGCGATACCGGTCATGGATCTCTCGCGGCCCGTCCATCGACAGGCCGACGAGGAAATGGTTTTCGCGCAGGAATTCGCACCACTCGTTGTCGAGGAGGGTGCCGTTGGTCTGGATCGTGTGTGAGACTTCCACGCCGGTACCGGCGCACTGCCGGGCATATTCCACGGAGCGCCTGAAAAAATCGATGCCCATCATCGTCGGCTCCCCGCCCTGCCAGGCGACGATTGCCTCGGGGACATTTTGCGCGTCGATGTACTGGCGTACGTATTCGCGCATGACCTCGTCGTCCATGCGGAAGCGGCTGCCGGGGTAGAGCCTCTCCTTGGTCAAGAAGAAACAGTAGTCACAGTCGAGGTTGCAGACCGGGCCGGTAGGTTTGGCCATTACGTGAAAAGCGGATAGCCGCTGAGGCTTCTCCACTGGCGCCTCCCTTTTCGCAGAACCTGCATCGCAACAAGTATTCAATCCGAACCGGGCGCTCATGGCAATGCTCCCCCAGACCAAACACTTGAGGGCGGTCTCTCCAGGCCGCCCGGAGTCAGGCCTGAGAGACCAGGCTCAAGAAGAGAAGGGGGTTTCTTGAGTTGACAGGGGGGCTCTGGTGGGCATAGACTCCCTGTATTCTTGTATATACAAGTTGCGCTTAACGAAGCGGAGAACTCGATGGATGGCGGCGAGAAGATAGACGCAGGCTCCTTCACCCCGGCGTACTTCCAGCTTGCGCAGATAATCCATGGCGAGATAATGAGCGGCGAGCTCCGCGCGGGTGACCGCGTGCCGAGCGAGAACGAGCTCTCCGACCGCTACGGGCTGAGCCGGATGACAACAAGAAAAGCGATCGGCGTCCTTACCGACGAGGGCTTCGTCCGCCCCGAGAAAGGCAAGGGAACGTTCGTCAGCACGCCCAGGGTCGACGGAGGCATGTTCCTGATACCGGATTTCCACGAGGAGATGCGCGAACAAGGTGTCGAATCCGAGGTCAGGCTGCTCGGCGTAAAGGTTGTTCGGGCGGGGCAGGTACAGGCCGACAGGCTGGGCACAAGGAAGGGCGAGCGCGTAATCTACCTCGAGAGGATTCTCGAGGGTGGAGGCGAGCCGCTCGTCTTCGACAGAAAGTATCTCCTCCTGGACCGATCTCAACCACTGCTCGAGGCCGAGCTCGGACATGGCTTGACGGCGGACCTCTTCGCCGACGTGCCGGAGATGGCGCCGGTCAGGGCCGACCTCAGCCTCTCCGCCACCACACTCACGGCGCGCGAGGCGCGGCTTCTCGACAGCAGAAAGGGCGCGGCCGCGTTCTGCATGGAGCAACTCATCTACGCGGTCAACGACAGGCGGGTCATATGGGGATGGATGATATACCGCGGCGACAGGTTCAACTTCAATTCTTCTAACCGACTTCTCTGAGGTGATGCGGGTGGACTTGCCCGAGAGGCTCGTCAAAGCGATGGGAGACCTCGACGAGGATCAGGTGCTGGAGCTCGCGGGCAGCATGCTCGCCTCCGGCGCCGAGCCGCTCGAGATCATCGAGCTGTGCCGCGAAGGATTCAAGATCGTCGGCGACAGGTACGAGAGGCGCGAGTACTTTCTGAGCGGGCTCATCATCTCCGACGATATCTTCGGGAACGTAATGGGCCTGCTCGATCGCTCGCAGTGCTTCAAGCTGGATGATTCTCAGAAGCTGGGCAAGGTTGTGCTTGGCGCTCCTCTCGGAGACGTGCACGACATCGGCAAAGAGATCGTATCAATGCTCCTGCGATGCTCTGGATTCGAGGTCGTCGACCTCGGAGTAAACGTAAGGCCGTCGGAGTTCCTCGAAGGCGCGGTCGACAGCGGGGCGGGCGTGGTCGGGATAAGCGCGCTCATAACGATGGCTTACGAGCCGCTACGCGAGACAGTTGCCGCGTTCGAGCGCGAGGGACTGCGACAGCGGGTCAAGATAATGCTCGGCGGAGGCGCTGTCTCCCAGCGCGTGTGCGACTACGCCGGGGCGGATGCCTGGAGCCGCGACGCGTCAGATGCGGTCAAATTCACCAGGCAGTTTTCTGGAAAGGAGTGATTCTGGTGAGTGAGGACATTGCTGCATTGATAGCAGATGTGGACGAGGAGCGGACCCTGGCTGCCGTAGCGAGCGCGCTCGACGCCGGCACCGACCCGCTGCTGCTGGTCGAAGCCCTAAGGCATGGGATGTCTTCTGTCGGGGAACGGTTCGAGGCCCGGGAGTACTTCCTGCCGGACCTTATACTCTCCGCCGACATCTTCAACCAGGCGACGGCGCTCATCGAGCCCAGGCTCGAGGGCGGGAGCGGGCCGTCGAGGGGCGGCGTTGTCATCGGCACCGTCCAGGGCGATATCCACGATATAGGAAAGAACATCGTTGCGACGATGCTGCGGTGCTCCGGCTACGACGTCCACGACCTTGGTGTCGACGTGCCCCCAGCCGCGTTCGTCGGGAAGGTGAAAGAAACCGGCGCGGGCCTTGTCGCCATGTCCGGACTGCTCACGTTTGCCTTCGACTCGATGAAAGAGACCGTTCAGGCGTTTGCCGACGCGGGCCTGCGCGATTCGGTCAAGATGATGATAGGCGGCGGTCCGGTCAACGAGACAGTACTCGACTACTGCGGCGCCGACGCGTACGGGAAAGACCCATCGGAAGCCATAAGGCTCGCTGGAGCTCTCATCGACGCTGCATTGCCACTTGGTTCTCAAACCAGGTCTAGACCTACTTGAGCCGGATCTCTCAGGCCCGGGTCGGATACAGGCTTCAGCCACGCGAACGAGTCGGCATCGATTCAGGGGGGCAATATGAAGATGACCAAACGCCTTTTCGAGAACGACACGATGACGGCGGAGGAGCGGCTCCAGGCCGTGATTAACCTCCAGGTCCCGGACAGGGTGCCCTCGAGCCCGTTTATCTACTACTTCGCCGCGAAGTACGCGGGCATAACCGTCCACGAGCTGTGGAGCGAGCGCAAGAGGTACCTCGCGGCGATCGACAAGTGCTTCGACGAGCTGGGGCCGTGGGATGCCTATTACCCGGTCAACCCGCGTTATCCGGAGATCTACACTCTCATCATGCCGATGAAGGCTCGCTGGCCGGGCATAGACCTCCCGCCGGACAGCATCTGCCAGCTCCTCGAGACGGAGGTAATGAAAGCCGAGGATTACGCCTGGGTGAGTGAGATGGCTGGCAAGTGGGGGCGCCTTTCGTATGTCGGGTTCTTCCTGAGGATGATAGCTCGCGCGTGGGACCACATCGACGAGGGCTTTGGCGCGTTCACGTACGCAGTGCCGAGGATGGTCCACCACCTTGCCGGCTGGAGGCTGGAGTTCGACTCCTGGAGGCGGCGCGGTGTCACGACCCTTTACGGTTTCCTGCCCGAGGTGGCGTTCGACAGCTTCTCTCTTGCGCGAGGGCTGATGCCTTTTGTGAAAGATTGCAGGGTGCGCCCCGAGGAGGTTGCCAGGGCCGCCGAGGATCTAACCGAGGGTTACTACTTCATCACCAGGGTCATCTGCGCGCTCATGGGCATCCCGAGGGCCCAGTTGTTCCTTCACAGGTCCTCCAACGACTTCCTGTCGCCGAAGATGTTCAACGAGCTCGCGTTCCCATCACTCAAGAGCCTGGTGGACAGGCTCGTGGCGGCCGGTATTCAGGTCGTGTTGCACTGCGACGGCAACTGGGACCTCAACCTCGAGAAGCTCCGCGAGCTGCCGGCGGGAAACTGCATCGTGGAGTTCGACGGGCCAAGCAATATCTTCCTGGCCAAGGAGGTCATAGGCGACCGGATGTGCATCATGGGAGACGTGCCGCCGGACATGCTCTGCCTTGCCTCCGTGTCCGAGGTCGACGAGTATTGCCATCGCCTGATCGAAGAGGTCGGCAAGGGCGGTGGCTACATTATGGCTTCGGGCTGCGAGGTGCCGCCCAACGCCAGGCCCGAGAACGTCAGGGCCATGCTGGGCTCCGTGACCAAGTACGGGTATTACGGGACGAAACCGCGCGAACAGTCACCCATCCCCGAGCCACACACCATGCCCACTTGAGCACGGACCAATCACTTGACCCTGCTTAAAGCGGAGGGGGAAGTGCCTTGCCTGCTTGTGTTCCCCAGGCTTATTGAAGACCATAGGGGAGGCCTGCTCCGCAACGCTTCGGTCTGAAATCAGGTGAGTCTTTCGAAGCCGCCAAAAGGGCAACGCGCTCTTCGGCGGCTCGTTTGTTCTTGATGGAGCAGGACAAGAACGGTCTGACAGGCCTATCAGGCGGGGGAGCACCGGGTTCGCGGTTGATGCTATACTCTTACGTTGTTTGGACGGTTGGTCGATGCGCTCGGGAAAGGCATGAATGGACGCGTTTTCGAGTATCTCAAAAATAATAAGGCGCCACCCATGGACAGTTGTATCCATCTGCCTCGCAATGACAGTGGGGCTGGGTTTCGGGCTGCTGTTCCTCAAGGGTCATGTGACTTACCAGAGCCTCCTCCCGCAGAAGTTTCCCAGCGTGCAGGCCATCAACTCGCTCGATAAGAAATTCGGCGGCATATCATACGAGTATGTGCTGATCAAGGCGCCTGACGTCACTGACAACGACATAACGCAGTTTCTCGTCGGCCTCGACGAGAACCTCAACAAGGACCCCCGGTTCAACGCCGGACAGATACAGACGCGCACAAACGCAGCGGGCCAGAAGGTGCTGGTCATCCAGGATTACCTGACTCCCTTCATCGCGAATATGCAGCGTGAGATGGCCTCCCGCGGCATAAACCTTCCGATGAGCGATGTGACGAACGCCAACGTAAAGACTTTCACCGGCAAAGATTTCCACGCGGTGGTCGGGCAGGACTACCTCGCCAACAGGCAGGCTTCCGAGCAGGTCGTCGGCAGGTTCATAACGCCTGACAGGAAGGCCGCCCTTGTGATGATCAAGACCGGTCCGCTCACCGAAAAACAGCAGGTGAAGCTGGGCGCCGACTTAGATAATTACTTCCACAGCAAGCTTGGGTCGATGAAAGGTGTGACCATGAGCATCTCGGGCGACGCGACTCTCGCCCGCGATTTCAACACGCACATAAAGAACACGACCATACTGCTCTTCGCCATCGCGCTTTCGCTGGTCATCCTGACGTTGTTCGCCGCGTTCAGGCGTGTATCCGATACCGTCCTGCCGATCGCGATAATGCTGCTCGCGCTGGTGTGGACGTTCGGCCTGTGCGGATGGGTGGGTATCCAGTATACGGTGGCGGTGATCGCCGTCATGCCGCTGTTGCTGGGCCATGCCCTCACATTCGTCGTTCCTTTCGTCGCGCGGTTCTACGAGGAGGTCGAGCGCTACGCGAAGCCGGTCGAGTCCGTGGGCAAAGCACTGACGGCGGTGGGTGTCGCGCTGCTGCTCGCGGCAATAACCAACACGTTCGGGTTTATGGTGTTCGGGTTCAGCGTCCTTCCGGCTCTGCGCGATTTCGGGATTACCTGCGCGATTGGAAACCTGTTCATCTTCACCCTGAGCGTTACCATGCTGCCTGCTGTCATCGTGCTCCGCGAGCGAGCCCTCGAGAGGAAGGCCGGGGTCGGCGACCAGAAGACCATGTACTTTGACGGGCTGTCGCTGCGCAAGAGCCAGGGCTGGTTCACCCGGGCCACCAACCGCACCCTGGATTCTTTCACCAGCCTTTCCACCAGGTACTCCACGCCGGTCATCGTCGTCTTCGCGGTCGTCATCATCCTCGGGTTCGTCCAGCTGCACGGCCTCAAGACCGACTCCGACCTTCGCAAGCTGGTCCCCAAGAGCCTGCCCGGAATGAGCGCCAACTTCGAGCTCGAGAAGTACTTCGGCGGTCACCAGCAGGACGTCATCATGGTGACCGGCGATGTGATGTCTCCAAAGTCGCTCGAGGCGATGGCGGCGCTTGAAAAGGCCGTTTCAGGTGAGAACGGCGGTGGGTTGTACACCGGCAAGGGCGTAACAGGTCTTCCCGACGTGCTCGCCGCGGTCAACAACGGCAAGCTACCCTCGACAAGGCAGGAGGCCGAACAGGCGCTGAAGACCGCCGAGGCTAACGGGGGTTACGTGATCGGAGGCCTTTTGAGCAAGGACGGCAACTCCGCGCTTGTAACGCTCAACGGATCTGGAGCCCAGTCGACCGCAGTCGTCGACAAGAAGATGCAGCTCCTGACGAACGCCGGAAACCAGTACCTTCGCGGCCAGGGACTTACCTTCAAGCTGGGCGGGATGACGCCGCTGACAAAGGACATGACCAAGAACATCATACCCACCGAGACTCTTTCATCGATCCTGTCGCTCGTGCTGTGCGCGCTCGTGCTCGTTATCATCTTCCGCTCGTTCGCGTACGGGTTGATCACGCTCACTGTCGCGCTGGCCGGTGTGGCAGCCGAGATCGGCTTCCTGACTATTGTAAACTGGCCGCTCGACATCATGACTTCACTGGTGTCGGCACTTGTGATCGGGATTGGTGTCAATTTCGGTATCCTGTTCACGCACCGCTTCATTCAGGAAAAGGGCGTGGGAGAGCACACCACCGCCGACGCGATAGGCATCACGATGTCGAATCTCGGGCGGGCAAACGTAATCGCAGCGCTGACCACGGTGGCGGCATTCGTGATAGTCATGTTCTCGGGCATCGTGCCGCTCGGGCGCTTCGGCGCGGTCACCGCCGTTGCGATAACAGTTTGCGTCGTCGCCTCATTGACATTGATGCCCGCGCTTCTCTACCGCCTGTCGGCGAGGACCGATTCGCCCGAGGAGCCTGCTTTCCAGGAGAGGGATCCCGAGCCACTTGTGACTTGACCCGGGTCAGCCCCCCAACACGGGGCCCGTCTGACCCACAAGCATTCTCGTTCACCGGCGCTCTGAGGCGTGGTCCGCCCCCGGCTGTTATTCACCGGTAGCTCTGCTTATCAGGTTCCTAAGGCTTTCTATCATCGAGTTGAAGACCATCTTGAGGCTCTCGAATTCCTCCCCCGGTGTGACCTCGACCTCGATATCCAGGTCACCTTCCATTGCCAGTTCCGCGGCGGCCTCCAGCTCGTCCATCGGTTTGGTTATTCTTGTGCGGATCAGGTAGCTCAACACGAAGAACGTTATCAGTATCAAGGCAACGGTGGT
>Ga0182021_10003350_pt1 | contig 18845 bp, 12 predicted proteins | sample 612E3MmetaG_FD_120493 | JGI IMG/M metagenome (GOLD analysis project Ga0182021, IMG submission 120493) | Permafrost microbial communities from Stordalen Mire, Sweden - 612E3M metaG (Illumina Assembly) | ecosystem: Environmental > Terrestrial > Soil > Wetlands > Permafrost | place: Sweden... | reverse complement strand
GAATCAACGATATCGAAATATGTCAGAGAACAAGGAGTTGAAAAAGACTATACTGTTTTGCACCTAGCAAAACAGTTGGATTTGTTTTCAGATACTCCGTAGCTTGCTGCGGAGTAGTTCATTATGCTTCCAAATTGACAAATAATTAACCTGTAAATACTTAAAATACAGGTCATTGATTGTTGTTGTTTGTAGCGGAGGGAGGATTCGAACCTCCGACCTTTGGGTTATGAGCCCAACGAGCTACCACTGCTCCACCCCGCAATATATTATAAAAAAATCAATCAATCTGAGCCCAACGAGCTATCCCGATTCATCGGGACTCCACCCCGCAATATCAAGGTGCAAATGTAGTACATTATGAACAATTACCAAAACAAATATGTATTTATTTTAATATCTGACAACAGTCCGAAATCAGGAGACAAAAGCACGAAGATCAACTTCTGACTTCCGTCTTCCAGCTCCGGACTACATTACTTTTTAAAATATAATTGTTAAGTTTACGAGATATTTTGTTCATTAAATCCTATTTGGATTTTAATTTAGTTCACTAATCTAAAATATATTACTATGCCAAGGGTATTTAAAGCAACAGAAATCGAAAAAGAGGACAAAGAGGTAAAACGCGATTATCTTGACAGGCATATGCCACATGTCTCCTGCCCTGATGAGGTGACAAGAGGTCAGAAATTTGAAATAAAGGTAAAGCTGGGAGAAGAGTATCTCCATCCCGATGATGCTGACCATTTTATAAGCGTGATACAGCTTTGGAACAGGGAAACACTTCTTGCCGAAGCCCGGTATACTGCAGGAGTATATGGTAATAAACCTAACCATTTTGAAATTGATTTTTACATAGTTGCTCCTGAAGTATCAATGAACCTCTCTGCTATGGCGGTATGTACAAAACATGGCCTCTGGCAGAGTGAAGATAAACTGGTTAAAGTTATTTAACAAGGTAATATTCCTCTTTTTGCTTCCGTTAACTGAATTGATAATGCAGGATTATTATCTTTGCAGCCCGGTTATTTTGTAAATTATGGCTAAAAACGATAAGAAAAAACGCAACTGGCGGGATAAATACAGATTTTCTGTAATAAACGATACTTCTTTTGAAGAGGTCTGGAAAATCAAGCTGACTCAATATAACGCATTTCTCCTGATTGCAGGCCTGATTATTTTTATTGTCGGTACAACCACGCTGCTGATTGCTTTCACGAACCTGAAGGAATTTATTCCCGGATATCCTGATGTTACAATGAGACGTAATATCCTCTTGAGCGCTATCCGCCTCGATTCGCTTTCTGATGAACTGGCACTGAGAGATAAATATTTTGCTAATCTGAATGCAATAATATCAGGTAAAAAACCCGGTGAAATCAATGTAAGACAGGATTCCACAAAAAATTATAAATCAATAAAATTCAAAACCTCATCCGAAGATTCTGCTTTGAGAGTAAGAGTTGAAAATGAAGAACGATATAACCTTACCATTGGACCATCTGCACCCGAATCATCAGTTAGTCTGGCAAGCCTCCATTTCTTCCCTCCTGTGAAAGGGATAATTTCAGGCAGATATGACGTCCGTACAAAGCATTATGGAACTGATATTGTTACCAGACCCAAAGCTCTGGTTTCATCTGCTCTTGACGGTACTGTTATATTCACAGGATGGACCATGGAAACAGGATTTGTTATTGAAGTCCAGCACCCGAATAATATTGTATCTGTATATAAACATAATGCCAGCCTGCTTAAAGAGACAGGAGATCTTGTCCGTGCAGGAGAACCGATATCTATTGTAGGCGATTCCGGTGAACTTTATACTTCAGGTCCTCATCTTCATTTTGAGATTTGGTATAAAGGATCCCCTCTTGACCCTGAAACACATATTTTATTCTAATAACCAGGATACAGGGAATGCCAGATAGAATTGCAGTTTTGGGATCAACAGGGTCAATTGGCTCTCAGTCACTGGATATCATGGCCCGTTATCCTGAAAAATTCATTGTTGAAGCCCTGATTGCCGGAAACAATGTAGATCTTCTTACAAAGCAGGCTCTGCAATTCATGCCCGATTCAGTAGTTATAATGAATGTTGATCATTATAAAAAGCTGAAAGAAAATCTTATTAATACAGATATAAAAGTATTTGCCGGGGTTGAGGCTATTGAACAGGTTGTGACATCATCCAATATTGATGTTGTAATTGCTTCAATTGTCGGATATTCCGGGCTGCGTCCTGCGATTGCCGCTATAAAAGCAGGCAAGAAAATAGCTCTCGCCAACAAAGAAACACTTGTTGTCGCGGGAGAAATTATTGGCAGGCTTGTAGGAGAATCTGGCAGTCAGATAATCCCTGTAGATTCCGAACATTCTGCGATCTTTCAGTGTCTTGCAGGCGAGTCGGGAAATCCTGTTGAAAAGATAACCCTTACAGCATCAGGCGGCCCTTTTCTGAACTGGTCCGATGAGATGCTTAAAAATGTGAAACCTTGCGACGCACTTAAACACCCTAACTGGGAAATGGGTAATAAAGTCACTATAGATTCAGCTTCACTCATGAATAAAGGTCTTGAAGTTATTGAGGCCAGATGGCTTTTTAACCTTACACCAGATCAGATTTCAGTAATTGTTCATCCTCAGTCCGTAATACATTCATTTGTGCATTTTGCAGACGGATCAGTAAAAGCACAACTGGGAGTTCCGGACATGAGGATCCCGATTCTGTATGCACTCACTTATCCCGAACGGTTTACATCCGATCTGCCGCGTCTCGATTTTAAAAAAAACCATACTCTTACATTTGTTGATCCTGACATTAAAAAATTCAGGAATCTGACCCTTGCATATGATGCATTACGGGAGGGCGGAAATATGCCCTGCATCCTGAATGCAGCTAATGAGATGGCAGTCAATGCATTCCTTACAGGGGAAATTGGTTTTATGCAAATGCCTTATGTCGTTGAGCATACAATGGAAAACGGTCTGTTTTCACCAGCTCCTGATCTTGATTTCCTTGAGGTTACCGACAAAAATGCCAGAGAAATAGCAAAAAAATATATTAATAAACTTCATAATTAAAGATGATAATACTTATTAAAATCCTGCAGTTCGTAATGAGTCTTTCAATTCTTGTTTTAATACATGAACTGGGCCATTTCGTATTTGCAAGGCTGTTTAAAACAAGAGTTGAGAAGTTCTACCTCTTTTTTGATCCCTGGTTCTCACTCTTCAAATTTAAAAAGGGTGATACTGAATATGGCATTGGATGGCTGCCACTTGGCGGATATTGTAAAATTTCAGGAATGATTGATGAATCTATGGACAAGGAACAGATGAAGCTGCCTCCCCAGCCATATGAATTCAGATCAAAAACATCATGGCAAAGACTCCTTATTATGACCGGAGGTGTGATTTTTAATTTTATCTCAGCTTTGCTAATCTATATACTTGTTTTGTTTGCCTGGGGCGAAACATATCTGCCAACTGCAAATGTTAAATATGGTATTGTTACCGACTCGGTTGGCTATGCAATCGGACTGAGGAACGGAGACAAAATTCTTACCGTCGACAATCAGCATGTTGAGAACTTTATGCATATCACATCGGATATACTGCTTAACGACCGCAAAACAATACAGGTTGATCGTGATGGTCAGATCCTGAATATCGAAATACCAAAAGAATATATTCCCAAGATGCTGAAGGGAAAAGGACAACTGGAATGCAGGATACCCTACGGACCTTTTGTTGTTGTTTCCTATGGCAAAGTATCTCCCGGTAAAGCTGCAGGTGTTCTTATCGGCGATGAATTGATCGGGATAGATGATAAAAAATTCAATTACTTCGATGAATTTCAGAAATATTTGTTCGAAAACAAAGATCATCCTTTGGTACTTAACATTTTAAGGAAAGGTCAGAACGTTAATATTAATGTACAGCCTACACCTGAAGGGTTACTGGGAGTAAACAGAGGGGGATCTTCGGCAACACTTTTTGATCTGAAAACTGTTAAATACGGCTTTCTGCAATCAATTCCGGCAGGTATTAAAAAAGGATTCAATACAATCGGTGATTATCTTAAACAATTCAAACTCATCTTTAACAGGCATTCGAAAGCATATGAATCGCTGGGTGGTTTTATCACGATAGGAAGCATCTTCCCCGGAGTATGGGACTGGCAGTCATTCTGGAACCTTACAGCGTTTCTGTCAATCATACTGGCTGTCATGAACATACTGCCAATACCTGCACTTGACGGAGGACATGTAATGTTTCTGCTTTTTGAGGTGATAACAGGTAGAAAACCAAGCGATAAGTTCCTTGAATATGCCCAGTATGCGGGTATGATTCTGTTATTGGCATTATTGATTTTTGCCAACGGTAATGATATTCTGAGGCTGCTCAGAAAATAGTTTTAATATTTTTGTAATTTGTATTTAATTAAAGTATTTATAACTTTGTACGAATCCTAATACTAATATAAATGGGAAAGATAGGTTTAACTGAGATTTTACTGATTCTGGTTGTAATAGTTCTGCTTTTCGGTGGGAGTAAAATTCCTGAACTGATGAAGGGTATAGGCCAGGGTATGAAAGAATTTAAAAAGGCTTCCAACTATGATCCGTCTGAGGAAAAGGAAGCAGTGAACAAAGAAAAATAGTTAATCTTATATATATTACCGGAGACCTGCATTGAGGTGCAGGTTTTTTGTTTTTTTACCCTCCGGTGAGTAACCGGTTAAGCCTGTCATTAAAAGTGTATCAAACTATGATTCAGGAGAGTTTGATGTAAACTCAATCTAAAAAATCCGAAATCCTTAATCCGGAATCGATGTAAATGCAACCTAATGAGCTTATTTACACTAGATGCCAGATGGTGGATTTATAAATTCGTATTTCTGATTTCTTCTTCCGGGAACAAAACCTGCTTCTTTTATTATTGATTGCATCTCCTGCGCATTAAAACGGTAGGTAGCCCCGGCTGAGCTTACAACATTTTCCTCAATCATAATCGATCCAAGGTCGTTTGCTCCTGAATGTAGTGAAAGCATTCCGATATCTCTGCCAACGGTAAGGATTGATGCCTGTATATTTTTTATATTATTCAGAATAATCCGGCTGATCGCTATAATCCGGATATAGTCAGGTCCATTGTACGAACTTCGTATTCCCTGTTTTTTCAGAAGAGCTGTTCCTTCATCCTGAAATGGCCATGGGATGAAGGTTATGAAACCATAACTTTCAGCAGGTTTCTGATACTGAAGATCTCTTAATTTTATCAGATGTTCAACCCTTTCCTGAATTGTTTCAATATGCCCGTACATCATTGTCGCAGAGGTTGGCAGGTTTAATTTGTGTGCTTCTTTCATGACATCGAGCCACTCATCTGCAGTCGCTTTCGCAGGAGAAACAATTCTTCTTACACGGTCTGAGAGAATTTCCGCCCCTGCACCGGGAAGACTGTCAAGTCCGGCTTCAATCAACAGCTTAAGAACATCACAATAAGATAACCCTTCCTTTCCTGCCAGAAAAACAACCTCGGGAGGCCCCAGGGCATGAAGTTTCAGGGTGGGATATAATTTCTTAAGAGTTCTGAAAAGATCAATATAAAATGCTAAACCAAGTTCCGGATTCATCCCTCCCTGCAGGAGAAGCTGATCACCCCCGAGAGAAAATAATTCATCAATCTTTTTAATGTAATTTTCAACAGATGTTATATATGCGTCTTCCGATCCCTTTTTTCTGCAAAAATTGCAGAAGGAACATTGTGAAAAACAAACGTTCGTAATATTAACGTTTCTGTCGATCATCCATCCGGTAATATTTCCCGGATTATGCAATTGCCTCAATATATTGGCAACATACATGAGCTCCTCAACCGGTGCATGCATATAGAGCTCAACACCCTCCTCAACAGTAAGAGGAATGAGCCCGGAAGCTTTCTTGTATATTCGTTGTAAATCCATAGTTATAAACAAGATATCATATTCTGTAAACATTTTGACACCTGTTTGTTATGAGGATTAATCAGAGCAAAGGTAGTACTTTGGAGTACGAAACAATCAATATTTTAATTAACTTTACATCTTTAAAAATCCCCGGATAATTATATGAAACCTGAGATTCTGAAAATTTCACAAATTCCAACTGATAAATCGGTTGTATGTATCCTAGGAAGTGATCTGATTCCCGAAGAATTAGCTCTCGACAAAACGGAAAAGGAGTTTACTCAGGCAAAACTACTTTCAAAGGCAGAATACATTTTCGTAAACTCTTATAATAAATGTACTTACATTATAAGATTAAAGGATGGCATCAGCCAATATAAAATCAGGGAAGAGCTTCGCAGAACCGCGTATAACCTGAGAAACCTTCTTAAGGAAAATAACCATTCTGAATTGGTAATTACATCAGGGAATGCATATCCGGGAGCTGTTGAAGATTTTGCTGAAGGCTTTCTTCTCAGCGTATATTCGTTTGACAAGTACAAGACAATAGAGGAGAAAGGGGAGATAAAGAATTACCCCGCAAAACTCCTCCTTCATGGTAATATCGATGACTCAGAAATTGATTGGCTCATTAATCTGACTGATGCTGTCTATTTCACCAGGGATCTGATTAATGAACCTGTTAACCATTTGAATGCTACTGCCTTAGCTGGTGAGATCCAAAAAATAGGTGAATCTGCAGGCTTTATGGTCGAGGTGTTGAATAAAGGGAAGATTGAAGCGCTTAAAATGGGCGGACTACTGGCTGTTAATAAAGGTAGTGTTGACCCTCCTGTTTTTTGCATTCTCGAGTGGCATCCAGCAAACTGTCTGAATGCTAAACCAATTATTCTTGTTGGTAAAGGAATTGTTTATGATACAGGCGGTCTGAATATAAAAACCGGCGACTTTATGGCCGGAATGAACGGAGATATGGCAGGTGCTGCAATTGTTACCGGGATCTTACACACAGTAGCCAAAACAGGTATTCCGCTTCATATAATCGGATTGGTCCCTTCTACAGATAACCGGCCGGGTGGAAATGCATATACACAGGGCGATATCATTACCATGTATAATAAGATGACTGTTGAAATCGGAAATACAGACGCAGAAGGAAGGCTTATTCTTGCCGATGCTATCAGCTATGCATCTAAATATAATCCTGAATTAATAATAGATATTGCAACTCTGACCGGATCTGCAGCTATGACTTTCGGAAACCAGGCAATTGCCGTTATGACAAATGCCGACAGAAAATATTTTGCTCTCCTTGAGGAATGCGGACAGGATGTTTATGAAAGAATTTCTGAGTTGCCTTTATGGGATGAATACGGAGAATTGCTGAAATCCGATATCGCAGATCTAAGAAATATCGGTGGGCGTGAAGCCGGTGCAATTATTGCCGGGAAATTTCTTGAACGGTTTGCTGAATTTCCATTGATGCATCTTGATATTGCCGGTACAGAAATGCTTAAGAAGGATGATTTTTACAGGTTGAAAAAAGGACTCGGATCAGGGTTAAGGCTGCTTTCAACATTTTTGAAAAAAATAGCAGCTGAATATACAGAACTGAAATAAAAATTTATGGAAAATAAATCGATTATTGCCGGCATCTCGCAGGGAGATATTAATGGTATTGGATATGAAGTAATAATAAAAGCTCTTTCTGATCCTGTAATAAATGATATCTGCATTCCAATAGTTTATGGTTCGCCCAAGGTTGCAGCTTATCATCGTAAGGCATTGAATATAAACAATTTCAGTTTCAATAATATCAGATCAGCTGAGGAAGCTCACGCCAGGAAGGCTAACATGATCAACTGTCTTGATGATAATACAAGGGTCGAGCTCGGTAAATCGACGACGCATGGAGGAGAAGCTGCAATAATTTCTCTCGAAAGAGCAGTTGAAGACCTTATCAGCGGTAAGATCAATGTTCTTATTACAGCGCCGATCGATAAGCAGAATGTTCAATCGGATACTTTTCATTTTAATGGACATACTGAATACCTCAAATCAAAAGCCGGCTCTAAGGAAGTCCTTATGTTTATGATAAGCGAGTGCATGAGGATCGGTATTGCAACCGGTCATGTTCCTCTCAGCAAAGTCCCGGAACTTATAACGATTGATTCGCTCATGGTCAAAATCCGGCTGATGAATCAATCTCTCATGCTCGATTTCGGTATCCGCAAACCCCGTATTGCAGTGCTGGGTCTCAATCCGCATGCAGGTGATAATTCGCTGCTTGGTAAAGAAGAGGCAGAAATAATCAGCCCTGCTATTCTTCAGGCAACAAAAGAAGGGATACTTGTCTTTGGACCTTTCCCAGCCGATGGTTTTTTCGGAGCTGGATCATTCACTAAATTCGACGGAATACTTGCCATGTACCATGATCAGGGACTTACCCCATTTAAAGCTTTATCTTTTGATTCAGGTGTAAATTTTACTGCGGGATTGCCATTTATTAGGACATCACCAGTTCACGGAACAGCTTTTGCAATAGCAGGGAAGGGCGAAGCTTCGGAAAATTCATTTCGCCAGGCAATATACCTTGCATGTGACATATTCAGAAACAGACAGATATATGATGAAATATCAAAAAATCCGTTAAAGCATCAGGATATAGATATTCATAGCGATCGTTATGATGAACTTCCTCCCGATATTTTTAATGCTGAATAATAATTATGATAGATTATATTAAAGGCGCCATAACCCGGATAACTCCAACCTTTCTTATTCTGGAATCCGGGGGCATCGGCTATCTTATCAATATTTCAGTTAATACTTTTTCGAAACTTGAAGGGAAGACTGAATTCAAAGTCCTTATACATGAAATAATAAGAGAAGACAGTCATCAGCTTTTCGGATTTGCTGAAAGCGAAGAGCGCGACATATTCAGATTGTTGATTTCTGTTTCAGGTGTAGGGGCAAATACAGCAAGAATGATGCTATCCTCACTTTCTCCGGGTGAAATAGAGATGGCAATTATAGGCTCGGATGTAAATTTACTTAAGAGTGTTAAAGGGATTGGTTTAAAGACCGCCCAGAGGATAATAGTTGATCTTAAAGACAAGTTGGGCAAGCAGGCGGGAAGCGGCGAAATATTTACACTTTCAGACAATACAAGAAGGGAAGAGGCGTTATCTGCATTAGTAATGCTTGGATTTGCCAAAAGCGCTGTCTCAAAAGTACTTGATAAAATAGTGAGGGTGGAAAAAAATCTGACAGTGGAGGATATGATTAAGAGAGCGCTTAAAAACTTGTAATTTACACCATTAGCCGGATTGGGATCAGGAATATCATATAAAAGGATACTGGTATTATTATATCTTGTACTTTTAACTTTATTTATATTAAAGTCCACAGAAGCAAGTAGTCAGACTGCTATAGCAACTACCAGTGCAACAGACACAACCCGCAAATCAATTCTGAAATTAAACGAGGATTCCGGTATTCCCTGGGAATCAAAGCAGAAAGCTCCTCTGTTTCTCGATAAACCATCAAATTTTAAATCTACTGTAATTTACGACCCGGTAAAGAATGAATACATTCTGTATGAGAAAGTTGGCGCTTTTGATTACAGGACTCCTGTGCATATGAACCCGGATGAATTCAGGAAATATGAGTATTCCAGAGCTATGCGCGAATACTGGCAATCGAGGATCTCCGGAACTGAATCGGGTTTCAGATCTGCACTGATTCCCCAGATCCAGATCGGGGGAGCAGCATTCGATAAGATTTTCGGTAGCAACACCATCAACATTATCCCACAGGGATCAGCAGAGCTTATATTCGGTATTAATATTTCAAAGACTGCAAATCCAACACTTTCGGAAAGGCTCCAAACTATACCGACATTCGATTTCAAGGAAAAGATCCAGATGAATGTCACCGGTACAATCGGTGATAAAATGACGCTTGGAGTAAATTATAACACCGATGCAATGTTTGAATTTGAGAACAGAACCAAGCTGCAATATGCGGGCAAGGAAGATGAGATATTAAAGAAAGTTGAAGCCGGAGATGTAACACTCCCTCTGACAGGAACTTTGATCACCGGTAGCTACAGTCTGTTCGGACTTAAGACGGAATTGCAATTCGGTAAGCTCACAGTTACTACTGTACTATCCCAGCAAAAGGGTCAATCGTCTGTTGTAGATGTAAAAGGAGGCGCTCAACAGACAAATTTTGAGGTATTTGCCGATGAGTATGAAGCAAACCGGCATTTCTTTCTTTCACAATATTTCAGGGATACCTATGACGCTGCATTGAAAAACCTGCCTGTCGTTAGTTCAGGGATCAGCATTGATAGATTAGAGGTCTGGATTACCAATAAAACAAACCGTTTTGAGGAAGCCAGTAACAGGAATATAATTGCTTTCATGGATCTTGGAGAAAACAGTAAACATATATTTAACAAAGTACCTGCATTTCAGGCAACTCCCGGTACCCTGGTCTATCCTGATAATAACGCGAACAAGATGTACGAACAACTTACCACATCTTTTGGCATGATACGTAATGTTGACCAGGTGACAAATGCATTTGATCCGTTATACCCTGGATTCCAGATCGGGCGTGATTTTGAGAAGATTGAAAATGCAAGAAAATTAGATGAGAGAGAATATGACTTCAACAGGCAGTTAGGATATATATCGTTAAATACTTCTCTTAATACCGATGAGGTACTCGCAGTCGCCTATGAATACACGATCGCAGGGCAGGTGTTTAAGGTAGGTGAATTTTCGACCGATGGAATAAGCGCCCCGCAGGCTCTTATTCTTAAACTGATTAAAGGCACTACTTTGAGTCCACGATTGCCCACATGGAACCTTATGATGAAGAACATCTATTCCCTTGGCTCGGGGAAACTTGAAAGCAAGGATTTTACATTGAATGTTCTTTATCAGGACGATAAAACGGGTAATTCAATTAACTATATTCCTGAAGGTAAGCTTGCGGACAAAATACTTCTGCAGATTATGGGACTTGACAATCTGAATTCCCAGCTTGACAGGGAACCAGACGGTTTTTTTGATTTTATTGATGGCATTACTGTTATTTCCGAGAGGGGGAAAATAGTATTTCCTGAAAATGAGCCTTTCGGAAGCCACCTTAAAGATGCAATTGGAGATCCTGCTTTAGCTAGCAAATATGTCTTTCAGGAGCTTTATGATTCAACCCAGACGGTGGCACGTCAGATGGCTGAGAAGAACAAATTCACGCTGAAGGGAGAGTATTCTTCGGAATCCGGTTCAGAGATCAGGCTGAATGCCACAAATATACCACCCGGTGGTGTTAAGGTCACTGCCGGGGGTGTTCCTCTTACAGAAAACACTGATTATACTGTTGATTATAATATGGGGACGGTCAGGATAATAAACACCGCCCTCATAGAATCGCAGACACCAATTCAGGTTTCACTGGAAAGCAACCAGTTTTTCGGATTCCAGACGAAAACACTTGTCGGAACGCACCTTGACTACCATGTTTCTGATAATTTTGATATAGGTGGCACATTTCTTCATCTGACGGAAAGACCTTATACACAGAAGGTCAACTATGGCGAAGAGCCGATCTCAAATTCAATCTGGGGTTTGAATGCTTCTTACAAATCACAATCACAGCTACTTACAAAGCTTATTGACAAAATACCGTTTCTTAATACGAAAACTCCTTCGGCATTCTCTTTTTTCGGTGAGTTTGCTAATCTGATACCTGGTCATGCAAGAGCAATTTCAAGTGCCGGAAATTCATACATCGATGACTTTGAAGCCAGTGAAATTCCTCTCGACCTGAAGGCATTTAATGCCTGGTCGATTTCCAGCGTTCCTCAGGGTCAGGACCAACTGTTCCCGGAAGCCAGATTAAATAATAATCTTTCAAGCGGATTTAACAGAGCAAAAATAGCCTGGTATGTAATAGACCCGCTCTTTTTACGGAACGGTTCTTCAACCCCCGATAATATCAGGCAAAATCCTGTTGAACAATCCAGCCATTTTGTCAGGGAGGTATATGAAAATGAAATATTCCCTTTCAGAGAAAGCCCGAGTGGAATTCCAACTAATATCGCGGTTTTAAACCTTGCGTACTATCCTGATGAAAAGGGGCCATATAACTATGATACTGACAGAAGTACGTACTCTCAGGGAATTAATTCAGACGGGAAGCTGAATGAACCTAAGTCGCGATGGGGTGGTATTATGAGAGAGATTCTTACAAGTGATTTCGAAACTGCCAATGTTCAGTATGTTGAGTTCTGGTTAATGGATCCTTTTGTTGAAAAGCCCCAGAATGAAGGTGGAGATCTCTATTTAAACCTGGGAGATATCTCCGAAGATATTTTACGCGATTCAAGAAAAAGTTTTGAGAATGGACTCCCGGGTTCTCCGGTAGTAAAAAATGTCGATACAACAGCCTGGGGAAGAGTGCCTACGGTACAGGCTGTTGTCAATGCTTTTGATAATGCTCCGGAATCACGTTTATACCAGGATGTCGGTTTAGATGGTTTAAGTGACCAGGATGAACAGACTTTTTTTTCCGATTACCTCAGGAAAGCATTACTGATAACAAAACCTGAAGTTTCACAGCAGATTACCAAGGACCCTTCAAACGATGATTTCCATTATTTCAGGGGATCCGATTATGATCAGCAGCGGCTGGGAATCCTTGACAGATATAAAAATTACAACGGACAGGAAGGTAACTCCCCGACTTCAGATATAGCAAAGGAGTCTTATCCAACTTCCGGGTCGACTTTGCCCGACATGGAGGATATTAACCGCGATAATACCCTGAGTGAGACGGAAAGCTATTATCAGTATAAGGTAAGTATTCGTCCGGGTGATTTAAAAGTAGGTTCAAATTATGTGGTTGATGAGATTGAATCGCCGGAAATTAAATTTCCAAACGGAGTCTCGTCAAGTGTAAAATGGTATCAGTTTAAGATTCCCATAACAGATTATCAGAAGGTTATCGGGCCCATTAAGGATTTCAAATCAATCCGTTTCATGAGGATGTTCCTCAAAGGGTTTAGTGAGCCTGTCATTATGCGCTTTGCCAAACTTGACCTGGTACGTGCAGAATGGAGAAAATACAATATTTCATTTATGGAAGGAGGAGAAAGGATCACAATACCTGAAGCAACTGACGGAACATTTGAAATAAGCGCTGTAAGTATCGAGGAGAATTCAGGTAAGGTGCCGGTCAATTATGTTTTACCTCCCGGGTTTAACCGTATAACTGACCCTCAGAATCCACAGCTGAGGCAGCTGAACGAACAGTCAATGGTGCTTAAGGTTCAGAATCTTGAAGACGGCGATGCAAGGGCTGCCTTCCGAAATGTGAATCTGGATATCAGGGAATATCGCCGTTTGCGGATGGAGGTCCATGCTGAAGCCTTGATCGGACAACCTTTGCGCGATAATGAACTGACAGCTTTTATCAGGATCGGATCAGATTATAAGGGAAATTTCTATGAATATGAACTTCCGCTTAAACTTACTCCGCCAGGCAGGTACGATAATAATTCAGATGCCAAACGGGAAATTGTCTGGCCGACTGAGAATAGTTTTAATATTGATCTTTCAATCTTACAGGAAGCCAAGCAGGAGCGGAACCGTCAGATGGATCTACCTGGTTCATCATTAAGTATTTCAGATGTTTTTGTGTACTCAAATGGAAATGCAAGGATTTCAGTTTCAGGAAACCCCAACCTGAGTAATATAAAAGTTATCATGATCGGGGTCAGGAATCCGATAAAAACAAGAAATTCCTTAACTGATGACGGTAATCCCAAATCCGGTGAGGTTTGGGTTAACGAGCTCAGGTTAAGTGATTTTATTGAAGACGGCGGATGGGCTGCAAATGCACATTTACAGGCCAGGCTCGCCGATCTCGGTACTATTGATCTGGTTGGACAGACCAGTACTCCCGGGTGGGGAAGTATTGAGTCAAAAGTGAATGAACAGAGCAAAGAGCAGATCCTGAAGTATGATCTTTCATCAAGTATTGAGCTGGGAAAATTCTTTCCGGAAAAAATTGGTGTGAGGTTTCCCGTATATGTAGGTTATTCCGAAACACGGATAAAACCTCAGTATAATCCCCTTGATCCCGATATCCCGTTACAGGCGGCCCTTGATGCAGCTAAAAATAAAACTGTCAGAGATTCAATATTATCTATCGCGGAAGATTTTTCAAGAAGAAAGACATTTACAGTCAGCAATGCCGGTATAACAAAACGTGGCGAAAAACCACACGCCTGGGATCTTGCTAACTTTAGTCTTAACTATACTTACAACGAAATTTACAGCAGCAATACAAATACTGAAATAAATCTTGAGAAAAATTACAGGGGAGGTTTAAATTATGATTTCCAGGCTCAACCTGCAAATGTCACTCCCTTTAAAAATGTGAAAATTCTGAACCTGCCGTTCCTGAGACTTATTAAAGATTTTAATTTATATCTTTTCCCGAAAAGCCTGTCGTTCAGGACTGATCTGAACCGGGATTATAATGAAATAAAAACAAGGGATATAGATAATCCTTTCCTGAAGGTTACTCCTTCCTTCAGAAAAGATTTCGTGTGGACCAGGATTTATGATTTTAAATATGATATTACCCGGCAGCTTAAATTTGATTTTACGGCAACTAATCTTTCCCGTATTGATGAACCTCCCGGAGGTGTGGACAGGAAAAGGTACAGCAGCACTTATGATGCCTGGCGCGATTCGGTATTGATTAATCTGAGAAATTTCGGCAGAACCACTAACTATAATCATTTTATTAATGTTACGTATACTATTCCGGTTAATAAGCTTCCACTTCTTTCATGGGTTAATTCCAATGTGCGCTACAGTGCAGATTACACCTGGCTGGCAGGTCCTCTTTTCCCCGATAGCATGAAAATAAATCTGGGGAATTCAATAAAGAACCATAATGAGCTTAGCTTTTCTGCAATGGCAAGCCTGACAACGCTTTACAGTAAATCGAAATTCCTTAAGAAAATTGAAAACGATACACGGCCTGATGCGCCCAAGAATGAAAAGGCGGAGTATAAGACCGTTACTTATGTTAAGGAAAACATAAACTTCAAGGCTAAAAGTGTTAAGTCAATTGTTCATAATCTTAAAACGAAAGATGTGACAGTTAAGATTACAGGGAAGAATGGGGAAGATGTGAAAGGTAAGATGGAAATTATAAATGAGAACAGGGTTAATTTTACGGCTGCCGAAAAGGCTGACGGTGCAAAGGTGACTATTGAAGGGAAGATTAAGCAATCGCCCAATCCGCTCATCCTGGCAGGGGAATATTTAGTGAGAGCTCTTATGGGAATAAGATCCGTAAGTCTGACTTATACATCAGCCCAGGGACAATTCCTTCCCGGGTATACTCCCGGAACAAGATATCTTGGTATGTCAGAAGCAAATGATCTCCTTGCACCGGGATGGCCGTTTATTCTTGGATACAGCGACAAGAACTTCTTTGACAAAGCTGTCACAAACAATTGGATTTCAAAGGATACGTTGCTTAATACACCAGCTTCATACAATAATAAACTCGATCTTTCTTTACGAGCTCTGATCGAACCTTTTCCCGGCCTTAGGGTTGATTTAAATGCCGACAGAAGATATATGGAGGATGTGAGTGCCTATTATGTTGCAGATTTTAACGGACATTTTCCCGACAGTACACGGAACCGCATAGTAACTGGTAATTTTTCAATTTCAGTCATTTCGTGGGGGACAGCCTTCGAAAAGATAACAAAGAGTAATGACTATGTAAGTCCGACATTTGAAGCTTTTAAAAATAATACTATAATAATATCGGAAAGGAGAGCTGCTGACAGGCAAAAAGTCGATCCGGGTTATAATCCTGATATTGACCCAAATACAGGCGAGAAGATTGAAGGGCCTTATAAAAGCGGTTATGGAATCACCTCAAGGGAAGTTTTGATACCGGCATTTATTGCTGCTTATACAAAATCGTCAGCCTCAAGAGTGGGACTTGCGACATTCCCATCGGCTTTAAAAATGATGCCAAACTGGAGAATAACTTTTGACGGACTATCCAAATTTGATTTTGTTCAAAGTGTTTTCAGGTCGATAAGCCTGACACACCAGTACAGAAGCACATATCAGATCGGTTCATTTGTTACCAATATGAATTATGCTTTAAATTCGGATGGGATCAACAGTATAAGAGACCTTCAGAACAATTATATCCAGCAATATGAAATTGATGTGGTGACAATAAATGAGCAATTCAGCCCTCTGATAAATGTAGACATGAATTGGAAAAACAGTCTCACAACAAGATTTGAATGGAGAAAATCACGCACAGTTTCTCTTAATCTGACAAGCAATCAGATCGCAGATGCAAGGATTGATGAACTTATTTTCGGGGCCGGATACAGATTTGATAATGTTCAGATAATTCTCAATACGGGCGGCAGACAAAGAGCGCTGAAAAGCGATCTGAATCTACGTTTCGATCTTTCAATACGTGACAACAAAACGCTGGCTCGAAAGCTGATCGAAAATGTAAATCAACCCGTGGTGGGACAAAAAGTCTTTACTGTTGGAACAAGCGCTGATTATGTTCTGAGCGACAGGTTTAACCTTCAGATCTTTGCGGATCACACCATGAATAATCCGTTTGTTGCCACCACCTTCCCGACCTCCAATACCAACTTTGGATTCAGCCTTAAATTCACTCTGGTTCAATAAATAGTCATGCCCTTATTCCCACGAACTCATCCCCCGCCCCATAGCTGTCAACCTAAGGATTTGGTTTATTTTGATTTACCGGCCTTTCTCCCTCGTTCCCGATGTGAGAGGGGGAAGACTCTGAAATACATCCTGTTACACCCCCTCTTTGCGAAGCAGAGAGGGGGCAGGCGGTGAGTTCGTGGGAACTGAGAAATAATTTCAAACATTTGATCAATAAAAAGTGTTATATATCAGCAACTTTAATAAACCTCAATTATGGAACCGACAATTCAAAATGAAGATTCACGCGTTCAGAAAGCATATGAACTGCTGCAATCTGTCCTGGTGACAGCGGAAACGGTTGATGCATGGGCAATTCAACGAAGATTGTTTGCCCTGACCCACCGAAGGATCCTAATAGCTGCCACCACCGGCAGATTTATTGTAATTAAACGAAAATTGCTTGGAGGGTTTGATATGAACGATTTCCGCTGGCAGGACATTGGTGACATTAAGCTAAAAGAAGGAATATTCGGGGCTGACATTTATCTTAAAAATTTTGCTACAACTGATCTGGCGGTGAATAAAGATTCTTCGAACATACTTTCACTAAAGGGTTTTAGAAAAGAACAAATGCAAAATGTTTACCGTCTGGCTCAGTCGCAGGACCAATCATGGAGAGAAAAAAGGCGAATCCGTGAATTGGAAGAAATGAGAGCAAAGTCAGGAGGCCTGAACATAGGTACTTCTCAAACCGGCATCCAGCAATCAGGCAACGCATCAGATGATTCCCTGACACGACTTCAGAAGGCAAAGGAAATGCTCGATAAGAAATTGATTACAGATTCAGAATATGAATCAATAAAAGCGAGGATTGTAAGCGGATTGTAAAGAAAATATAATACCTGCAGAGCTATTGGCATATTTTGACCTATCGCAAATAATCTTTATTTTTGATTGCTTTATAAGGCAGAATTGACCTAATTATTTTATAAAACCATCTTAGATATGAACGTTCCGGGAAATTTATTTTACACCAAGGACCATGAGTGGCTTCGGGTTGAAAGGAATACGGGCTATATAGGAGTTACTGACTTTGCACAGGGTGAGTTAGGTGACATTGTCTTCATCGAGATTGAAACTATAGGTGAAATACTTAAAAAAGATGAGGTATTTGGTACCATTGAAGCAGTAAAAACCGTATCTGACATGTTTATGCCGGTAAGCGGAGAGGTCCTTGAGTTTAATCCTGCACTTGAAGATTCACCTGATGTTATTAATAAAGATCCTTATGGCAAAGGGTGGATTGTTAAAATTAATATCACCAATCCGGAAGAAATAGACGAGCTTCTTTCGGCTGAAAAATATAAAGCCCTGTTATAGGCAGGGCTTTTCATCTGAACAGACTTTTTGCTCAGAATATTATCTTAAAGTGTCTTCTTAACTTCGAATTCCTGATAACCTTCGACGACATCGCCCATTTTTATGTCGTTGAAATTATGGATGTTAAGTCCACATTCATAGCCACCTACAACTTCTTTGACATCATCCTTGAAACGTTTGAGCGATCCGAGTTCTCCGGTATAGATTACGATACCGTCACGGATAATTCTGACTCTGGTATTCCTTGTAATTTTACCTTCCTTGACATAACAACCGGCAACTGTTCCGACTTTTGTAACTTTAAATACCTCACGGATTTCAAGTGTTGCAACTATCTCTTCCTTAACTTCAGGCATAAGCATACCTTCCATCGCAGATCTTATTTCCTCAATTGCATTATAGATGATTGAATAGAGACGTACATCAATTTCTTCCTTTTCAGCAAGTTTGCGTGCGCTCATGGATGGACGAACCTGGAATCCTACAATGATGGCATTCGATGCGGCAGCAAGCAGGACATCTGATTCTGAGATCTGTCCGACAGCTTTATGAATAATGTTGAGCTGGATCTCAGGAGTGGATAGCTTAATGAGTGAATCACTTAAAGCTTCAACAGAACCATCCACATCACCTTTGACTATAATGTTGAGTTCCTGGAAGTTGCCTATGGCTATTCTTCGGCCAATTTCATCGAGTGTTATATGTTTCTGAGTGCGGAGACCCTGTTCTCTCTGGAGTTGTGCCCTCTTGGT
>Ga0182021_10003348_pt1 | contig 18846 bp, 12 predicted proteins | sample 612E3MmetaG_FD_120493 | JGI IMG/M metagenome (GOLD analysis project Ga0182021, IMG submission 120493) | Permafrost microbial communities from Stordalen Mire, Sweden - 612E3M metaG (Illumina Assembly) | ecosystem: Environmental > Terrestrial > Soil > Wetlands > Permafrost | place: Sweden... | reverse complement strand
TCGCCCAGGCCGTCCCCGTCGGTGTCGATCTGTGACTTGTTGGGAACCAGCGGGCAATTGTCGACGGTATTGGGAACGCCATCGTTGTCCATATCCGGATCGCACACATCACCGATCCCGTCCGCATCGGTGTCCATCTGGTCTAGGTTCGCGGCGTACTTGCAGTTGTCGCACACATCCCCCACCCGGTCGCCGTCCGAATCGGCCTGATCGTAGTTGGGCCGAAATGGGCAGTTGTCGAAATCGTCCTCGATGCCATCGCCATCGAAGTCGTCCGAAGTGGAGTAGCTGATGCCGATGTCGGTGTTGTTCACCAGAATCGCGCCACCGCCACCACCACCACCACCACCACCATTGTTGTTGGGTGTGCCGCAGAACCCGGTTCCACACTCACCATCGGTTTGCGCGAGAACCGGCAACGCCGTCAGCAAGACGGTGGCCACGAGATTGACCGAAAAGAACCCCGCTTTTCTCATCGAATGTCTCCTTCCGTGGCTCGTAAGTTGGACCACATCAACGTCGGGACATCGTGATCGTAACACGTCTGATGGCATGCCGAAGTACGATTCTCCTTTTGGTTTTCATACGTTACCCGACAATATCGCACCTGTGATATTTGTAGGGCAAATCACAGTTGCGGACCGGCGAGTAAGCCAACCCACCATGAAACCACTCTGATTTGGCGAAGCCGCAGCGCTACGCGCGTCGGCGAGGCCGAGCGAATCGAGCGGGGAGGAGGTGGCGGGTGGGGGGCCGAAGGGCGAAGCGAACCCTCCCCATCATCAACCATCACATTCCCGTCTGTGCCACGCTGAAGCGCAGCACGTAGGAGCAGTAGGCGTCGCTCGACAGCTCGACCAGATGATCCCCTGGCTTGGTGGTGTGGATGGGAATACCGATGATTCCGTCCGCACCCGCGTCCTGGAAGATGTCGACGCCCGAGCTGTCGAAGAAAGTCTTTTCGTTGCAGCTCGGCTCGGAGACTTCCAGTCGCAATGAGGTGCCGGGGGCGCGACGATTGTCGAGATAGATCTCGAACTTCAGATCGGATTCGCCCGCGGTGCGCACGATGAAACGGCGCGCGCTGGGAAAGTCCCCGTCCAGGTAGTGGCCGGTGTCGAGCACACAGCGGGCCGTGGTTCCGCAAGCGGTGGGAATGCTGTCTTCACAGACCGTGTGATCGCGGCCCGAGGTGAAGAACCAATCGCTGCTGCAGGCGCCAAGCCCGAGCAGGGCGAAGCAAAGGGCGATCCGTCCTGTCACAGGGCCTCAACCTTCGCCTGGAAATTCCCGTTCAGGGTGCGGCCCTCGGCGGGATCCGCCAGGGTGGTACGGAACGAACCAACGAGGTCCGCGTCGGCAACCGGCTCTTGGTTGAAATGGATCCTGCCCACCTTCAGCTGGAAATCGGTGGTGCCGCCGTATTCCACCCGCTGCACCGTCCCTCGCGGCAGCCCGCTCGCCACGGGCGTGGTCATGTCGATGTCCGTCCCCGCCACCGGTTGGATGTCGCCGATACTCACCGTGACCTTGGTCATGGCCCCGGAGGTACGCAGGTACTCGATGGAAACCGCGTCACCCACCCGGATGGCCCGCACATTGTCGAAGTCCAGTCCGTACAACTCGGACACGCTGCCGAACAGGCGATTGGGGGAGGCGCCACAGTTGGGCAGCAGAAGAAAGGAGGCAAGAAGAAGAGCTGCGCGCATCAGGGCTCCTTGGCAACGCGCAGGATCGACTGGCTGGACCCTGCGACGGGATCGGGATAGGTCAACTGGAAGGCGATCACGGCTTTGCCGCCGGCAAAGGCCAGCGCGGTGTACTGGCCGTCGGTCTTGCCGCTTTCGCCGCTGATCTTCTGAATGCTCCAGCTCCCGGCGCTACGACGGGCCAAATACAGGCCATCCTTGTTCATATCGCAGCCCTGGCCCACGCCGTAGTCGTTACAGCGATAGTAGGCGATGGCAGGATTGCCGCTGTCGTCGAAAGCCAGGGAAGGGTAGTAGCCGGTGACCCCGTCGCGATCCACATCCTGCGCTGCGGTCCAGGTGCTTCCGTCGCTGGATTCGCTGTAGGCCAGCAGCTGACGAGCATCATCGAAGTAAGCCAGGGCGTGCAAGCCCTGGCTGCTGACCGCAAAGCCGATCTGCTCACGAATCTTCCCCACGAATAGCTGTTTCGATTCCCAGCCATCGGCGATCTCGTGGTCCAGCCAGATGGCTGGCGGTTTGTCCACGTAGTGCACGATCGCGGCCTTGCCCGCAGGCGAGAAGCCGAGCCTGATGTAGCTGCCACCGCCACGGGCCACGTCCGCGGTGAAGATGGAATAGGCATCGCCGCGCGCGAACTCCACGTCCGATTCATTGAAGTCCACGTCTGCGAAACCGTCGTGCAGATCGCGAAACGCCACCGCCAGACTGCCCGAGACCGGATCGCGCGCAATCGCAGGCCAGTAGCCCGTGGCATCGCCCTTGTTGCACACGTCCTGGGCGCAATTGGCCGCCTGGTCAGGCGGCATTGCGGGCGTTGCGGTGGACGCGGAATCCGCTGCGATGGTGCGCGGCGTACCCAAACTGCCGCCGCTCACGCTGGCGAGCAGCAGATCCGATGCCCCGCAGCGCAGCTTCGCCGACGGGCCACCCGTATAGGCCAGCATCGGTTCGCCCGTCTTGTCGAAGGCCAGCCCCACGCCCATCATGGCAGCGTAGGGCTGCCGAGTGGCGATCGTCCCGACGAAGCCGCTGGCAGACGGAAGCACGACACAGATGTCGAAGACGCTGGCCGTGGCCGCGCGATCTAAGATGGTGCAGGCGGCCTGCTCGCTGGTTGGGGCCAGGGTGGCGAAGGCCACCTTGGTGTCCCACGCCGCGGCCACCGTTTGGTAGCCCGCCTGCTGCCCGCACTCGGGAACATCGAAGAACTGCCAGACCAGTGGGCCGGTTGCCGTATCCGCTGCCACGGGCGCATCCCGCCTGCCGGCGCCCGCATCGGGCTCGCCGCGACTGCCCCCCGAGCAGGACAGGCCCAGAGTTCCGACGATCGCAACTGGCAAGATAATCGTGCGCACGCACAGTCAGTCTCCACCCGCCGTGCCGGCCCGTCAACCTGGTGGGGCAAGGTGGGGCAAGGTCTGGAAACTACCGTTCGGCCAAACCCCGCTGGCTCACTTGTCGTCCACTCTCCAGTACTTGCCGCCTCCGCCTTCCCGGGCCATGTAGCCGAAGTCCACCAGCCAGCGCCGCAGGCGGGCGGTATCCTCGTTGTACTTCGACAGGATCTCGTTGACCCGCTTTTCCGGGTAGCGCACGCCGTGACTGAAGGATTGCAGCACGTGGCGGAGCAGCACGCGGAACTTCCTTTCCTGCATGGGGAAGGTCTTGATGCGACCATCGCTAGTGGTGAATGTGGCCAGTACCTTGCGATCGTAGTCACTAAGCTCCCGCTCGCTTTCCGGGCGCACCGGCTGTGCCTGGGCCAGCAATGTCTTCGCCATGTCGGAAAGGGCATCAGTCTTCAGCGAATAGAGATTGTAGTAGCTCTCACTGCGCGCAGTCACCAGGCCGGCGCGCGCCAGCCTGGTCAGGTGGTGTGACACGGTCGAGACACCCACGCCCAGGGCCGCGCCCAGCTGTTCCACCGTGTACGCCCGCTGGGCAAGCAGCCCAACGATGCGCAAACGGTTGGGCTCGCCCAGCACCTTAAAGAACTCGACTAGATCACTAGTTTTCTTGTCGCGCTCCATCTTGACTCCAACGAAGTAGTTCGATACTTATAGAAATAGTAAACACAGCCGTCAAGAGCAAAGATCGCGCATGCCCGCCCCCGACAAGACCCGAGCCGAGCTGAGACGCAGCTACAAGGAGACCCCGCGCCAGGCCGGGATCTTTCAGGTCAAGAATAGCAAGACCGGGAAGATCCTTCTCGGCAGCAGCACCAATCTGCACGGCCCCTTGAACCGGATCCGCTTCCAGCTTTCCGTTGGCAGTCACGACAATCTGGCCCTGCAGAGCGACTGGAACCAGTTCGGCCCCGACGCCTTCACTTTCGAGATTCTGGAAGTGGTGAGGCCCAGCGACGATCCCGCCTTCTGCCTGGAGGACGAATTGACCCTGTTGGAACAGATCTGGTTGGACAAACTGCGTCCTTCTGGCGAACCAGGCTACAACCTGGGCCCCATCCGGCGGATGTAGATGGTTGTGCCCGGGCAAGGCGATAGTCTGGATCCCCAACTGGTCCAGCACACGCTGGACCTGCTGCGAAAGTGGGCAGCCGAACCGCCAAACGGCTATGCTGGCGGTGCATGCCGCTCGCCAACCTGCAAATCTTCGGCACCAGGAAATGTCCGGATACCCGCAAGGCCGAGCGTTTCTTCCACGAGCGCCGCGTATCCTTCCAGATGATCGATCTCAGCCAGAAGGGCCCGTCGGCGGGCGAGCTGCGCAAGATTGCGCATGCCGTGGGCGGGGTGGAGAACCTGATCGACCGCGAGGGCAAGCGCTACCTTGAGCGCGGCCTGAAATACGCCGCTCCAACCGGCCCGCGCATTGAGCGCGCGCTGCTGGACGATCCCCTGCTGTTGCGCACCCCCATCGTGCGCGCCGGCGACCGCGCCACGGTTGGGGTCGTGCCTGAAGTCTGGGACATCTGGCTGTGATTGGCGACACTATGGCGGCCCGGCGTCGGGCGCGCGCGGGCTGGCGTGGATCGCGCCAAACGGCAGGTCGAGGACGCGATAGCGGCGCCAATCCTGATAGTCGAAGTGCCACCATTCGTCGGGGTTGACCTTGAAGCCTTCTTTCTCCAGGGCCTGGCGCAGAAGTGCGCGCGTGCGCTGTTGTTCAGTGGTGCCGCCCTTGTAGTCGGCCGCGGCGCTGTTGGACATCTCATCAAACGCGCTGGGCATGGCGACTTCCTTCCCCGTGCGCAGATCGTATAGGCCCACGTCGACCGCGCAGCCGCGGTTGTGTCGTGATCCCTTTTGTGGGTTGGCCACGAACCCGCGCTTGTCGGGCGGGGTCACTTCCCAGAACACCTTGGTCACCGACCACGGACGGTAGCCATCGAAGACAAGCAGACCGTAGCCCTGCGGCTTGAGAGCCTGGTGGGCGCGCAACAGAGCCTCGGCTGCAGGTCGCTGCAGAAACGCCCGCGCCTCGGCGTATTGCCTGCGGCCGGTGAAGTTGTTGGTGGTGGCATAGCGAATGTCGAGATGGATGCTGGGATCAAGGCGCGCAAGCTCGACCAGCTCGGGCGCGCGAAAGTCCCCGGTTTCCACCGGCGGGGCAGCCGCTGGCCGCTGGCACCCCAGCATCGCGATGAGAGCGGCGAGACAATGCGCGGCTGGTTGGTTGGCTCTCTTCACCACAGAGAACACAGTTGACTACGTGGACACCCGCAACCCCGGTGGCAATTTCAACATTGTTGGCTTCCGCTGCTGTTCTTCCCCCTAGTTGCTGCGCGAGTGGGCCGCCGATCGCGGGCTCGACCTTGGGCCGGAAAGCAACCGGCCCCTGTGGTTGGGAGTCTACTTCCCCTTCTTCTTGCCCGCGGCCTTCGCGCCCTCGGGTTTGGCCAGTTCGGGGCAGTGCGCGGAATCCTCGGGCTTGCACGAATCGCCCTTCATGTGGAATTCGTTGACGCGGAACACGCAGGTGAATTCTTTGGCGGAGCCGCGCTTGGTGCACTCCACCGTCGGCAAGACGCAGGTAGCGGGCGTGGTGGGGACACAGCTGCCGTCGTAGAAATCTCCGTCGAGGTAGCTGTTCTTCTTGAAGATCGGGAGGTCGATGAGTTTCAGCGGCATCCAGCAGTACTTGTGATTGACCTCGCCGCCGCCGGTTGGGCTGCGGTCGACGAGACGCGCGTGCTTCGTGCCGAGCCAGGTCGCTGCCGTTGCGGCCGCCTCCTTCGAGGTCGGGGACTGCTGGATTTTCTTGTGAACCTCGGCGGCACTCACGACTTCGGCGTAGCGAATCGTCGTGTACTGCTTGCCGTCGGTGCAAGAGCAGAGCACGCACTCGCCCTTGCTCGCCTCGCCGCAAGGATGGATCGGCTCAGTCTTGCAGTCGGCCGCCGCGAGCCGCGGCAGGGCCAGAGTGATGAGCAACGCTCCAGCGTGAAAACCGATTCTTCGCAGCACGAGCATGGGCACCCTCCTGTGGAAAGGGCAAGCATATCCCAACAGCCGTGATCTCAACAGCCGTGATCTCAACAAGTTTCGCTTTCCCGCTTCCCCTCAGCCACCTGGTTGCGCTATTTTCATTTCCTTTTTCGCAGGCCGGTGGTTCAGAGAACGAGTTCCGCAGTCTGGTTGCCCCTTCACCCAGGAGCGAGACATGAGAGTCGTCGGTGTTTCTCGTCGGATGTGGGCGTGTTTCTCGTCAGAGTTCAGAGTCGTCGCAGTACTCGTCATCAGCGTGGCTGGGTGTTCGCCAAGGGAGCCCTTGGCTACCCCTACCCCGGCCACGGCTGCGCCAGGTGCGGCGCTCAACTCGAACCCGCAGATTACCGATTTTGCGGTGTACGCGCAGAACAGCGCCGCGCTGTGGGATAGGGCGACCGTTTCGGGGGGCGACCTGGGCGTGCGGCTGGCAGGCACGGGTCCGTTCCTGGTCAGCGGCTACGAATTGGCCCTGGCAAGCCAGGCTCAGGTGGCAACGACCCGCAACGTCATTGCCAACCGGGTGCAGTTGCTGGACCGTGCGCGCGTGGGAGACGTGCAAGCCAACCAGCTCGCCAATCAATCTGGTTTCACTGTACACCGGTACCCATTTCCCTCGGCCATGCCGGCCCTGCCCCCGACCGCACCGGTTTCCCCGGGAAGTGCGGCGCTGACGGTGAACGCATCTTCCACGTTTTCCGCCTTTCCAGGCGCTTACGGCGCCGCAAGCATCGGCTACCGTGGCGTGTTGCGATTGTACGGGGGCGTGTATCACCTGGTCTCTCTCCAGCTTGACAATGAGGCGCGCATCGAAGCCATGGCGCCGGTGCAGGTGCGGGTGGCGGGGCGGTTTGGCGCTTTCGATCGTGTCTGGATCGGACCTGCTGCGGGCGCGACCCTGACCGCCGGCGATTTGCGCATCGAGGTTTCCGGCCGCAATGGCAGCAGCGGCTCGCTGGCCGATTCGCCCAAGGCCGCAGCGTTCGGCAACGACTCGACCATTCACGGGGTGATGCTGGTTCCCACCGGGACCCTGCAGACGGGGCACCACATGGCCATGGTGGGTGCGTATGTTGGGAGGGATGTCCTGCTGGACATTGACTCGGCGGTCACCTATCAAAGCGGAGTCGGGCCTTCGGGGTGCCTGCAATCGTGCGACGACGGCAACCCGTGCACGACTGACATCTGCTCGGTGGGTGTGTGCGTTCACACCTCTTCCCCGGCCGGGACAAGCTGCGCTGACGGCAACGCCTGCAACGGCGCAGAAACCTGCGATGGCGCAAGTCATTGCCGGGCTGGCACGCCGATATCCTGCGCGCCGCTCGACCAGTGCCATTTGACCGGGGTGTGCAATCCGGCAAGCGGTCTGTGCTCGAATCCGGCCAAGCCAAATGGAACCCCGTGCAGCGACGGAAACCTTTGCACAAAGACCGACGTCTGCACCGCCGGCGCGTGCGGCGGCACGGCGTACGCATGTGACGACGGGCTGGGCTGCACGGCCGACGCCTGCAACGGCGATGGAACCTGCACCTTCAGCGTGACGGCGGCAAACTGCCTGGTCAACGGCCTTTGCTACGCGGGCGGCGCCACCAGCCCGACCAACCATTGCCAGCAATGCACGCCCGAGACCAGCCAGACCACGTGGAGTCAGAAGCCCAGCGGCGCCTCATGCAACGACGGGAACGCTTGCACGGCGAACGATGTGTGCAACGGCGCCGGACAATGCGGCGGCACGGCGTACACCTGCAGCGACGGGCTGGCCTGCACCGCCGACACCTGCAACGGCGACGGAACCTGCACCTTTGCGCCGATGCCCGGCACCTGCGCCATCAACGGTGCGTGCTATGGCGCCGGTGCCTCAAGCCCGGCAGACCAGTGCCAGCAGTGCACGCCGGATACCAGCCAGTCGGTCTGGAGCTCAAAGACCGACGGCACGGCGTGCGACGATGGCAAGGCAGAATCCCAGGGAGATGCGTGCACCGCCGGCGTGTGCCAGGGGACGATTCCATGCGCGTCGGTCGCCGATGTCCGCGTCGGGGTGCAGTTTTCGTGTGCGCTTCGCACGGATGCCAGCCTTTGGTGCTGGGGCGCGAACTCGGCAGGTCAGCTTGGCAACGGGACGACGACCGACAGCCTGATCCCAGTCCGAGCAGGGGCAACGACCTGGAACTGGACATCGGTGATCGCTGGGGGATACCACGGGTGCGGAATCCGGCGCGACGGCACCCTTTGGTGCTGGGGCTACAATGCCCATGGGCAACTCGGCAACGGGTCGACAGACGGAACATCGACCCCCACGCAGGTCGCCGGGCAGGACTGGGTGATGGTGCGGGCTGGGATCGGGCACACCTGCGGCGTGCAGGGGAACGGCAGCCTGTGGTGCTGGGGCGACAACCAGTTTGGGGGACTGGGCAACGGGACACAGAGTGATAGCGCCGTACCAGTAGAGGTGGTTGGGATGGATTGGGTGTCGGTGGCTGCTGGAGCCTGGCACACCTGCGGGATCAAAGCCGACCACAGCCTGTGGTGCTGGGGGCACAACGCTGACGGGCAACTGGGCAATGGCACGACAGAGGAGAGCCTCACTCCCGTGCAAGTCGGGGGTGCAGCCTGGTCGAACGTATCGGCAGGCGTAGCCACGGGCGCCTTTCACACCTGAGGGGCCAAGTTGGATGGAAGCTTGTGGTGCTGGGGTGACAACCAGTCCGGCCAGCTCGGGACAGGCTCGACCGCGGATAGCCTGACACCAGCGCAGGTGGGCAGCGCAGTTTGGACGGACATGTCGGGCGGCGTGCTCCACTCCTGTGGCGTGCAGGGGGACGGCACGTTGTGGTGCTGGGGCGCCAACGACCACGGGCAAGTCGGGGATGGAACGCAGACGAATCGGCTGGCGCCCGTGCGAGTTCCGGGGCAGGCCTGGGGCCAGGTCGCGGCGGGCAACTTGCATACCTGCAGCCGACGGCAGGATGGCAGCCTGTGGTGCTGGGGCAGCAATGCGTATGGCGAGATCGGCGACGGGACGCAGACCCAGCACTCGGCGCCTGAGCAGGTCGTGGGCCAGTTGTGTAGCCAGGTTCCCGTCTGCGGCAACAGCCAGATTGAGCCGGGCGAGGAATGTGACGACGGGAACAACGATTCTGGCGACGGGTGCACGATGGACTGCCGGATCGAAAAGTGTTTCGGCGTGGTGTGCACAGCCCTCGATCAGTGCCATGACGTGGGAATCTGCGATCCAGGGTCCGGGACTTGCCCGAATACGGCAAAGCCCGATGGAGCCAGCTGCGAGGACGGCAACCTGTGCACCCTGCTCGACACGTGCCAGGCTGGCACGTGCAACCCCGGCAGCCCCAAACAGTGCGTCCCGCTCAATGAATGTTTCGCGGCGGGAACCTGCGACCCAGGCACCGGGATCTGCTCGGACCCGCCTATCGACAAGGTCGGCTGCAATATCAATCTCCGGGTCGACGGCGTCGCAAACATGGGTGGCGGCAAGTACGTGGCGATCTTCGGATACGAGAGCACGGCAAGAACCAGCTTCCATCCGACGACCAACACGGTGTCGATCGATGAAGTCCTGCAGCCCAGTCCCACGCCCCACCCGCCGGCCTATCTCTTGCCGGGCCCCCACCTTGGCGCGTTCCTGCCCAGTTGCAGTGCGGACCAGACCATTTCATGGGCAGTCGATGGCCAGCCCATAGACGTCACGTGTTCTCCGCAGACTGCCCTCACACCGGAGCCGGTCGGAACGGGCTCCCAGGTCGAGCTTCCCGATGGAACGATAGTGATCATCACGCCAGATCTGAGCCCCTACGAGAAGACGCCGGACGCCCCAGGGGTTCCCGAAGACCTGCCAACGGGAGACGACTTCAAGGGAACGATTCCTGGGCAGCTCACGGTAGGCCCCACTGGCGCAGCGATCTACACCGTGCCGATCTCGATTCCACCCGGGATCGCCGGAATGGCGCCCAATCTGAGCCTCGTCTACAACAGCCAGGGCGGCGACGGAATCGCGGGCCAGGGCTGGGAACTGACAGGGCTGTCGATGATCTACCGCTGTCCCAAGACCAAGGTTCAGGATGGCTACGCGCAGCCTGTGAGCATGAACGGTACCTCTGTCGCCGATGCGGATGGCGACGGGGTGTGTCTGGACGGCAAACGGCTGTTCCCCTTGGCGTTCGGGGGCGTCCACACGGGTCTATTCAAGGCCGAGACCGAGGACTTCAGCCAGATCACGCTGGACGCCGCCGGCGAGGTCTTCACTGTTGTCACGAAGTCAGGCGAGACTCGGTACTACGGATATCACCCCGGGGCACGCGTCCGCCTGTGTAGGGAAGATGCGAACGGCCCCACCCCAGGCGGTGACCTTGTCATCGCACTCTGGGCACTGGATAGGGTTGAAGATCCCTGGGGCAACTATTACGAGATTGAATACAACGACGGCACGGATATCGGTAACGGCAATGTCGACTTCTATCTCCGCGGTCTCATAGCGACAAAGATTGATTATACTGGGAACCCAGGGGACTCTACCCACGGCGCCACGCCAACCTTCAACTCGATCACATTCGACTATGAACCGCGGAACGACACTTCGCAAATCACCTTCCGCAGCTCGGCCGTGAGGAAGAACCAGCGTCTAAAGGGGATCAGCACTCCCCGAGGCCGCTACAGCCTGACCTACTGGACTTCTGATACATGGGAGGCGAAAGGCGCCAACAGCCTCTTGGGCTCGATCAGTTACTGCACGACCGACGACACCCCAGCGTGCCTGAAGGACTTGACCTTCGACTGGGGCGCTCGGGCTGACGTGCTTGCTTGGCAGCCCGCACCGGACTACCGTTTGCCCATAGACCGGTGGGCCCCTGGCATGCAGTTTGTCGACCTCAATGCCGACGGCCGCCTCGACCTGGTTTCGGCAGCGAAAAACCGCCCTTACCACGTGTACTACAACAACGGCAAGGGCTGGGAGCCAAGAGACGACTGGAACCTGCCCACGGACGCGGCCCTGGCCAATTGGGACGTCCACCCCCCCGCGCTTGGTACTATCTTCGCAGACATCGACGGCGACGGCTTGCCAGACCTCATCACGGACAAGGCAGGCACGACTTCCAAGCCCGCAGTTTGGCTCAACCGGACCAGAGACCCAAACGCCGCCACCCCATGGGAACGGCAGACTGGCGACCTCTCCGGCGACAAGATTGCATCGTTGCTCAGTGCGCACAACCTACCGCCGCTGGACCTCACTGCCGGTCATTACCAGCTTGTCGATATCGACAACGACGGAAGGCCTGAAATAGTGGAAAACCAACCATTAATGGACGTGTGCTTGAACTACGATTACCACGTGTATCCGTTTGTCGTCTCTGTACTGAGCTTTCAGAATCAAGACGGCGCGCGCCAGTGGACGCTGACCTCACACGGCGACAATCCCGAAGACTGGCTCAACTACTACCACCCGGAGCGACCGATGGGCAACATAGGCTACTCGTTTGCTGCCATCCTGGAGGACGACTACTCCATGGTGGACCTCAATCGCGACGGTCTGCCCGACGTTGTTGGCAGAGCATGGCTAGCGTTCAATACGGGTCACCTTGGCGCCGGTGACCATCGCACAATGTGGAATGCCGATCCCGTCCGTGGGCCGCCGTGTGTAATCGGTTCGGCGCGCCCGACCGTCGATGTTAACGGAGACGGCGTATACGATTCCGTGGTGGAGGCGACGAAGCTCAATGGCAATGGGAAGATCGTCCCAGATCCGCCCATCGGTAGTTCCAGTGCCATTAGCATCTTGTACGGCACCGGACTGTGTTGGACTTATCAAATGATTGGGACAAACTACTACAGGTACACGACAGCGCTGGATCTCTTCTCCTGGTGGCCCGAAGGGGGAATCGATCCGTACATCGGAGAACTTGCGGCGGGCAGGTACAAGTTCGCTGATCTCAACGCAGACGGGCGTATTGACGTGGTTGTCGGTCACAATTCGGGCGGCGTGCTACTGCTCAATACGGGTGAGACATGGAGGGATGCAGAAGGGCGGGACTCTCGCATACCCCCCAACCCCGGCCCAAGAACATACGTCGTCCCAACGGCCGTTAGTCCGATCGACCTCTACAGCAATCCCGACTCGAATTTCATGTATAATGTCGACGAATTTATCGACGTCGACGGAGACGGGGTGACGGATCGCGTGCAAGTTTTGGACGAAGAGGCTCCGCCAGAGTTGTATCAGACTGTGAAGGGGTCGTGGCTCAACACATACAGCCCGCCAACAATACGGCACTTTCCGAACGGATTCGCGAAAGCGACAGAGGTCACGTACGCGGTGACCACGACTGCGGACGCCCAGAGGAAGGGGATCTACTCAGATTTGGCGGATCGGGCGCCGGGCACGATGTACATGGCAGTACCGCTGCGGGTTGTGGAGTCGGTTGCGGCTGACAACGGCGTGGACGACGAGAGGGCGAAGACAACCTACAAATACCGTGACCTGCGGGCGAGCGCGTTTGGGCGTGGACCGCAGGGATTCCGACAGGTGGCCATGACGGATCCGACCGGCATGGTCACCACCACGACCTATGCGCAGGCATATCCGTATACGGGAATGCCGACAACTGTCACCCGCGAGCAGAAGGTGATGCTGGACGATACGAAGTGGGAGTATTGCGACAGGCCCGCACCAGCGGGTGAGCCGACGGAGTGTATTGAGCAGATGGTCCTGGTCGCGAAAACAGAGACCGAGTACTGCGACAACCCTGCCGCGGCGGGTGACTTGACGAAGTGCACCCCGATCACCGGGGTCGGGTCTGGGATACCCAAGGCGTCTGTCTTTGTATATCCGCTGAAGGTTACCGACACGAGTTTCCTCCGCGGGTCGAACATGGCTCCTCTCGGTTCTGACGATGAGACGATCACCACGACCACGGAGTACGTGTACGACTTACACGGCAATCCAGCCATTACCACCGTGACCACCGAATCCAGTGGGAGCGGCGGGAAATTCAAGAAAGAGGTCGCAAACGACTACGGCGCCGAGGAGAGCACTGAGCGAAAGAGGGGCAAGGTTAAGCGCACCGTGGTGACAACGCGCAGGCTCGCTCCGGATGGAGACGCCGACGACGCAACTACCATCCACACGACTGAGTTCGAGTATGAGACGGATTCGACCCTGGCTCTGAAGAAGAAGAAAGTCGAGCCCGGCAAAGAACTGGGCATCCAACTCCACACGGCCTACGAATATGACCGTTTCGGGAATCTGGTGACGACAACTAATTGCGCGAGCGACTTCGGTGATTGCAAGGCGGGCGAGGATAATCCGGTGGCTGACCCGCAGGATCCGAACCACCCGTCGTTCCGCACGACCAGGGTGAGCTACGATCCGATCGATTTCCAGCCTGGCGAGACGGCACCGGACCGGAGCTTGTCCTACGGCGACGGGCGGTTCCCGGTGAAGACGACGAATGCCGAAGGCCACGTCCAGTACAGCGCATATAGTCCGCTGCTCGGCGTCCTGATCCAAAGCACAGGGCCGAATGGGATCCACACCTGCTACGACTACGACGCCCTCGGGTACCAGAGATCGGAGACAGCCCGGTGTGTTCGTGATTCCGAGCACCCGCTGAAGACCACGATCGATAGGTATCTTGTATCGTCTTCGACAAAGGACCCGCCACTGCTGGCCAAGACGCTGGTGTTGACCCAACCGCCGACAGGCGCAGCAAGCGGCGTTTACGCGGATGCTCTTGGGCGCACGATTGCAACGCTTGCCCGGAGTTTCGATGGGAAGCTCACCTACACCATGACTGAGTACGACGGGGTCGGACGCGTTGCCGGAACCTGCAAGCCGTTCTTCAGGAACGCAGCCAAGTACTGGACAACGCCGAGCTATGACTGGCTTGGGCGTGTCTCAACCGTGACGCAGCAGCTGGGACCAATCGATGACACGGCGAAGAATGGGACCAGCGTGGTCACGACGACGTACTGGGGATCGGTGATCCAGACGCACCAGACGGTGAAGGACGAGGTCCGTGACCGATACGAAACCAAGAACGTTCTCGGGAAGGTCGCCAAGGTCAAGGACGCGGCGGGCAAGGAAGTCTCGTATTTCTACGACGCCGATGGGAGTCTGACGAAGACAGCAACAGACGAGGTGGGCAACAGTGTCCTGATCACCTACGTTCTGCTGGGAAGAAAGCACAACACGACCGATCCGGACCTGGGCACGTGGACCTACGGGTACAATGGCTTTGGAGACCTGATCAGCCAGACGGACGCCAAGAACCAGACAACCACGATGACCTACGACCGACTCGGCCGGATGTCCACCAAGACCGACCCCACGGGCGGCACTGCCGAATGGGTCTATGACAAGGGGCCTGGGGGGCGTGGCAAGCTGACGGCGATGATAGGCGCCCCGGACTCCAGGCTGAATGGGTCGTGTTCGGTGCCGGAGACGACGCAGACTTCGGGAAAGCGCGCTGGCCGATGGTTCACCTATACGCCTTGGGGCGACGTGGACGAGGCAAACGAGTGCACGGACGGGGAGACCTTCTCGACGAAGTACCAGTACGATGGCCTTGGGCGCCAGAGTGTAGTCACGTACCCCCAGATAGGTGAGGCACCTGGCTCGCGCTTCGCGACAAAGTACCACTACACGAACCTAGGCTTCCTTCACTACGTGGCCGATGCGTCCGACGACAAGCCGTACTGGGTCGCGAAGGCTATGAACGCCGCGGGGCAGGTCACTGAGGAGTACACGCGCAACGGGGTGAAGACGATCGCGACGCGGAACGCGTCCACCGGGTGGTTGCGTGGCTCGTCGGTCACGGCCCAGGCTGACGCGAACACGCTGATTCAGGGCCTGACCTTCGCGTACGACGAGGTTGGGAACCTGCGCGGCCGGACGCGGTCTATGCCTTCGGAGATGGCAGACTCCACGGAGACATTCGGGTACGATCAGCTCGACCGGCTGATCACGGCCCAGGTGAAGATTCCATCGACGGCATACGACGTGACCGAGGAGACCTACGCATATGACGGCATTGGCAACCTGACGGAGAAGGGCGGCAAGACGTACACCTACGCGGGCTGCGGTGCAGGCCCGCACGCGGTTTGCACGGTGGGTGGCGGCGCGCCATTCGAGTACGACGCCAACGGAAACATGACCAGCGGCAACGGCCGGACAGTGGCGTACAACCCAGCGAACAAGCCGGTTCACATAGGGAACGACACCGGGACGGTGGACTTCATCTACGGCGCCGACGGCCACCGGGTGATGCAGTCAGTGGGAACGAACGGCAGCGAGTCAGCGCGAACGGTGTACGTTGGTCTGGGCGGGACCGGCAAGAGCATCTACGAGCGGACGACCCACGTGACGACTGGAGAGAAGGAGCATGTCCACTTCATCTACGCGGGCGGCGCGCACGGGGGCAACGCCTTCGCCCTGCGCGTGGTTACGGAAGGCGGCCCGGGTGAACAGCCCCCGGCTGCGATGAAGTACAACCACTTCGACCACCTGGGGTCAGTGACCGCGATGAGCGACGAGACTGGGCGCGTGCTCGGTCCGACCTGGGGCGGTGCGGACGCGACGGTCTTCGGGTACGACGCCTGGGGCGCGCGACGAAACCCTGACGGCAGTTCCGCCAGCCCGTCCTCGTTCAACCTGCAAGTGGGCCACCGCGAGTTTACCAGCCACGAGACGATTCCCAACGTGGGCCTGGTGAACATGAACGGCCGGGTCTACGACCCCGAACTGGGCCGCTTCCTGACTCCAGACCCGAATGTGCAGTTCGTGGCGGATTTGCAGAGCTACAACCGCTACAGCTACGTCTTGAACAATCCGCTGCGGTACACGGACCCGACGGGCTATGCGTGGTACAGCTTCCTTGGGAGCGGCGAATTCTGGTTCAATGTGGCGTGGGGCCTAGGCGGGGCCGCGATATGCGCTTCCGGGGGAGCTCCTGCGTGCATGATGGTTGCCATGATGTCGACGCTGTACACCTCCACGGCGATGATATCGCAGGGAGCATCCTTCGGGCAGGTCGTCAAGGCGGATCTGGTGGGCTTTGCCGCGGGATATCTCGGCGGAACAATAGGAGGCCGAATCGCAGGGGCGCTCGGGAGCAACCCGGCGTTCCAGGTGCTGGGCGGAGCCATTGCCGGCGCAGCCGCGGCGGGTATGAGCACACCGCTTCTCGGCGGGAGTCTCGGCAAGAACCTGCTACTCGGCGCGACATCAGGCGCGCTGGCGGCCGCGGTGGCGTGGAGCGTCCAGTCCTCGAACCCCGTATCACAGAGCGCAGTGGGCGAGAGCCAGGGGGGCGGGGGCAGCGGGGCGGACAAGGTGGAGAAGACCGAGACAGTCGATTCCATACTCGCGGAAGGCGGGTACGGCGGGGCGGGTCCGAGCGACGAAGAGGTGATGGCACTGGCGGCGGGCCCAGACTGGCACGACAAGGTTAGGTTTATGATGGGCTCCAACAATACGGGTGCATTTATCGGAGACCCCCTATCTGTTGACGATGTGGTCGACGTCATGGCCGCCCTGGACAACGTAGGGAATACGCAGAGTGGAGGGGCCATGTTGAGAGAGCTTACGAGTGGCTCGGACCCGTTGCTTCTTTCGAAGGTACCAGGGAACCTCACGGAGGGGTTTGGGCGAGAGATCTTCCTGGACCCCAAAGAGCAGCTCTGCGTTCATACGGACAATCCTCGGGGATGGGATCCAAATGTGCTGGAAGCTCAGTTGGCGCACGAGGGAGGACATTTCTTGGGTGGCGAAGACAACGGGTTCGGAGGAATGAACAACACCAACCAGTATGAGAATCCAGTGAGGATGGAGTTGATGCTATATCGACGAACTCAGATGGGTTTTGCCACATGCGGTGGCCCATGACTGGCGTGGGCTTCCGGGGCCGTCTTGTAGGTCTGGTGGTGTGGCTAGCCGTGGCCGCGTTGGGCACGATCGGCACCGGCTCCCAGGTTCGTGGGGCCGCTGCGAGAGAACCGAAGGCATCCACTAAATCAGCCAAGTCTGAGGGGGCTGCAGTTCCGCTCGTGCTTTCGGGCTTTGCCGATGGTTTTCGCAACTGCTCCAGGTCTCAGCCGGGTAGCACAGGATTCTGGGAAGTCCCAGCGACTGAAGTCGCGCGCATTGATGCGGCACTGCTTCGCCATCTCCGATCGACCGGGTTGGTGAAGAGGCTGCCCTATCCTCTGGCCGATTACGTGCGACAGTATCTCGGCCTGTTGCGCAATGAAAAGCGAATTGTGTACGTCAACGCCTTTAGCGTGGGGAAGGAGTCGGTGTTAGGCAGACTCGCTGAGACTGCGAGAGCGAAGTTTTTGAGAGTCTGTGACGGTGGTGGAGCGGCCTGGGGGATCGAATACGACACTGAAAACAAGGCTTTTGCGGCATTCGAAACCAACCTCAACTGAGCGCGCATAGGTCCCACGGGGGGAGGGCGTGAGACTGACCATTCAGTCTACTTCGCCTTTTGCTGGGAGCCGTGGGCCTGTTTGACGGCTAGGGCCTGGAGCTCGGCGCGGGCGATGATGGCATCGAGGAGGTAGCGGACGGCCTGCTGGTCGTCGTCAGGAAGCTGCGAAACGCGCTCGAATTTTTGCAGGAGGTCGCCTTTGATGAATTCAGCGGCGGCGCCTGCGCCACCACGGTCGAAGACCAGCTCGTCGGTGGAGACGCGGAAGATGGTGGCGAGCTTGCGCAGGACCTCGAGCGGAGGTTGGCTCATGCCGTGCTCGTAGCGATGGATTTGGGCAACTCCCATGTCCAGCTCTTTGGCCAGGCGTTGTTGTGACCAGCCACGCTCAGAGCGCAGGGTCCTCAGGCGTTTGCCGAAGGCGGCAGCGACAACTGACATGATGATTTCTTGTACCACGGGTTTTCTCCTGGGCCGGATGCGGGGTGCCTTTTGTGATTGACCAAGGCTATCAGAAGTGATAGCAGTCTATCATGAATCGAAAGGCGCTGGGAATGCGTGCAATCGGTCTTGACAGGGTTGGCGGTCGGCCTGGCGAGCTCGCCGCGAACCTCTCCGCAGCCGGACTTGAGTTGTGGCAGGCCCCAGAGGGTTTCTGGGCGATCCGGGTGAAGCCAGCGGTCACGTCCATGTCACCAGCACGGCCCGCGCGGAAGCGGCGGCTGGAAGGAAGGGCGTGATGGCTCGCGTGGCAGAAGCGGAGCTTGAACGGCTGAAGGCCGAGGTGTCCATCCAGCGGCTGGCCGAGGCGCGAGGGGTGGTGCTGAAGAAGCACGGGGCGGATCTGATAGGGCTGTGTCCCTTTCACGACGACAAGAAGCCATCGCTGGTCGTCAGTCCGGCGAAGAATCTCTGGCACTGCTTGGGGGCGTGTCAGGCGGGCGGGTCGGTGATCGACTGGGTGATGAAGGCTGAGGGCGTTTCGTTTCGGCACGCGGTGGAGCTGCTGCGGGCGGATCTGCCACTGACGGCGCCGTCGACCGCGGTGGTGAAGGAATCGTCGGTGCGCAAGCTGGCGGCTCCTGTGCAGGCGGACGCGGATGACCACGAGCTGCTGGCGCAGGTGGTGGGCTACTATAACCAGACGCTGAAGCACAGCCCCGAGGCGCTCTTCTATCTGTCGAACCGCGGGCTGAAATCCTCAGAGATGATCGACCATTTCAAGCTGGGCTTCGCCAATCGGACGCT
>Ga0182021_10003347_pt1 | contig 18847 bp, 18 predicted proteins | sample 612E3MmetaG_FD_120493 | JGI IMG/M metagenome (GOLD analysis project Ga0182021, IMG submission 120493) | Permafrost microbial communities from Stordalen Mire, Sweden - 612E3M metaG (Illumina Assembly) | ecosystem: Environmental > Terrestrial > Soil > Wetlands > Permafrost | place: Sweden... | reverse complement strand
GGCACCTGGGTGCTGACCCACGCCGGGAATGCGGTGCGCCTGCTTGAGGTGGAGGAAGCCTCGCAGATCGTCGAGGCGCTCGAAGCGCTTACTGCTGCGCTGAACGGCGAATCCGTGGACGGCTATTTCCAGGACCTCCGCAGGCATTAGCCTGAAGATTCAGCGACTTACACAACGTGCACAACCCCTCACCCTGTCCCTCTCCCCATGGGAGAGGGGACGATGTTGCACGCTCCGAGCACTATTCGGGCGTCCCTTCTTCCATGGGGAGAAGGACAGGATGAGGGGTAATGCCATATGGCTTCGGCACGCCCCCCTCAATCCGCAACCTTGCCTTTGCCGGCATCGAGCGCGGCGGTTGGCTTTCCAGGCCCGGCGCCACGCACCACCGTCAGCGACATGGGCGGCAGGCTGAGCGATAGCGGCTTGCCGGGTTCCGTCCGGTACTGCTCTGGGGGCTCGGAGAACTTGGGATGGCCCGCCTCCCGGCCGGGCCGCCACGCATATTGGCGGGGCGAGTATTGAAACACCTCGTGCGGCCCAGGCCAGCCGGCAGCACCTCCCTCGAAGCGGACGCCGGCCTGCCGCGTGCGCGCCGCATCTTTGTTCAGGACCATCAGCGCCCATTGTCCATCGGGCCGTTGCACCGCGTAGGCCGCGAGGCTGCCATCGCCCCCTGAGCCGGCGACGCGCGCGCGGTAGAGGCTATGCACACCATCCGGCGCGCCCAGCCACTCCTGCCCAACCAGTTTCGCCCCATAATAGGTGGGAAGCCGCCATTGGACCTTGCCGTCTTTCCCCGCTTGCAGGGCCATGAGCTGGCCCCAGGTGTCGCAATCGGCGCCCTCTTTGACAGGGCTTGAGGGCTCGACGCCATAAAGATAGAGGGTCTTGACGCCGGCCATCAAATATTGCGCGGCAATTTCGGCGTTGAGCAGTGCCGCTGGCACCTCGACCTCGCGCTGCCCGGCAAATGAGGAATAGCCGAATTCCGTTATAATCCAGGGAATGCTGCTTGGCACGCCGTCTTCCTTGAGGCGCTCCAGCGTTTGGCGGACGAGCTTGGGATGCTCCTTGAGCTGTGCTGCGGGAGAGGCCTCGCACAGGTCGTCGAAGGGGTACCATTCGAAGGAAAAGAAGCCGAAATCGCTGCCGCGATTCTTCTGCTGCAGGTAGGCCAGGAAGCGCCCCATCCAGGAGGTGCGCCCGGCATCGTCCGGAATGGCGTTCCAGCCGTCGACCTCCGATTGAAAACCCGGCCCGCCCAGGACAAGTGCCGGATTTTCGCGGTGGATCGCATCGGCAAATTGAATAAATAGCGCGGCGTAATGCTCCGGCGAGGCGTACTGCCCATCGGGCTCCTCGCCAAGCTCGATCTGGCGGACATCGTAGCCGCGCGCCTTGAGGAAACGGATCTCCGCCGCCGCGTTATCCGGCGTGTCGTAGAGCAGGCCCGTGGGCATGAGCACGGGGCGGCCACGCGTCAGGCCGGAACTCATGAAGCGGTCGATGCCGGGCTGTTCGATTTTCGGGTCGCGGTCGATGGCGCGATGCCAGGGGTCGGTCGAGGAGGTGACGATCTTGGTTTGCACCTTGCCGTCCGCCTTATGCACCATGCGGTCCTTGAGGTTGCCGCTGCGATCGAGCGTGCCTGCGTAAAGTTCGCGGATGGCGAAACCCAGCCGGTCGCGGATATCCGCCGAGCCGGCCGGAGCCGTTCCCGAGCCCTTCTTCAGCACGATACGGAGGTAATGCGTGGGCACCGGCGCATCGGCGAGCCGCAGCAGCGCCTCCCCGCCCGCGCCGCCAGCGGCATTGCCTTTCGGGAAAGCCCGCCAGCGGCCGCGCAGCATGTCCTTGTAATACTCCGCAGCCTCCCCTTCCCAGTATTGCACCTCGTAATCGGTCGCGAACGGCTCGGCCCAGAGGATGCGCAAGCCGTCGATGGCAACCTCCTTCTCGAAGTTTATCAGCACCCATTGCGGGTTCAGGGCGTTGTCCTCCCCCGTGAAGTGCCGGTCGAGAAAGGGATTGCTCTTCCAGAAGCTTGCCTCGTCGCCGTCGTCGAGACGCGAATAGCCGTCGTGGTTTGCCTCATCGTGGGTATTGCCCCGGCGCGGCAGCTTGTAGCCGCCCGTCGCCTGGATCGGCTTTTCCGCCTTATCGCTCGAAATCCAATAGCCTTGCGCGCGCTCCGGGTCGCTCCAGGCGCCTTCCTCGTTCCAATGCCAGACGGCAACGCCAAGCTCTGTCCGCAGCCGGTAGGACAGGCGATAGAAGGGAATGGAGGAGACTTCGGCGGCAGCCTCCGGCGTATAGGTTCTTTCCAGCTCGCCCTGCTTATGCCCATCCAGGCCCGCCCCGAGCGCCTCCGAAGGAACCACTTGCGCCGCCGCCTGTCCGGCTTCGATCAAAATTGCCGTATTTTCAGATGCCGCCACCTGCCGCACCGGCATTAGCAGCAACGCAAGCCAAAGAGTGAACAGCCGCAAGGATCGGCCTCCCGAACAGCGAAAGAAAGCGGCGCAACGGGCGGTCAGCCGCCCTTGCCCCTGCGGCTTACGTTAGTCCTCGAAGCTTGGCCCAAGGTGCCCGTCAACCAATTCATCCATTTTTTGAGCTTGCCGGGCAGGCACGCCGCCTTCCCCGTGCAACCCAATCGGGCACAGCGCCCACTTATTGGGCAATTTTCCAGCATGCAGATTCTCGTTGCAGGCAAAACTAGGCCGTTTGGGCGTTCCGATGGTGGATTTGCGGTTTTTTCGGGCCTCGACGGGCCGCCGGCGGGCCAGGCAGGTTTTGGCACAGCTTTTGATTATAGCCTAGCCGGGCCTCGCAGGGACTTCCCGGACGCGCGACGGAAGCAACGGGCAGGGTTCGAAGCCAGGGACATTAATGGAGGACTTAATAATGAAGATGGTGATGGCGATCATTAAGCCGTTCAAGCTCGACGAGGTGCGCCAAGCCCTCGACGAAGCAGGCATCGAAGGCATGACCGTCAGCGAGGTCAAGGGATACGGGCGGCAAAAGGGGCACAAAGAGGTCTACCGCGGCGCCGAATACGAAGTCAGCTTCGTGCCGAAGCTCAAGATCGAGGCAGTGGTCCCCACCGAGTCGGTCGCCAAGGTCATAGAGGCGATCTCCACTGCTGGAAAAACCGGGCAAATCGGGGACGGCAAAATCTTCGTCACCCCAGTCGAGCAATCGGTGCGCATCCGCACCGGCGAAACAGACGCGGACGCACTTTAAATCAAGAAGGGAAGAACAGAATGAAGACGGTTTGGCGTAATTTGGCCCTGTTTGCGGTCGCCGCGGCTGGCGCTGCCGCGATTATGGACCCGGCATTCGCGGAGGAAGCCGCGAAAGCGGCGGTGAAAGCTCCCGACCTCGTGGTGAACAAGGCGGACGACGGCTGGATGATGACATCCTCGCTGCTCGTGCTCCTGATGACGGTTCCAGGCCTGGCGCTGTTCTACGGCGGCATGGTGCGGACCAAGAACATGCTCTCCATGCTCACGCAGGTGCTGATGATCCAGTGCATCGTCTGCGTGCTGTGGTTCGTCTACGGCTACAGCCTCGCCTTCACCGAAGGCAGCGGGTTCACCTCGCCCTTCGTCGGCGGCTTCTCGCGGCTGTTCATGCAGGGGATCGATCCCAAGGCGCCCGCCGCGACCTTCTCGGTCGGCGTCGGCCTCGACGAGCTGGTCTACGTCTGCTTCCAGATGACCTTCGCGGCGATCACCACGGCACTTGCCATCGGCGGCTTCGCCGAGCGCATGAAGTTCTCCGCTGTCGTGCTCTTCGCCATCCTGTGGCTCACCATCGTCTACATCCCGATCGCGCACTCCGTGTGGTTCAACCCCGGCCCGAACGACCTCGCCGTCGCTAACGACGCGGCAACGGCCCGCTCCGGCTATGGCTTCCAGATGGGCGCGCTCGACTTCGCGGGCGGCACCGTCGTTCACATCAACGCCGGTATCGCAGGGATGGTTGGCGCTCTCCTGCTCGGCCGCCGCATCGGCTTCGGCAAGGAAGCCATGCCGCCCCACTCGCTGACGCTCACCATGGTCGGCGCCTCGCTGCTGTGGGTCGGCTGGTTCGGCTTCAACGCCGGCTCGGCTCTCGAAGCCAACGCCAGCGCCGTGCTCGCGATGGCCAACACCTTCGTCGCGACCGCCGCGGCGGGCGTCTCGTGGCTCCTCGTCGAGTGGCTGTTCAAGGGCAAGCCGAGCCTGCTTGGCCTGGCCTCCGGCGTCGTCGCGGGCCTTGTCGCCGTGACCCCGGCTTCCGGCTACGCCGGCCCGATGGGCGCGCTCGTCCTCGGCGCGGTGGCTGGCGTGGTGTGCTTCTTCATGGTCACAGCGGTTAAGAGCGCGCTCGGCTACGACGATACGCTCGACGTGTTCGGCGTCCATGCCATCGGCGGCTTCCTCGGCGCCATCGGCACGGGCATCGTCGCGAACCCGCTCTATGGCGGAGCCGGCATCACCGACTACGCCAAATGCGTGGTCAAGGACGGCATCGTCACCAGCGACTGCCCCATCGCCGCCTACGACATGTGGGGCCAGGTGTTCATCCAGTTCAAGAACGCCATGATCACCGTGTGCTGGTCGGCAATCGGCAGCCTGATCGTCTACCTCATCGTCGCGGCCATCGTGGGCCTGCGCGTCTCCGCCGAGACGGAGCGCGAGGGCCTGGATATCGCCGAGCATGGCGAGCGCGCCTACAACATGTAAGCGATACGGGTGGTGCCCGCGCCACCCTGGCCTGCCCGCGCGGCAGTTCCCTCCTCCTGAATATCGCTGCTTCGCCGGCAGGCCGCCAAGCCCGGGACCCCCGTCCCGGGCTTTTTCCCTTGGCCGCCCGTGGCGATTGCCTGCCGCCAGCTTTGCGTTGTAGAAGGCTTGGCTCCCGCAGCAAAACGGAGAGGACCCTAGTGCCGACCATCGTTGGATTAGCCGGAAGCCCGTCGATGCCGTCGCGGACGTGCGGTCTCGTGCGCACCGTCATCGACCGTATCGCCGCGAAAACGGGCGCCAAGACCCGCCTCGTGGACCTCGCGGAACTGGTGCCGGACCTGGGCATCCGCGGCCGCGCGGACGCCTCTCCCCGCCTGGAGGAGGCGCTCGCCGCCATCGAGGGGGCAGGCCTCCTGATCGTGGGCGCGCCCGTCTACAAGGGCTCCTATCCCGGCCTGTTCAAACATCTGATCGACCTCCTCGAATACCCCTGCCTCGTGCGAACCCCCGTGGGCCTGCTCGCGACCGGCGGCAGCGACCGGCACGCGCTCGTGGTGGAGTACCAGCTCCGGCCGCTGTTCGCCTTCTTCGGCGCCAAGACGCTCGCCACCGCCGTCTTCGTCCCCGACAAGGCCATCCATAATGGCTGGGTGGTGGACGAGCCTTGCGGAGCGCGGCTCAGCCAGATGATCGCCGAGGCGGTGCATGAGCTGAAAGCCTTGCGCGCAGGCCCCCCCCGGCGGAGAGTGCGGGCGGGGCTTCCTGATCCTTGGGGCGGCCGCCGCCGTTGCGAGCGTGGCGAAGCAAGCCACGGCAAAAGCGGATTCCGGCATGGATCGCCACGGCGGCTGAAACGGCCTCGCGATGGCCGTGCTCCTTCACCTCCCGGCACACCTTGATAACCTCCCGTTAACGCTGCCGGGCGGCGATTCCGGCGGTTTTGGGCGGCTTTCGATCTTGAACTAATTTAGCAGATGCACCTTGACGAACCGTTAAGCGCCCGCACGAAGCTGTAAGTCATTGATTGCACATGGCGCAATATGTCAGCATTCGGCGTATTTGCGCGAAGAATACGGTTAATGCGAAAACTGCGCGTATATTTAACGGATGTTTCGAAACACGAAAATCGACCCAAAGCGCGGAAAAATTCGCAAAAATGCGCTTGTTGAACGCATGCGGCCAGCGCGTTTACCATCTTTGTATTAACCATGGTGGCATACCGGAGGCAAGTTCGCGTGGCGACGCGCGCCGCCAATGGGGGGCGAACTTCCGGCGTGCCGTACTTCTAGCCTTCGCCGCCGCCGTCCGCATCGGTTTCGAACACCAGAATATCCCCCGGCTGGCAATCGAGGATTGCGCAAATCCGGGCCAGTGTATCGAAGCGCACGCCCTTTACCTTGGTCGAGCGGAATAGCGACAGATTGGCCTCGGTGATGCCGATTCTGGCCGCGAGTTCCCGCCCGGTTATTTGCCGCCTGGCCAGCATGACATCGATGTTCACCCGGATACGCATCGCGTGTTTCCCCGCCGCTTGGCTCAGAAGAACGAGGCGTTTTCCTCGGCGATACGCGCAGCCCCCCGCAAGGCCGCCGCGATAATCCAGAGCATGCCGCCCAGCAGCACGAGCAAGATATCCGTCGAGCTTACCAGGATCGCCAAACTGGGCACGGTGGCTCCGAGCCAGGACAGCGCCGCCGATAGCGCGAGCGCGGCCACCGGCCCAGCCATGCCGGTCAGCGCAAGCGCCAAGGCAAACCGCCCGAAGCGGGCCGCCGCATACTCCGTGAATATTCCGCCGCCCGCATAGCTCCGGAACAGGCGGCGCGCCTCAACCAGTCCCCATAGCAGCGGCAGCATGTTTGCGAGCATCGCCGCAAGCAGCGCCAAGCGCACGGATGGAGTGAGCGCTGGCGGCGCCACGCCGGCCGCTGTCAGCCAGGGATGCCCAGCCGCGAAGCTGCTTGCCGCATAGAGTGCCGCCAATACTGGCGCCGCGATCAGAACGATGACGAGCACGGCGGCGCTCACGCGGCTTGTCCGCTCGATTTGCGTCTGGAGGGTATCCATCGGGCTTGCTATTGACATGCGGCTGCTCCGGATTACTGTGCTACGATAATTTATTTATTGTAACGCAGAAAGACAAGGCCGTCACCATCGATCTGTGGGTCCCAAATGCGAAGTGCCAGACTAGCAAACATCCGCCATCGCCCCCCCTTCGCGGTCCTCCTCGCGCTTGCGGGCCTTGCCGGCCTGCCCGGCTCCTGCGCGCCGCTGCCGGGCGATCGGGCCGTGGTGAGCGTTGGCGGCGGCGGCATGGAAATCACCGAAAGCCGTGCGGCGGACCCGGCGGTGGTCTTCGAGAATGGCCTGACCGCTCGCAAGGAGGAATGGAACAAGGTTTTTCCCGAAGTTGCGCGGACGAATACCGTATTTGCCTATAACCGGCCGGGCATCGGCGAAAACCCCGCTACGGTCCGCCCCCGCGATGGCGCCACTATTATCGAAGACCTGCGCGCGCTGCTCGCCAGCCGCAATATACGGCCGCCTTACGTGCTTGTGGGACATTCGGCGGGCGGGCTCTACATGCAGCTCTATGCCCGGCGCTATCCCGCGGAGGTGGCGGGCCTCGTTCTTGTGGATTCGACCCATCCCGAGCAATTCGTGGCCGAAGGCGCCATGAAAAACCGCTCTACGCTCGCCAATGCGATCATGGCGGTTGGGCTTCCGGCCTCGTCCAAGGCGGAGTTCGAGGCACTCGTCGAAACTGGCCGCGAGGTGCTGGCCGCGCCGCCGCTTAGCACCAAAGTGCCAGCCGCGATCCTCATCGCGCCGGACACATCTGGCGGCGCCATGGCGGATTTCGACAATGCCAAGCGGCGGGATTTCGCCCGGCTTTATCCAGGCGCCGCCGTACTTGAAGCCGGCAGCAGCCACAATGTGCCGCAAGACCAGCCGCAAGCTGTAATCGATGCCATCCGCAAGGTGCTCGCAGCGCGGCCGGCGCGCCCCGCGCCGGGGACGAGACCGGACAAGGGCGGCAGGCAATGAAAGTGCGGACGCGGCCCTATTTCGAACCCAGCCGGGCGATCCCCGGCAAAGGGATTTTTTCAGTATCGAACTGCCTTCGCCAAGCGAGGGAAGCGAGACAGCCGCCAGAGGGTCCTCACCTTGAGCCCGGCAACGCGGCTGGAATTCGCGCACTCGTTTCCGATCCGGCAGGGGTGGACGGGAAGAACCTCATCTGAAAAGCGTAAGGCAGTTTTGCGGCTGCAAACCGTCAGCCAAGCTGGCTGCTGCTTCGCTCGCGAAGCCGGCACGCAATGGTTGCGCTTCCGCATATTTCCCGTACAATGCGCGGCGAATTATAGTCCAGCCAACGAAATCGATTATTTCCGGCCTTGTCCCGCCGTGCCGGGGGGGGGGCCGGTTGCAGCTCTTTGTAAGCTGGACCGCCGCCATGCGCTCCATTCATCGATGGCGGGCCTTGTAGCGTGAGCCTTAACCGGCCCGATTACCGCGACGACGCCACCGCGTGCCGCGCCAAGTCCCCTCAATGCAATGACGGATGAGTTTTGCCGGCCGGCCGGGGCCGTCATTGCCACGCTATAATGGATGAAGAAAACATGCCGCAAAAATACACTTTTGGCGCCTTCTGGCGGCGTTGCGCATTCTTCACGGTGTGTATGTCCGCAATCGCACCCGCTTTCGACAGGGTGGCGCTCGCACAGGATCGCGCCCGATCCCTTGCCGGCCCGGCGGCGGACGCGGGCGATACCGCCAGCCAGGAGGGCGCGCACGGCGGAGGGTTTCATTGCATGGGATGTATGCCCGCCCCGATCATGGGCGCCGTCATGATCCCAAAGGGCGCCGTTATGACGAATTTCATCGCCATGTGGATGCACAATGACGGTCTAGGCATGGGAACCGGCGGCGTGACGCCCGAACAGGTGGTCACCACCGTGCCGAACAGGTTCGCCGGAATGCCGATGCCGGGCTATCCGGCAATGAAGCAGCCTGCATTGCTGCGCACGGCGCCTCTCGACATGGACATGAATGCGCAGATGCTGGGCGTCATGTATGGGGTGAGCAACACCGTAAACCTCATGATCATGCCTACCTATGTCGAGAAGGACATGACCATGCTCGTCTTCAAGGGGGCCACGGGGACCACGCGGCTGGGGACGAGCAAGGTATCGGCCGAAGGCCCCGGCGACACGACGGCCAGCGCGCTCGTGAGGCTCTATCAAGCCCCCAACCAGGAGGTCCACATCATGCTTGGCGCCGGGCTGCCGACGGGGAGCATCACGCAGAGCGGCTACATGCTTTCGCCCTCGGGTATCACGATGAAGATGCGCCTCAACTACGGCATGCAACCCGGGGATGGCACGATCGACGCGGCGCCAGCGGCTTTTTACACTGGCAAGGATGGAAAGTATAATTGGGGCGCGATGTATCGCGGGCGCCTGCCGCTCCAGCAGGCGAACGGCGAAGGATGGCGCATTGGCAACATGAACCAGCTCACGGGCTGGGCCGGTTACGCGCTGGCGCCCTGGCTCACGGGCACAGTCAGGCTCGCCGGGACCGCGCAAGACGCCGTCCATGGCCTGGATACGCAGATCACAGGCCCCGCGCCGGGCGCCAATCCGGACTTCTACGGCGGGGAAAGCATAAACGCCTTTGCCGGATTGAGCGCGAAAGGCGAAATACCGGGAATCGGCAAGGGCCGCGTCGCCGTCGAATTCGGCGTTCCGCTTTATCAACGCGTCAACGGGGTGCAGGCGCAGCAGGACTGGGCGCTAAGCCTTTCGGCGATGGCCCATTTTTGACCGGCCTCCAGCTGGAGGCGGGGCTCGGCCCGCCTCCTCGCGGTGGTGCCGCGAGGAGGGGGCGTTCGCGAGCTTACCAGCTCAATGTCTTGGTGTTGTCCTTGAACAGGGTCTCGTTCATGATCGCGGGCGTTCCGATCTTGACGCCTTCGAGCAGATCGGAATCCTTGAGGTCAAGGTGTTTCACACAGTGACCGCAGGCGATGACCGTGATACCTTTGCCCATCATTTCCTTCAGCTCTTTCTGCTGCTCTCCGTACATGGTGGACATGTTCTTGTTGAGCATCAGCACGGCCTTGCCGTTGAGGAACAGCGTGGCCGGATGGCCCGCCTCCGACATATGTTTGGAGGCCGTGAAAGCCATGACCACATTGTGAGCGTCGTCGGAAGTCAGATTGATGAACACCGGGTCGTCCTTGCCGGCGAACGCGGGCGCCGGGCCGAACATGGCGGCGAAACCGCCAACCAGCAGCATAAACGCGGCGATGTGCAATCGTGCGAGCTTCATAAAACGCAGCCTTTCCTATTGGATTACACACATAGTGTGTAAATTAGAGAAAAGCGGAATCGCTACACAGGTTGCGAGCCCGCCTTCATGCCTCTCACGCTAGATTGCCCACAAGCTCGACTTAAAAGCATTGGGGGTGCGCCCTATCGAGGCTCCCGGAAAGATAGCAAGCGCGCGTAAACATTCTGTAGGCTGCGATTTTAGAGTCTGTCCGGAATCATTTTACTTTGCCGCAAAGCTCCCGGAGCATGGCGAAAGACAACGGATCGGCCGGCACGGCCGTGCCCTGCGCGAATTGCGCGATCGCGGCCTCGATTTGCGCGGCAACGAACCTTAGCGCCTTTGTCAGGCCGCGGTCGCCGGCATGGCGGGCGAAACCGGCGGGGCTGACGATCTCCCAGCCCAGCGCCTCGAAAAACGGCCGCCCTGCCTTTGCCGTGGTGAGATTCCCCGACGCGACAAGAATATTGGGAACGGGCCGCACGCAGGTTTCGCAGAAACCGGCAATCGAGGAAACGCCGTGATCGATAATCGGGCGCCCGAGGCCGGGGCCGCGTTCCTCCTTGCTTTTCTCCCACACCACCACCAGCGGCGAAAACACGAGCCACGGCAGTTCTTCGTCCCGGACCGCCGCGATATTGCACTTGTAGTCCGCGATGCGGCCCTGGGCGCGGGAGACCTCGACGGTCAGGGTCGGCAGGCCGTTGAAGGAACGGTCGAGTTCCCTGGCCCGGTAGCGCCTGTCTTCGTCCTGCTGGCGGTGCGAATTGATCCAGCCGGGAAGATCGCGGCACAGGCGCACGGCTTCATCCGTATCGCACAACTCGTGAACATTCATGGACGCCTCCCATCGGTGCCCGTCTTTTTTTTACAATATAGAAAACTTTGCCGGAGCGCCACGCCAGCCATGTGTCCCGGCAGAGGGAGTAAGCAGTAATTTCCACCCTGTCCATGGCCGGCAAGAGCCGGAGCTGGGATTCGAGGCGCCGATTTGAGCGTAAGGTTAACGCCGCTGGGGAATTCTTCTCCTTGAAGCTCAACGGGTTGCGTTGCCGTGAAAACCAAACAAGAGCGGGCCTGGCGCCGCGGCATAACTGGATTTATCCCGAGCCATGCGCCACACTGCCCCGATGAGCATCTCCATCGCCATCCTCGACGCCGCCTATACCGATAACGGAGCGGGCGTTGGCTGCGTGCTGGCGGAGGGCTGGGCAGCACCCGCCGCCACGGCGCAATTCGCCAGGCACGTGCCCGGCGCCCCGCAAGCCTACGAGCCGGGTGCCTTCTACAAGCGCGAGCTGCCGCTGCTCCTGGCCACGATCCAGGGGCTTCCGCGCCTGCCGGACGCCTATGTGATCGACGGCTATGTCTGGCTTGGGCCGGACAAACCGGGGCTTGGCGCGCGGCTGTACGAGGCACTCGGGCGCGGCGTGCCGGTGATCGGCGTGGCGAAGACCCCTTTCCACGGCGACACCTGGTCCACGCCCGTGCCGCGCGGCCAGAGCAAGCGGCCGTTGCACGTCAACGCCGTGGGCATCGGCGCGGGGGAAGCGGCGGCGCTGGTGGCGGGCATGCACGGCGCGCACCGCATTCCAACGCTCCTGAAGCTGGCCGACCGGCTCGCCCGCGATGCTGCCGTGAAACCCGGCGGAGAGCCGGCACCGTAGCTTCGCCGCAGCAAGGAGTGTTGCGAGTTCCGCTATCTCCCGATGAGGGGCAACACGGAGTGAGCCGCGTGCTTCAAGAAGAACGGGGATGACGTTTGGGTCCATGACGACTGGGGCGAGGTGACACTAATGCCATTGCCGTCGCCGCTGAAATAAAGCGCGCGCCTGGTACAAAGTGCCGCTACCTGTGCAATTGACACTTCTTTGCGATTATTGCAGGTTCAATCTAACGCATTGTGGCAAGAGGGGGAGGCCGATGGCCCGTAAGGTGCACTGGCGGCACCTGACGACGCAGATCGCGATAATGGGCCTGGTCTTCCAGGCCGTTATGGCGGCATTGATGCTGCCCGTACGCCCGGCGTTGGCGGAAGGCGCGGCGGCGGCGGAACCGGCCATCGTTATCTGCACCGGCACCGGCTTCACGCTGATTACGTTCGACGAGAACGGCAACCAGGTTGAGAAGCCGCTTTCCAGCAAACCCTGCCCCATCTGCGACGGGATCGCCACCTCGGCTTTCCTGCTCGGGATGGCGCCCAATGCCCTTATCGGCAGGCTGACCAATCCAGAGGTCTTGCGGCCAGCGAACGAGCTGCGCCCAGCCAGCATCGCCTGCCTTGCCCATCGAAGCCGCGGCCCCCCCGCGCTCGCCTAAGCGTTGCGCCGGCATTTGCCCGCTGCTTACGGGCATTGCTCTCCGCGCAACGCGTCCGGCCTGGAAGTCCCTTGAGGTATGTGCACCGGCCCCTGCCGGACTTGGCTGCCGCGCGATTGCAGGCTTGACCTGCATTGTATCGGGCATCGCTGGGTAAGCTGAGCTGCATTTGCTGGACGAAAGTCCGCGGGTGCCAGCACCAGAGCGCACGCCTGGGTCGTCCCCTTCAACCGCTGGCATTTTCCAGCGGAACTCAACGATCCGGTCTTCCAGGCCCCCTTGTCCCTTAGCTCATGGCGCACGGCTTTAGAGCTGCGCCGCTTTTGCCGGCCAATCCCTCCGCTTCTCTTGCGGAAGGGTTTCGCCGGAACGGGAAAGTCATGTCCGCGAACGGAAGTGAATCGCAAAACGCATTCAGGGGCTTAACCGGCCATGCAGCAGATCCCGGCCGGCGAGTTGAAGCGGGTCGCCGAGTGGATCGTCCCGGATAAAAAAAATAATGGCTTCCGCTCCTTCACGGGTTTCTCGCGACTGCCTTCGAAGGAGCGGCTGGTTGAGGGGGGAGCCGGCAGCCCCCCTCAGCCGCCTTTGTCTAAATCTTCGTGTCTAAAGGATCAAGCGCATGCAAGACCGCACCCCCATGCACCCAGATGCGGCAGAAGGTCCCGCAACCGGCCCCGAGTTCGCCGCAACCTTGGTTCCCAGCCATTTCCTGCCGCCCAAGGGCTTTCGCAACCTGCTGTTCAACATTGCCGCGCTTAGCTACCTCAGCGTCTTCGTCTTCTTCTTCCTGGGCATGCGCTGGCTTGCGGGCCTTTGGCTCCTCGACGTGGCACTTTGCTGCGGCGTCTACCTTTGGAAATACGCGCCGGGACGGCTGCGGGAAAAGGTCGTGCTGACGGAGGAAAGGCTTTCGTTCGTCCGCACCGGCCCATCCGGCAAGGCGGAAAGCTGGGATTTCCACCCCTATTGGGTGCGCTTCGAGCTTAAGAAATGCCAGGGCGACAGCAACGAGCTTTCGCTATCGAGCCACGGCCGCAAGCTTGCCTTCGGCACGTTTCTTTCGGACCGCGAAAAGGAGAGCCTCGCAACCGCGCTCGGCGCCGCACTCGCCGCTCGGCGAAAACGCGGGCTGGCCCAGGGAGACCGGGCCTAGCCGGGCTCGCGTGCGCCGGTGGCCGGTAACACGCTCCCCGGGAGCGGAGATTTTGAGTTACCGGCCGTTTCACCGCGGATGGGGCGTCTCGCGAGTCTCACCCCGCATGCTACTCGCCCGAGGCGAAGCGAAGCGATCTCTGAAAAAAGTTGCTCACCATACCAACAACCTTTGTCTTCACCTGCGTGGCCTTGGCCGTCAAACCAGGGGCGTTAGGCTCGTTTGTTTTCACCAGCTGCGCTTCTGCTCTTGCGGGTTGCATGTCTCTTGCGCGCGGCACCCTCGGGGGGTCCGCTTTTTCATCGGCCTTCACGGCCGCTCCGGGGTCGCCAAGCATCCACGGCGGCAGATAGGAATGATCGTCATTGTCAGCCGCGTTGCAGCCTGGAGCGTATAGAACGCCTGCTGAAATGGCAAAGACGAAGCAAAGCGTGCCGAAAGATCGCCGGAGCCTGCCAGACATTATTCCCCCTTTTCATGCCTCGACGCCCGAATATTTGAGTCGCGGCGGCGCAATTCTGAACACTGCAACCTTTTGCGAACCCGGCCGTACCGCCATGGATGGCTCGATTTTTAATGAAGACCGCCATCGTCGAGAAAAGGAAGCTTGGCTGCCCGGATGCGCCCGGGTGCGGGACATCGCGCCGCGCTGGCGGCTGGTCTGTCAGTATGCGGTGCGTGACGAAGACGCTCGCGCGATTTTCGCTAGTACGCCCCGCGGGAAGTCATCACCCGCATGCTGCACGCACCGAAAGGACTTCCCGCGGATCAGGCGTACTAGCAACTTATTGAATCTAGTACAGCTTGTCCGCCGGAAGTTCGCTTGCGAGAGTGCCGCCAATGGGGTGCGAACTTCCGGCGGGCTGTACTAGCGTTCCGGCGGAGCGTATGCGAAAGCGCGCCCCCGCGACGGGACCCCGGTCCGGCGAAGGCACCCGCCAGCACACCGGCAACCGCGCCGTTCGGCCAGCTTCCAGCGCAGCCTCAAGGCTTTAATGTGAGGTAAGAGCCATAATGGTGAATGGAGATCCCGTCATAGGCCGGGTGGGATGCGAAGCGGCTCTGCACTGTGGCCAGCGCGGCCTCCATGGCGGCGTTTCCCTTATCGCAAAAGGAGATATAGGCCGGCTGTTGCTCGCATTGCGTCTCAACGCCTATCGCCACCTTCTTCTTGATCTGGTCGCCATAGGCAATTTCGGCCGCGGCGAACTGAATTATAAGATCGGCGGTATCGCGGTAGTCCATGAGAACAACCCTGTCCACCCGATCCTGAACCAATTGATTGAGGGGCCGCTTCGGTCCGCTCCGGGTAATGCTTTCTCCATCGAACCAGAATGGAATGTCCATGGTGAGCTGAAGCGATGCCGGGGTTGCAATCGCCTTCAGTTTTTCAATCAGATCGAGATATTGGTTGGCGACGCTACTTTCCTGGGTCTTCCACTCCCGAAGCGAATAGGGCTCCACATCGTAGTGCACGCCGCGCGGACGGGCAGCCGGGTAGGCTTTGTTGTATGCGGCAGCCGCTTTGGCAAGATTGGTAGCAATCGAATGGTTCGCGGTAAGAGCCCAGCTTGGGTCTCCAAATAGAAAGTCCACCTCCATCGAGCGCGCCTTCGCCGCCACCACGAAATCCCGCAGGGCAGGCTGGTTTTTTTGAACGAGCGCCTCGCATTCGAAGTAGATCACCCCGATTTTCTTGCTGCTCGCAAAGTTGAAGAAGACTTGCATCTGGGCGGGATCGGTCGCAAATGTTTGATCCCACAGCCACAAGCCTCGTGCATTCGCCTGCGCGGCCATGGCCAGGCACCCGAGGAGAAAAAAGCCGATCTGCAAGAAACGCAGCATTTTAATGATCCGCTTAAATTTAGAGCGTCCCATATACGCATAGCACCAAATGTTCATTAAACAGGTTCCGGCGTTTATCGCATGCAATATATGCTTTTTACTGCTTCTTAGCCGTCCGGCGCACCTTCGCAATCGATATTATCGCCGCATTTTTTGGCGCATTTTTTCAGTCCGGAAGAGAATTTCCGCCGCCACTGCCCATCCCTCGCTTGCCCCGCAAAGATCCGGCGCCATCGGGCAGCCGGCAATGTCCGGCCAGGTATCGCGGGGACGCTCCAGCCGCCGGGTTTAACTAAATAGCAACAATGCCGCACCCATTTCGTCCAGGTAGCTTTCCCCGCTTGACCGCTACTTCAGGATGGTATTGATCGGATTTTCATCTAAGTGTTATAAGGGTGGCGAAAATGTTGGCCGACGTTGGCGGTGCGGACCCGGAGAAGGAAACCGCACCCGAAATTGCGATAATCAAAGACATCTTGCTGAGCGACCTCAAGCGGGCTCACGAGGCCCGCCTGGAAAGCCTCGAAGAACGGCTGGCCGCTCTTTCCAGGGACGTGGACGGCAAACTTACCGCGCTTGCGGCCCGGATCGAGGCGGTTGCGGCGGATTCCGGGCAATCGCAGAAGCAGGCACTGACCGAAATCGGCCATGCCATAACCCGGATCGCTGTTGGGCTGCGGCACAGCGATGAAGGGCTGGGACGCGCGGAAGAAGCGCCGAATCACACCGAAGAAACGCAGCCGCACAGAGTGGAAACGCTGAAGCACGCCGAAGAAGCACTACCGCACGGCGAAGGAGCGGCGGAGCACGCCGAAGAAGCGGCACCGCACGGCGACGAAGCGCGGGGACACAGCGAAGGAGCGGCAGGCAATGTCGGCTCATAGCGACTTCATCGCGCTCAAGGACGTTCTGTTCGGGCGCGAAAACGCCTTGCTTCAGGAACTGCGCCGCATCGTCGCCGATCACGATATGCGCATCGGCTCGCAGGAACGCCTCAGCGAAAGCGTTGCCGCGATTCTCGCGGATGCGCTGCGATCGGCCGGGGTTAAGAACCGCGAGGCCCTGGCACTATCCATGGCGCCGGTGATCGCCGGTGCCATCCGGAACGAAATCCGCAACTCCCGCAACGAGATCGTGGACGCCCTTTATCCCATCATGGGGCGGCTGGCATCGGCTTACGTGCTGAGCGTCTTCAGGAATTTCGTCGAAGAGGCCAACCGCAGGCTGGAAAGCGGCCTGTCGGGCCGTTACCTGCGGCTGCGGCTCAAGAGCCTGCTTACGGGAACCCCTTATGCCGAGCTTCTGCTCCGGGAGAGCGGCGAATTCCGCATCCAGGACGTGATGCTCATCGACGCCGGAAAGGGCGTGCTGCTCGAACGCTGGCAGGCTCCTGGCGCCCCGGAGCAAGAGACGCCGGCGGAAGAAGAAAGCCGCCACCTCAGCGCCATGCTGGCGGCCATCAACCGCTTCTCCACCGAGACGCCGAAGGCCAGGCACCAGGAATTGCGCATCATCGACGTAGGCGCCTCCCAGCTGTACCTGCGCTCGTCCGCCAAATGCCTGTTCGCGGTGCGGGCCACCGGCTCGGGCGGCCGGAAGCTTCTGAAATCCCTCGACGCCGCGATCCTTGAAATCCTCGAAATCTACGAGCCTTCGATCCAATCGGCCAACCCGCAGGAAGCCACGCGCGCAAGGCGGCAGGCTCTCCTGGGCCTGGCCGGTAAGTTGCAGCAGACGCTCATGCAAAGAAGGCGGGCGCCGGTTTTTGCAACCGCGCTGTTTGTGCTGACCGGGGCGCTGCTCGCCGCCTGGGCCGGCTGGTCGGCATGGGAAAGGGCCGAGGCCAGGCGGATTTCCACGGCTGCCTCAAGCGTTATCCAGACTCATCCAGGCGTTGCCGGCTATCCTGTCAGTGTCAGCCTAGATCCCGACCACTCCAAACTCACGCTCACCGGGTTTGTCCCCTCCGCCGGCATAAAGGAGGAGCTTGAACGCGGCATCGGGGACAAGGCGCCGGAAGTTCCGCTCGAAAGCACGCTGCTCGTGATGCCCGATGCGGGCAAGACGGCTGAGCTTGAGCGGACCGCATCGCAGGTGCTCGCCCGCCTCGACGAGCTTGCCGCGCAACGGGGCTCTGAGGAAACCGATGCAAAGCTCCTCGGCCTTTCCAGAGAAATCGAATCCGTCCGCGTGGGCCTCGCCGAACAGCGCGTCAATCTTTCCGCCCTGCGGCAGGGCTCCCTTTCGCCAGAGCAGCGTCTGGCCCAGTGGGCGGCGCGCAATGCCATCTTTTTCGCCGAGGACACGCAGTTCCGCGAGCCTGACATCGCCAGCAAGCAGCTTGCCGAGTTGCGGGACCTGCTGGCCGGAACGGCGCTGCACGTGCGGCTGGTCGGCTTCACCGATCTTCTGGGCGATGCCGGGAACAACGAGCGGCTTGCCTCGGGCCGGGCCAAAACCGTGGCGGACGAGCTGATTAAGCTTGGCGTGCCGGCGAGCCGGCTGACCATCGCGGGCAGGGCCAAGGAGGGGCTCATCGCCGCCGACAGAGGGCCTGCGAGCCGCAACCGCCGCGTGGAGTTCCATCTGGCCTTCATAAACGAATAGCGGAGCGGGTTTCCACCCAGAGGCGGGAATTTAGGTGGCTAAGCGCCGCCGGCTTTCGCCAATCGGCGGTTTAGGCCGGTTGCGGTCGTTCAGACTTATTGAACTATTGAACGCAATAGAGGGTATTGCAGACGCCGAATTTGCCGGCGTAAGCGGGGTTCGACGCCGCACGGCTAAACGGTGCTGTGGGCCATGGCAGACGAACCAAACTATGCGACGGGTGCGCCGTACAACGTTCCGCCTATCTAGAAGCGGACTTCGTCTTGCGTTGCGACGCCGCAGGAACGCGGGCCGGATTTTCAACCGGCGCCGCCTCCAGCCTGCAAATCTCCTCCATGAACGCGGAACGCGCCTGTGCGGCTTCTTCCGCCGGAAGCCAGTTGGTCATCTGCGGGAAGACGGTCTTCCAGAAGCGGACCTCTTTATCCGTCCACGGCATATCCTTGGCGATGCGGGCCTTTTCCAGAACCTTGTTGACCTCGGCGCGCACGGTGGCGAGCGAGGGCGCGTAAGACTTTGGCGGCGGCGGTCCGAAAAGATCGGGCTGCGTGCCGAAGAGGTCAGCTTGATTTCTGCGCGACATGGGACTCCACGAGGCAAATGTGATTCGTCTCGTATTTTGCCATATCGCGTCCGCAAATGCGCATGCGCGCGCTAGTTTTCCTCTGTCTCCCGCGCTGTCTCAGTCCCGGCGAGCGCGCCCGCGGCGATCAGTTGCTCATGATCGAGCAGCGTCGCGCCCAAGATGTCCTCCAGCACCCCGGCTTGCGCGGGCTCGATAGCCACGAGGCGGCCGAGCACGTGCAGGAGGTCGAGCAGGTCGCTGGTGTACTCGGCGAGCCAATGG
>Ga0182021_10003346_pt1 | contig 18849 bp, 17 predicted proteins | sample 612E3MmetaG_FD_120493 | JGI IMG/M metagenome (GOLD analysis project Ga0182021, IMG submission 120493) | Permafrost microbial communities from Stordalen Mire, Sweden - 612E3M metaG (Illumina Assembly) | ecosystem: Environmental > Terrestrial > Soil > Wetlands > Permafrost | place: Sweden... | reverse complement strand
GATTGGGCCGGTGTTGGGGCTGTTTGCTGTTTCGATGCCTGGATGGTTCGGGTATGTCAGGTACTGGACGCCGCTCATTCTCAAGGATGACCATGGCGATCTGGCCAGGCAGGCACTGAGATGGTTGCTGAAACGCGGGGAGATATCGGAACGGTCACCACTCGCCGTTCACCGGCTTCAGATCGAGAGGGCGTGTGGGCGGCTCGATATGGTCGAGAGAGACGAAGAAGGCCGAGAGCCGGCAAAACTCGAGTGGGGTTATTCGCACTTCTTTGACCCCGTGGCTCGCCGGGGCATCGACGACGAAAGGTTCGTCAACGCCCTGCAGGAGTACGAGGAGTACTGGGAGCGTGCCCTCGCACACGCCCGAGCCGGGAATCACGCGGCGGCCGCGAAGTTCCTCGGTTACTGCTGCCACCTGTTGCAGGACATGGCTGTTCCCGCGCACACGCACTGCGTGATGCACGGCCTCAGCAACCGCACGGCGGATAACCTCGAGCTGGTGGCGCACGCCAAGCGGTTCTACCTGCGGTATCCCGAGGATTCCATCGGCGAGGACGAGGCTCATGTCAGGCTTTTCACGGGGATGGGGCTCGAGTCCCGCGGCATGGATGCTTCTGACCCGGCCAGCGAAAACGAGATAGCCGGTGTCCTGCGCAAGTACTACACCGTGCCCGAGCTGACCGACAGCGGCTGGCAGGGCACATACAGGGGTGAGTTCTACCATCCATACCACAGGCTCCTCCCGTCCAGTCCCAAGATCAAGCTGGGTGACATGGTCACGCTTCGCAACTACCTGATGGCGCAGGCCGCGGGGCGCACCGCCTTGCTGGTCAGACACTTCGGCGTCATCACCGGAACAGGCGTTGCGATAGGCTCTTCTCCGGAAGCGACTGACGGCGCGGAGGAGTCGCTTTGAAGATCGATCTCCACGTGCACACCACCGTGTCTTCTCCATGCAGCCTGATAGCTCCCGAGCGGGTGATTGAGTGCGCCATAGCCGCGGGGCTCGACGGCATCTGCGTGACCGAACACGATGAGATCGAGGGCGCCACCGTCACGAGCGAGCTCGGGTCGAAGCTTGGCTTTCCCGTGTTCAGGGGGGTCGAGATATACACGGAGTTCGGTGACATGCTGGTCTACGGGCTCTACCGGGACGCCCCGGGCTGGAGGACGCCGTTCGAGGAGCTGGTCGAGATGTGCCGCCAGGCCGGCGCGGTGATCGTCCCGGCGCATCCGTGCCGCGTTACCGGCGAGCTCGAGCGAGTGCATGGCGTCGAGCGGGCCGAGTGGATGCTCAAGCAGGTTCACGCTATCGAAACGAATAACGGAGGCTGCACGACCACCGGCAACGGGGCGGCCTTCGAGCTCGCTACGCGCTTCAGCCTTCCGGGAATCGGCGGGAGCGATGCCCACCACGAATTTCAGGTCGGGCGTTGCTTCACCGTTTTCGAGCAGGAGATCTCTACTGACGAGGAGCTCGTTGCGGCCTTGAGATCCGGCCGGGTCCGCGGCGCTTATGCTCCAGGGTACGGCTCCTGAGACTTTTCTTGCCGACTTTGACTCATTACAGTTGACATTCCGATGCCCCGAACAGGTAGAATCTAATGCGGTACTGCCACAAGGTCTGATCGGAATAGGGGTGTGTTATGCACAAACTCGACAATTTCCGTATTGCCGCAGACCGAACGATCACCTTCGGCAACTTGATGGACAAGCTTGCCGCTGTCTACGGAGACAAGACCTGCTTCATCCTCGACCGCCCCCTCGACTACTCGTTCCTCTCCGGGTTGACCGGAACATACAAGCAGTGGTGCGAGTTCACCAACAGGGTCGCCCACGTCGTAAAGCACGACCTTGGTGTCAAGCCGGGCGAAAGGGTACTGGTGGACCTCTCCAATCGCATGGAGATACCGTTCATCTGCATGGGCATAATGAAGGCCGGGGGCGTCGTTGTGCCCCTCAACTTTATGTTGACGCAGAGAGAGATAGGTTTCATCGCGGGCGATTCCGGGGCCCGTATAGCGATCACCGACAAGCTTGTGTTCGAGTACCAGATGAAAGAACAATCAGCTTTCCCGACCATCGAGAAGTGGGTGGTGCTGGGCAAATCCGAAGGACTCGAGGGCGAGTTCACGGAGCTCACGCCCCTGATAGAGAGCGCCCCCCCCTCATTTCCACAGCAGAAAAAGGACCCGGACGAGCTCGTGGGGATTTTCTATACGTCAGGCACCACCGGTTTCCCGAAGGGCGCGATGATGACATCCCGCAGTCTCCTTACCGCGCAGAGACTGACCGCGGCGGTTATTCCCACTACCTCAAAGGACGTCGGGGTGATGGCTCTTCCCCTCGCGCACCTGTTCGGATTCGGGCTTACGCTGATATCCATCTCCGGAGGCCTGACCGGCATGTTCGTCCGCTCGTTCGACCCCGACCGCATCCTCTCCGCCATCGATAAAAGCGGTGGGACGATATTCGTCGGCGTTCCCGCCATGTTCCAGATGATGCTCGACGCGGGGCTGGACAACTACGACCTCTCGCACGTGCGCATATGGGCGTCTTCCGCGGACGCCATGCCCGACGAGGTGGCGATGGAGTTCCGCAAGAGGGGCAGGCTCAAGATAGGGCCGTTCAATCTCAACTCGCTCTTCCTCGATGCTTACGGAATGGTCGAGCTCTCCTCCCTCGCCTGTCTGAAGATGCCGCTTCCCGGCATCAAGTTCCCGCCGAAGTGCGTGGGCTTCCCGATGCCACCCATAAGGGCGCGAATCCTCGACGATGAGGGCAGGAAGGTTAAGACGGGCGAGGTCGGCGAGCTCGCCATGAAAGGCCCGTGCGTGATGAAGGGCTACTGGAACAAGCCCAAGGAGACCGCCGAGCTCATGGCAAACGGCTGGTTCCGCACCGGTGACATGGCCAGGAAAGACAAGATCGGGCGCGTATACTTCGCCGACCGCAAGAAGGACGTCGTAAAGAGCGGCGGCTACTCCGTGTTCTCGGTAGAGGTAGAGCAGGAGGTGCTCGAGCACCCGTCGGTCATAGACGTTGCGGTCGTCGGCATACCTCATCCCACCAAGAAGGAAGCGCCTGTTGCGATCTGCATACTCGAGGCGGGGGCCGGTGTATCCGAAGAGGAGCTCCATGCGTGGTGCCGCGAGAATATCGCGCGATACAAGAGCCCGCGCCGCGTCGTCATCATCAGCGAAGAGGAGATGCCGCGGACAAACACGATGAAGATCCTCAAGCGTGAATTGCGCGAGCGATACAAGGATCTGTTCGCCGACGAATCCGAGTCGGCCGGTCACGCTGAAACCGAAGCCGACGCCTAGGACCGGGAACATCGCGACGACGTTGCCGGGTATATGGGCTCGGCTTAAAGGAAAGAGAAAAGCGAAGCCAGCTCGGTAAGCTCGAGGCCAGCGCCCAAGAGATCTCCCGTCAGGCCGCCGATCTTCCATCGCGCGTAGAGCGCCACCAGGAGCGAGACGGCGAGGCCCGATACAGCGTAAGCGGCGTGCAGCCTGAAAAGGACGGCTACCGGGACAATCCCGATGACAGTCGCGATGATGAGCTCCCTGACGCCCGAGCTCGAAATTATAATGCTTCCCAGGCCTTCGCCTTTTGCCGGGCGGAACAGGCAGCAGAGCAGCGTCAGGGAGTACCTGCCCATGACAGCGGCGCATAACAGGGCGTCTCGCGCCGCGTTATACCTGAGTGTGGTCAGCAGCGCGAACTTGCCGATCAAAAGCAGACCTATCGCCATGATGCCGAAAGCTCCCGTGTGAGAATCGTCCATGATCCTCAGGATGCGGTCGCGGTCGCCTCCCGCCATGACCGCGTCCGCGGTATCCGCCAGGGCGTCCACGTGAAGACCGCGCGAGAGGAGCTCCCATGCCGCGAGGGCAATGAAAGCGCGCACCGGATGTGCCAGCCCGTGGCAGGCGGTCCACACCCCGTAGAGCACTCCACCGATCAGCCAGCCGGCGAGCGGGTAATAAGCCGATGAGCCTTCGAGGACTTTCTTCCCGGGAACCGGAAGGATGGTCAGGAAGCTCAGTGCCCCGCCTATCCTGCCCAGCTCTTTCCTGATCGCGTCCATCACTTCTCCAGTTCCTCCAGCGCCCTTACGAGTGCGAGGTTATCCTCCGTGGAGCGCACGGCCAGGCGGAGGTAACGCTCGTCCAGGCCCGAGAATGTGGATGCGTCACGCACCAGGAAACCTTGCTGGAGCAGCTTCCTCGCCAGTTCGCCCGAGGTAAGACCGGGCCGTTCGATCCGCACCAGAAGGAAGTTAGCCTCGGAGGGGTAGACCTTGAGAAACCCCAACCGTTCGAGCATGTCGATAAGAGTCACACGTGCTTCGGCGACGAGTGTCGTAGTACGGGTCACGTATTCGCTGTCGCCGAGCGCTTCCACCACCGCGGCCTCCGCCAGGGAGTTTATCCTCCATGGCGGCGCGGCATCTTCCAGATCTTTCACCGCGGCCCGTGGGGCGAGCAGATAGCCGGCGCGAAGCCCCGCGAGCCCGAAATACTTCGTGAGCGACCGCGAGACCCATATATGACCGACGGGCTGTCGCGATGCCGTTCGCTCCAGCGGGCGGTCGCAGAACTCGATGAACGCCTCGTCGACGAGGAGGACCGCTCCCATCTTCAGTTCCCGCGCGATGGCGAGTATGCTCTCGAGGGGATGCGAGACGCCGGTAGGGCTGTTCGGGTTACAGAGAAAGACCAGATCGGCTTCGCGAACCTGAGCGGCGAGTCTTGCGGGCTCCAGTGCGAAGCCGTCGTCCTCGAGCAGGAGATGCTCTTCCACCGTCGATCCCGAGCCCCTGGCCGCGAGCGCGTACTCGCAGAACGATGGGGAGACGATAAGGGTCCGGCGAGGACGGAGCAGGTTGCAGGCCAGGTAGAACAACTCGGCGGAACCGTTTACGGGAAAGATCTCTTCGACCGGTCTGCCGGTGTAGGTGGAAAGCGCCGCCCGCAGCACGGGGTAGTCCGGGTCCGGGTATGAGGCCACGGTTTCGGCAGTGGCCGCGCGGACCGCCTCGAGCGCCGCGCTGGGAGGCCCGAGGTGGCATACGTTAGAGCTGAAGTCGACGATGCCGTCAGGGTGAGCCAGGCGTTTGCCACCGTGGTCCCTGTTCATGTGCGCCTCCTGACCGTCAAGATGCTCAAGAGTGTAAACACACAGACAAAGAGCAGGCACGCCAGTCGCGCGAGGGCTATCGCCTCCGTTATGCACTCTGGTTCAATGGGCTTGAGGGCGTCTCCCATGTACTCACAGACAACCGGAACACCGCGGTAGCGGTTCGTTCCCCCGAGGCGCACCCCAAGGGCCCCCGCCATCGCCGCCTCGGGCCACCCGGCATTGGGGCTGTCATGCAGTCGAGCGTCCCTGTAGACTACGCGGGCGACGCGCGCCGGGTCGCCGCCTCTCAACCACGATGCCGCGGCAAGGGCAAACGCCGTGATCCGCGCGGGCGCCAGGTTGAGGAAATCATCCAGTTTCGCGGATGCCCAGCCGAACCGCATGTAGCGCGCGTCACGGTACCCGACCATTGAGTCCAGGGTGTTTGCTGTCCTGTACGCGGCGGCACATACCGGTCCCCCGGCAAGCGCGTAGAGCAGAGGCGCGATGACCCCGTCGCTCAGGTTCTCGGCGACCGATTCCACCGTCGCCCTGGCCAGCTCACCGCAATCGAGACCGTCGGAGTCCCGGCCGACTATCGCCTTCACTCCGTTGCGGGCGTCGGGAATCCGGGTTTCCTCCAGTTGACGCTGTATCTCGAGGGCGCGCCCCGTCAATTGTCTGAGCGATATCGTATTGTAGATCAGGATCGAGCCCGCGAGAACGCGGCCCGTGGTAGATACCCTGCCCGAGGCACGGAGGAACAGGGCGCTTGCCGCCGTGGCGGCTGACACGGTCACCGAAGCAAGGACAACCCCTCCGGCAAAACCGGAGTCAGCCAGGTAAAGAGCGCGCTCGAGACGAGCGATGAGACGGCCGAGCCACTTTACGGGATGCAGCTCGTCGGGGGGGTCGCCGAATGCCATGTCCAGCGCAACCGCCATCGCCGCCATCACCAGTCGCTCGCTATGTCCTGTTTTTGATGCCGAGAACATCGCAGATATACTCCATGTTCAGGTTTTCCCTGATCGAAACACCGAGGTCTTCGATGTTTCTCTCCGCAAGCTCGAGGTAGCTCTCCGCGACGGGCTCCATATCGAGCCGGGCGCGGAACGCATCCACGGCGGCGGGGTTGTCGAACAGGCCGTGCAGGTGTGTTCCAAAGACATTGCCTGCCGCGTTGACAGCACCGTCCTCGGACTTTCCGCCAGTGTGGCTGAAAGACATCGGAGCCTGGCCGGTGCCGGCATTACCATTGTGCAGGAACTCGACCCTGCCGGTGTGTATCTCGTACCCTGTGAGCACTTTTCCGAGCAGTCCGGGAAGGACCGGGATATCGCGGGATACGGTGGCCTTCACCTGCCTCGTGGTCTTCGGGCTCCTGTAGATGGTCTGGACCGGGAGCAAGCCGAGCCCCTCGTATTCCCCGGTGTGGGACTCCAGGCCCTCGGGGTCGATGAGCTTGTCCCCCAGCATCTGGTAGCCGCCGCAGATGCCGATGACGACCGCGCCGCTGGCGGCCATTCCGCTCACAGCTTCGGCGATGCCGGACTCCCTCAACCACTTGAGGTCGCTATAGGTGTTCCGCGAACCGGGGAGTATCACGGCCTCCGCCCCCTCCAGCTCGGAAGCACTTCTGATCCACCGCACCCGAACCGCGCGGGCCAGGGGGGTGAAGTCGGTGAAATTGGAGGTGTGGGGTAGTTTTACCACGGCGATCCTGGCGCCGGGTGAGCCGTAGTCGCGGAGCGTATCCTCCTCGTCGAGGCAGGAGCAGTCCATGAAAGGCAACACCCCGAGCACTTTTTTACCGCCCTTCTTCTCGAGGATCGTAAGCCCGGGCTTCAAGAGGTCGAGGTCCCCGCGGAATTTGTTGATGACGACGCCTCGCACCATCTCCCGTTCCGACGGCCTGAGGAGCTCGAGCGTCCCTACGACCGAGGCGAGAGCCCCGCCCGTATCGATATCGGCTACCAGCAGCACCGCCGAGGAGGACATGCGAGCGACCTTCATGTTGCAGATGTCGTATTTCCGCAGGTTGATCTCGGCCGGGCTGCCCGCGCCTTCGATGACCACGATATCGTAATCGCGCTCGAGGTCGACGTACGATTGCTTTATCAACTCGAGCGCGCGGGAGCGCGCGTCCTTGACGTAACGCATGGCGCTGTAGTCACCCTCGGACTTGCCGAGCATGATGACCTCGGCCCGCATGTTGTCCTTGGGCTTCACCAGAACCGGGTTCATCAGGACCGTTGGCTCTACGCGAGCCGCCCGGGCCTGCAACTCCTGCGCACGGGCGATCTCACCACCGTCCCTCGTGACAAACGAGTTGAGGCTCATGTTCTGGGATTTGAACGGAGCGACACGATAACCCATATCTGAGAACACGCGGCACAGGCCCGCCGCCACGATGCTCTTGCCTACATGGGAGGCGGTCCCCTGGATCATCAGTGCCACAGCCATCTACTTCACCTTCATCGGTATGCCCGAGACCATCATCAGCACTTCGTCCGCGGCGGAGGCCACTACCTGGTTTACCCTGCCCAGCACTTCGCTGAACTCGCGCGCCAGGCGGTTGTCTGGAATGATGCCCAGCCCCACTTCGTTGCTGACCGCGATGCACAACTGGTGTTCGCGGCGCAGCAGGTCGATGCCGGCCGAGACTTCCGCGGCGATCTGTTCTCCGCCTGTCCCCTCGGTGAGCCTGCGGCCGACGTAGAGCGTTAGGCAGTCCAGGAGGGCAACCTCTTCCTCCCCGGCGACGTATTGCTCGAGCGCGCCGTCTGTGGCCTCGGCTGTTCGCCAGCCAGCCGGGCGCTCCGCCCGGTGCTTCGCTATGCGCTGGACCATTTCTTCGTCTGAAGCGTGCGCCGTGGCGATGAAGAGCACCGGGGTGCCTTGCGCCATCGCGAGCTCGAGGGCACGCGTGCTTTTGCCGCTCCTGATCCCGCCCGTTATAAATATCAGCTTTCCCATCAGACCCGTTCTCCCAGATCGACCAGCATTGTCTGCGTATCGCGCAGGTACCTCACATCCACCAGGCCCTCGAGTATCCCGGTTGCGAGTCCCGTGAAGTCCCTTTCCGCTACCCCATCGAGCACCCAAACGTCTTTGCCCATCACGGCCGCTTCCCTCAATGAGTCGAGGTTCCTTATGTTTCCGGCACCCAGTGGCACGTCCGTGAGCAGCACCAGGTCCGCTTTTTCGACCAGGGACATGTTCTCACGATATGCCTCATCGGTAATAGGTGTGAACGGGGCTTCGGCCGCAATCGGAAGCCCCAGTTCGCGTGCCGTCACTTCGTCGGTATCCATAGCGTTGACCACTCCGACCGAGACGGAATAGCCGAGATCCACCAGCTCTCTCATCAGGTGCGCGCCGGTCCCGCCTCCACAGAGCAGGTGGACCTTCTCTTTCCTGGTCGGGCGGGACCTGGGCGAGAACGTCAGAAAGGTGCGGCCGGCATGGCGATGCAGATATGCGTGCACCCCATAGACGGCCTCGATAGTCTCGGGTGTCAGGACCTCCTCGGTAGGTCCCGAAGCGAAGAGCTTGCCTTCAGAAAAGACCAGCATGCTCTCGAAGTAGAGGAGAGCCAGGTTGAGGTCGTGGAGAACGCACACTATGGTCAGCCCTTCGTTGTTGAGCTTTTTCAGCCAGTCGAAGAGCCTTAACTGGTACGAGACGTCCAGGTGCGCCGCCGGCTCGTCGAGCAGGAGGAGTGACGGCTCCTGCGCCAGCGCCTGCGCGAGGACGACCATCTGCTTCTCGCCACCCGAGAGCTCGGGGAAGCGCCTGTCCTTGAGAGCGTCGATCTCGAGCTTCTCGAGAAGTTCGTCGGTGCTCAACCCGTGTGTCTCTAACCCTTTGCGGGCGTAGCGCCCCATGTCGACTACCTCGTGTACGGCGAAATCAAAATCGAGGGTGAAGCTCTGGGGGACGAGCGCGACTTCGCGCGCGAGGTATTTCCGGCCGTAACTCCGCACCGGTTTCTCCAAAAGCAGCGACTCGCCCTCCTGCGGCGTCAGGATCCCGTCGACAATTTTGAGGAGCGTGCTCTTGCCGCTTCCGTTTGGACCGACGATCCCGACGAAGTCGCCCCTTGCGACCTGGAAAGACACGTTGCGCAGTGCGGGCGTCTCGCCGTACGAGAAGCTCCCGTTCCTTACTTCTATGACCGCGGCGGGGCTGTCGGGGGCATTGCTGTTACTCATACTACGCAGTCTTCCTTCTCAGGAGGTACAGGAACACCGGCGCTCCAAAAAAGATGGTCACGACGCCTACCGGTATCTCCGATGGCGCAAATGCGACACGGGCCAGGAGGTCCGAAAGCGTCATGAGCGACGCGCCCATGAAGATCGACAGGAAGAGCACCTTCCTGTGATCCGGTCCGATTATCAACCTGCAGATGTGCGGGATGACGAGACCAACGAACCCGATTATCCCGGATACCGAGACGGCCAGTGCGGTGACCGTCGCCGACACGAAGAACAGGACTCTCTTTACTCTCTCGACCTCGACACCGAGCTCGAGCGCGCGCTCTTCACCCTGAAGGAGTATGTTCAGCTCGTCGGCGAAGAAGAACGGCACGATAAGGAACGGGATTATCATGAGAGCGATCTTCACCTCGGTCCAACCCCTGCCGGAGAAGCTCCCCAGGAGCCAGTACACAACGGCGTGCAGGTCGCGGCCCGACTTTATCATGAGGATCGACACGAGCGCGAAGAAAAGGTACGACATCGTAACGCCGCCCAGGAGCAACCTGTAGACATTGAGAACGCCCCTGGTGCGGGCGATCGAGTAGACGAAGATGAGTGTCGTGAAACCGCCGACGATGGCAAGGAGCGACAGCCACGGTATCGCCGGCATGTTGAAGAAGAAGGTCAGGGTTGCCCCGAACGCCGCTCCCGAGGAGACCCCCGTGACGTACGGGTCGGTCAGCGGGTTGAGGAACAGGCCTTGCAGAATCGTTCCCGCGAGGGCAAGCGCTGCTCCCACAAGCAGGGCGAGCAGTACTCGGGGCATCCTTATCTGCCAGAAGATGGTGCTGCTCGCGTCGCCGGATATCCTCCCCTGGAACAGGTACTTGAAGACCTTTCCCACCGAGATGTTCGCAGGTCCCAGCGCGAGCGAAAGCAGGGCGGCGAATATGAAGAGAGCTATCACCGCCGCCCCGATCAGGATGGTATTCTTATTTGACTTCTGACTCTTCACTTTCCCTCGAGACTCCCGCTTGCTCGAACGTCGCCATCTGGCCGAGCAGCTTCATCGCCGCCTGGATCACGGGTATCGCGAGAGCGGCCCCCGTGCCCTCTCCCAGCCTCATCCCGAGATTCAGGAACGGGTCCAGGCCGAGCTCCTGGAGGGCGACCCGGTGGCCGGGCTCCTGGGACAGGTGCGACGCGAACATGTAATCAACAACATGTGGGCAAAGCCGGCTCGCAAGTAAAGCCGCAGCGCCGGAGATGAATCCATCGACGACCACCGGCACCCGCTTCGCGGCGCAGCCCAGCATCACCCCCGCGAGGGCTCCTATCTCGAGCCCACCCACTTTTGACAGAACGTCGATGGGATCGTCAGGTCTCGGCTTGTTGAGGTCGAGCGCCCGGCGGATCACCTCGGCCTTATTCTCGAGCGCGGTGTCGTCGAGTCCCGTTCCCCTTCCGACGAGGGACAGGACGGGAAGGCCCGTGAATGCCGCTATCATTGCGCTCGAGGCGGTAGTGTTTCCGATTCCCATGTCACCGGTAGCCACGATGTCAGCGCCAGCTTCGATCTCGGCAGCGGCAACCTCGGCACCCGCGAGCACCGCCGCTTCAGCCTCCCGCCGGTCCATGGCGGGGCCCCTTGCGAGGTTGCTCGTGCCCGCGCGGATCTTCCTGTCCAGGATCATAGGGTTGTCCACGTCAGACAGCGTTCCGACATCCACAACAACAACGCGTGCTCCAACGTCACGCGCGAGCACGTTTATGGCGGCTCCTCCCGCCGCGAAGTTGAGTAGCATCTGGCCGGTCACCTCGGACGGATAGGCGCTCACAGCCTCTTCCGTCACCCCGTGGTCGGCCGCGCAGAGGATGATGGCGGCTTCGGCCGTCACCGCATCGCGCCCGGTAATCCCGCAGATCCTCACCGATATCTCCTCGAGTTGTCCCAGGCTTCCGGCCGGCTTTGTCAGGTTTGCCTGCCGCTGCCGTGCGGTTTCCATCGCCGCCGCGTCCAGCGGCACTATTCTCTTTATCAACTCATCGATCTTCATTTTTCTTGATCCTCACATTTCCGTTTCTTCACCGTATTTGGGACTTGAACACCTCGGGGTGGAGTATCGCCGCGAGTTGCTCGAGGCCGTCGACAAGCCTCGGGCCGCTCCTGACGAACAGGTTGTCCTCCACGACGTAGACCTTGCCGTCCTTGACGGCCTTGATCGTTTCGTAGCCCGGACGCTTCGCGATGTCACCCGGGTTTGTCTGGGTCCCTTTAACAGCGACATATACGTCGGGATTCTCTTTCAGAAGAGTCTCCTGGCTGTACTGCGGGAAATCGGGACCGGCTGCCGCACCCAGGTTCGTGCCACCCGCCATCGCGATCATGGAGTCGATGAGCGTTCCCTTCCCGGCCGTCATCAATGGCTGCGCGTATATCTCGAAGAAGGCTGTGGGCCTGGAGAGGTTCCTGGACTTGCTCTCGACGGTGGTGACGCGCTTCCTCAAAGCGTCAGCTTTAGCATCGGCCTGGTCCTTCAGGCCCATTATCTCGCCCACCTTCTCCATGTCCGCGAACAGGCCGTTGAAGCTCTTGGGGTCTACTACAAACACCTTGATGCCGAGTTTCTCGAGGTTGGTGACCACTCCGGCCTGAACCCCTCCAGTCGCAAAGACCACCTGCGGGTTGCGTGAAGCTATCTTCTCGATGTTCGGGGTAGAGAAGTCCCCGATCTTTACCATCTTTTTGGCCGCTGGGGGGTAATCACAGTACGTGGTGACGCCAACCAGTTTCTTCTGCCCGTCGATCGCATAGATGATCTCCGTGTTGCCGGGAGCGAGCGAGACGACCCGGTCGGCCGGCTTCTCCATGGCGAGGATTTTTCCGTTGTCGTCTTTGAGCGTTATCTTTCCCGAACTGGAACCGGACTGGCTGCCACAGCCAACGAGGCCAGCCGCGAGCCCGAAGACCAGGACGGCGATCATGAATATTCCCGGACATTTACCTGAAAACTGCTTCAAACCAAGAACCTCCTTGCCTGGCACGAATAACTCGACGATTCGCTGCCACGCTTCCCGCGTGGCTTCCTCCTTTCCGGCCGGGCGTGAAAAAACCGCCCCTCGTCTCCGAAGGGCGGTCGTATAGTCACAAGTGGCCCAATGCTCTCCCGTTCGCGAGGACGTCATGGGAATCCGCTCAGGCAGGTCTCCTGACTTGGTTCATCGCTTCCCGCCCTTCCCGGCTTTCGCCAGTGGTTAATGCGGGTCGCTCCCCTTCACAGTGGCGCGTCCGTGCCGGATTCTCACCGGCTTCCCTATTGAGGCCGAATGCCACCTGTGCGGCTTGTTATTCAATTGTCTACGAAATTCTATGACTTGCCGCCTTCCCGGTCAATCAACTGATAGACATCGTCTCCCTCGAAGGGTGGCATGCACCCTGCCCTCTGCTACTCACGCCTGAGAGACCCGGCTCAAGCAATGGCAACGCAAAGCTGTGTTTGACCCCCGTTTGCGTGACACCCCCGTGCCTGGCCCCGCTGACGCATCTACGCCACAAGAAACTCCGACCAAAGTCTTCTAATTGTCTTTAAGTGCAGGGCGAGGGGTACTTTTTTCCGTAGAACCCCGCAGCGGACCTGCATCAGACTTATATCGCTCATTCCGCGAGGACCTCGAGGAAAAAACGTACCCCGAGCCCCCCCCTCGAGGAAAAAACGTACCCCAAGCCCCCCTTTCGCTTATATACTTTACCGGGGTGTGACGGGCCAGCTGGCACGGTATTGGAAGGTGAGCGCAGGACAATGCCCGTGATCAGAGTTTTTCCATCAGGGATGGAGATGCGTTTTAAGGCAGGTCGACACAGCGATCTGCTCGACCTGCTGACGGCTAACGGTGTGGTCATCGACAGTGAATGCGGCGGTAAAGGCTCGTGTGGCAAATGCTTCGTCGAGCTTCTGTCGGGTGCTCTGTTGGACCGCGATGGCGCTCCGGCCGAACCGGAGCATGACGACATGTACCTTGCGTGCAGGTGCGTTCCCGCGGGTGACTGTGAGATCCGGGTCATCGGCCGGCCGGGTGACTCTTCGATCCTCGACGGGCTCATCGCCGGCTCGATCGGGGTAGTAGCTGGAGGGGCTGGACCCGCTGACCGTCTTGGGCTCGCCGTCGACGTGGGCACTACGACCATCGTCGCTCTGCTGGCGGACCTGGATACGCGAGCTCCCGTCGCCGTCCGGAGCGAGACGAATCCCCAGCGAGCCTTCGGGGCTGATGTTGTCTCCCGGATAGCGTACTCGTGCGAGACGGAAGGCGGCCTGCGTGGAACCGACGTGCTGCAGGCGACGGTCGTCGGCTCCATCAACCGGCTCGTCAAAACGCTGTGCGACGAATCGGGACAGGACGCGCGCCGCATCGAGCGCGTCGTCTGCGCCGGCAACACGGCAATGCAGCATTTCCTTGTCGGGATTACTCCCGAGCACCTCGGCATGTACCCGTACGAAGCGGAGTTCAAGGAGATCGAGCCCGAACCCGCGCGTTCGGTCGGCCTGGAACTCGAGCCGGGCGCCGTGCTGCAGGTCCTTCCCAACATTCATTCTTACGTGGGCGCCGATACCGTCGGATGCCTGCTCTCCATCGAGGGGCGGGCGAGCGGGGCCTGCACTCTGATGATCGATATGGGCACCAACACAGAGATGGTGCTGGGCGCGGATGGAAAGCGCGTCACTTGCTCGGCGGCCGCCGGGCCGGCGTTCGAGGGAGCTCACCTGGAGCACGGGATGCGGGCGACCGCGGGCGCGATCTCGAGCGTATGGACCGACGGGCAGGGCAACCTCGAGTACCGCACGGTAGGCGCGATGCCTCCCCTTGGCATCTGCGGGTCGGGAATCGTGGATGCTGTCGCGACGATGCGCAGGCTGGGAATCGTCGAGGAGAGCGGGCGCATGCCCGACAGGGCACAGTATGTCCTTGTCCCCGCCGGCGAGAGCGGCACGGGCCATGACATCACGGTGACCCGCAACGACGTACGCGAGATCCAGTTGGTCAAAGCCTCGATCGCCACCGGGATCGGTTTTCTGCTCGAAGAGACGGGCAGCAGTATCGAGCAACTTGAGTGCATCTACGTAGCGGGAGCGTTCGGGAACTACCTCGACATAGCCAACGCCAGGTTCATCGGCCTGCTACCGGACATTGCCTCGGAAAGGTTCGAGGCTATCGGCGACGCCGCGCTGAAAGGCGCTTACATGGTCCTGACTGGCGGTGCCGACGCTCTCGGGAGGGTGCATGCGATAGCATACGGCACAGACCACCTCGAGCTCGCGACCCGTTCCGGGTTCCAGCGCCGTTTTCTGGACAACCTCGACCTCGAGGCTTACCGATAAGGTGGTAATCCGGATGAACGCACTTTCAGAGGCTTCTTCAGGCGTGATGCTGCAAGTCGATACCGGGAGCTGTTCCGGGTGCGGGTGATCCTCTTCGTCGGTTTCCTGGGCTCAGGCAAGACCAGCCTCATGCTGCCACTGGCGCGGTTTCTGGTTGAACGGCGCGAAGCGGTAGACGGCCGCATGCCCGTAGTTATCATCGAGAACGAGGTCGGAGACGTATCGATCGACGACGCGGTGCTGCGGCAGGAAGGCCTGTCGGTGCGAGAGCTTTTCGGCGGGTGCATATGTTGCCAGCTCACCGCCGACCTCACTTCATGTATCAATGACATCCACGCGGAGATAGATCCGCACTGGGTGCTGGTCGAAGCGACCGGGCTTGGAACTCCCCAGCCGATAGTCTCGACGATAGACAGGTACGGGAAGGGGGTGGAGCGGGTGACTACACTCGCGGTCATCGACGCCGTGCGCTGGAACGAGCTGATCGTCGTAGTCGAGCCGTTGGTCACAAAGCAGGTAACCGGTGCGGACGTCGTCGCGGTCAACAAGACGGACCTGGTAGACGCGGATACCCTGGAGGAAGTCACCCGCGGGGTTGCCGCGTTAAACGGGCGGGCAAAGGTTGTTCGCCTGTCGGCGGGGGAGGGGGTCGGACCAGAGGTATGGGAAAAGGTGATCGGACCGTGACCGGGCACCGCGAACTCCCTGAAGAGGTGGAGTCCTCGGTGTTTAGCGCTTCGCTGGCGCTGGAGCTCGTCCCACCTGCGACCGCTTCGTCCTTGACCGCGGCTTTGAGGGGATGGATAGTGGAGATCCAGGATTGGGCGCGCGGGAAGGGATTGCTGGTCGGACATGTGAAAGTACTCGTGGAATCGGACACGGGGTACATTCGGCTCTCGGGCACCGGGGGCGCCGTTACGTCAAATGTATCTGAGTCCTGGGAGCCATCTCGCGTCGGGCCTTTTGAGGTCAAGGTGGCGGCAATTATCGTTGGCTTCACTCCTCGGGAGTTCGAGGAGCTCGCGGGCAACACGCTTGAAAGAGCTCTGTCGAGGCTGCTGCCTGAACGTTGATCCGGTTGTCGCGTGGAGGGGAGATGGGGAAAACGAAGCTAAGATCGGCGGTGCCCGGAGACTCACGACGGATCGCGTACCTCTCTTACCTCGCCGGGCGCGGCCACGCGAGGATGTCCGCATACGACTTGATCTTTCCGGGACACCCCGTCGGACCCACGCCGAAGCGGCTGGACGAGATGGCAAGCGTCCTGACTACCGACACGAGATCATGGTTCCACTTTTCCCGCCACGCCGTTGTTGACGTGGAAGGTCGGGCGGTGGCCACGCTCTGTGCATTTCCCAGGAAAGAAGGGAACGCCGGGCCGCTGTTCATGGCTTTCCGCGAGGTCGGTTGGACGAAGGAGCGCATAGACCTAATGCGAAAGGAGATGCGGTCGTTCACTTCCACCGAGATAGACATCCCGCTTGATTCATGGGTGATCGAGGACGTCGGCTGTTACGAGGAGTACCGCAGGCGAGGTTTTGTTAAAGCCTTGCTCGAATCCTCGGTCGAGGCCGGCAGGGAATCGGGACTCCGCAACGCGAGGCTCTCCGTGTTCATTGGGAATGAGCCTGCGATAAAGGCTTACGAGAATTTCGGATTCGTTATCACCGGAGAGAAGCGTCACCCTGACTTCGAAGCTGTCTTCGGCTGCCCCGGGACGTACCAGATGACCCTGAAGATGTAAGTCCCATCTGATCCACCTCGAAAAATACATCCCCACCCTGGCCTTTCCTCAAGGGGGAGAGCCATGGTGGGGATGTAGATGATTGTTGCAGCTCAGGCCTATAGCTTGTTCCAGTCGTTGAGCAGGATGCTCGAAGTCGCGATGCCCGACGTCATTACGAGCGGCACGCCGCCGCCGGGGTTCGTGCACTGGCCTGCAAGGTACAGGCCCTTGACGCACTTGGAACGGTAGCCCGGGCGGAACGGTCCCATGTTGCCGCCGCTCATCTCGAGCCCGAAGAAAGCGCCCTCCGGCAGGCGGAGCCTGCGCTCTAGTTCGACCGGAGTTACCGAGTCTATCCACTCGACCTTGGAGCGCAGGCCCGGGAACGCCCTCTTCTCGAGGGAGTCGACACAATCCCATGCCCACTCCTCGGCGATGTCGTCCCACTGGTGGTACTTGAGCTTGTAGGGCGCGATATAGATCGATGAAAGCACCTGCTTGCCCGGGGGCGCGAGATCGGGGTCGGAATGCGAGACGCAGCTTATCAGGAAAGCGCCGTCATCCGGCCTGTACATGAGCCCCTTGTCGTAGAACTCGACCCACACATCGTCGAACTGGCGCCTCTCCGTCAGGATGACCGTCATGTGCGAGCGCACCGAGTCGAGCTTCTCGCTCAAGCCGAGGTAGAACGTCGGCGCGGGGATGGAGCACGGCTGGTTACGCACCCCCCGCTTCACCGCGTAGGGGAGGTTTTCAATGCCAACGAAATCCTCGTACGTCGTGCGCGAGTGGACGTTTGAGATAACCGCTTTCGCCGATATCTCGCTGCCGTCCTCGAGCTTTACCCCCTGTGCCCTTCCGTTCTTCATGATGATCTTTTCGACCGCGGTGTTGAACCTTATCTCTCCGCCGAACATCTCGGTGATCTGCCCGAGCGCCTTGGGGATGGCGATCATGCCGCCCTTGGGATAGTAGTTTCCGATCCTTCCCATGTAAGTGATGTTGGAATAGAGCGCAGTGCATCTATGGGCCGGAAGAGCCGCGTAGAGGTTTTCCCAGCCGAACATCAGGCGTATACGGTCGTCCTTGAAGTAATGGTTTACCGCTTTGTCGAGTGTGCGCGTGGCAAGGAACGCTGTAGGCGCCAGCGCGGGAAAGACCTCTTTGTGGAGCCCCATCTTGGCGAGCTGCGTTAGCTTGCTGACGTCACGTAGACCCGGCAGCGGGTTTGAGATGGCTGCCAGGTACAGCTTGAAGATCTTCTCCATGTCTTCGCTGTACTTGTAATAGCCTTTGACGTCCTGCGGCGAGATCTCGTTAACGACATCTGCCATGGCGTCAACACCCTGAGGAAGAGTCACGCGGGTGCCGTCGTGAAGGATGGTATCGTAGACGGGATCGAGTATGCGGTACTCGAGATAATCCTCGAGGCGCAGGTCGAGCAGCTCGAAGAGCTTGTAGTAGAGCTCGTGGGCGATCACGAAGATGGCGCCGACATCAGGTTGAAAGCCCTCGTGGTTGTAGTTTGAACAGCAACCACCGATGCGATGGCTCTGCTCCAGCACCAGGACCTTCAATCCCTCCTTGGAAAGGAGCGATCCGCAGGTCAGGCCCCCGACGCCGGATCCGATAATGACGACATCGTAGTCGTAACTTGTCATTAGAGACCTCCTGTCAATGTCCGCGCCCGGGATGGCGCGGCTCTCCGTCTACCTCAGACGAAAAGTCGGAACGGCATCTCGCGAGCCTCGGAAAGCAGCTTGCGGATCCGGGTCCTGCGTTCCTCTTCGAGATTGAACGCCCACAAAGACCCGAGCAACGCGGCACCGAGCAGCAGGGCAAGGTTAAGCGCTGGCTTGATGGACTTCTTTGAGCGTGGTTGGACAGCATTGCCTTTTGATTTACGGCTCATCTTCAGGCACCCCTTCTCTCGCTTGCAGACCGGTACATATTCTATCCCATGAAATGCCTTTGGCAAGTAGATTTGTACTGAATGGTGTTTTTTAATTACCGCAAGCCTGCCTCGACGGTCCGGGCGCTAAAAAGGGAAATCCGCGTTATATTCCCTGGATGCCAATTCCCAGGCTTGATGTGGTGAATTAGGGCGCGGGCAAAGCCCTGGAGGTCGTTTGGGCGCGTCGGGAGAACTAATGGAGTGCCCGAGAGAAAGGCGGGAACGGTTGTGACGGTTGTGTGGAGAAGAGTGTTTGGTTTAGTGCTTACGGCAGCGCTCGCTGTGATGACACTATGCGCTTTGGGTCCTTCACCGGCCATGGCTTCGGGTGGCAGTGATTCCCTCGGCGCCACGGCGCTCGCCACCGACTGGTACTTCGCCGAAGGCACGACCAGGGATAACTTCACGACTTACATGGCGGTGATGAACCCCGCGCCCAAGGCAGCCGACGTCACCTTC
>Ga0182021_10003345_pt1 | contig 18849 bp, 11 predicted proteins | sample 612E3MmetaG_FD_120493 | JGI IMG/M metagenome (GOLD analysis project Ga0182021, IMG submission 120493) | Permafrost microbial communities from Stordalen Mire, Sweden - 612E3M metaG (Illumina Assembly) | ecosystem: Environmental > Terrestrial > Soil > Wetlands > Permafrost | place: Sweden... | reverse complement strand
GCGGACGATACGATTGCTCATGGGTGGTCGGAGGCCGGACGGCGGAGGCCGGGAGGATGGGGCAGCGGCAAGATTGCCGACCGCCGGTTTCCACCATCCGGGATTAGAGTGAAGCGCGGACCTTTTGGACTTCGTAACACTCGATGACGTCGCCAATTTCGTAGCCGTTGAAGTCATCGAGCTTGATGCCGCATTCGAGGCCGGCGCGCACTTCGTTGGCGTCGTCCTTGAAACGCTTGAGCGTGGCCACCTTGCCCGCGTAGAGCTCCTCTTTGCCGCGGCGCACGCGGGCCGCGGCGTTGCGCGTGATCTTGCCTTCGGTGACGAGACAGCCCGCCACGAAACCTTTCGCGAGGGGGAAGGTGGCGCGCACTTCGGCGGCGCCGAGCTTGACCTCCTTGAGATCGGGATCGAGCAGGTCGGCCATCATCTCGCGCACCTTGTCGCCCAATTCGTAGATGATCTCGAAGGTCTCGATGCGCACGTTGTGGTGCTTGGCGAGCGGAGTGACCCCGGGTTCGAGTTTGGTGTTGAAGCCGATGATCACGGCGCCGCCCGTACCGGCCATGAGCACGTCGTTCTTGGTGATGAGGCCGACTTCGATCGACACGATCTCATGCTGCACCTTCGTGCTATTGATGCCTTCCAGCACCTGGCGCACGGCCTCGGCAGAACCAAAGACGTCGGTCTTGACGATCATCTTGAGCGTCTTCTGCTGCGTGGCCGCGATCTCGGCGAACAGGCTTGCGACTGAGACGTCCTTCGGCACGGCGGCCGCGGTGTCCGCGGCCTCCTTCTTGAGGCGTTGCTGCTCCTCTTCGGCCAGTTTCTCCGCGGCGCGGGCGTTCTTCACCGTCTTGAAGGCCGCGCCACTATCGGGCGTGCCGGACCAGCCGATCACGCGTACGGGAGCGGCGGGACCGGCCTCCTTGATATTCTTGCCCTGATCGTCGAACATCGCGCGGACCTTGCACCAATGCGGGCCGCACAGGAGGGCATCGCCCGTGTGCAGCGTACCGCGTTGCACGATGACGGTGGCCAGAGGGCCGCGGCCGACATCGACCTGGGACTCGATCACCACGCCGTTGGCCTCGCACTTCGAATTGGCTTTGAGCTCGAGCACTTCCGCCTGCAGGAGGATCATCTCGAGCAGTTCGTTGATGCCGGTGCCCTTGACGGCGGAGACCGGCACGGTGATCGTTTCGCCGCCCCAATCTTCGGGCGCGATGTTGCGCTGCTGCATCTGCGCCTTGACCTGGTCGAGGTTGGCGCCCTTCACGTCCATCTTGTTGACGGCGACCATGAGCGCGACCTTGGCATTCTGGATGTGCTTCAGCGCCTCGTCGGTCTGCGGCATAAAACCGTCGTCTGCGGCAACGACCAGCACGGCAATGTCGGTGACGGCGGCGCCGCGGGCGCGCATCTTGTTGAACGCGGCGTGACCCGGGGTGTCGAGAAAGGTGATTTTGCGGCCTTTGTGCTCCACCTGATAGGCGCCGATGTGCTGCGTGATGCCGCCGGCCTCGCCGGCCGCCACATGGGCCTGGCGGATCGCATCGAGCAGCGAAGTCTTGCCGTGATCGACGTGGCCGAGGATGCACACCACGGGCGGCCGCGGCAGCAGGAATTTAGACTCATCCTCCTCCGCCTTCTTTTTCTTCTCGACCTCCTTGTCCTTGGCGGTCTGGAGCGGCGAAACGGCCTCGCCGCGATGCTTCACTTCGAGCAGGAAGCCGTGCTTCTCGGCGACCTTCATGGCGACCTCTTCGTCGATCGCCTGGGTCATCGACGCGAAGATGCCCATTTCCATGAGCTCGGAAATGAGCTTGAACGGTTTCAAGCTGAGCGCCGTGGCGAAATCGCGCACGACCACCGGAGGTTTAAAGTGGAGAATCTTGACCTCGCCGGGCACGGCCGGCGCGGCCGGCTCGGATGCGGTCGGCGCGGGATGGGGCAGACCCGGCAACCCCGGTGGCTTGGCCGCGGGCGGCAACGGGGGCGGAATCGGCGGAGGGGGCACCGGGCGCGAGATCGGGGCGGGCGGCACCGGCGTTGGCGCCGGACTTTTTGCCACCGGGGCGGCGGGCGGCACCGCGGGTGCCGGCGTGGCGGTCGCGCGCGTAGCGGGCGGCGGCTGAACAACATGTCCCGGCTTGGCCGCCGGCGCCGCCGGGGTTGCAACCGTGGGCGCGGGTTTGGCCGCCGGAGCGGCCGGGGCCATGCTGGCGAAGGGCGGTGGCGGCGGTGGTGACTTCGCCATTGGCGGCGCCACCGGCACGCTGACCGGAGGAGGCGCCTTGGCCACAATCGGGGGCGGAGAGGGCGGACGGGAAAGCGGGACGGACGGAGCGGGCTTGGCCGGCGCGATCGGCGCCAACGCCGCGCGCTCCTTGTGTTCCTTTTCGACCTTTTCCGCTTTTTCCCGGGCCACGTCCTGCACGCTCTTGACGAACATGCCGTGCGGCGCCTTGACCTTGGCGACCTCCGCCTTCGGCTCCTCGGCAATGGCCGCGGGAGCCGGAGCGACCGCGGGGGTCGGAGCGGGTGCGCCCTTCGCCTTGAGTTCCTCCACGAGCGCCTCGGCCGAGATATTGTCGATCGTGCTGGAGACGCTCTTGACGTCGAATTTGCGCTCCTTGAGCAGGGTCAACAATTCCTTGTTGTCCATGCCGATCTTTTTGGCGAGTTCGTGAATGCGAATGCTCATTCGGTAGTCTGAGTCGGGCGGATACGGGCGGGCGGCGGGGGCGGATCAGGGCGCGGGAGATTGTTTGGCGGCGACCCGGTCGACGATGGTCTGCGCTTCCTCGGCGGTGAAGCCGGCGCCCACGAGGTCGTCGGCCTCGACGCCTTCGAAGGCCGCGGGCGAGTTGATGCCCATGTCGACCAGACGCGCGGCGATGGCGGGATCGAACTCGTACTTGCGCACGAGCGAAGCGATGGCGGTGCCGCGCGGATCATCGCCGGCGGCGCGAAACTCCTCGATATCGAGCCGCCAGCCGATGAGGCGCGAGGTCAGGCGCGCATTCTGGCCCTTGCGGCCGATGGCGATCGCGAGATCGTCGGTGGCGACCTTGAGCAGGATGCGGTGCGTTTTTTCGTCGACCACGATTTCGCGCGGCACGGCCGGCTTGAGCGCTTCGATGATCATATCGCGCGGATCGGGGAAGAACTTGACGATGTCGATCTTCTCGCCGCCGAGCTCCCGCACGATGGTCTTTACCCGGGCGCCACGCGCCCCCACACAGGCACCCACCGGATCGACTTTCGGATCGGTGGAGATGACGGCGATCTTGGTGCGATAACCCGGTTCGCGGGCGAAGGCCTCGATCTTCACTGTGCCATCGGCAATTTCGGTAACCTCAAGTTCGAAAAGGCGGCGCACGAATTTCGGGCTGCCGCGGCTGAGAATGATTTCGGGGCCGCGCGGCGTGCTGTCGATGTTGAGCAACAAGCAGCGAATGCGGTCGCCGGGTTGGTATTCCTCGCCCGGTACCTGCTCTTTGCTCGGGAGGAGGGCCTCGGCTTTGCCGAGGTCGATGTAGATATCCCCCCGTTCGCGGCGACGCACGGTGCCGGTCACAATGTTGCCGACCATGTCCTTGAAGTCGTCGTAAATACGGTCCTTCTCGAACTGGCGGATCCGTTGCATCACAGCCTGTCGCGCGGTCTGCGCAGCAATCCGGCCGAGGGTCGAGGGATCGATTTCTTTTTCGACGATTTCGCCGAGCAGCACGCCGGGCTTCAGCGGCTGCGCCTTCTCTATGTGAATCTCTGTCTTGGGATTGCTGACCGAGTCGACCACCTTGAGCAAAGCCCACGCTTTGAGCGTACCGTTCTTCGGATTGATTTCGATCTTTAGATCCTGGCCGGAATTCACGCCCTTCAGCGCGGCGGTCTTCAAAGCATTCGTGATCGTGGCGATCATGTCGACACGACTAATGCCCTTCTCTTTCTCCATGTATTCCAGGACGGAAAGGATTTCGCTGCTCATAGGTGTGGTTGCGGGACAAAAAAAAGCGGGCTGTAAGGCCCACTTTCTTTTGGGAAGTGAGATTGTTAGAGGGTGCAACGTATCCAGCGCCGGGATTTGTTGTCAAGCCCCGCGGCCCGGCGGCGGCGGCGGCGGAAACCCCTCCGCCTGCTCGCGAACAAGCCACCACCCGAGAAGACCTTGGATAAGACCGTGGCAGGCGGGTTGCATGCGGGCCGACAAAACCCCGAGTTCACGCAACGCCCGGCCCATTGGCGCCGGCGAATCGCCCGGAAACCAGTGAAACCACAACCCCGATACTGCCGTCGTGCCATGCGCAGCCAGCAACGGCAACCAGCCATCGCAAATGAGGTTGTCGAGCCGCGAGCCGCCCACCGCGCCTCCTGCGATCTCGCGGGCCAACCGCTTGCGCCAGTCGGTGAAATGGTAAGTCCGGCGCACCGTCGCCGTCGGCCCGGGCGATCCGGCGACGTCGGGCAACTGTGCCGCCAGCCCGGCCAACCGCACGGGCCAGGCTGGCACCGCCCGCACCCACCCGGCATATTGCCGCAGGCGGGCGCGCGGGTGGTTGGCCGGACGGACGCCTTGCAGACTCCAGCACCGCAATCCGGCTTCGGCTGCAAAAACCTCCTCGGCGACAACGGCCCCGCTCGCCCACTCCGCCAACGGCCAGCGCGTCGCCACGCTCAACATCGGCGCGCGATTGAAACGGTAGCCGAGGACTTCAAGCGCCGTGTGGTGGCACGCCCCCTCCCAGCCGAGCCGTTCGATCCGCAACCGGGCGAAGTGCGTTTTCAACCGCCAGCGCGCTTCCGCGTGGCGCCGGAGCAATGCCAATAACTCGGCGGCCGGCAACGGGCTCAATTCCTCGAGGGTCCGCGCCAGCGGCCGGTTGGCCAGCCGCTCCACCGCCTCGTCTTCCGCGTATTCCTCGAGGTCGTGCTGCAGGAGCGGCAGCAGCACCAGCACCGGAATCGCCTGCCCGTTGGCTCCGCGCGTCACATGCCCGGCGGGCGGGGGGAACAGCACCACGTGCAAAACCACGCCATCGTACGCGGCATCCCGCGCATGGCGGTGCGCCGCCCAATCGCCCGCGTACAGGTGCAGTTCGACATCGCCGTTGACCGTCTGGTCGCCGAGCCGCAGCCGCGCGCCGCGAAAATCGGGACCGCCGAGCCGGTTCCATTTTCCCGGATGGAGGATCGCGAGCGCCCGGCCGTCCATCGTCCGCGCGGCCGCCCGGTTAAATTCCCCGCGCAGCCAGATTTTCTGCAGCAACTGCTCCGGAAACGAAAACGGCCCGTAGAATCCCTGGACCTCCGCGACACTGTGAGAAATTTCCGCGCTCATCTTCGCCCCGCTTTCCCGCTCGTGCCGCGCAACGCCGGCCGTGCCCCCTGGATAAGGGCACCAGCGATGAACAGGGGGCGGGCGGTTGACATCGCACTAAGTTAGATTGCGTCAAATATTTTTTCAAGCAAGGAATACTTGAGTGGTGGGCGGAACGGGAAGCCGTTCCGCTACGTAGCGGAAGCGCTTTCGCTTCTGTCCGAGTTTTTCGTTCCTCCTGCGTTTTCGTCATCGCCCCCGGCAAATATCCTCCACCAGCGGTCCCAGAAATCGCTTTGCCGCCAATCGAGCGCGGGCCAACCCGCTACCAATGCGCCGGAAAATCGCCACGCGCCAGCCGCCTCGACCAATCCAGCCCGCACCGGATTTTCGACGATGTAGTTGGCCACGGACTGAAACGCGTCGCCTCGTCGCTCTTCGTCTCGGAGCACATGATCGTAGGCCTGTTTCTGCCAGCTCAAGCTCCGCCCCGTAGCGGAAGCGCTTCCGCTTCCGTCCGGGCTTTCTTTTTCGCCAGCACTTTCGTTTCCGCTTTGGATGAACATCTTGGCGGTGTACCGTCGCAGGAAACTCAGCGCCCGTTGCTGGTCGCTGCGTTCCGTCAGCCCGACGAGCAGGAGATGGGCGTGGTCTGGCATCAGACAATAGACAGGCGCGGCCAATGCGTATCGCGCCAGGGTATGCAGCTGCGCCTCGCGCCAGCAGGCATGGGCGCGGGCGTCGAGCCAGCCGGTGCGCCGGTCCGCCACCGTCAGGGTCCAATGCACCATGGCCAACCCGCGATACGATTCCGACGGGAGGCGACGCAGATAGTCGTGCGACGGCTTGCTGAGGGGCATGATTTTTGAGCGCAACGAAATCGTCGAGCGACAGCAAGCGCCGAGACAACACGACGGGCGGAACGGGAAGCCGTTCCGCTACGTAGCGGAAGCGCTTTCGCTTCCGCCTGAGTCTCCCGTTCCGTCCGTGCCCTCCTTATCGCCACTCGCTCACGCTCGTGGCTACGGGGCGGAACGGGAAGCCGTTCCGCTGCGCGCTCACAATTCCAAGCTCGGTTCGATCGTGAGCGCGAGGCCGCGCGCATCGCAACCGGCGCGGTCGGCCCAGGCGGCGAACGCGATCATGCCGGCATTGTCGCCCGTGTGCTGCGATTGCGCAGCGAGCAACGGTATCTTGACGCTTTGCGCCAGGCGCTCGCAGGCGGCGCGCAGGGTCCGGTTGTTGGCCACGCCACCCGACAGCCCGAGGCTGCGGTAGCGCGGCTCGCCCCGCCCCAACGCCAGACGCGTCTTGCGGGTCAGGGCGTCCATCACCGCCTGCTGATAGCTTGCACACAGATCGGGCAGCCGTGCCTGCACGTCCGCGACCGGCATCTTTTCGATCAGATAACGCAGGCTCGTCTTCAAACCGGAAAAACTGAAATCCAATTCGCTGCGCGGACCGATGCCGCGCGGAAAGTCGAACGCGTCGGCCCGGCCCTGCGCCGCGATTCGTTCGATGAGCGGCCCGCCGGGATAGCCGAGGCCGAGGAGCTTTGCGCCCTTGTCGAGCGCCTCGCCGGCCGCATCGTCGCGCGTCGAGGAGAGCACCGTCACGCGCCGCTCCGCGTCGAGGGAGAACAACAGCGTGTTGCCGCCCGACACGATCAACCCGAGGTGCGGCAGCAATGCCGCCAGCCGCGCGTCGAACTCCGCCGGCGCGGCGGCGTGGGTCGCGAGGAACGGCGACCACACGTGACCGCGCAGGTGGTTCACGCCCATCAGCGGCACGCGCCACGCGAGGGCGAGCGCCTTGGCCGCGGCCGTACCGATGGCCAGGCAGGCGGCAAGGCCGGGGCCGTGCGTCACCGCCACCGTGGCGATGCGCGCCCATTCCGGCGTGGCCCGCGCGCGTTCCAGCAGCGGCGCAAAGTTACGCAGATGTTCGCGGGTCGCGAGGTCGGGCACCACGCCGCCGTGCCGCTCGTGCAGAGCGATCTGGCTGTGCACCCACTCGCCGGTCAAACCCCGCGCGGGGTCGAAGAGCGCTACTGCCGTCTCGTCGCAGGAACTTTCGAGCGCCAGGATCATCGGGCGGCGGGCGGCCGGCGGTCGGGAAGCACCCCGCGTTCGGCGAGCGCGTTGACGCCCTTGAGCACCTCGATGGCGGCCTGCAATTGCCGGTCCTCGATCGGCGTGAACCCGAAACGCGCGGCGAATTCCTTCGGATCGGAGAGGTCGCTGCGGCTGCGCTGCAGCCGCAACTGATCGTCCTCCTCGGGTGTCATCACGACCTCGATTTGCGGCTCGATGCCCTTTTCGTGGATGGTGACGCCGCTCGGTGTGTAGTAACGGGCGGTGGTGAGCCGCAGCCCCTCGCCGTTCTTCAGCTTGAAGATCGACTGCACGGACCCCTTCCCGAAGGAGCGCTCGCCGACGATCACGGCGCGGCCGGTATCCTTGAGCGCACCGGCCACAATCTCGGCGGCGCTGGCGCTGCCGGCGTTGATGAGCACGGCCACCGGCAGGGTGAGCGGCTCGCCGTCGGTCTCGGCCCGGAAATCCTCGCGATCCTTGGGGCGACGACCCTGCGTATAGACGATCAATTCGCCCTTGCGGAAAAACGGCTCGGCCACGTCCACGGCAGCGTCGAGCAGGCCGCCCGGGTTGTTGCGCAAATCCAGCACCAGACTGGTGACGCCCTGCTTCAATAGGCTGTCGAGGGCCCGGTCGAATTCCTCGGTCGTGTGCTCGGAAAATTCGGCCAGCTGGATATAGCCGATACCGTCGGCCATCACCCGCACATCGCGCACACTTTCCACCTTGATGACCTCGCGGGTGATCGTAAGCTCGAGCTGCTTCTGGGTGCTCGCACGGAGCAGTTTCACGACGACCTTGGTCTGCGGTTTGCCCCGGAGCAGATCGATCACGTCGTTCATGTTGGTGCCGCGTTCGATCGCCTTGCCGTCGACGGCGACGATCTCGTCGCCGCGCAGGATGCCGGCGCGCTCGCCCGGCGAGCCGGCGAGCGGGGCGATCACGAGCATGCGCCCGTCGCGCCGCTCCACCTGGATGCCGATGCCGCCGAAATCGCCGCGCATTTCCTCGTCGAGTTCGCGAAAGTCGCGTGCTTCGAGGAATTCGGAGTGCGGATCGAGCGTTTCCACCATGCCGTGCAACGCCTCGCGCGTGAGCTTGTCGTAGGCGGCCTGATCGGGCAGGACGTAGTTTTCGTTCACGAGCTTGAGCACATCGCGCACGTAGTCGGCGGAACGGTTGAGTTCGCGATTCGGGAAAATATTCCAACTCCACGCCAGCCGCGTGGCCCCGCCGGTAACCATAAGCCCGAGGGCAACACCGGTCGCGATGATGAGTATGCGTTTGAGCATGTGCCTTACTGTGGGCAGAGAGTCGGCATTTGTAAATGGGTTCGTCGCGGCGGGCAAAGATTCCGCTTTCGTTCATGCGGCGATTGGGATGAAATCACCCGGTACAACCTGTGAAGGGTTGTTTCATTTCGGAAACCCCTATGAAAAATTACGACGGGAGAGGCAAACGAGCGGGCGGAGCCCTGGTGCTGGCCTGGTTCATGGCGGTGGGCGGAATGTATGCCGCCGGGGCTCAGGCAACCCGCCGGGACTCGGTCCCGCGATTGGTCCGGGCGATTGAATTTGGCGACTATGGCAGCGCCGTGGTGCGTTTCGGCGATCTCAACGGCGACGGACAGATCGAGGCGCTGGTCGCACAGGAGGACGCGTCCGGCGGACAAAACCAGATCATCGTGACCTGCCTGACCGCCATCGACCTCAAGGGCCGGATCCTGTGGCAGGTGGGCAAACCCAACCCACGCAATGTGTGGGAAGGCGGCGACACGCCCATCCAAATCCACGATATCGATGGCGACGGCCAAACCGAGGTCATCTATCAGGACCCGAAGAGCCTTCTGACCATCCTCGACGGCAAAACCGGCAAGCAGAAGCGGCAGGTGCAGTTGGCGGGAGGGCACGACTGCCTGCTGTTTGCGGATCTCACCGGCAGCGGTCGCGCGGAGCAATTCGTCGTCAAGGACCGGTATTCGGATTTTTGGGTCTATGACGCCGCGCAGGACTTCAAGCTCCTCTGGTCCAAAACCCGGGCGATCACCGGCCACTACCCGATCAATTACGATTTCAATGGCGACGGCAAAGACGAGTTGCTCGTCGGCTACACGCTCTACGCGCCGGACGGCACGGTAATATGGAGCCACCAGAATGATTTTCCCACCGGGCGAAATCACAACGATGCGGTCGATGTCAAAGACATGGACGGGGATGGGCGGCCCGAGATCGCCATCGCCACGTCGGAGGACGCCATCCTGGTCGACGCCGACGGCAAAGTTCTTTTCCGGGCTCCGGGGCACCACACCCAGCATGCGATGATCGGTCGTTTCCGGACGGACCTCCGCGGCAAACAGGTCTTCTTTATCAGCCGCAACGAAGCGACCGGCCCGGGGGGCAAGCCACGACCAGCCGGGGTTACCGAATCTTTTTATACCAAGTCGGGGGAATTGCTGTGGGACAATTCCAAGCAGAAGGAGGAGGACAAGGACGGCTGGGTGACGCAGGGCGTGGTCGTCGAAAACTGGACCGGCAACCCGAACGAGAACTTCGTCTGCCTGAACCGTCGCGGCATCGCGCCTCCCGCGTTGTTGGACGGCTGGGGCCGCGAGATCGCCGTTTTCCCCTTCCCGGCCGGCATCGCGCAAAAGGCCACGGATGAGGGCCAGCACGACCGCTACACCGGTTACTACGTCAAGCACATCGACGTCTATGGCGACGAGCGCGAGGAGATCCTCGTCTACGACCGGAACGCGCTCTACATCTACACCAACGCCGCCCTGCGCGAGAAGCCCGAGCTGTACAACGACACGATCTACCAGGGGCGGAAGTAGAAGGAACGGCGGGGTTCGGCGACCCCGCCCCACATTTTCAACCACCCCGTTTCGGCCTCAGACCTTCGCCAGCGGCTGCTGCCAGCTCGTGATCTTGTCCCAGTTTCGCGGCAGCTGGTAGGTGCGGACGTGGTCCTTCAGCGCCGGACCGACGATCTCGATCTTGCTCAGATCCCCTTGGCCCAGGTCGCCGGCCTGGATACAATAGGTGAGATAACCGATTTTGCCGACATCGACGCCCATCAGTTCGGCCGCCACGCGGTCGGCGGCGAGCCAGTCGAGACTGGCCACGCAGACCTTGTGATCCACCGGCGTGCCGTTCACCGGGCCGGTGCCTTCCATGCCCTGGTAGCCGTCGATCACCGCCAGGTGCGGATGCAGCCGCGGAGCGAGCGAAAAAAGATTGTAGTTGATGCCGTAACTGCCCCCACCGTGCGTGATGGGTTTGTCGGATCGCCCGCCGCCGGGTCCGCCGCGGCCGAGCCCGGCGCCAGCGTCCTTGATGGGCGCGCCGACGACCACGTTTTTCAACGACAGGGTGATGCCCACGAGATCGTGGGTTTTCATCACCGCCGCGGAAATGACGAAATTGTCCGGCCCGGTGAGGAGCTTCGACATCCGGACGGCGCGGGGGCGGAAATCCGTTTGATCGATGCAATGCATCACCTCGTAACCTTCCTTGTCGATTTCGAGCAGCTTTACGCCGTACTGGCCGACGAATTTGTTGTAGCCGTAATTGGAGAAGCCCTCGAGCGCCGACCCCATGGCGGGGGACTCGGCGATCACGACGTTGGTTTTACCGATGGACTTCAGGAACTCGAGGATGCCCTCGAGGTTGTCGGCGTGGGTCGCGCACAGCGGCCGGTTGATGATGACATTATTGGGTTTGAGGATGACCCGTTTGTTGCCGATGGCCGCGGCGATTTCCCGCTTGAACGGCTCCAGCGCCTTGAACGCCAGGTTGGCGCGGTCGTTGCCGGCGGCGAGGGCGACCCGACTGGTGCCCTGGCCCGTCGCGGCCGTGGCCGGTCCCACCGGAGGGGCGGCTTCCGTGACTTCCGCGGCACGCGCGGAGGGCAATCGCCAGACGGCCAGCGCGGCGGCGCCGCCGATCAACGAGCCTTTGAGGAATTCTCTACGAGAAGTCTGATAACTGATTTTCATGATTGGGATGTGGGTTTGTTGGCCACGGTGTGCGAGGGGCAACGCAGGGGAAAACGAATTTCGGAGTGCCAGAGAGTGTCGGAGGTCCGAAATCGCCCGTCAAGCGAGAGCACGACGGCAAACCGTTCACGGCAGCTGCGACTCGAACCGATATTGGCCCGAGCCGACGCGGAAAACCGCGGCGCCATTTTCCGCGCTCAACTGCGATACTCCGCGAACTCGCGCGGCGGGCTTGCCACCCTCGGTGACTTTATCGGGAGCGACCGCCGGCACAAAAATAGTCGCCGTCGTATTGGGCGGCACCGTGACGTCCAGGTGAAACCGGCCGTTTTCGATCCGCCATGCACTCTCGATGCGTCCGGCGACCGACGCGTAGGCGGCCCGCGCGTTCGTCAGACCCGCCGCGGTGGCCGGCCGAATCACGATCTTGCGGTACCCCGGACCGTCGGAGTCGATGCCGGCCACCTGCCGGTAGAGGTATTCGGCGACCGACCCGAAGGCATAATGGTTGAACGAGTTCATCGAGATCGTCTGGAAGCCCTTGTCGGGCGTCCAGCCATCCCAACGTTCCCAAACCGTCGTGGCGCCGTTCTTCACCGGGAACAGCCACGACGGGAAAGTCTCCTGCAATAGCAATCGATACGCGACGTCATCGCGGCCGGCCAGGTGCAGCCCCGGCAGGAGCCGCGGCGTGCCGATGAAACCGGTGGCAAGGTGCCAGTCGCGCTTCTCAATTTCCGCAACAAATTTCTCCGCGACTTTCGTTCGCAGATCCGCCGGTACCAGGTCCATCGTGAACGCCAGCGCGTAGCCGGTCTGGCTGCTCTCCTTGATGGAGCCGTCGGGCAGAATGAAGTCGCGTTGAAACGCGGCTTTCGCCTCTTCGCTCTGCGCCCGGTAGCGGGCCGCGTCGTCCGTCCGGCCGATGGCCGCCGCCATTTCCGCCATCAACGCGGAAAGGTGCGCGTAGTAGGCGCGCTGGAGCACGTCGAGGTTGGCGCCGCCCCCGAGGTTGAGGTGGTCGCCGAGCGTGCGCAGCGTGAGTCCGCCCTCCTTCCGGCCGCCCCCGAGCCAGGCGAGGTAGCGGGCGAGCGCGTCGAAGTTTTTCTCCACGATCCGCGTGTCGCCGTAGGCGCGGTAGATTGTATGCACGCAAATGATCGCCGCGTCGCCGCCCCACCCGGCCGAGGCCCAGAGCGAACCGAACTTCGGAGCGACGTTCGCGATCGCGCCCGATGGTAGCTGCGAGTCCTGGATCACGGTCGTCAACCAGCGCGTGAAGAAGGCCGCGACGTCGGCGTTGTAGGCCGCCGTGCCGATGAAGAACTGCGCGTCGCCGGTCCAGCCGGCGCGCTCGTCGCGCTGCGGGCAGTCCGTCGGCACTTCGAGAAAGTTGTCGCGCTGGCTCCACGCGATGTTCCGGACGAGCTGATTCACGAGCGGACTCGAGCACTCGAACTCGCCCGTGCGTTCCATCGGCGAGTGGACGACAACACCGGTGACGGCGTCGAGCGCGGGTTTCGCATCGAGCCCGGTCACCTCGACGTAGCGGAAACCGTGGAAGGTGAAGAACGGTTCCAGCGTCTCGACGCCATCGCCGCGCAGGAAGTACACGTCGGTGGCGTTCGCGCCGCGAAGGTTCGAGCTGTAGAGCGTGCCGTTGGGGTTGAGCGTCTCGCCCTGCCGCACCATGAGCTTCTGGCCGGGTCGGCCCTGCACTTTCAGGCGCACCCAGCCGGTGATGATTTGCCCAAGGTCAAAGGTCCACGCGCCAGGCCGCGGCTCCGTGACGGTACGCGCCGGCATTTCCTCGGTGACGCGCGCCGCGTCGGCGTTGGCCGCCTCGACGGTGAAGGCCGGCAGCGGCTTCGCCGGGTCGCAAGCGCGCAAGCCGGTGGCGACCGGTTGCCACGCCGCAGCGTCGAATCCCGGTTGCGCCCAATCGACGCGCTGCAGCCGCGCATCGTAGACACAGCCGGCCATCAGGTCGGCCGAACGGATCGGCCCGGTCGCCGCGTGCCAGGTGCCGTCGCTCGCGATCGTTTCGCGCGTGCCGTCGGAATATTCGATCTCCAGTTGAGCGAGCAGGCGCGGGTAACCGCCGTAGAAATAGCGCTGGCCGCTGTAGGACAGCACGCTGGCATACCAGCCGTCGCCCAAGATGGCGCCGAGGGCGTTGGCGCCGGGGCGCACCTGCGCCGTCACGTCGTAGGTCTGGTATTGCACGCGCGACCGGAATTCCGTCCAGCCGGGCGTGAGCTGGTCGCGGCCGACCCGCGCGCCGTTCAGGTGCAGCTCGTAGACGCCGAGGGCCGTGCTGTAGAGGGTGGCGCGACGCACCGGCTTCGCGACCGTGAACGCTTTTCGCAGGAACGGCGCCGGCGACATATAATAGGTGAACGTCTGCGGCGGGCCTTCCCAGGGAACACGCCGCGGCTCGACCAGCAATGGCAACCACGCACCTGCATCGAAGCCCGGCCGGTCCCAGCCGGCCGCCGCCGTCGGGGCAAATTTCCATGTCGCATCGATGGGCACGACCTGCGCACTGCCGTCGGCAAATTCCAACTCAACCTCGCCCAGCAACGCCGGCCGGTAGCCGTCATATTGCGTGATCGCGAGGCCGATCGCATTTTCCCCCGAAACGAGCGCCAAGGTGAGATCGACCGGCCGCATCTGCTCCCAGCGTGTGACCACGCCGGCCGGCTGGCCGTTGACCGTGACCGTGCAGACCTGGTCCGGCGAGAACGCCAGCGCGGCGCGGACCAACTTTTTCTCCGACGGCAGCGTCAGCACGCCGCGGACAAATGCGGCGAGTGGAGCCGTTTTCGACACCTCGAGCGGCACATACGCCCAGCCCTGCCTTTGCAGGCGAGCGCGGGCTTCGTCGCTGAGTTCCGATCCGTCGGTCGGCGCGGGCGGGTCGAATCCGATCCACTGTGCCTGCCAGCTTGCCGGGGAGGAGCCTTCAGGCGAAGACTGGCTTGCCGGCTGCAGCAATCCCATGCTCCAGTGGGCCGGGGCGCTCCAGGCCGACTCGCGACCGGCTTCGTCCCACACGCGGACCTGCCACCAGCACTGCTGGCGCGAGGCGAGCGGCTTCCCGGCGTAAACGATCTGCTGGGTGGTATCGGAGGCGACTTTGCCGGTGTCCCACAAATCGCCACGGCCAGCCGCGAGCAACTCCGGCGTCGAGGCGACAAGAATCCGGTAGGCGGTCTGGCGTACGCCGCGGGCATCGGCCGGGGCCTCCAATCCCCAGCCCAGCCGCGGCGCCGTCTCGCCGATACCGGCGGGATTTTCGCGGTATTCGCAACGCAGGTGCGTCGGCGTCAGGGCGCCGAACACGCTCTGAACGGCAGGACCGAAAACGCCGACCAAAAGAACGAAGAAGCGAACGACACATCGGGGATTCATGGGGCACAAAAGAACACGCCCCCCGCCCCGTTGCCAGCCAGCTTTGCGGGCGTTGGTTGTGCCAAATGATCGCGCTTCGGAACGAGAAGTACACGCGGCTAAAGATCAATTCAGCTGCGAACTTCCTTCCCGTTTCCGCTGTGGAGCGCGGGTGTAGGCGAAGCCTCACCCGCAGACTGGCGGACGATCGCCGGCGGCGATACGTCCGCGCTCCTTGGATTATCGGACCGCAGGGGTATCAAATGCCTTTCCAGGCCAACCGGGGGTCGAAACTGGCGCCTCGGCCCGACGCCAATGCATCGACCGGCATGGGTTGGACGATGTAGGGCGGGATCGCCGAACCCCGCCTCCGGATCGATTTCGAAATCGGCGGGGTTCGGCGACCCCGCCCTACAGTTCAACCACGTTCCGCCGCACGCGTTTCGTGGTTTCCAACCGCCTACGCCCACGGCTACCGTGGCAACGAGCGCCCACGAGCGGCTCGCCGATGACCGAAAAAACGCCCGCTTCCTTTCTTGCCGTGTTTCGCGACCACGCCGACGCCGATGGCGCGATGCCATTCGACCGATTCATGGAGCTGGCGCTGTACGATCCGGCCGTCGGCTACTACCGCCGCGAGCAATCCCGCGTCGGTTACGAAGCCGGCACGGATTTTTTCACATCGAGCACGAGCGGACCGATATTCGGTGAATTGGTCGCGGCGGCCGGCGCTGCGCTGGTCCGGGCGAACGGCGGCGCGCCGGGCGATTTTGTTTTCGTGGAGATCGGGGCGGAGCGCGCCGGCGGCGTGCTGGCGGGCGTGGCGCATGGTTTTGCCACCGTCCGCGTCGTGCAGGTGGGCGAACCGATCGAGCTGAGCGGGCGTTGCGTCGTGTTCTCGAACGAGCTTTTCGACGCGCAGCCCTGCCGGCGCTTTGTGCGGCGGGCCGGCGCGTGGCGGGAGCTCGGCGTGGCCGAGCGCGAGGGATCTCATTCTTTACGCCTGGAAGGGTTGGCTCCACCGATGGTGAACGAGAGAGGATCCTCTCCTGTAGCCGGGGTCGTCGACCCCGGCCCGGCCTCAGCGAGGCCGGCTACAACGCAAGCCAAACCCAATCGCAAGGATTCAGGCGAGAGACAGCTGGGAGAGGTTGAACTCGGCGTCGTCGCCGAAACCTGGCTACCGGCGCAGGCGCCCGAGGGCTACCGCTTCGACGCTCCCCGGGCGGCGGCCGATCTCGCCGCGCGGATCGCCGCGCAGCCGTGGTCGGGGCTCTTTCTGGCCTACGATTACGGCAAGAGCTGGGCGGCCCTCGCGGAGGAGACGCCGGCCGGAACGGTGCGCGCCTACCACCGGCACGCGCAAAGCAACGATTTGTTCGCCCAACCCGGCGAGCAGGACCTGACGTGCCATGTTTGTTGGGACTGGCTGCGCGACGCACTCATGCAGGGCGGCTTCGCCGCGCCACAGCTCGAGTCGCAGGAGGCGTTTTTCGTACGCCATGCCGCCGAATACCTCGCCGTAACGACCGCGGCGGAGGGCGCGCGCTTTAGCCCGAAGAAATTGTCGCTCCTGCAGCTGCTGCACCCCGCGCATCTCGGGCAAAAGTTCCAGGCGCTGCACGCGTGGCGGGGGTGATCCTAAAACCGGCAGAAGGATTAACCGCTAATGCACGCTAATCGTGGCTAATCAAAAGAATGTGAGCGAAACGGCATCGCCCGACGATCACCGCTGGGTGGCGGATGCAAAACCGATCATGCCTTAACCATTAGCGTCAATTAGCGAAGATTAGCGGTTCAACTTCCGTTTTCAGGATAATACCAACGAGCCGATTTTTTCGGATTTTACAGAAGGGAACGAAGGTAACGAAGCCCAATTCCCGATGGGCATTACGCTCTTCGTTCTCTTGGTTATCTTCTGTTCAGCTGAATACCGGAGTTGAACCACAGATGAACACGGATTCACACAGATGCTGTCGGGGCACCGTAAGAACCGGCAGGTATTGAAAAGTGCGCACTATTAATCGCCTGAGTCCGTCCATCCGTGTCCATCTGCGTTCATCTGTGGTAAACCGACTCTGGAGTTCGGGCCCAATCGTCTGAATTCAAGAACCGGTTGGTTTGAGCAAATGGAATTCCGAGCCTCCACTCGCTCACGCTCGCGGCTACGAATACGATTCGCGCCGCCGCCTTACAATGCGCGGAAGACGATGGCGGCGTTCTGCCCGCCGAAACCGAGATTGTTGCTGAGCACGGTGCGCACCGGCGCAGGGCGCGCGACGTTGGGCACATAGTCGAGATCGCACTCCGGGTCGGGATGCGTGAGGTTGATCGTCGGGGCGATCGTCCCGGTCTGGATCGTCTTCACGCAGATCACCGACTCGATCCCGCCCGCCGCGCCGAGCAGGTGGCCGGTCATCGACTTGGTGGAACTGATCGCCACCTTCCGCGCGTGGTCGCCGAAGACCTTCTTGATGGCCAGCGTCTCGAATTTGTCGTTGTAGGGCGTGCTCGTGCCGTGGGCATTGATGTAATCGACCTGGGCGGGCGCGAGGCCCGAGTACGCGAGCGCGCGGCTCATGGCGAGCATGAGGCCGCGGCCCTCCGGATCGGGTTGGGTAATATGGAAGGCATCGCACGTGGCGGCATAACCGAGGAGTTCGCAGTAGATGCGCGCACCGCGGGCCATGGCATGTTCGAGCGATTCGAGCACGAGCACCCCGGCGCCCTCGCCCATCACAAAGCCGTCGCGCTCTGCGTCGAAGGGGCGGCTCGCCTGCGGCGGCGCGTCATTGCGCGTGCTCATGGCCTTCATCGAGCAGAACGCCGCATAGGCAAAAGGCGTGATGGAGGCTTCGCTGCCGCCCGCGATCATCACGTCGGCTTCGCCACGGCGGATGCAGTGCGACGCCTCGCCCAGCGCGTGCGTGCCGGAGGCGCACGCCGAAACGAGGCCGAAGCTGGGTCCGCGGGCGCCGAGGTCGATGGCGACCAGGCCCGGGCACATGTTGACAATGAGCGAAGGAATGGTGAACGGCGACACCTTGCGCGGGCCGCGCTCGGCCAGCACCCCCAGCTGGCTCTCGTAGGTATGCATGCCACCAATACCAGAGCCGATGATCACGCCCATCCGGTCGCCATCCTCCCGGGCCGGGTCGAGACCGGCGTCGCGCACGGCCTGGCGGGCCGCGCAAAAGCCGAACTGCGTATAACGATCGTTGCGCCGCGCATCCTTCGGATCCATGTGCTGGGCGGCGTCCCAGTCGCGCACCTCGGCGCCGATCTGGCAGGCATAGTCGGTGGCATCGAACTGCGTGACGCGGTCGATGCCACTGCGGCCGGCGACGAGGCTGGCCCAGAAGGCATCGACCGTATGGCCGAGCGAAGCGATGGCGCCCAAACCGGTGACAACGACGCGACGGGAAGCGGATGGATCCATAATCGTCGGGGTAAACAAAGGACAGAAAGGTCAGCCGGCAAGCCGGACAGAGGCGAGTAGAGCTCCTCGAGGCAAACCCAAGGCATTCGAGCAAGCCAGTCCTGTAGCCGGGATCGCCTGCCGTGAGCCTGTCGAACTGGGTGACCCCGGCCCGGCCCCCGGTTTGTCATCCTGAACGAAGTGAAGGATCGATCCGATGCCGCCGGCCAACCACGTGCCGATGGATCCTTCGTTGCACTCAGGATGGCAGACTTTCCTGACCGAGTTCATTCCCCGGAACCACCGAAGGCGTGGACCTTCGTGTAACTCGTGTAACGTTTCCGACTGGCAAAAAAAACCGGCACAAAAAAGCGTTCTACCGCGAATCCACCAAGGGTCACAGCAGAACGCAGGTAAATTGGGAAAAGCCGTGTTGAATTATTTCTGACTGGCTTTGCCTTTGATGTATTCGATCACCTGGCCGACGGTCTGAAGTTTTTCGGCATCGGACTCGGGGATTTCGCCCTTGATCTCGTCCTTGAACTCTTCTTCGAAGGCCATGATTAACTCGACGGTGTCGAGCGAGTCGGCGCCAAGATCATCCAAAAACGAGGCAGTCGGC